>CXWL01002584.1_pt1 | contig 34880 bp, 34 predicted proteins | sample 590931 | NCBI WGS metagenome assembly CXWL01 (sample SAMEA3498368, study PRJEB10139) | groundwater metagenome | biome: water well; material: biofilm material | place: Germany | collected 2015-04-27
CGTCCGCACCGCCCCCCCCGCCGCCGAACACCCCCGTACCCGCAGCTCCTACCTCGCCCCCACCGCCCCCCACGACAAGTACGCCCGTGCCGCCAGCAGCAGCACCCCCGGCGGCGCCCATCCAGCGCGAAGGCAATGGGTACTACGATCTCGCCTTCGAAAACCAGGTGTTCGCGCTCGTGAACCAGCGCCGCGCCCAGGCCGGTCTCCCCGCCCTCTCCGTGGAATCACGCCTGGCCCAGGCCGCCCGCACTTACGGCAAAGTCCTCGCCGACAACGACTGGTTCTCTCACACCGGCCCCGACGGCAGCGACCTCGTCTCCCGCATCGAAGCCGCCGGCCTGCCCTTCACGGTGCAGTTCGGCGAGGTCCTCGCCTGGGGCTCCAACGGCTGGCCCCCCAAGGACATCGTCCAAGCCTGGATCGATAGCCCCGCACACCGCGACCAGATCCTCGGATCCGCCTACACCCGCGCCGGTGTCGGCTGCTACTTCACAAAAGAAGGCTCGCTGACGGTGCGCTGTGTGATGGACTTCGCCGGGTAGGGGGCTGTCTTCAAAGGCGACTCCATGATCGCCGCACCCACAGCCGGGGCGGCTGTGCCACACGCTTCGCGTCGCCTTGATGAAGGATCAATTGACAGCACCAAACTAGTGCGCCGACACGGCCTCGGCTGGCTCCTTCACGGCATCTTGCCGCCGGAACGAAAAGACATCATCGAACCCAAGCCCCAGCGACCACATCGCCGCCAGACCCGCCGCCGTGATCCAGAAGATGTTGAAGATGTGCGCCGCGATCGCAAATCCCGCCGCCGTGCCCGCTTCCACCCCCAACGCCTTCAACACTTCCGTGATCGCCACCTCGTACGCCCCGATGTTCGACGGCGTCACCGGTACCGCCGTAATGAGGTTCGCCGCCACCGCGATCACCATCCACGCCGGCATCGAGAGATGAATCCCAAACGCCAGACCCAGCAGCACGAACATCGCCACTTCCAGCAGCCACACCGTGAAGGACAGCCCGATCGCCTCTGCCGCGAGCCGTCCGTGGCGAAACACCGCCAACCCATCGAGAAAGTGCGGCACCGCTTCATCAAGAGGCAGGCGGAGGCGACCCGGCAAGCGGCGCGTCACGCTGCGTCGCGTCCAACCTTGCTCGAGGCGCAGGTGGGAGAATGGGATGACGGCGACGACGCACCCTGTCAGCAACCCCAGCACCGCCCAGAACGCCTCTCGCGGAAAGCCGGGGATGTCGATCAGCGCCAGCCCCACGAGACCAAGGACGCCGAGCGCGATGCCGTCGAGTAGCGACTCTGTGGCGAATACCGTCGCCGTCAGCCGGGCGCGGCTGATGCCGAAGCGCTGCGCCGGCACCTGTACGCGAATCAGATCGCCGAGGCGCGCGGGCACAATGTTGTTCGCCAGGTTGGATACGCAGAGGATGCCGAAGAGGGGCGCCAGCGGCAGCGGACCGGACGCTGCTCCCGTGCCATGAGGCCATGGCATCATCACCCGCCAGCGTTGCGCCACGAGCAGCTTCGCCGCCCCGAAACATGCCAGCGCCGGCAAGACAAAGACGTAGTTCGCCGCCCCGATCGCCGTCGCCGCGTCGGCGACGTCAATGCGCCAGCCCAGGACGGCGAGAAGCAGCACCGTGATCGCGGTGCGGACCAGGAGGCGGCGTTCGAAGAGGCGCGACATCGTGTGCGGACACCCCCGGCGTCACGGTACCATAGCCTGAAGGCGATGAAGGCTCGCCCGGAGCCGCCGTCTTCCACTTGCCGCTGTTATAGGCTATAACAATCCTAACTATAGAGTGGAACCGACAGTTCTGAATCCGGCCGCGGCCGGCCGTAACAGTGTCGAGGAGTGCTGACAGATGGTTCTTGCGACGACAAAGGTGAACGCCGAGCGGGTGTACTACAACTACGGCGGCCAACTTCCGCCGGTGACGCTGGAGCCGGAGCCGGTCGTGCCGCCCTCCGCAGCCCATGATGACCTGCCCAAGCTCATCACCGACACCACCCTGCGAGACGGCGCCCAGGACAGCCGCATGGCGATCTTCCCGGCGGCGGCGCGGGTGAAGTACTACGACCTCCTCCACAAGCTCGACAACGGCTCCGGCGCCATCTACGCCGTCGAAGCCTTCATCTACCAGAAGCGCGACGTCTGGACGATCGAGAAGCTGCTGGAGATGGGGCACGAGTGGCCGCGCGTGACCACCTGGACCCGGGCGACCCCGAAAGACATCAAACTGCTCGTCGAGATGTCGCAAGGCCGGATCAAGGAGACGGGCATGCTCGCCTCCGCCTCCGACCACCACATCTTCGACAAGCTGGGTTACGCCTCCAAGGAAGAGGCGATCGAGAAGTACCTGCAGCCCATCCGGACGGCGCTGGAGAACAACATCATCCCGCGTATCCACCTGGAAGACTGCACCCGCGCCGACATCTACGGCTGGGTGATCCCGTTCATGCAGCGCGTGCTGGACGAGAGCAAGGGCATCGCCAAGTTCCGCATCTGCGACACCATCGGCTGGGGCAGCCCGGACCCCTACGCCTCCCTCCCCTGGGGCATTCCGCGCCTCTTTACGGTGTTGCGTCAGGAGACCGGCGCCGAACTGGAGTACCACGGCCACAACGACTTCGGCCTCGCCACCGCGAACACCATCGCCGCCTGGCGCTACGGCGGCAAGAAGGCGAACGTCGCCTTTGCCGGCCTCGGTGAGCGCACTGGCAACACTTCGCTTGAACAGACCATCGCCGCGCTGATCCGCCACTACGGCGATCCCGGGTTCAACCTGCAGGCGCTGGAAGAGATGCGCCAGCTCGTCGACGGCGAGGTGATCGAACTGAACGACCGCCTGCCGCTCATCGGTGAGGTGTTCACGACGACGGCGGGCATCCACCAGGCGGGCGTCGGCCGGCAGGGTGCGGCGCCGGGTGGGCTGATCTACCTGCCGTTCGCCGCCTCGCTGTTCGGCCGCACCGAGGTCGAGCTGAGCCGCGTCGGCTCGCTCTCCGGCTCCGAAGGCATCATCTCTGTCTTGAACCGCGAGTTCGAGCGCGCGGGCAGCGAGACGCGCGTGAAGGAGACCAGCCGCGTGGTGAAGCAGATCTACGACCGCATCCAGGACGAGTACAACGGCCAATTCGACGACCAGCACGACCACTGGGTGAACTCCCGCCGCTCCTTCTTCACCTCGGAGGACATCGTCGAACTGGCGCGGGAGTTCGGGGCGCTGTGAGCCTGCAGCCCGACGCCCCTGTAGACGTGACGGAGCTCAGTTAGGTAAGGCAGCGTCGATCTGCGCAGCGCGCTCCACGACGACGCGTGCGATCCTGATTTGATCTTCTCCCGGGAAGTCGCCAAGGTCAGAAAAGTCGACGGTCAGCACGACCCGCCCAACCTGGATGAACGCGCTCGTCGACTTGACTTCGACTCGATACCCCTCAGGTCCATACCCCTCTAGCCCTTGAACCGAGTAGGAAAAGTCGATCGTGAAGCCGGATGAGCGATCGCCAAAATCGAGTCTGGACTCGAAGTCGAAAGCAAATTCGAGATTTCCGATCTCGATCGCGTCTTCTGATTCGAAGGCCTCGCGCAATTTGTTCTCGAACAGGTAGCCGCAGTCTCGGTCGAACTTGTCTTGCCTATCCAGGGCACCCTCGAGGTCTTCCTTGTTGCGGAAGACACTGACTGCCGCACTCATGCTGCTGCCCGTTGAACTTGTGAACTCTTGCGCCGCAGCCCCTTGGAGGTCGCCAAAGAAATATGAGCTGGAGGCTTCCTTCCGTTGCTCGACGGCGGCGAAAAACGCCTCACAGTCATCGTTCGACACTTCTGGACCGTCCAACAAGTCCGAGAGTTCGGCCCCTTTTGCGGCCTCCTCCTCGCTTGGATCTCGGGGAGCCTCGCTCTCGTTCTGCGTCGTGAGATTCCACCCTTCCGGTACCTCGGATCTGGGTATGAGCGGCTCGGCCTCGGCGATGCGCCGAGCTTCTTCCACGAATTCAGCGTCGGTCAGCCGCGAGTCATCGCCACAGATCCCGGCGAACGTCATTGCAGCGATGACGATGGGTGCAAGGGCAAGAAGCAGCTTCATCTGACACAGCCTATCCGACTCGTATTTGGGAGAGTCGCGGTTGGCCTTAAGGGTTCACCCCGACGCGGCAACCCGCCTCACAGGCGACACTTCCACGTAGGAGGAAGCATTGTTGCTGGGGAAGCTGGGGTTCTTTGGGATCATTGGGCTGGGGCTGATGGTCGTGGTGTCGCAGTCGGGCGGGTCCGATGCGTCGACAGCGACCATCGCCCAATCGTGCCCGTCGGGCGCCGAAAGCGGCGTGACGGTGGCGTTCGTGTGGGCGTCGCCCAGCGAGGGCGTGGCGGAGACCTGGCTCGATCTCGGGCTGACGCCAGCGTTCGCCGAAGCAGCATCGCAGAGCTACGGGCCGTTCGATCCCGCCCAGACCGCGTACGCGATCGCCGGTCTGCCGGTTGGCGTAAAATACCACTATCGCGTGCAGGCCCTCACCCACGACGCGGCCGGCATCGCGAAATGGCACACCGTCGCGGCAGGCGCATTCACCTCAGCCTGCGGGCAGCCTCCCATCGCGGGCGCGGTGATGCAGCGATGTATCGAGGGGCCCGAGCCTGGCCCGGCGGATGATGGCGTGTCAGGCGTATTCACGTGGAAGCCGGGATCCGCCGGCGAGCAGTGGATCGATCTCTCGGTCGACGGCGGGGCCTTCGCGACGGGGATGTACCAGGGCTACGGCCCCGTCGCCAGCGGTGCGGCGTCGTACGAGATCACCGGGATCGCCCGCGGAGTGTCGTATCACTGGCGGGTGAATGTGCGCACTCCGGGTGGGTGGTTGACGAGCGCCCCCGCGGCGTTCGAGACGCTGGCGTGTCCGCGGCCCTAGAGCAGGATCGTGAACCCTTCCTGTTGGAAATGGCGGTCGTGGGTGAGGACGTCGGTGATGCCGTACTCGTGGCAGATCACCATGCCCATGCAGTCGGTGAGGCTGTAGGCCTTGTCGAGGCGGGACTTGTAGAGTTCTAGCGCCTTCGCAAACAGCGCTGGATCTTGTCGCACGACCAGCACGTCTGGATCGACCAACAATGCCTCGACAGAGCGTGCCGCCCCAAGACGAAGATTCGATCCTGCGGCGGATACGTGCGCCAGGTATTCGCATAGCACGGCGTCCGTGGTCACGATCTGGATCCCAGGCAAGACCTTGCTCGCACCGCGGGCGGCAGCGGCCAGGTCGTCGTCTGGTACAAGGAGCGCGATGAAATACGCTGCGTCAGCGAAGACGCGCTCCACTAATCCGGATCCTGCTTGGGGTGACCATGAAGGTAGTGGTGCAGATTGCGCGCGCCATCGCGCGGGACACGCGCTAATTCCTCGGCTGGGATCTGCTCTCCGATTTCAATGATCTGTTCCCAGATCGGCTTGCGCTTCGCGGCAGTCTTGACGGGTTTTGTGACGGGCGTGTTGCGTGCCATGTGGCCAGTATACCGCCGCTACCGGCTGCCCCGCAGCCGCGGGTCAAGCACATCGCGCAGCGCGTCGCCGAAGATGTTGTAGCCATAGACGGCGAGGGCGATCGCGAGGCCGGGCCAGACGGCCTGGAGCGGCTCGGTGCGGAATGTCGATGAGGCGTCGCGGCTGAGCATGCCGCCCCAGGCGGGGAAGGGCGGCGGAATGCCATACCCCAGGAAGCTGATCGTCGCTTCCGCCAGGATCGCTGTGCCGACGGACACGCTGGCCAGCACGATCACCACCGGAATGACGTTCGGGACGATGTGCCGCATCACGATGCGCATATCCGTCGCCCCGATCGAGCGCGCCGCGTCCACGTATTGGTTGTTTGAGGTAGAGATGGTCGCCCCCCGGACAACGCGAATCGAACCAACGCCGACGAGAAAACCGACGATGAGGATGATCCAGAACATCGTTTTGTACGCTCCCGCGCCGCTGGCGAAGACCGTCAGCGCGAAGATAAGCAAGATGATGGCGGGGATTGCCAGGAACACATCGACGATGCGCTGGATGATCGTATCGAGCCAGCCGCCGAAATAGCCCGAGATCGTACCGACAAATAGCGAGATGAGGGCGGCGATGATCACGCAACTGAAGCCGATGATCGCCGAAATGCGCGCCCCGTACAGCACGCGGCTGAAGATATCCCGGCCCGCGCGATCGGTGCCGAAGAAGTGGTCCAGCGACGGACCCTCGTTCTCGTTGCCGAAGGTCTGCTTATCGTAGTGCGTCGGCGCCAGCAGGGGCTCGCTACTCCCCACGAGGCTCGCGTCGACGAACACCGCGACGAAGAGCATCACCACGACGATGAATCCGCCGATCGCCCCCAACGGCTTGCGCCGGCAGAAGCGCCAGAGCGACGCGAGCCACGAAGCCGGCCCTGTCTGCTTGTCGGGCAGCAGTCCCAACTGGGAAACGTCGAGTGTGGTGGTGGCCATTAGCTGTACCTGATTCTTGGGTCGAGGTAGGCGTAGGTGACGTCGATGATCAAATTCGACAGCACGACAGCGACGGCGATGATCAAGGCGATCGCCTGCACGGTCGTGTAGTCACGCGTACCGATAGAGATGAAGAACTGCTGCCCCATGCCGGGCACGTTGTAGATGCTCTCCACCACCACGCTGCCGCTGATGAGGATGGGGAGTTGCAGGCCGACGACCGTGACGACCGGGATGAGCGCGTTCTTCAGGGCGTGTCCTATCACGACCGTACGTTCACGCAGACCCTTGGCCAAGGCCGTGCGCACGTAGTCCTGGCGCAGCACCTCCAGCATCTGCGCGCGCATCAGCCGCATCACCGTCCCGGAGAGGCTGACGCCGAGGATCACCGCCGGCCCGACGGGGATGAAATACCCGAATGGGAAGACCAGGAATTCGAGATTCGTGATGGGGTTCTCCCAAAACTCCTTGTAGTCATCTGCGACGGGCGTTGCCTTGTTAAACCATACCGACGAATAGACGATGATCAGCGTCCCTAGCCAGAAGGTCGGCACGGCGAGAAAACCGATGGCGGTGCTGCGGGAGAAGTAGTCAATGAGGGAGTCTTGCCTGACGGCGGAGATGATGCCGACTGGCACGGCGATCAGCAGCGAGACGAATAGCGCAATCAGCGACATCTCGATCGTCACCGGTAGCTTTGCCTTCAAGAGGTCGATCACCGGCGATCGTGATCGGAGCGAGTCACCGAAGTCGAGCTTGACCACGCCGCCGACCCAGTAGAAATACTGCTCGATCGCCGGCTTGTCGAGCCCCAGCTCTTTCTCTACCTGTGCCCGATACTCCGGCGTGGGCGGCGTATCCCCGGCAATCTGTTCGACGATGTCGCCGGGGATGAGACGCACCATGAAGAAGACGATCAGGGAGACACCGATGAGCGTCGGTACGGCGAGGATAAGCCGCTTGAAGATGTAGTTTCGCATGGGGCTTGTCAGCCTTCAGCTAGTCAGCAGTTCGACTGGGATGAGGCGGGAGGAGACTTGCTCGATCTCCTCCCGCCTCGCTGCTTCTCTCTTAGCCGTCGAGCCAGAGATTCATCCCGCTTTCGGTGCCCAGGGCGTACGTCGTGGGACCGTTGCTGTTCACCACGCCCTTCAGCCGCGGACCGTTGGCGCCGTACTCGACCGGCGTAACCATCGGCACGTAGTACATTTTGTCCGACGTGTACCGCTGCAAATCGAAGTTCGCCGCGCGGATCTCCTCGATGTCCGACAAGGCCAACATGGCCTCGATCTTCGTGACGAGTTCGGCATCGTTGACGCTGGAGTGGTTCCGCGCCCCGCCGGCGTCGCGCGGCCGGAACATGTTCCCCCAGTAGGCGCCGATGTCGCTAAAGACCGACTCCAGGCTGAGGGCGAAGCCGTCGAACTGCCCGGCGAATGTGGTGGAGATGTACTGCCCATACTCCTCCGGCTTCAGGTTCACCGTCACTCCCGCCTCCGCGAGCAATGCGGGAAGCGCCTCGCGCACGATGTCGTAGTACGGCACGACGGTGGTGTAGGTGGTGCTGCTGAAGTGCATCGGTGCGGAGAACTCCGAGACGCCCGCGGCCGAGAACAGGGCCTTCGCCTCTGCCACATCGTATTGGTAGTTCTTGCCAGCTGCGCCGATGTCGCTCCCCTGCGGATCCAGCCACCAGCTCTCGCCGAAACCGGCGTTGATCGGCATGTTCGGCCACTTGCCGCCCTCGGAGGAGATGCGCTTGAGGAGCGCATCTCGGTTGATGGCGCGGGACATGCCCTGGCGGACGCGGATGTCGTTGAACGGCGGTTTGTCTTCGAGATAGCTTGCCGGCTCGAAGATCAGCATGCTTAGGATGTTGCGGTACGACTGGTTGATCGTCGCATCGGACGCCTGGCTGCGCACCGCGTCAATGAGCTGGGGTGGCACGGAAATCGTGTCCAACGCCCCCGCCGCAAACTGTGACAGCACCTGGTTCTGGTCGGTGATGATGTCCAGGTTCACCTTATCGATGTACGGCAACGACGTGCCCGCCGCGTCCTTCTCGAAATAGTCGGGATTCTTCGTCCAGGACATCACCACGCCCGGCTCGAACTTCTCGAAAATGAACGGCCCCGATCCCAGCATGCCGTCTTCGCTGGCCGTCTCGCTCGACTCGATGAACTCCTTCGGCATGATCCACAGATCCTGGAACGAAGCGATCCGGTTCAAAAACAACCCGAATGGCTGCGACAACTTGAACGTCACCTGCGTCTTGTCCGCCGACGCCGTCACCGTGTCGACCATGCTGAGGTTCGCTTTGTTTGGCGAGATCTCGCGATAGCGGTTGAACGAGTACACGACATCGTCAGCGTTGAGGAGACGGCCGTTCACCGGCGGCAGGTTGTGAAACTTCACGTCGCCTCGCAGCGTGAAGACATAGGTCAGCGGATCCGGGTTCTCTACTTTTGAGGCAACCTCGGGCACTGGCGTGTACCAGTCCGCCTGCGACAGCTCGCCAGGCGTTGTCTTGAAACGCATCAGGCGGCTGTACGAATAGGACGCCAGCGCGTGCGTCAGGAACGTCGCTGCCTTGTGCGGATCCTTGCCCAGCACCAGGCTGACCGTGCCCTGTAGCGTGCCCCCGAGCTTCGGCGTCTCGCCGCCGCCACTGCCGGGCGTCGTGCCCGACGATGGAGTCTTTCCGCCGCTGCTGTCGTCGTCGCTGCTACAGCCGATAAGTGCCACGGCTCCTGCCGTCGCTCCTGTCGCCACAGCGACCTGCAGCGCCCTCCGTCGGCCCACCCGCCGCGATGTGTACTTTGCCCAGAATGTGGACGTAGACATGGATCATCCTCCCTGGTGTGGATTCGCTCCCTCGATGGGCATTATTCTACTACGGGAACCCCCGTGATGGTGCGATAGGGAGACAAAACTCTTCCAGCGCGTTTTCGGTGCGGGAGTTGGCGGCTATTCAAGCGGCCACCCGCTGCCGAAGACCGTTACGGGTGGTATAAAGGGGCGCATTCTAGACAGGCACACATCCCTACGGAGAGGTTGGAGAGCATGATCAAGTCGGGAATTGCGCGGTCGGCAGCCGCTACCGGAATCGCCGTCGTTGTGGCCATGGCTGGCGTTATGTTCTCGCGGCAGGTCGTCGGCCAGTCCGACCAGCCGCTCGTCAAGGTCGTCGCACCGGAAAGCGCCAAGGTCGGTGACGCCGATATCGTCGTCCGGGTTGAGGTGGAGAACGTCAAGAACCTCGGCTCCTTCGAGTTCCTGCTCAAGTACGACCCCGACATCCTCAAAGTCGCTAACGATGCCGCCACGAACCTGCCCCTTATCCAGCGCGGCGACTTCCTCGGTTCGAGCGAGCGCGAGGTTGTCTGCGATGATCCCGTAAGCCAGGCCGGCGTCCTCCGCATGGTGTGCATCACCCTGCGCCCGGAACCCGCCGGGCCTGACGGCGGGGGCACCCTGGCCGAGGTCACCTTTGAGGCCGTCGGCAAGGGTTCTACCGAACTGTCCCTGGACAAGGTTCAGCTCACGGATCCGGAAGCCACCGTGTTCGATGCCATCCAGCTTCAAAATGCCACGCTCAGCGTGTCCGGCGGCAGCAGCGTCAACTGGGTGCTCTGGGGTGCCATCATCGCCGTAGTCGTGGTGGTCGTTCTGGCCGGTGGGGCATTCGCCGCCACCCGAGCGAGGGGCTCCGGGGGCGCGTAGCGGTCAGCCATCGGCAGCACAGCAGCCGTACATCAAGTGGGAGGCTGCACGTGCGAGCCCCCCACTTCTTTTTTGTGCCTTGCATACACTGGATTCCGGCGCCCACAAGATCGTATCCTGTGGGCGTGGCGGTTGACGAAGTCCCCTGACACCGATCATGGGCGCTTTAGGCCGTCGCCACCGATATTAACTTAGTGATTGCTCAGTTAGACGCAGAAGGAGAAGCCCTCATGGCCGTCAGTCAGGATCTGCTCCAAGAACTTCGCACCGAAGGCGAAGACCTCGATCTTTCGTGGCTGGAGGCGCCGGCCGCCCAGCGCGGCCTGCAGATCGCCCCTGGCAAGCGGGGCCTCACGCTGGAGGAGATCGCCACCGGATCGTACGGCGACATCCCCTCCGTCTCCCGCAACCAGAGCGGACGGATGCGCGGCGCGGCGGCACGGCCCGATGCGCAGAACACGCAGCAGATGTGGCCCTTCCGCTCGGCTTCGTGGTCGGAGTCGGCGATGCTGCTCTACGAAGAGGCGGTACAGCGCCAGTGGTCCAGCGCCACCGACGTACCGTGGGCGGAATTGCCGGATCTGGGTGAAGACCTGGAGATGGCGATGTCGCAGCTCTGCACCTTCCTCACCCAGGTCGAGTTCATCGCCGGCGACGTGCCGGGACAATACGCCCCCAACGTCAGCGGCGAGTTTTTCGAAGTCGGCCTGTTTCTCGCTTCGCAGATCATGGACGAAGCGCGACACCTCGACGTCTTCCGCAAGCGCGCGCTCGTCAACGGCATCGGCCTGTTGCAGGCTGGCCCCGGCGCCGTGAACCTGCTCACCTCGCAGGACTTCACCGAGATGGCCTCGACCCTGCACCTCGTCGGCGAAGGCTTCGTGCAGTCGCTGTTCCGCATGGGCGAGATGTTCGCCCGCAGCGAAGTCGACAAGCGCATGTTCCGCCTCGCCGCGCAGGACGAGAGCCGCCACGTCGCCTTCGGTGTCATGCACATGAAGTACGTGATGGAGACAGAGCCGGAGCGCCGCGACGAGATCCACTGCTACCTCGACCGCATGGAGGGCCTCCTCGGCGCCGGTTCCGCGCAGGCCGGTCTCACCGGCGGCGGCGAGACGACCGAAGCGCTCGCGATCCTCCTCGGCGGCGGCAAGAGCGAGGCGCAGCTCGGCGAGGGTTACGGCAAGCTCATGGCCATCCGCAAGCGCCAGGTCAACGAGTACATGCACCGGCTCGAGGTCGTCGGCCTGGGCGACCGCCGCCAGAAGATGCACCCGATGATGCAGATGCTGATGGATCCCGCGAAGAACTAAGTCGCCTCTAGGACGAAAACGTACGATCGGTAAGGGCACGCGAACGGCGTGCCCTTCCTCTGACAGCTAGAAACGGACGGTTAAGACATGGCTGAGAACGAAGCGCCGACCCAAGAGCAACCCGCGCGGCCCGCAATCCCCGGGATCATCGCGCCGCCGGCCCCCGATCTGAAGTGGATGAACGCTGCCACCGAGCGCCCACCGAAAATCACCGAAGTGGGACCCGAGGGGTTCACTCTGCGCATGGCTGACTACGGCTCCTACGGCGAGGCGCCCGACGTCTGGCCGTACGAAAATGACACTCCGCGTGGCGCCATTCCTGCGCGCGACCGTGGCCTCCCCGCGCCGTACACCATCTACAACAAGCTGGATGTGTGGGCGGAAAGCTGCGCCGACCTCTACGAAGCCGCCATCCGCGACCAGTGGAAGCCCGCGACGCAGATCTCCTGGGGCAGCATCGAGCCCCTCGCCGAGCACGTCGAAGCCTCCATCGACCAGATCGTCTCCAACATCTCGGAGCAGGCCTACAACTCGAACGCCGTCCTCATGGGCTGGCTCAAGCAGATCTCCTACGGCTTCCACGACGTCAAGCTCTACCTCGCTACCCAGGCCTTCGACCACGCGCGCCATGTGGAGGCCTTCCGCAAGCGCGCGCTCGTGAACGGCGGCGGGCTGGGCGTCCAGTCGCCGGGATTCTTCAACCGTACGGTCTTCGGATCCTTCAAGTTCACCGAGTTGACGATCTACATCAACGTCATCCGGACCTCTTTCCTCCTGGCGCTGTGCGAGTTCGGCATCGACCGCATCGCCCGCTCGCAGGCGGACCGACAGCTGTTCGAATTGACGGCGAGCGACCTGCGACGCCACCTCCTCTACGGCGTCGAGCACGTGCGCCACTACGCCCTGCACGGCGGCGAGCAGAAGCGTCGCAACATCGGCACCTGGCTGGATCGCGGCGAAGTGATGATGGCCGCCGACCTCAAGCGCGACAAGCCGCTCCGCGAAGCAATCATCCTGGCGACCGGCAACACCGTGGCGGAAGGAAAAGCCGCCCTCAAGGATCTGCGTGAGGCGCAGATGAAGCGCTACATCGGCGCCCTCGACGCGGCGACCTATCGCGGCCGCGGCGACCGCATCGTCGCCCCCCTGCAGGAAGTGATCGAGAATCCGTAATCCAGAACGAGCGCTTCTGAAAAAGGGGACGCACGGCGTGCGTCCCCTTTTTTCGCCCCCATTGCGTACACTTCGCGCAGCGGGGCTTCGCTCAGGCGGGAGGAGATCATGAGCGACTTCAAGTACCTCCAAACGCGGCAGGACGGCGCGGTGCTCATCGCGACGATGATCAACCCGCCGCGAAACCTGCTCAACGCCGCGATGGTCGAGGAGCTGCACACGCTCGTGGACACGCTGACGGACGATGTCCGCGTCCTGGTGCTGACCGGCGGCGCCGACGGCATCTTCATCACCCACTACGACGTCGGCGAGCTGAGCACCCTGTCGGACATTGTGCGAGCGGCGCCCGCGACCGACATATCTCCGGCAAACGCTGATGCACCAAGGCGGCGCGAGCTCCATCCCTTGAACCGGCTCTCGTTGAAACTGGCCGCGCTGCCCCAACCGGTCATCGCCGCCATCAACGGCACCGCCATGGGCGGCGGCTGCGAGCTGTCGCTGGCTTGCGACTTCCGCATCATGGCGCGACGCGGCGTCATCGGACTGCCGGAGGTCCGCGTGGGTATCCTCCCCGGCGCTGGCGGCACCCAACGGATGACGCGCCTCATCGGCGCCGCAAAGGCCCTCGAGCTGATGCTGCTCGGCGAAGCCGTCGACGCCGACACCGCCGCCCGCCTCGGCCTCGTCCATCGCGCCGTCGACGCGGCCGACCTCATGCCGGAGACGATGCGCCTGGCGAATGAACTCGCCTCGCGCCCCCCGCAGGCCGTCGCCCTGATCAAACAGTGCGTCCAACAGGCGCTGGAGCCGCTGCCCCTGGAAGATCGCCTCTCCTTCGAGTCAGACCGTTTCCTGGAACTGATGCGCTCCGAGGACGCCTCCCGCCTGATGAAGGCGTACTTGCAGAGCGAGCGGCCCCTGAACGAGCAGTAGGCTCTTGGTGGCGTTCTGACGGTCCGCCAGGCACGTAGCGCGGGCTTTCCAGCCCGCGCGTTGCACCTTCAAGAGTGCGGCGGACGTTCGGGTGTCGAATTCCCGCCACCCTGGTGCCAGTTGTGTCCCTACCGGAAGAAGCTGAACAGCCGCACACCCAACTCCAGCGGCTGCGGCGGCACTGCCAGCCGGTTCACGCCCACGCTGTACGTCGCATCGTCCGGGGCGTCGTAGGCGAGCTCCTCGAATCCCGCCTCCTCGAACCAGCGCCGGATCCGCGGCGTCGGGTCGTTATCTTTCCAGCGACCGCGCGTCCACAGCACCGTCGCTCCGTCGGCGCAGAACCGCGGCAAGTGCTCGACCGTGCGCTGAATGTCTGCGTCGGTGATGTTGCCGAAGATGCCGCATGCCAGGACGATGTCGGCGGGCACGGCACCCACGTAGCTGTCTGTCAGGGCGGCGTCAGCGCGAAGGACGCGCACCTGCGAGAGTCCGGCCTCACGCGCGCCGGCTTCGGCGGCGTCGGCGTTCTCCGGATCGAGTTCGACGAGCAGGGCGGTGACGTCGTCGCGACGGGAATGCGCCGCCAGCACCGGGATCACATCGCGGCCCTGCCCGGCGCACATGCTGATCAGCCGAACGGCGCCCGTACGCTCGTTCAGGGCAAGCCGCAGGTGATCCTGCACGGTGGCGAGGCGGCGGGCAAGGCGGGAGTTGGGGTCGTCGTAAGGTTGGTGCCACGCCACCCAGTCTTGCTTCTGGTCCTTCGCCAACTTCTACTCCCCCGGCGCCAAGATTTATTTCGTGAAAGTGACATTTCGCGCTTGGAGATCGTCGCGCAACCACCCTAATATCGTCTCATGCGCAACCACCGTGATGGCCGAGACACGCACCCGCATCCAACCCGCTCCCGGCCACGGATTGTCCGCCATTGCGCTCAATCCATCCAATCAAACACTCGTCGTTTCAGATTCAGAAGGCTTTCATTGTCTGTACTCGCACTCAATCAACTCAATCAAAAGCCCGAATCTGACTCACCCGCTCGCCGACCGCCGCCAGATTCAGCGGGTGCAAAAGGAAAACTTCAAACTCAATCAAACACCCGCGATCCCGTCTACGCTCGCACGATCAAGGGGCGGGCGCCCCTTGCCGTTCCTGCTACTCCGTCCGCCGGGTGATCTTGTCGACCTCGGCCATCTCCTCCGGCGTGAGCTTCCAGTCGCCGGCGGCGACGTTCTGTTCCAGTTGCTCCGGCTTCGTCGCGCCGGCAATCACACTCGAGACCCACGAATGGCTCGCCAGCCAGCCGATCGCCAGATCGATCATCGCGTGGCCGCGCTGCTGCGCAAACTCTTCGAGCTGTGTGAGCACCTCGAAGTTCTTGTCGGTGAGGACGCCCTCGGCGCGCTTGCCCATGGCCGCGATCCGCGTGCCCTCGGGGGCGGGCTGGCCGGGGCGATACTTGCCGGTGAGAAAGCCGTTGGCCAGCGGGAAGTACGGCAGCACCCCGACGCCGTACTTCTCGGCCACCGCCCCAAGATCCTTCTCGATTCGGCGGTCCAGCAAGTTGTACTGGTTCTGCGCGCTGATGAACGGCGTCAGGTGCTCGCTGCGAGCGACCCACTGCGACTCGACGACCTGCCAGCCGGTGTAGTTGCTGCAGCCGATGTACCGCACCCGGCCCGATTTCACGACGTCGTTGAGCGCACTCACCGTCTCTTCGATCGGCGTGCCTGGGTCGGGCGCGTGCATCTGGTAGAGGTCGATGTAGTCGGTGTCGAGGCGTTTGAGCGAAGCGTCGACCGCATCAAAGATGTACTTGCGCGACCCGCCGCCCCACAGCGGACCCTCGCCCATCGGCATCCGGAACTTCGTCGCCAGCACGATGTTTCGGCGGTGCTCTTTGATCGCGGCGCCCAGGAACTCCTCCGACGTGCCGCGGCCGGCGCTTCCGCCGTACACATCAGCGGTGTCGAAGAAGTTGATGCCCAGCTCGACCGCCTTATCGACGACGATCTTCGTCTGGGCCGCGTCGATGCGCATCCCGAAGTTATTGCATCCCAGCCCGACGGCGGATACCTGAAGGCCGGACTTGCCGAGGTTCTTGTATTGCATGTCAGTGCTCCTGTGAGTGTGGATGGAGTGCGATTGTAGCAGTGGCGGTGGCTAGGCGCCTGTCAACGCCACGTAGCGCGGGCCTTCAGCCCGCGCGCTGTTCGTACTAGGATCACAGCATGGGTTACGAGAGACGTCTGCGCCGACCACCGCACTTCGATCTGGGATCGATCCCCTACTTCGCGACGACCAGAACGGCCGGGTCTCGACGGGTCTTCCTAGGCACTCTCGCGGATCTCGCGGTCACAGAGTTGTTCGCAGTCCGTGAGCGCTACAAGATGCGGCTATTCGCGTACTGTTTCATGCCTGACCATGCACACTTCGTCATCGTTCCCGGCGCACCCCACACGCTGAGCCAGACGATGCGACTGGTCAAAGGGTCGATCGCGCGCAGGATCAATGAAGCTGAGGATACAAGCGGCAAGGTCTGGCAGGAGGGATACTTCGACAAAGCAGTACGGTCGGTCGACCAGCTGAATCAGTACATCAAGTACACACAAGAGAATCCCGTCAAGGCGGGACTGTGTGACGAACCCGAGGGTTACCCATTCTCGAGTGCCGGCGGCCGGTGTTTGGATGACTACCATGCATTCTTCGAGGACGAGCGTGAAGAGCCAGTCTGAACCAGCTTCGTTCTCAACAAGTGGCACCGCGCGGGGCTGTCACCGCAGGCGACTCTTCGAGAAGGCCCGCGCTACGAGGCCGCATGACGCCTGAACAGATCGCGATGCGGGAACGGCAGTTGGCCGGAGGCTGGTGGCGGCGGCGCATGCTCTCCCTGCCCGGCCAGATCCTCTCCAACACCGGCGCCTACAACGTCGCGAAAGAGATGCTCGTCCAGGCCGACTGGCGCGTGCTCGAAGTAGGCTGCACCGCCGGCAGCCGGCTGATGCTGTTCGACCAGCAGGTGAAGTTCGTGACGCACTCCGCCGCCGGCGTCGAGCCGGTGGCGGCGCTGGCGGCGCAAGCACAGCGATCATTCGAGGACGGAGGCCGGCCGCTCAGCGCCATCGTTTCCGATCCGGCAGCGCTCCCTTTTCGCGATGGCGCCTTCGATGTCGCCTTCTGCGACGACCTGCTCCGGTTCCTCGATGTACGCGGAGCCCAGGCTGCCCTGCGCGAGATCGCCCGCGTCCTGCGCCCGGGTGCCATGTGCCTGATCTGGGATCTGGCGCCCGCCGACGGCCGCTTCGCCTGGTGGCAGCGGTTTTGGTTGCGGGGGTTTCGCCGCGACACGCGCATCGCCAGCGAGAAGAGCCTGATGGCCCTGGCCGAGCGCAGCGGCTTCGACGTCACCGACCCGGCGCGGCTACGGCCGTGGCTCTGGCCGCCGGTGGCGCGCGCCTCGCTCGTCGCGAAGACCCTCCCACCCGGGTGGCATCGCGAAGGTCAAAACCTCGTGCCGGATGGGCCGCCGGGCGAGGGCTGATGCCCGCGAGACGGCCGCGATGCTTGGTCACGCACCACAGCCCGCCCGCTACTTGTGCACAGGCTCTCAGAATGACAGATGCGGAATCTGCCGGCGTTTACCGGGGACTTACAAGGCACCGACGGCCTATGAAGTTGAGGGCTGCGAACTAAAAGTCCGCGAACTCCTCCGCGAACAGCGCCACCGCCCCGCCCGTGTGCCAGAAAACGATGGTCCCGCCAATGCGGCCACTGTTGACGGCGGCGATCAAGCCAGCCATCGCTTTGCCGGTGTACACCGGGTCGAGCAGCAGCGCCTCCGTCCGCGCCGCCAGGCGCACCGCTTCGCGCGCTTCATTGGTGATCGCCGCGTAGTGCGGGCCGCAGTGGTCGGCGAGGATCACCTCGCCCGCCGGTTCTGGGCGCCCCGCCAGCGCGGCGGTCTTGGCCGCCAGCCGCGAGACGATCACCGACAGCGGGGTCGGCGGCCGCGAGACGTCGATGCCGAGAATGCGCACCTCCGCCGGCAGTCCCGCCAGTAAGCCGGCGTGCGTCCCACCGCTCCCATCCGCAATCACGATCCAATCCGGCGGCTTCGGCACCTGCGACAACAGTTCGTCCGCCGCGTGGACGTAGGCCAGCGCACCCACGGGCGTCGCCCCGCCGACCGGCATGTGATACGCCGTCGGGCCGATCTTCCCGGCGATGCGCTTGACCTCGGCCTCCAGGTCGCTCCAGTTCTCCGTACCGGCGAAGGTGATGTTCGCGCCGAACAGGCGGTCAAGGAGCACGTTGCCGCTGTCGTGCTTCGGCGCCTTCCCGCCGAGGACCAGGTGGCAGGTGAGGCCGAGTTTGGCGCAAGCGGCCGCCGTCATCCGGCAGAAGTTCGACTGCTGCCCGCCCGTCGTCACCACTGTGTCGCAGCCCTGCTCGATAGCATCGCGGAGCAGGTAGTCGAGCTTGCGCGCCTTGTTCCCGCCCAGCGCCAGCCCCGTCAGGTCGTCGCGCTTCACAAGAATGCGCGCGCCCAGCTCTGCGGACAGGCGCGGGGCCTCATCAAGCGGCGTCGGCAGGATCGACAAAGGCGTAAACGTCATGGCGCCAGCAGGATAACCCACACCCTGCGTTGACATCAGTCCGCAGCAAGCGCTTTCACGAGGATCGCCGAATGATCACAATGATCCCATGACCCGATCAGCCCGCGCACCCCTCCGCATCGATCTCGCCGGTGGCTGGACCGACGTTCCCGCCTTCGCCGATGAAGACGCCGGGCACGTCGTCAACGTCACCATCAACAAGTACGTCCGCGCCACCATCAGCGACGCGGAGCAGATCTCCTTCGAGCGCGATGTTGCCACCGGCGGCCTCGGCGCTTCCGCCTGCGAGCACGTCCTGGCCGCCGCCCTCCGCAATCCCGACGCTGACCTCGACGACATCGCCGAAGCGGCCTTTGCGGCCGAGACGGCGGAGGGCGTGGCGGGTGGGCGACAGGATCAGTACGCCGCCTGCTACGGCGGCTTGAACTTCATGACGTTTGGACGGCCTAAAGGGCTACAGGGCCCCGTCCGCATCGAACGGCTGGAGATGCCCGAGGCCCATCTCACAGCACTGGAAAAGCGCCTCGTGCTCGTCGACAGCGGCGTCTCCCGCCTCTCCGGAGAAATCCACGACGCCGTCTGGGGCGCCTACGCCCGGCACGACGACGAAGTGACCGGCGCCCTCCTCACCCTCCAGCACCTGGGCAAGGCGATGCGCGACGCGATCGCCGGCAGCGACTTCGGTGGCATCAAGCAGGTGCTGGACGAGAATTGGCGGCAACAAAAGCGCCTGCACCCCAGCGTCACCAACGAGGCGATCGACGCCATCTTCGAGTTGGCGATGCGGAAGGGCGCCTCGGCCGGTAAGGCCTGTGGCGCCGGAGGTGGAGGCGCCCTCGTCTTCTATGCCTCATCCGACGCCGACGCCGTCGCCCTTCGCCAGCATCTGCGCGCCGAGGGGCTAACCGTGATCCAGTTCGGGTTCGTGTCCGAGGGGTTGGAAGACTTGTAGCTCAGCGGATAAGAGCTCTATCCGCCATGTAGCGCGGGCCTTTTAGCCCGCGCGGCGCCACTTCAACGAGACGGTGTACGTGACGAGGAGCACGCGCGCTGCAGTGCGTATCGGCGCGTTGCTTACGTCAAACTACTTACTGCCAGGCGGCGACTGCCTCATACACCGACGAATCGCACGGCATCCCGCGCCGCATTTCGCTGGAAGGGCTGTGGGCCAATGGCAGCACCGTCGTGCCGTCTGCCTGTACCGCTCCTCGGGCGAGCGCACTATCCCTTGGCACGATACTGTCCGACCCGCGGCCGAGGTCGCCGGCGATGAACTGGTAGCGTATGTGCTCATGGCGCGCCTCAGCGTTGAGTTCGTCGAGGAAGTCCGATCCGGAGCGCATCTGGCGGGCCGCGGTATCGTTCAGGAGCGACAGCGTCATCTCTCCGACGACGCCCAGATGCGGCGTCGCGATCGTCACAAGCCTGCCGATCTTCGCGCTGATCACGGCGTCGCCGTTCCACGTATGCGGTTCGATCGCCGCGCGCGCAACAAGACCGCCTTCGCTGAACGCGATGATGTCGACCGGCGTGTCAGGCCACTGGCGCTCGATCTCTTCGCGGAGCCAGTTCGCGTTGTCGGCGATGTCAAGAGCCGACGGATACGCCACAGCGGCGACGTTGTCGTAGTACGGGGCGATGCCCGCCATCAGGTCGAGCTGGCAGGCCTCCCAGGGCTCGCCGTTCCACCCGTGTAGCACCAACACGTTGCGCTCGCCGCCCACAAACTCCGCGCCGAGGATGGAACGCTGCTGCCACGGCTTCATCATCCACGACGGTCCTACCGTCCACGCGGCGAGCGTATCGACCTGCAGGACCACCGTGTTCGTCGCCGGGTTCACCAGCGCCGGCGACCAGCGCCACGTCTCTCCAGCATCACGCTCGAACACCCCCAGTTGCGTCTCATCCTCGATCCGCCAATCGCGCACCAGCGCGTCCGCATACGGGAGCACGAGAGTGGCCCGAACGGGTAGCGCCACCCGCGGCAATGCCGTGACGACGATGAGCTGCGGATACAACGCTGGCGCCGGCTCCTGGGCCAGCGTCACTGCGGTCTCGGACGCGGCTGGCGATACCTCGAGCAGCACGCGCGCCGAGTCGCCCTCCGCCCCGATGATGCCGAAGGCCCCGGCGGCGGCCGGCGGCCGGCCGGCCGGCTGGTTCAGCCCCGCCCGCGAAGCGAGGGACGCTTCCGCCCCCGCGCACGCCGCGGCAGACACGCCCGCCGCCACCACAGCCACGACCAGCAGCCCGCCGAGAGCCCTTCGCCAACCGATCTTGTACGTATCCACCACTAGGGTTGTCGTCAGGCAGACTGATAGGGATTACCCCTACGGGCGGGAAGTGAGGAAGCTAGCAGGGTGTTGAAAAGGGCAAATAATCCCGCAGCGCGGGCTTTCTCGAAGAGTCGCCTGCGGTGACAGCCCGCGTCGAAGACCTGACGACCGTCACAGTGGTGCAGCTTCAGTGAGGTCGCTTCATCTGCCGAGAATCATGCGTCGATGGAGTTTTTCAACACGCTGCTAGATGTGGGAAGTCGGGGGCGGGAGAGTGCAGTAGCACGCAGGGGGCGAGGCCTTCGACCTCGCCCCCTATAGTCGTTCGCGTTGCGCCTTCTTGGCTGAGCCCTACACGAGCGTCTCGTCGTACGCGATCTGGTTCTTCGCGATGAGGTCGCGGAACCAGTACCCGCTGTCCTTGATCGTGCGCTTCTGCGTTTCGAAGTCGACATGGACGATGCCGAAACGCTGGCGAAAACCCTCCGCCCACTCGAAGTTGTCGATCAGCGTCCAGGCATAGTAGCCGCGGACATCGCAGCCTTCATCGATCGCACGCCCGACCTGCCCGACGAAGCCGTTGTAGAAATCGATGCGCTCCTGGTCGGCCACCCGGCCGTCCGCGCCCGGTCCGGTGGGATACGAGCAGCCGTTCTCCGTGATGTAGATGATCGGGTGGTCGTACTCGCGGTCGATGCGCTTGATCATCTGGTACAACGCCGCCGGCCAGATCTCCCACCCGAACGCCGTCGATGGGCCGGAGCCGCGGTGCTGCCGGATGCCAAGGTTCCGATCGTCCGGGTTGTTCTCGACGATCCCGCGCTGATAGAGGTTGATGCCGATGAAGTCGGGCTTCTCTTTGCAGGCGTCCATATCGCCCGGACGCACATCCATCTTGCGGAGCATCTTCTCCTGCTCGACGTAGGCGTTGGGGTAGGCGCCCTTCACGAGCGGGTCGAGGAACCAGATGTTGCTCCAGGCGTGATGCCGGTCGGAGGCCGCGCGGTCCTCTGCGCTCTCGCTGAAGGCGTAGGGCGCCGTCATGCTGTAAGCGCTGCCGATCATCTCCGGCTTGCCGGTCGCGCGCATCGCCCGCATCGCTGCCGCCTGCGCCAGGTTCACGATGTGCGAGGCTTTCACCGCTCGATCGCTGTCCCGCACCCCCGGCGCGTGTACGCCGTAGAGGTAGCCGAGGTACACGAACACCCACGGCTCGTTGAAGACCATCCAGTTCTTCACCCGATCACCGAGCGCGTTGACCATCGTCTCGGCGTACTTACTGAAGTGCGCGATGATGTCGCGGTTCGACCACCCACCTTGATCCTCAAGCCACTGCGGCAGGTCCCAGTGATAGAGCGTCGGGAAGGGCATGACGCCATTGGCGAGCAATTCGTCGACAAGACGGCTGTAGTAATCGAGGCCCTTCTGGTTCACCACACCGGAAGCATCCGGGTAGATGCGCGCCCAGCTAATACTGAACCGGTATCCGCCCAGCCCGATCTGCTTCATGATCGCGACATCCTCGGGGTAGCGATGGTACTGGTCGCAGGCGACGTCGCCGGTATCGCCCGTATTGATCTTGCCGTCCGTATGCGAGAAGCGGTCCCAGACGGATTCGCCCTTGCCGTCCTCGTTCCACGCGCCCTCCACCTGGTACGAGGCGGTGGCGGTACCCCAGCTAAAGCCGGCGGGAAAGGTGGCATTCTTCATCGCGAGACTCCGATGCTGTCGTGCTGGGTGCGAGGGTGAGTGTACGGCGGCGCCCCGCTTGTCGAAAGTTTGGGACCGGAGGGGGGCAGACGAGCCGAATCCGCTGCATCCGTTAACGCTGGATCCCCTGACGTTAACGATGGCCGCTTAGTCTGCGGGCCTAAGGTGGCGAGCAACAGGAGGTGCACATGTCCTGCAACCACTGCGGCGGACGACTGATGTACGACGGGCTGGAACTCGAGTGGCGCTGCCTGCTCTGCAGCCGCCCACGTCGAACGAGCCTGCGGAGGCCGAGTGAGAATCCGTCCGGCAGGCCCGCGTTCCGCCGCAACTGGGATGTCGCGCCAGAGGAACTGCGCTTGGACTGCGGCGCTTAGCTAACTCGCCGCTGCGCCCACCCGCGCCGCCACCTCTTCGTCGATGTGCAGGCTGCCGTCTTCGTGTGTGTAGAAGAGTCGCTTGAAGGCCAGCCCGCGCTCTCGAAAGCGTGCGCCGCCACCCTCATGTCGTTCCACTAGCGAGACGACCACGACGACGGTGCAGCCTTCCTCGCCAACGGCCGCAACGGCCTGCATCGCGGATCCCCCCTGAGTTATCACGTCATCGACAATGGCGACTCGTCGACCGGCGCGTAGCAGCGTGGAGCCGTCGTTAGCTACGGATGACGAGAGCGACGCCTTTCCTAGGGGCCCGTGATCCTTTTTCTCTGGCCGACCAAAGAAAGTTGGTAGGTGTTCGGACGTTTCAATGCTGGCGGCGGCTACAGCGCACGAGATTGGAATGGACCCCGTTGCCAATCCGCCCACCGCTTCTGCGCCCGCTTCGATCACGAGCGGTAACATTAGTCTGCCGATAGTTCTGGCATACGCCGGATGAAGCGTGACTAGCTTGCTGTCGAAGTAGTAGTTACTGAACCCACCGGAAGCGAGTCGAACAGGTTCAGGTAGGCGCTCGATACAGTAGCGTTCGATAGCGACCTTCAGTGCGAGGAGTTCCTCAGTTGTGACGCTGACGTTCGGAATACGTTGGGAAGCAAGCGCGACCACAGAAACCTCCAAGTGAGGGGAACTTGACTACCCGATCATCTCCTGTAGTTGCCAGCATTGCGAGCATGCCGACAGTGGCAGTGTACTGTAGCCCCCTGTAACACTGTGTAGCACGTTGTAACACGAGTTCCCCACGGGCGTGATGGTAAGAGCCATGGACCCTATTAGTCAATAGGAGTATACCCTTTAGCAATACTAGCCTAGGCGCGCGAGAGGGCAGCGCTTCAAAATTCACGGCGTTCACTGCCGCTTCTTATCCTCGCCGCTCGTGGATGCCGCTCGAATCCGCTCGACTGCGACACTGATCGCAGCTTCGAGTCGTTCTTCGTCCTGCTGGGTTACGCCGTGGCTACCCAGTGGAGCGAGGAACCGGGTTGCAACTTCGTGGCCGAACAGCTTTTTCCTTCCGGTAAAAACCGTGACTTCCACCTCGTCCTTCCTCTTGACAAGCCGCGCGTCAGGCGCAGCCATCGCCGGGAAACCAAGCCAAACATTCCAGAACCGCACTTTCGATTGGATGCGGAAACCTGTGTAGCCAGTATCGTAGGCGAGATTGTCCCACAGGCGTTCAAGGAAGTCGCAGTGCTCGTTCATCGCCCGCCGGATATTTGGGATCCTTTGCGCGACTAGGAAGTCATCTGGCACTTGCCCATCGAACCTATCATCGAGACACGCTCTTCGCGCCACGAATTCAAGCCCGTCTTCTTCCGTACTCGGTTCCCAACGAAACAGGCCGAGATGGATGGTGATGTCGCGTTCGCTTCCGGATTCGAGACTCATTGTTGCTCCGTAGTACATGATATCGAGTGGCGATCAGACCTCAGATCCGCGTGTGTCATGGGGTTGCAGAGTGTTGCCTGTAGGTGAACTGCGCCGCAACCCCCGCCGGTCAGTCGAACAGCGTCTTCTGCGGCGCCGGCGCTCCCGCCCGGGGCGTCACGCCGAGGTGCGCGTACGCCAGGCGGGTGGCCTGGCGGCCCCGCGGCGTGCGCTGCAGAAAGCCGAGCTGCATCAGGTACGGCTCGTACACATCCATAATTGTGTCCGCTTCCTCCGAGATGCTGGCGGCGATCGTCTCCAGCCCCACCGGGCCCCCGTCGAACTTCTCGATGATCGTCCGCAACACGCGATAGTCGACGCTGTCCAACCCGATGTGGTCGATCTCGAGCTGCTCCAGCGCCTCGGCGGCAACCGCGTCGGTGATCTGGCCGTCGGCGCGCACCTGGGCGTAGTCGCGGACCCGGCGCAGCAGACGGTTGGCGACACGGGGTGTGCCCCGCGCCCGCTTCGCGATCGCCGCCGTCCCCCCCTCGTCGATCTCAATGCCGATAATCGCGGCGGAGCGGCGGATGATCTGCGACAGCGCGTCGACGTCGTGGAAGTCGAGACGGTACACCGCCCCAAACCGGTCCCGCAGCGGCGGCGACATCATCGCGTATCGCGTCGTCGCCCCGACCAGCGTGAACGGCTTGATTGCCAGCCTGATTGAACGCGCCCCCGGCCCCTTACCCGTCACCCAGTCGATCGCCCCGTCCTCCAGCGCCGGATAGAGGAACTCCTCCACCACGCGCGAGAGCCGGTGGATCTCGTCGATGAACAGCACATCGCCGTCCTGCAGGCTGGTGAGGATGGCGGCGAGGTCGCCGATGCGCTCGATCGCCGGCCCCGACGTGATGCGGATACTCACCCCCATCTCGACCGCGATGATGTACGCGAGCGTCGTCTTCCCAAGCCCCGGCGGCCCGTAGAGCAGGACGTGGTCGAGCGGTTCGTTACGGCCCCGCGCCGCCTCGATGCTGATGCTGAGGTTGCCTTTGACCTTGTCCTGGTTGATGTATTCGGCGAGCTTCTTCGGGCGCAGCGACGTATCGGCCTGAATATCGCCGTCCTGCGGGTCGCCGGTCACAATGCGCTCCGGGGCCTCTTTGGGCATCGGGGGCATGATACTGGAAGGCTGGAGCGCGTCAGTCGGTGACGATGGAGAACCCGCCGGGCCTTTCGAGGTCCAGCAGGCCGGCGTACCTCCGCACCGCGTCCACATCGCGTGGTTCGCCGCTCTCCCGATGGCGGTTCATCGCGTCCAGCATCTTGTCAGCGATGATCTCGGCCGGGAATCCGGTGATGTAGCGCTCGCTCATCTCGTTCAGCGCGCCAGCGTAGATCTCGAAGTTTGCCCCCAGCTTCTCCAGCGTCTCCGGATGGTGGGCGCAGTCGCGGTGGTGGTGCTGCGCCGCCATGCGGTACATCGCCTTCCCGGTCGCGACGTAGTATCCAGCATCGACCAATGGCGCGGCCCCCTGACGCAGCATCCCCGCGTCGCGGGTGGGTGGCCGCAGCTGCGAAGGAAACACGCCGGCGAGGAACAGCGCACTATCCGCGTAGCGCCGATAGCCCTCATAGATGTCGGGCTCGTCCTGGGGCTGCTTCTCGCGGTCCAGCATGTCACTGAAGTACAAGCGCTGCGGCTGGCCTTCATCATCTGGCGGAAAGAGCTTCCGGACATCGAGATACGCCTCGAGCATGGCGCCGATATAGTCGATGACGCCCGCGTCGCGGCTGTGACGGCCGACGTACAGTACTTTGATCACGAAGAGGTCGAACAGCGTCCGGGCAGGCAGAGCGGTGACTTCGCCGATGTCGTCGTAGACGGCGCTGATCACCTCATCGACCGCGCGCGAGAACCGGCCGTCGGCGGCGTTGTGGCCGTCGTTCCCCGCGATGATCTCCTTAAGCTCCCGCACCCGCTCCTCGATCAGCATGTTCGCCTCTCGATCCGCGCCTGCACCCGCTTCGCCGTCGGCTATTGGATTGTAGCCGTCGGTAGGGACCCCGCCTGCCTCCGAATGTGAAGAGCCCGCGTCGCGCCTGCGGGGTCTTCTTTCGGCGCAGGCCTCTCTTTGTCATCGACGCCCGGACGCCCGTTCCGCACCGGGCTAGCCCCTCCCGTGCCGCCGTAACACAGCGATCCCGCGCCGTTCACACGTTCGAAACCCACCGCGACCGACTGCCTGCGAGACTCGACGGTGTCGATTAGACGCGCCAGGGGAGCCACATGGAATATCAGCGATGCCTGCCAGGGGCCCATCGCGCACCGCCGCCACCGGGATGGGCTTTCCCGCCACTGCTGTCGCGCACGCCCCGCCCGTCTTCTGCACCTGAATCCCCCCGTTCCCGCTCGATCCTGGCGTCTCCCCCAGCGGTAGCTCCGTCGGTCAACCGGCTGACGTGACTGCAAGGCAGCGCGGGGCGGCCCCCTCCTCCCCTGGCGATGGGCCGCTCCGCCCCTTCGCGCTCCTCGTTTCGACCGGCGAATCCGTACCGTAGATCCTCGCGTACTCTGTACCGTTGGTGGAGACCCGCCGGGTAGCCACGTTGTGAGTTGGAGGAATTGATGCGTAGAATCGGAAAAGTAGCAGTCATCCTGGGAATCACCGCCTGCCTCGGCATCGCCCTGGTCGCCTGTGGAGGCGACGACGACGAGAACAAGGCCGGAGGCACAACCCCACCCGCCGGATCCACGACCGCCGCGCCGACCAAGGCCGCCGGCGACAGCGAATCCGGGGCGCTGACTGTCGCCGCCAAGGATTTCTCGTTCGCGCTGGACAAGACCTCAGTGAAGAAGGGCTCGCAAGTCGATGTCGCCTTTGAGAACCAGGGGTCGGCTCCGCACACCATTAACTTCTACACGGATGAGGCGTACACCAAACCGATCGCTGACGCGGAATCCGGCCGCGTGAGCGGCGGCGGCTCCAAAGCGTTTACGTTTACCGCGCCCGCCGACGGTACCGCCGCGTACTACCGCTGCGAAGTGCACCCGGCCCAAATGCAAGGCGAGATCACGCTGAACTAGGCGCTGGAAAGGCGACGGATGGAGGGCGACGTACGTCGCCCTCCATCCCCTTGATCTTCGTCCCTTGGCCCTCTGTTGTCTGTTGTCTGTTGTCCCCCGCCCCCCGCCTACCGCCCCTTGTAGTCAGGGTGGCGCTTCTGGGCGAAGGCGAGTGGCCCCTCGCGCGCGTCTTCCGACGCCAGCACCTTGCGTGACTGTTCGTTCTCGAACTTCAGGCCTTCCTCGAACGAAAGGTTCAGCCCTTGCACCGCCGCTTCCTTCGCCAGGCGCACGGCCAGCGGCCCGTTCTCGCAGATCTTCGCCGCCATCTCCAGCGCTCGCGGCATCACCTCCGCCGCCGGCACTACGTGGTTGACCAACCCGTACCGGAACGCCCAGTCCGCATCGAAGCGGCCGCCCGTCATGATCAGCTCCAGCGCCAGCCCGAACGGGATCAGTCGCGGCAGTCGCTGCGTCCCGCTCGCCCCCGGGATGATCGCCCGGGTCACCTCCGGCAGCCCAAACGTCGCATGTTCCGCCGCAATGCGGATGTCGCACGACATGGCGATCTCCAGCCCGCCGGCCAGGCAGTACCCGTTGATCGCCGCGATGATCGGCTTCCAGCATTCGAAGTTCCGCGTGATGCCCCCGAACGGCGCCTTCGAGTACGCCGCGCTCACCGAATTCATCCCCTGCTGCTGGAGCTGCGACATCGCCACCAAATCGTTGCCCGCCGAGAACGCCCGCTCGCCCGCGCCCGTCAGGATCGCCACCCACAGGCCCTCATCATCACGGAAGTCGCTGAAGGCCGCGTTCATCTCCGCCGACGTCTGCGGGTCGATCGCGTTCATCCGCTCCGGCCGGTTCATCGTGATAATCGCGGTGCGCCCACGCTTCTCGTACGTCACCTTCTCAAAGTCGAGATCCCCCATGGTTCAAGTATCCTTTCGCCGGCCCTTTGCCCGCTACAGACGGGACTGAGCACGAACCGTAACACCGCTCTCGTAATCGATCCAGCCACACGCCGGAGGTCGCCTCCGCGCCGACATCTCACATACCTACCAGTGGCCATGTGCATCATCGCCGCGTGTTCGTGAACCGCGAGCAGGATTTGTTATTGCCAACGATATTTGGCGGTGTTAGAATCGCCTGTCGGCGTAGTGTCGGCGATCCACTTGTGTCGCGCCGCTTGGCGTCATGGATACTGGGCTGAGGTGTCCTCATGGCAGCAACAAAATCTGCACGCGCCGAAACCGCATCATCGATGAACCAAAAGGTGATGCCCTGGGTGCTCGTCACCCAGTTGTACTGGATGTCGTACAAGCTTCTGGAACGCCGCTTCTATCATCTGGGGATCTCCGCATCGCAGGCCCGGGTGCTTGCGGTGCTGCATTTTTCCAAGGATCCGATCAAGCCCAGTCTGGTCGCCACCCTGCTCTTCCAGGAAACGCAGAGCATCACCGGCATCCTCCACCGCATCGAGTCCCGTGGTTGGGTGCAGCGAACGCCAGACCCGAACGACCGGCGCGCCGTCGGCCTGAAACTTACTGACAAGGGCAAAGAGATCGCCGAAGAGATCGTCGAGATCTCCGAGCAACTCTATGAGGACTTGTTCTCCAGTGTGCTGTCGGCTGCCGAAAAGCGGCAGATCGAGACGATCCTGAAGAAGGTTCGAGCCCACGGCTTCAAGCTTCCGGAAACCGACTTCAAGCTCCGCCGCGCCCAGCAGTACTCCTACTGGAAGGACTGATCTCGCTTCGCTCGAGGTTGCAGGTTGTAGGGCGGCGCAGCTGATTGTCAGTTGCGCCGTTCCCTTGTTCTTGTTCGTGGTTTGGGAGTCTAGCAGCGTCGTACGAATCCGCACTTGCCACGTAGCGCGGGCCGTCTCGAAGACGTCGCCTGCGGTGACAGCCCGCGCGGTGCCTATCGTAAGAGAACCCCCTCGGGGGCCGGCGTTTTGCTGCCAACTCATCACGAAGGCGCAACTATCCCTTCATGCGCACGCGTAACGCCTCGAGCGCTTCCTCCACCGCCGGATAGGCGACAGGCGGCGTAGCAGCCAGTGGGAACCACTGCACCTCGTCGATGATGTCCGCCGCGCGCGGCTCCCCTGACGCGATCGTGCAGACATAGATGATGGTGATGATCCGGTCGCCCACAAACTCACCCTCAAATACGCCAAGCAGTTCGCCGATCTCGACGGCAACCCCCATCTCGCGCAGGCACTCACGCCGCAGGGCCTCATGGAGTCGATCGTCGGCGTTCAGGAATCCCCCTGGTATGTCCCAGAGCCCCCGGCTAAGACCCGCGCCCAGACGGCCGAGCAGCACTTCCGTTCCGGCGCCAGTGCCCCGGACAACCAGCGCTTCCACAGACGGCTTGAGGTTCTGCCACAGCACGAAGCCGCAGACTGTACAGACAGGGTGCGGCGAGGCGGGGTGGCCCGCGTCGCGTACTTGCAGCGATCCGGCGCACTGTGGGCAGAAGTTCAGGCCCGCGGTACTCACGGCGTGCCGATGCGCTCGGCCGTCGACAGCAAGCGCCGGGCCCGCTCGACGATCGGCGCGTCGATCAGCTTGCCATCCAGCGCTGCCGTGCCCTTCCGCTGCTTCTCCGCCCGCCCTGCCGCCTCGACGATCCGCCGTGCTTGGGTGATCTCTGCGGCGCTCGGCGAGAAGGCCTTGTTCACGGACGCGACCTGCCCCGGATGAATGACGTACTTTCCCTTGAAACCCATCGCTGCCGCCCTCTTCGCCTCGCGCGCGAGGCCACGCTCATCATCGATCGCCGGGTACGGCGTGTCGATCGCCGCAATGCCCAGCGCCGCCGCCACCGTGACGATGACCCCGCGCGCGTACGCCAGGGCTTCATCACTGCGCGGCACGCCCAGTTCGGTCGCGTAGTCCTCTCCACCGAGCGACAGCGCGACCACGCGGTCGATCGCGCGGGCGATCTCCTCGCAGCGCAGGACCGCCCGCGGCGTCTCGATCAGGGGAATGACGGCGATGTCGCCGGGCCGAACCTTGTTGCGGACTTCCGCCTCGCGTAGCAGCACATCCAGATCCCGGAGATCCTGCGGCTGGTTCGTTTTCGGATGCACGATGCCCGACAGGCCGGGCCGCACGATCTCCATCAAGTCGCCGCGCGTCCGCCCGGTGTGGACGTCGTTCACCCGCACGAACACCGTCGCCCCGGCCTCCGTCATCGCCGCCAGGGACGACCGCACCAGCTTGCGCGCCTCTCGCTTCTCACCGACGGGCACCGCATCCTCAAGATCGATCACGACGATGTCCGCCCCCGCCTTGGGCGCCCGCTGCAGCATCCGTTCGCGGTTGGCGGGCACAAACAGCAATGTGCGACAAATGTCCACGGGAGCAACCTCGATGTCGGGTTAAGGATCACTGGCAGTATCACGCCGAGCGGGGGGTCGAGCAATGCGCGCAGCTCCAAACACACGACCCAGCACCGCACGAAAATGGAGCGCGGGCAGGTCTCCCCTGCGAAGCACAGGTCTTCGCCCGCAAGTGTGCCACTAGCAGGGGTACTGAAAAACCCCGCTGGCCACGTAGCGCGGGCTTTTCAGCCCGCGTCGAAGACCTGACGACCGTCACGGCGGTGCAGCTTCAAAGAAATCACTGCACCGTGTGAAAATCGGGCCGATATCGAGTTTTTCAACACCCTGCTGGTCCCAGGTAAGAGCCGCCGTCGCAATGGGCCAATGCAGGATCGAGCAGGAACATGGCCCCGAGGGCGTGATCACGCATCGTCCCGATCGCGCGGCTCCCACAGAAATGCGGGAGTCCGCGTATACGTCCGGCTTGCACGACGCTCGAACATGTTCGTACGGGCACACTGTCCGGTCATCCGTCGGATGAGGCTCGACAAGCGCTACCTCTTGACAGAGTCCTTCCTGATACGGTACCAAGAGAGAGCAGATTCTTCTGCCGCGGCGCTATCTTTCTCCCGGCGCCACCCGACCTCCCCTGAAACCCCGCAGATCTTCGGCCTCCGCGGCGCTGCATGTTCCAGCCGGATCGGTCTCTATCCACAGGGAGTATCCACACGCGCGAGCGATAGGTCGCGAGCGTAGTATTGGGCATATCGCCCGCAAAGGCACAAACATGGCTGTACGAGAACGGCGCCGATCCTCATCACGGGGTGGGGGCGGCCAGCGCGGCGATCAGGGAAACCAGCGCAGCAAAGCGGAGTCGATGGCTCCTTCGGAAGACAACATCGACGATGAGCCGCGGCCCGATGATCTGAATACCGGCGGCATCCTCGAAATCGTCGACGACGGCTACGGCTTCCTGCGCGGCGAATCCCTCCTCCCCGGCCGCAACGATGTCTACGTCAGTCAGTCGCAGATACGCCGCTTCGGCCTCCGCACCGGCGACTACGTCCGTGGCCAGGTCCGGGCCCCGAAAGAGAGCGAAAAGTATTACGGCCTGTTGCGCGTCGATGACGTGAACGGTCTGGACCCGGAGACCGCCAAGCAGCGGCCCTACTTCGAGAACCTCACCGCCATCTTCCCGCACGAGTTCATCGACCTGGAGACGCCCGTCGCCGATATGTCGGGCCGGCTGATTAACCTGATCGCCCCGATCGGCCGCGGCCAGCGTGGCCTGATCGTTTCCCCACCGAAAGCCGGCAAGACCTTCCTCCTGAAGGCGATCGCCGCCGGTATTGCCGCCAACTACCCGGAGATCCACCTGATGGTCGCCCTCATTGGCGAGCGACCGGAGGAAGTCACCGACATGAAGCGCTCGGTGAAGGGCGAGGTCGTCGCCTCCACCTTCGACGAGCCCGTCGAGGACCACACGCGCGTCGCCGAGATGGCGCTGGACCGCGCAAAGCGCCTCGTCGAGGGTGGCAAGGATGTCGTCATCCTGCTCGACTCCATCACCCGCCTCACCCGCGCCTACAACCTGGCGATGCCACCGAGCGGCCGCACCCTAACCGGTGGGATGGATCCCGTGGCGATCTATCCGCCCAAACGATTTTTCGGCGCCGCCCGCAAATGCGAGGAAGGCGGCAGCCTGACCGTGATCGCCACCTGCCTGGTGGACACCGGTAGCCGTATGGACGACGTGGTCTTCGAAGAGTTCAAGGGCACCGGCAACCAGGAGCTGCGGCTCGACCGCCGCCTCGCCGAACGCCGTACCTTCCCCGCCATCGACATCAACGCCTCCAGCACCCGCCGCGAGGAGCTGCTGATGGACGAGAACACCCTCCGCCAGGTGTGGCTGATGCGCCGCATGATGTCGATGCTCTCCGCCAACGCCCAGTCCCCCTCCGAGGCCACCGAGCGCCTGCTCGAACGCCTCGCCCGCACCAACGACAACGCCGAGTTCCTGGCCACGCTCAACAAGGCGGACATGTAGTCACGTCGCTCGATTCACTTGAAAGGGCCGACCTGTGTGTCGGCCCTTTCTGCGTCCACGCCAGATCTCTCCAACCTCACCAACCACCCACCCCAACAGCAGACCTCTGCGGGCTCTGCGCCTCTGCCGTGAGCCCCAATCTCCAACCACCAATCCCCATCCCGCTATCATGCCCGCATGACGGTGGCTCAACCGCAGCCGACGCTCGACGACTTCTCGGAGACGAAGTCGGAGATCCCGCGACCAGCGGGACGGCCGCGCGTCGCTGACATCCCCCGCAGCATCTGGCGGCGCCAGACCTCGTTCGAGGCGCTGCCCGGCGGCATCCGGCTCGCCGTCCTCACCTCCCCCTTCATCGTCCGCTGGGCCACCTGGCTCATCGCCCTCCTCGTCGTCGTCCTCGCCGACCTCCCGTTCGAAAACGAGCGCTTCGAGCCCTATCTGCTCATCGCTACCTTCCTCCAGCTCGCTCTGCTGACCACGTACGTGCCCCTCATCCGCCCCTGGCTGCTCCCCCGCCTGCGCCGCTTCACCGATACGCCCGAACAGTACGACGTCCTCGTCGCCGGTCTGATCGATCTGTCGCTGGCGATGGCCGCCGTGTATCTCAGCGGTGGGTGGCGCAGTCCGTACTTCCACTTCGCCCTGACCGCCCTGCTGATCCCCACGTTCTTCCTGAGCTTCCGCGGTGTGATGGCCCTGAGCGCCGCCTACATGCTGCTGTACCTCGTCGGACTGGCGGCCACAGGCGAAGGCCTCGGCGGCTCGTGGACCGACCGCAACCTCAACAGCTTCATCGGGGCGATGGTCACGCCGGTACTCGTCGCTCTCGTCCCCAACTACCTCGGCAATCTCCTTCGTGAGTTGGAGGAGGCCCGCCGCGATGCCGTCGAGGCGCTCAGCGACAGCGATCTCCTCTTCGGCGTGGCCCGCGCCTTTCTCGAAGGGGGCCGCGATCTCGATGCCACCATGCCCAACGTGGCCGCCGCCGTCACCGATTCCTCGCGCTTCGACCGCGTCGCTTTGCTCGTACCCGACGACATGAGCGCCGGCGGCGAGACGCGCGTCTTCGGCGTGAGCCTGGCGCAGCCACCGGAACCGGCCGAACTCATGGACCTGTTCGTCGGCGATGCGGCCCGAACGTACTCGGTCGCGGCCTTGCCGGACGCCCTGCGCGAGGCCTTCGACGGTTGCGGCTGGGCCGCCGTCGTCGCTCTGCGCACGGCCGGCTCGGTCGACGGCTGGCTCCTCGTCGGCGCGCGCGAGCGCCCGGAGGCGATCCTGCACGAGGTCCGCCTGCTCGATACCATCGCTGGCCAGGTCTCCCTCGGCATCCGGAACATCCGCCTCACCGAACAGGTGGGCGTGCTGGCAGCGGAAGGCGAGCGCATCCGCATGGCCCGTGAGATCCACGACGGCATCGCCCAGATGGTCTACATGCTCTCGCTCAGCCTCGAAACAGCGATCGATCGTGTCGGCAGTGACCCCGACGAGCAGCGTCAACGGCTGAAGGATCTCACCGCGCTGTCGAAAAACGCGCTCTGGGAAGTGCGACAGTACATCTTCGACCTGCGCCCGCTCCTCAGCGGCGAGGAGGGCCTCGTCGGCGCCGTGCAGGGCCAGGTGAAGGAGTTCCAGGCCGTCGCCGACCTGCCGGTGGAGTTGCAGATCAGCGGCGACGCGGCCCACCTTCCGCTCGCCACCAGCGCCGCCCTGTATCGCATCGTGCAGGAGGGCCTGGGCAACATCTTCCGCCACGCCCAGGCCTCGCAGGTCCGGATCGCCCTGGCCTTCGCCGAGGGCCGGGCGTCGCTCTCCATTGAGGACGACGGCATCGGCATCGGCGAGCAGGATCCCGACGGCCGCGTCGGCTATGGTATGGACAACCTGCGCCGCCGCGTCGAAGACCTGCGCGGCACCGTGCAAGTCCACAGCGAAGCAGGATCCGGCACCCGCATCGAAGTCTCCGTCCCCACCGAAGATCCCTAAGGTCTATCAACCGACCGACGACTTCGAGCGAAGCGAGATCTCGGAGCAACGCGCAGATCCCGCAAGGCGGGACCAGAGGCTTCCCCTGAAGCCGTCGGATACCGGCGAAGCGAGATCTCGAACTGGAGAGATCCAAAGGCCTCTCCAGAGGCCGTCGGACAGAGGCTTCCCCTGAAGCCGTCGGATACCGACGCCAGCAACTGTAAACTGAGCACTGTGAACTGAGAACTCCCATGCCCTCTCGCCTCATGATCGTCGATGACCACGAAGTCGAGCGAAGCGAGATCCAGAGGCTTCCCCTGAAGCCGTCGGATACCGACGCCGGCAACTGTAAACTGAGCACTGTGAACTGAGAACTCCCATGCCCTCTCGCCTCATGATCGTCGATGACCACGAAGTC
>CXWL01009991.1_pt1 | contig 34821 bp, 31 predicted proteins | sample 590931 | NCBI WGS metagenome assembly CXWL01 (sample SAMEA3498368, study PRJEB10139) | groundwater metagenome | biome: water well; material: biofilm material | place: Germany | collected 2015-04-27
GCGGATGAGGGCCGGGCGCAGCACGTTGTCCAGGTTGGCCACCACCAGCGTGCTGACGACGAGCAAGATCCCCGCGCCGGTATGGCCGGCCCAGAAGGCCCAGGCGGCGGCCGGCAGCAGCACCAGGATCGGCCCGATCTGCGCGATGCACAGCATGAACATGAGGGCTGTCAGCAGCCCCGCAAACGGCACCCCCGCGATGGCCAGGCTGATGCCGCCCAGCAATGCCTGCACCAGCGCCGTCACGCCCACGCCGAGCGCCACGCCGCGGATCGCGCCGCCGGCCAGATCCACCGCGCCGACCGCGCGCTCGCCCGCCAGCCGGCGCGCAAAGCGGCGGACGTGGTCGGCCGCCACCTCGCCGCTGCTGTAGAGCACGGCGGCGATCACCACCGTCAGCAAGAACTGCAGCAGCAGTACACCGACCCCGCCGACCTGGGCCACGAAGGCGCGCGTCAGGCTGCCGGCGTAGGGCGTGGCCTTGGCCAGCAGATCGCGCAGGCCCAGCGCGGTGGCCTGCTCCCAGGCGCGCGCCAGCACGCCACCCACCAGCGGCAAGTCCAGCGCCCAGGCCGGCGCGGTGTCGGGCAGGTGGTAGGTGGAGAGGAAGCGGGCCCACTCGACCATGCGCTCCGCATTGCCCACGATGGTCACCACCGCCAGCGTCAGCGGCACCACGAACAGCAGCAGCAGCAACAGCGTCATCACCGCCACCGCCAGCGCGCGCCGGCCCCACAGCGCGCGTTCGATGCGGCGCATCAGCGGCCAAGTGGCCACCACCACCATCGTGGCCCAGATCGTGGCGCCCAGAAACGGCCGCAGGACCCACAGCGAGGCGCCGAGCAGCGCGCCGATGAACAGCACCGAGAAGGTGGTGCGTGCGAGGTCGCCCGAGGCGGCGGGGCCGGGCTTCATCAGCGTGCCTTCTCGTCGTAGGGCAGCACGCTCACCGCCTCGATGCGGTAGCTGGCGGCACCCATGTAGCTGTCGGTGCGCACGGTGGCCAGCACGCCGCTGATCCACACCGCATCCATCGAGCGCACGCCGCGCGCCGGTGAGCGCGGCAAGACGTGCACGATCTGGTTCGAGGGGGGTGGCGGGCTGTGGATGCAGGCGCCGAAATACGGCACGAGCAGAAATTCCTTCAGGCCGTCCTTGCTGTCTTCGAGCGGCACCACGAAGCCGGGGATGCGCACCAGTTGCCCGAGCAGCGCGGCATTCACCGGCGCGTTGTCCCAGACCTCGCGCATCTTCTTCATCATCTGGCTGGCGCGCGGGTCGCTGTCGCTCAGCAGCTGGAAGTCGAGCCCCTTGAACTCCTTGAACGGGTCCCAGTCGGCGGGGACGAGGGCATCCCAGGCGATGGTGCGCGCCGTGCCCGACACCGATGCGGCGATCGGCCTGGTCACCGCCGATGACGCCGCAGCCAGGGGCGGCTTCATCAACGGCACGCCGTCCTTGGGTTGGGCTGCGGCCGCCGTGGCAAGCGACAACGCAGCGCAGACAAACAACGAACGGAGCATGCTGGGCTTCAGGTTTGCAAGGTCAGGTTCGGGGCGACAGGCCATCGGCCAGCGAGAGCCGGTAGGCGCGCCAGCCCGGCACCAAGCTGGCAAGCATACCCGCCACCACCACGGCCGCGAACAAGCCCCACTGCTCAAGTGTGGGCGCACCGGCCAGCAGTGTGATGCCCAGGCTCTGCTGCAGCCACGGCCCGGCCAGCACCACCGCCGCCGCGGCGGCGAGTGCGCCCAGCAGCGCGCCCAATAGCGTGACCAGCGCGCCTTCGGCCGCCAGCAGCGCCAGCACATGGCGCGGGCCGGCGCCCACCGCGCGCAGCACGGCAAGCTCGCGCCGGCGTTCATTCAGGCCGGCCAGCACCACCGCCACCAGCGAGGCCAGGCTGACCAGCGCGACGAGGCCGCTGATGGCCAGCAGCGCGCGCTCACCCAGGCCGACCACGGCCCACAGCTCGTCCAGCGCCACGCCGGGCAGCACGGCGAGCAGCGGCTCGCCCTCATAGGCCGCCACGTGGCGCTGCACATTGAAGACGGCAGCGCGGTTTTTCAGGCCCACCAGCGCGGCCGTGACCTGCTTGGGTTCGAGGTCGAATTTGCGCGCGAATTCGGGTGCGATGGTCAGGCCGGGCAGCGGCGCACCGCCCGCCCAGTCCAGATGGATGGCCTCGATGGCTTGCAGGCTGACATGCAGCGTGCGGTCCACCGGCGTGCCGGTGCGCGCGAGCACGCCGACCACCGTGAAGGGCTTGTCGGCGTGCTCGCTGGCGAGCGCGCCAGCGTGCTCGTCCAGGCCATGGCTGAGCGTGAGCCGGTCGCCGAGCCGCAAGCCCAGCGCCTGCGCCGCCTCGGCCCCGAGCACGGCCTCGTACAGGCCATCCAGGGTGGCGCTGAAGGCACGGCCTTGCACCAGCACCAGCGGCTGCCGGTCGCCATAGGCAAAGCGCGTGAAGTACTCGGGCGTGGTGCCCAGCACCGGGTGGCCGTGGTGCGAGTCGCCCAGCGAGATCGGCACCGCCCAGGCGACGGCGCGGTGGGCGGCGATCGCGCGCACGCTGTCCATCGTGATGTTGTGGCTGGCAGCGCCGACGTGGAATACCGCATGCAGCATCAGCTGGACGGGCCCGGTGCGCGCGCCCACGACCAGGTCGGTGCCGCTGACGGCGAGCGAAAAGCTGCTGCGGATATCGGTGCGCAGCCGCTCCAGGCCGAGCAGCAGCGCGCTGGCCAGCGCGATCGACAGCACCACCAGCGCCAGCGTGCCGCGGCGGTTCCAGGCGCTGCGCGCGGCGATGTGCAGCAGCGCTTTCTCAAGCAAATGTGGCTTTGCCACTTTGCTTGAACCCCCACGGGGGGCGGGCCAGGCGGGCCTGGACCTGGGGGCCCTCATGAGACCGCGTGGTTGAGCGCGGGCAGCGCCAGCCGCTCGTCAAAACGGTCGGCCAGCCGGTCATCGTGGCTCACGAAAACCAGCGTGCTGCCGCTGGCGGCGCAGGCACCCAACAGCAGCGCCATGAAGTCCTCGCGCAGCGCGGCGTCGAGCGCCGAGGTGGGCTCGTCGGCGATCACCAGCTCGGGTGCGCCGATCAGCGCGCGCGCCGCCGCCACGCGCTGCTGCTGGCCGACCGAGAGCGTATCGGCGCGCCGCCCCCACAGGGCGGCCGGCAGCGCCACGCGCTCCAGCAACGCGTGCGCCGCGGCCAGCGGCGAGCCGGCGCAGCGCGAGGCGCGCAGGCGCGAGAAGCGGCAGGGCAGCAGCACATTGCCCAGCACCGTGAGGTAGGGCAGCAGATTGAACTGCTGGAAGATGACGCCCACGTGGTCGGCGCGCCGCGCGTCGCGCGCGCCGCCGGGCAGGGCCGCCCATTCCTGGCCGAGTAGCGCCACGCCGCCCTGCCGCGCCACCAGCACGCCGGCCAGCAGCGCCAGCAGGGTGCTCTTGCCGCAGCCGCTGGGGCCGTGCAGGAAGACGGTGCGGCCGGCGGCGACGTGGAGCCGGTCCATCGCGAGGCAGTCGCTGCCCGTGCCGGGCCAGGCGTAGCGTAGGTCGTGGATATGCAGCACGCGGCGATTGTGCCGGCACCCGCCCGCGGGCCGTAATATCGAAGCCCCATGCCCGCCACGCTCGAAGGCCAGCTCGTCGTCGCCATCTCCGCGCGCGCGCTGTTCGATTTTGAAGAGGAAAACCGCGTCTTCGAAGGCAGCGATGACCGCGCCTACATGCAGCTGCAACTGCAGCGCCTGGAGCAGCCGGCGCGGCCCGGGGTGGCGTTTTCGCTGGTCAACAAGCTGCTCGCCTTCAACGACGGCGCGCCGCGGGTGGAGGTCGTGATCCTGAGCCGCAACGACCCCGTCTCGGGCATGCGCGTCTTCCGCTCGGCCCAGCATTACAGGCTGCCGGTGCAGCGCGGTGTCTTCACGCGCGGTGAGCCGCCGTGGCGCTACCTGCGCCCGCTGGCGGCCAACCTGTTTCTCAGCACCAACGAGGCCGATGTGCGCTCGGCCCTGGCAGCGGGCGTGCCGGCGGCGCGCGTCTATCCCGAAAGCGCGCGCGCCTCGGCCGCGCATCCCGACGAGGTGCGCATCGCGTTCGACGGCGATGCGGTGCTCTTTTCAGACGAGGCCGAGCGCGTCTTCCAGGCGCAGGGGCTGGATGCCTTCCAGAGCCACGAGCGTGAACGTGCCGGCACGCCGCTGGCGCCGGGCCCGTTCAAGCCCTTGCTGGAAGCCCTGCAGCACCTGCAGCGCGCGCCGGTGGCCGGCATGCGCATCCGCACCGCGCTGGTCACGGCGCGCAGCGCGCCGGCGCACGAGCGCGCGATCCGCACGCTGATGGATTGGCAGATCGAGGTCGATGAGGCGATGTTCCTCGGCGGCCTGCCCAAGGGCGCCTTCCTGCGCGAATTCGAGCCCGACTTCTTCTTCGACGACCAGACCGGCCATATCGAGAACGCATCGTTGCACGTGCCTTCCGGGCATGTCGCGTCGGGGGTCTCGAACGGTTGATCCGGCCCCCGGCCGGGGCGCGTGTCAGGGCGTCTTGAAGTCGCCCCCCCAGGCCAGCACCAGGCGCTGCGGGTCGATATATTTGCGCCAGGCGGCGTTGATCTGCGCCACGCCGAGCGCGGCGATGGCATCGTCCACCTGCTGCGCAAAGGCGAAGCGGCGCTCGAGGTAGAGGTTTCGTGTCAGCTCGCCGGCAATGGCGCCGTCCTGCGCGCGTGACAGGCGGCGGAAGTTGAGCAGGCCGGCGCGGGCCTGGTCAAGCTCGGCCTGCGTGAAGCCGTCCTTCAGCGAACGCGCCAGTTCCTCCGTCAGCGCCGCCTCCACCCGCGCCTGGTTCTGTGGCGCGAAGATGGCGCTGACGGACCAGGTGGTGTTGTTCTCGATCACGCTCCAGTCCATCACCGAGCGCACGTCGTAGCTCAGGCCGTCGGTCTCGCGGATGCGTTTCCACAGCCGCGAATTGCCACCGCTGCCAAAGATGAAGTTGGCCAGCGAAAGCGCCGGGTAGTCGGCATGGCGGTCGGACAGCGGCAGCGTGAGTTGCCCGCGCAGGTTGGCGTTGGCCTTGTCGGGCGTGATTTCGACGAAGCGCTTGGCCGGCACCTGCACGAAGGGCCGGGGTACCCGAACGAAGGGCAATGCGCCTGCCGCCGGCTGGCGCCAGGCACCGAAGACGGCGTCCAGCGCCTTGCGTACCGCGGCCTCGTCCATGTCGCCCACCGCCGAAAACTCGCCGGTGGCGGCGCTGTAGAAGCGGCGGTGGTACTCGTGCACCTGCTCAAGCGTCACCGCCTTCACGTCCTGCTCCATCTCGTCGAAGCTGGACGCGTACCGCAGGTCGCCACGCGGGTAGGGGTTGCCGTGGCGGGCGAGCAGGTTGCTGATCACCGCGTCGGGCTCCTTGCGCTGGCGCTCGATGCCGGTCAGCCACTGCCGGCGCGACTCTTCCAGCGGCTCGGCCGGAAAGGCTGGCTCGCGCAGCAGCCTGCCCACCAGGTCGATCACCGCCGGCAGCTTGTCGCGCCGGGTCTTGATGTAGACCGCCAGGCCCTGGTAGTCGCTGCCGAAGCCGACTTCGGCCTGCAGCTTGTCGAAGGCGTCGGCGATCTGCTGGCGGCTCATGCCGGCGCCGCCCTTGTCCAGCAAGCCGGCTGTGAGTGCGCTCACGGTCGGACGGCCGAACAAGTTTTTCTCGTCGCCCATGCGCAGTATCAGGCGGGCCTGCACGACGCGGCCGCGCGTGCCCTTGGGCAGCAGCGCCACCTTCAGGCCGGCATCGAGCCGGGCGGTCTTGGTGCGGGCGTCCAGCGTGGCCGGCGTGGGGTCGAAGACCTCGGCCTGCGCCGCGGTGGCGTCGCCCTTGTAGTCCTTGACCAAGGTCGCCACATCGACCTTTGCGCCCTGCGGCGCACGCTCGGGCTTGGGCGTGGGCAGGTAGATGCCCACCGTGCGGTTGTCGGCCTTCAGCCAGGTCGCGGCGACGCGGTTGACGTCGGCTAGCTTGGTCGTGCGCACGTGGTCGCGCTGCAGGAAATAGAGCCGCCAGTCGCCCAGCGCCAAGGCCGATGACAGCTCGACGCCGACGCGCTCGGGGTCGGTGAAGCCCTGCTCCCAGTTGTTCAGCCAGCCCAGGCGCGCGCGCTCGAGTTCCTCGGCCGTCACCGGCTCTGCGGCCACGCCGTCGAGTACGGCATTCATTTCCAGGCGCGCCTTGTCGACGTCCTGCCCCGGTGCGATGGCCGCGCCGACGATCAGCGGCCCGGGTTCGGCCAGGGCCCAGGCACCGGCAAAGCTCTGTGCCGCGAGCCGCTTCTCGACCAGGCGCTTGTGCAGGCGGCCGCCGGGCGTGTCGCCCAGCACCTGCGACAGCATCTGCACGGCGGCGAAGTCCGGATGCGCGCCCGGTGGCACGTGGTAGGTCATGTAGATCAGCGGCGTGCCGCCGTTGCGGCGCACAGTGACCTGGCGTTCGCCGTCCTGCGGTGGATCGAGTGTGTACTGGGTGGGCAGGGTGCGCTGCGGGCGCGGCAGCGTGCCGAAATACTGGGCAATCCAGCGCATCACCTTGGCCTGGTCGTACTTGCCGGCCACGATGAGGGTGGCGTTGTCGGGCTGGTAGTACTGGCGGTAGAAGGCCTGCAGTCGCGCCGTGTCGACATTCTCGACGTCGGCACGCGCGCCGATCGTGCTCTTGCCGTAGTTGTGCCACTGGTACATGCTGGCAAACAGCTTCTGCAAAAGCACGCGACCGGGGTTGTTCTCGCCGGACTCGAACTCGTTGCGCACGACCGTCATCTCGGTGTCCAGATCGGCTCGCGCAATGTAGCTGTTGACCATGATGTCTGCCTGCCAGCTCAGGTACCACTGCAGGTTGTCATCGTTGGCCGCGAAGCTGGCGAAATAGTTGGTACGGTCCACCGACGTGGTGCCGTTGGCTCGCAAGCCGCGCTTGGTGAACTCGGCCCACACGTTCTTCGTCGTTGGTGTGCCCTTGAAGACCATGTGCTCGAGCAGGTGCGCCATGCCGGTTTCGCCGTAGTTCTCGTGGCGCGAGCCGACGCGGTAGGTCACGTTGACCGTGGTGGTGGGCTTGGAGTCGTCGGGCGCCAGCAGCAGTTGCAGGCCGTTCGCCAGGCGGTATTCGGTGATGCCTTCGACGCTGGTGACGGGCGTCAACCCGGCCGGGAGGGTGGCGGGTGCCTGCGCCATTGCGGCGCCGGCCAGACCCAGGAACAGTGCAGGAAGCCAGGTGCGGATCATCGTGACCAGTCAGGAGGAGTGCGACAGCGTTGCAGTGTAGGCGCCGCCCGAGCGGGCGCCCGGGGCGCTCAGCCGGCTTGCCGATAGCCCCGCAGCCGATCCAGATCGAGCACGCGCACGCCACCGTATTCGACCCGGATCACGCGCTGCGCCTGCAGCGCGCGCAGTGCCTCGTTGACACGCTGGCGCGACAGTCCCACCAGGTAGCCCAGCTCCTGCTGGGTGATGCGCAGCAGTTCACCCACCCCCGGGTACAGCAGCGGGTGGAAGAGCGCGGCCAGGCTGCGCGCCACGCGCTCATCGGGGTGGGTCAGCCGGTCGATCTCGCGCGCCGCGATGAACTGGCCCAGCCGCTCGTTGAGCTGCATCATCACGAAGCGGTTGAAGCCGATGCTGCGGTCGAGCAGCCAGTTGAAGGTGCCCGCCGTGATGCCCGCCACCACGCTCTTGCGCAAGGCCTGGATGTTGTAGCGGTAGACCTCGTTCTTCAGCACGGTGCCCTCGCCGAACCAGCCGCCAGGTGGCACGCCGGTAAAGGTGATGGGGATGCCCAGGGTGCTGTCGTTGCTCATCTTCAACAGCCCGTCGATGACGCCGAACCAGTAGCTCACCGGCCTGCCAACGCGGCAGACCAGCTCGCCGGGCTCCACCGTCACCACGCGCAGATCGGCCAGCACGCGCTCGCGCTCCAGCGCGTCGAGCCGGCCGACCCACGGGATGTGGTCGAGATCGCTCGCCAGCGCGGCGCGCGATCTCGAAGGGTGCACCGCACTGGCATGCGAAGCTGACGGGAAGGTGTGCGTCGGCATGGCGGAATGATCGGGGAAAGGCCTGTCAGTGTGTACCCGCGGATTGTCGGCACAACGACAACATGGCGTCAAAGTTGTGCCCAGAATGCGGCGCAGACCCCAAGGAGATTTCCTGGTGCAGACGACGTTTCCCCGTCTGATGCTCGACCACGCACAGCAGCGCCCGCACGCTGCAGCGCTGCGCGAAAAGGTCTACGGCATCTGGCAGACCACCACCTGGGCCGAGCTGTCGCTGCTCGTGCGCCGGCTTGCCTGCGGCCTGGCCGCTGCCGGCCTGCGGCGTGGTGACCACGTCGTGGTGGTGGGCGAAAACCGGCCTCGCCTGTATGCCGCGATGCTGGCCGCGCAGGCGCTGGGTGCGGTGCCGGTGCCGCTGTACCAGGATGCCGCGGCGCCTGAATATGCCTTCCCGATCAACAACGCCGAAGTCGGCTTTGCCATCGTCGAAGACCAGGAGCAGGTGGACAAGATGCTGGAGCTGCGCCCGGGCTGCCCGACGCTGCGGCACATCTGGTACGACGACCCGCGCGGCCTGCGCAACTACAGCGAGCCCGGCCTGGATTCGGTGGATGCGCTGGTGGCGTCGGGCCAGGCCCATGACGCCGCCAATGCCCGTCTGTTCGAGGCCGAGGTCGAGCAATGCCAGCCCGGCGACGTGGCGGCGATGTTCTTCACCAGCGGCACCACCGGCAACCCCAAGGGCGTGGTGCACACGCACTGCACGCTGCTCGATCGCGCCGCCGCCGGCCAGGCCTTTGACAAGCTCACCGAGCGCGAGGAAGTGCTGGCCTACATGCCGCTGGCCTGGATCGGCCAGAATATCTTCAGCTATGCGCAGTGGCTGGCCTGCGGCTACGTCGTCAATTGCCCCGAGTCGGCGGCCACCGTGATGATCGATCTCAAGGAGATCGGCCCGACCTACTATTTCGCGCCGCCGCGCATCTTTGAAGGCCTGCTCACCAGCGTGATGATCCGCATGGAGGACGCCGGCCGCATCAAGCGCTGGCTGTTCCACGCCTGCATGGCGGTGGCGCGGCGCGCGGGGCCGGCCCTGATGGACGGCAGGCCGGTCGCGGGGCTGGATGCGCTGGCCTACCGGCTGGGCAATTTCTTCATCTTCGGCCCGCTGCGCAATACGCTGGGTTTCAGCCGCGTGCGCGTGGCCTATACCGCGGGTGAGGCGATCGGGCCCGACCTGTTCACTTTCTACCGCTCGATCGGCATCAACCTCAAGCAGTTGTATGGCTCCACCGAGACGGCGGTCTTCGTCTGCCTGCAGCCCGACCACGAGGTCAAGGCCGATACGGTGGGCGTGCCGATCGCCGGCGTGCAGATCCGGGTGGCCGACAACGGCGAGATCCTGGTCAAGAGCCCGGGCCTGCTCAAGGAGTACTACAAGAACCCGGCGGCCACCGCCGAAGTGCTCACTGCCGACGGCTGGTACCACACCGGCGACGCGGGGTTTCTGGACGCTTCGGGGCACCTCAAGATCATCGACCGCGCCAAGGATGTCGGGCGGCTGCTGGGTGGCGCGGCCGACGGCGCCATGTTTGCCCCCAAATATGTCGAGAACAAGCTCAAGTTCTTTCCGTATATCAAGGAGGCGGTGGCCTTTGGCGACAAGCGCGAGAAGGTCTGCGCCTTTGTCAATATCGACTTCGACGCGGTGGGCAACTGGGCCGAGCGCCGCAACCTGCCCTACGCCGGCTATACCGACCTGGCGGCCAAGCCCGAGGTGCTGGAACTGGTGCGCGAGTGCGTCGAAAAGGTCAATGCCGACCTGGCCGCCGACGCCATGCTGGCGGGCAGCCAGATCAGCCGATTCCTGGTGCTGCACAAGGAGCTGGATGCCGATGACGGCGAGCTGACCCGCACGCGCAAGGTGCGCCGCGGCACCATCGCCGACAAGTACCAGGTGCTGGTGGATGCGCTGTATGGCGGCAAGACCGCGCAGTTCATCGAGACCGCGGTCAAGTTCGAGGACGGCCGCAGCGGCAGCGTCAGTGCCACCCTGCCCATCGTCGATGCCAGGACCTTCCCGGCCATGAAGAAGGCGGCCTGACCATGGCCGAACGCAAGATCGGCGATGTCATCCTCGAAGTCAGGAATATCAGCCTGCGCTTCGGTGGCGTGAAGGCGTTGTCCGATATCAGCTTCGACGTTCGCGAACACGAGGTGCGCGCCATCATCGGCCCCAACGGCGCGGGCAAGAGCAGCATGCTCAACTGCATCAACGGCGTGTACTCGCCGCAAGAGGGCAGCATCAGCTTTCGTGGCCAGGGCTTCAGCCACATGAACAGCCGGCAGGTCGCCGAGATGGGCGTGGCGCGCACCTTCCAGAACCTGGCCCTCTTCAAGGGCATGAGCGTGCTCGACAACATCATGAGCGGGCGCAACCTGCGCATGAAGACCAACCTCTTCCAGCAGGCGATCCGCTGGGGTGCGGCTGAGCGCGAAGAGTGCGAGCACCGTGAAGCCGTGGAGAGGATCATCGACTTCCTGGAGATCCAGGCCTGGCGCAAGACGCCGGTCGGCCGCCTGCCGTACGGCCTGCAGAAGCGGGTGGACCTGGGCCGCGCGCTGGCGATGGAGCCGCAGGTGCTGCTGCTGGACGAACCGATGGCCGGCATGAATGTCGAAGAGAAGCAGGACATGAGCCGCTTCATCCTCGACGTCAACGACGAGTACGGCACCACGGTGGTCCTGATCGAGCACGACATGAGCGTGGTCATGGACATCTCCGACCGCGTGGTCGTGCTCGACTACGGCAAGAAGATCGGCGACGGCACGCCCGACGAAGTGCGTGCCAATGCCGACGTCATCAGCGCCTACCTGGGGGCCACGCACTGATGGGACCGTTGCTCGAAACCCTCTTCGGCGGCCTGATGTCGGGCATGCTGTATGGGCTGGTGGCGCTGGGCTTCGTGCTCATCTTCAAGGCCAGCGGGGTCTTCAACTTCGCCCAGGGCGCGATGGTGCTGTTCGCGGCGCTGGCGATGGCGCGCTTTTCTGAATGGCTGCCCATGCTGCTGGAGTTTGACAACAAGCTCGCCGCCAACCTGCTGGCCTTTGCCGCCGCTCTGGCGCTGATGGTGGTGGTGGCCTGGCTGATCGAGAAGCTGGTGCTGGGCCGCCTCGTCAACCAGGAAGGCATCACGCTGCTGATGGCTACGCTGGGCATCAGCTACTTCCTCGACGGTTTCGGGCAGACGCTGTTCGGCAGCGATATCTACAAGATCGACGTCGGCCTGCCCAAGGAGCCGATGTTCCTGTTCGAGAGCACCTTCGCCGGCGGCATCCTGGTGAACAAGGAAGACCTCTACGCGGCGGTGATCGCGGCGGCGCTGGTGGCCCTGCTGAGCCTGTTCTTCCAGAAGACCGCGACCGGCCGCGCGCTGCGCGCGGTGGCCGACGACCATCAGGCGGCGCAGAGCATCGGCATCCCGCTGTCACGCGTGTGGGTCATCGTCTGGAGCGTGGCGGGCTTCGTGGCGCTGGTGGCCGGCGTCATCTGGGGCAGCAAGCTGGGGGTGCAGTTTTCGCTCTCGGTGCTGGCGCTGAAGGCGCTGCCGGTGGTGATCCTGGGCGGGCTGACGTCGGTGCCAGGCGCCATCATCGGCGGGCTGATCCTGGGTGCGGGCGAGAAGCTGGCCGAGGTCTATATCGGCCCGAGTTTCGGCGGTGGCATCGAGATCTGGTTCGGCTACGTCGTGGTCCTCCTCGTTCTTCTCGTGCGGCCGCAGGGCTTGTTCGGGGAAAAAATCATTGATCGCGTATGAAAGCGATCAATGATCTCTCGGTGAAGGCTAACTTGCGCAGTCAAGTTAAGCGTAGCGGCCGCAACCAAAAGATCATCGATCGTATGAACGCGATCAATGATCTTTCGGTGAGGGCTAACTTGCGCAGTCAAGTTAAGCGTAGCGGCCGCAACCAAAAGATCATCGATCGGGTCTGACCATGCTGTACCGCGAGAACGGCCAGTTCAAGACCACCTATCGGGACGATCAGCGCATCTTTCCGATCACGCAGGATCGGGTGCTGATCGCGCTGATGCTCGCTTTCGCGGCCATCGGCGTGCCGCTGCTGGCCGATGAATACCTCTTCCGCGCCATCCTGATCCCGTTCCTGATCCTGGCGCTGGCGGCGCTGGGTCTGAATGTCCTGGTCGGCTACTGCGGGCAGATCTCGCTGGGCACCGGCGCCTTCATGGCGGTAGGCGCCTACGCGGCCTACAACTTCTACGTGCGCATCGAGGGCATGCCGATGCCGCTGGCGGTGCTGCTGGGGGGGCTGTGCGCCACCGCGGTGGGCGTGCTGTTCGGCATCCCGAGCCTGCGCATCAAGGGCCTGTACCTGGCGGTGGCCACGCTGGCGGCGCAGTTCTTCACCGACTGGGCGTTTCTGCGCATCAAGTGGTTTACCAACGACTCGTCATCGGGCTCGGTATCGGTCTCGAACCTGGGCGCATTCGGCATCGCGATCGAATCGCCGACGCAGAAATACCTGTTCTGCCTGGCCTTCCTGGCCGTCTTCGCGCTGCTCGCCAAGAACCTGGTGCGCGGCCATATCGGGCGCGAGTGGATGGCCATCCGCGATATGGACGTGGCCGCCGCCGTCATCGGCATCCGCCCGGTCTATGCCAAGCTGACGGCGTTTGCGGTGAGCTCGTTCATCGTCGGCGTGGCCGGTGCGCTGTGGGGCTTTGTGCACCTCGGTTCGTGGGAGCCGGCGGCGTTCTCCATCGACCGCTCGTTCCAACTGCTCTTCATGGTCATCATCGGTGGCCTGGGCTCGATCATGGGCAGCTTCTTCGGCGCCGCCTTCATCGTCGTGCTGCCGATCTTCCTGAACCAGGCGCTGCCGGCGCTGGGCGCACTGGTCGGCGTGACGATCAGCACCGCCGCCATCTCTCACGCCGAGTTCATGATCTTCGGCGCCCTCATCGTATTTTTCCTGATCGTCGAGCCGCACGGCATCGCGCGGCTGTGGTCCACCGGCAAGGAAAAGCTGCGCCTGTGGCCGTTCCCGCACTGACCCATCAACAAGGTCGTTTCCCACCGCACGGACGCGTGCACATTCCCACCACCTCTGGAGGCAGACATGAGTTTGAAAAAATTGGTTCTTGCCGTTGCTGCGGTAGCCGCAGGTCTCGGCGGTGCCGCGCACGATGCGCTGGCGCAGGCCAAGGAGCAGTTCTTTCCCGCGCTGGTATACCGCACCGGTGCCTACGCACCCAACGGCACGCCTTTCGCCAACGGCTATGTCGACTATCTCAAGCTGGTCAACGCCCGCGGCGGCATCAACGGCGTCAAGGCCATCTGGGAGGAGTGCGAATTCGGCTACGCCACCGACCGCGGTGTGGAGTGCTACGAGCGCCTGAAGGGCAAGAACGGCGGTGCCACCGTATTCCACCCGCTGTCCACCGGCGTCACCTTCGCCATCACTGAAAAGGCGCCGGGCGACAAGGTATCGATCATCACCTCGGGTTACGGCCGCAGCGAAAGCGCCGACGGCAATGTCTTCAAATGGAACTTCCCGCTGGTCGGCACCTACTGGGTGGCGGCCGACATCCTGGTGCAGCATGTCGCCAAGAAGGAGGGTGGCTTCGACAAGCTCAAGGGCAAGAAGATCGCACTCGTCTATCACGACAGCCCCTATGGCAAGGAGCCGATCGCGATGCTCACCGAGCGCAGCAAGATGCACGGCTTCGAGCTCAGCCTGCTGCCAGTGGCCCACCCGGGCGTCGAGCAGAAGGCGACCTGGCTGCAGATCCGCCAGAGCAAGCCTGACTATGTCTTCCTGTGGGGCTGGGGGGTGATGAACTCCACCGCCGTCAAGGAGGCGGTGGCCACCGGCTACCCGCGCGACAAGATGTACGGCGTCTGGTGGGCGGCGGCCGAGCCCGACGTCAAGGACGTGGGCGACGGCGCCAAGGGCTACAACGGCCTGGCGCTGCAGCATGGCGCCGAGCCGGGTGCCAAGGTCACCAAGGACGTGCTGGCGCTGGTGCATGACAAGGGCCAGGGCACCGGCCCGAAGGACGAGGTCGGCACCGTGCTCTACATGCGTGGCATCTCGGCCGCGATGCTGTCGGTGGAGGGCGTGCGTCGTGCGCAGGAGCGCTACGGCAAGGGCAAGTGGATGAGTGGCGAGCAGGCGCGCTGGGGTTACGAGAACCTGACCCTCGACCAGAAGAAGCTCGACGCACTGGGCTTTGCCGGTGTGATGCGGCCGGTATCCACGTCTTGCGCCGACCACATGGGTGCCGCCTGGGCGCGCATCCACACCTGGGACGGCAAGAAGTGGAACTTCACCACCGACTGGCTGCAGGCCGACGAGGCCATCCTCAAGCCGATGGTGCGCGGCGCCGCCGACAAATATGCCGCCGACAAGAAGCTGCAACGGCGCACCCCGCAAGACTGCCAGACCTGAGCGGCACAACCGCTCCGTTCTTCGACCCAGACAGCACCGCTCCCACCCCTTCCCCTCCCGCCAGGCGGGAGGGGTGGAGAGCTCCCCAACCCCTCCGAGAGGGGGCGGGCTCCTGGCGGAACCCTCGTTCAAATGCAGCGCTGCGTTTGGACGGGTCAGTGAGGCACCCATGTCGAACATATTGCTCAACGTCAACGGCATCGAGGTCATCTACAACCACGTCATCCTGGTGCTCAAGGGCGTGAGCCTGCAGGTGCCCGAAGGTGGCGTGGTGGCGCTGCTGGGCGGCAACGGCGCCGGCAAGACGACGACCCTGCGCGCGGTGTCCAACTTGCTCGCCGGTGAACGCGGCGAGGTCACCAAGGGCTGCATCGAGCTGCGCGGCGAGCGCATTGAAAGGCTCAGCACGGCCGAGATGGTCAACCGCGGCGTGATCCAGGTGATGGAGGGCCGACACTGCTTTGCGCACCTGACGATCGAGGACAACCTGATGACCGGCGCCTATACGCGCCGCGACGGCAAGGCGGCAGTGGCGCAGACGCTGGAAAAGGTCTACGCCTACTTTCCGCGGCTGAAGACGCGCCGCGCCAGCCAGGCCGCCTATACCTCGGGTGGCGAGCAGCAGATGTGCGCCATCGGCCGCGCGCTGATGGCCAACCCGAAGATGGTGCTGCTGGACGAGCCCAGCATGGGCCTGGCGCCGCAGATCGTGCAGGAAGTGTTCGAGATCGTGAAGGATCTCAACCAGCGCGAGAAGGTCACCTTCCTGCTCGCCGAGCAGAACACGAATATGGCGCTGCGCTACGCCGACTATGGCTACATCCTGGAAAACGGCCGCATCGTGATGGACGGCGAGGCGCGTGCGCTGCGCGAGAACGAGGACGTGAAGGAGTTCTATCTCGGCATGGGTGGCGGCGACCGCACGAGCTTCAAGGGTGGCAAGAGCTACCGGCGGCGCAAGAGGTGGTTGTCGTGAGTGATGAAGGCTTCGCGCCGCCGCCATTCAAGCCCGACGAAGCGCTGGAAAAGCTGAAGCGATCCCTGCGCGATCTCAAACTCAGCGAGCGCGGCAGCGGCTTTGAACTGCGCGGCAAGCGTGTCGTCGAGCTGGGTGCCGATGCCGGCGGCATCACGGCGCGACTGGCGCGCAGGCCTGCGCTGACGCCGGCGTGGGATACACACACCGTCAGGTCCGGCGCCGAGCTGCGCAAGCTGCAGGACGAGATCAGGAAGCGCCTGGCGCGCTGGGAATCCGAAGAGTGACGATATGACCGCCGACCACTACGACGAGCTGGAAACCCGCGACCCTGCGACACGCGAAGCCGCCCTGATGGCCGCGCTGCCGGCGCAAGTGCGTGCCGCGCAGGCCACCCATGCGCTGGGCGCCAGCCTAGCCGGCATCGAGCCCGGGGCCGTGACTACGCGCTCGGCTTTGGCGCAGTTGCCGGTGGTGCGCAAGCAGGAGCTGCTGCAGCGCCAGCGGGCCGAGCGTGGACGCATCCCGGCGGGCGACCCCTTCGGCGGCTACTCGGCCATCGGCTGGCGCAGCCAGGGTGCGCTGCGCCCGGCGCGCCGCGTATTCCAATCGCCCGGCCCGATCTACGAGCCCGAAGGTGCGGCCGCCGACTACTGGCGCATGGCGCGCGCCATGTATGCGGCGGGCTTTCGCGCCGGCGATCTCATCCACAACAGTTTCAGCTACCACCTCACGCCGGCGGGCTCGATGATGGAGACCGGTGCGCACGCCATCGGCTGCACCGTCTTCGCTGGCGGCGTGGGCAATACCGAGCTGCAGGTGCAGGCCCTGCGCGAGCTGGCTGCCGACGGCTACGCAGGCACGCCGAGCTTCCTGCGCATTGCCCTGGAGCGGGCGGCCGCGGAGGGCATCGCGCTGCCATCTCTCAAGAAGGCGTTGGTCAGCGGCGAGGCCTTTCCGCCGGGCCTGCGCGATATCTTTGCGCTGCAGGGCATCGAGGCCTACCAGGCCTACGCCACCGCCGATGTCGGCTGCATTGCCTATGAGACCCAGGCCCGTGACGGCCTGGTGCTGGATGAGGGCGTGATCCTGGAGATCGTGCGCCCTGGCACCGGCGACCCGCTGGGCTCGGGCGAGGTGGGCGAGGTCGTCGTGACGGTGCTCAACCCGGACTACCCGCTGCTGCGGTTTGGCACCGGCGACCTTTCGGCGCTGTTGCCCGGCAGCTGCCCCACCGGCCGCACCAATGTGCGCATCAAGGGCTGGTTGGGCCGTGCTGACCAAACGGCCAAGGTCCGCGGCATGTTCGTGCATCCCAGCCAGGTGGCTGAAGTGGTGCGCCGACACCCCGAGATCGGCCGTGCCCGCCTGGTGGTGGAGGGTGAACTGGCGAACGACCGCATGACGCTGCGGGTGGAGGCCGCCTGCGCGAGCGACGGCCTGGCCGCCGCCATCGCTGCGACGATCCGCGACGTGACCAAGCTGCGCGGTGATGTCACGGTGTGCGCGCCCGGCAGCCTGCCCAACGATGGCCGCGTGATCGAGGATGCGCGCCGCTCCACCTGATGGTTCGTCGCCATGCCGGTGCTAAGTAGTTTCCACGCCCCGCCCCGGAACGCAGCTTCTAACATTTCGCATCCTGCCCTGAATCGACCTGGAGACTCACGAATGAAGAAGTTGATATTGGCCACCAGCGTGGCGCTGATCGCCGGCGCGGCCGTGGCCGCCTACCCGGACAAGCCCGTGACCATCGTCGTGCCGTTTGCGGCCGGCGGCCCCACCGACAAGGTGGCGCGCGACTTCGCCGAGGCGCTGCGCAAGCCCCTGGGTGGCGCCACGATCGTGGTCGAGAACGTGGGCGGTGCGGGCGGCACGCTGGGCGCAGGCAAGGTCGCCAAGGCCTCGCCGGACGGCTACACGTTGCTGCTCTTCCATATCGGCATGTCCACCACCCCCGGCCTGTACCGCAAGTTGAATTACAGCTCGGTCAACGACTTCGAATATCTCGGCCTCATCAACGATGTGCCGATGACGCTGATCAGCAAGCCCACCTTGCCGGCGAACAGCTATGCCGAGCTGATCAAGTGGCTCAACGACAACAAGGGCAAGGTCAACCTCGCCAATGCGGGCCTCGGCTCGGCCTCGCACTTGTGCGGCCTGATGTTCCAGAGCAGCGTCCAGATCGACATGACCACGGTGCCGTACAAGGGCACCGCGCCGGCCATGACCGACCTGCTGGGCGGGCAGGTGGACATCATGTGCGACCAGACCACCAACACCAGCAGCCAGATCGAGGCCGGCAAGGTGAAAGCGTTCGCCGTCACCACCAGCAAGCGTCTCACGACCCCGGTGCTGGCCAAGCTGCCGACGCTGGACGAAGCCGGCCTGAAGGGCTTCTACGTCAGCATCTGGCACGGCCTGTACGCACCCAAGGGCACGCCCAAGGCCGTGCTCGACCAGCTCAATGCCGCCCTGCGAGCAGCCCTGAAGGACCCCGAGTTCATCAAGCGCCAGGAGGCGCTGGGTGCGGTGGTGGTCACGGACAGCCGCGTCAACCCGGCCGAGCACAAGAAATTCGTCGAGGCCGAGATCAACAAGTGGGGCGCCGTCATCAAGGCGGCGGGCCAATACGCCGATTGATCGCGGCGATCAGCCCACGCGCAGCGGGATCGTCACCGGCCCGTCGTTGACCAGGTGCACCTGCATGTCGGCGCCGAAGACGCCGGCCTGCACCACGGCGTGCTGCGCGCGCGCCAGGCGCAGCGTCTCGTCATAGAGCTGACGGCCGAGCGCTGCCGGTGCGGCGCCCGTGAAGCTCGGGCGCCTGCCAGTAGAGGTGTCTGCTGCCAACGTGAATTGCGGGACGATGAGCAACCCGCCCGCCACGTCCTGCACGCTGCGGTTCATCTTGCCTGCGGCATCGGCAAAGATGCGCAGCTGGAGCACCTTGGCCACGAGTTGGGCCGCCTGCGGGGAGCCGTCGGCGGGCTCGGCACAGACCAGCAGCAACAGGCCAGGGCCGATGGCGCCGCTGACGATGCCGTGCACCTCCACGCGCGCTTCGCGGACGCGCTGGATCAACGCGATCACAGCGGATCTTTCGGATCGTTGAAGTGCGCCTCCACGTCCAGCGGCAGCAACTGGATGGTGGCGCGCAACCCCGGTACCGCGCTCATCAGCTCCTGTTCCACCGACGTGCGCAGTGCGGCCGCGCGGCCGAGCGACCAGGCGGCCGGCATGTGCATGTGCAGGTCCACGAAACGGCGCTGGCCGGCCCCGCGCGTGGCGACGTGGTCGAAGCGGATCGCGTGGTGGCGAAAGCCTTCGAGCACGGCATCGATCTGGGCCAGCACTTGCGGGTCCAGCGCCTGGTCCATGAGGCCATCGGCCGAGCGCCAGACCAGCTTGGCGCCCTCACGCAGGATATTGAGGGCGACGGCCATGGCCACCGCCGCGTCCAGCCAGAGCCAGCCGGTGGCCTGCACCGCCAGCAGGCCGACCACCACCCCGACGGACGTCCAGACATCGGTATAGAGGTGCCGCGCATCGGCCTCCAGCGCCATCGAGCGCGCCTCCTTCGCCTTGCGCAGCATCGACCATGCCAGCGCGCCGTTCATCGCCGAGCTCACCACCGCCAGCGCGATGCCCAGCGCCACGGCCTGCAGCGGCTGCGGGTCCAGCAGGCGGTGCGCCGCCGCCCAGATGATGGCGATGGCCGCCGCGAAGATCAGCACGCCCTCGAAGCCGCTGGAGAAATATTCGGCCTTGTGGTGGCCGTAGGGGTGGTCATCGTCGGGCGGCCGCGCGGCCACCGTCACCATCGCCAGCGCAAACATCGCACCGGCCAGGTTGACCAGCGATTCAAGCGCGTCGGACAGCAGGCTGACGCTGCCGCTCACCCACCATGCACCGGTCTTCAGCGCGATGGTGGCCAGGGCCACCGCGACGGAGATCTTGAGATAGCTCTTGACCTGCATCGTCACGCCAACTGCGCTAGGCGACCAGGGTCACGCGCGCAAACTTGCGCTTGCCGACCTGCACCACACAGGTGCCGGCGGGCACCTTGAGGCCCTTGTCGCTGAGCACCGCGCCATCGATGCGCACGCCGCCTTGCTCGATCATGCGCATCGCCTCGCTGGTGGACGGCACCAGGCCTGCCGCTTTGAGCAGCGCACCTATCGCCAGCGGCGCGCCGCCCAGCTGCACCTCGGGAAGTTCGTCGGGAACGCCACCGCTGGCGCGGCGCTGGAAATCGTCTTGCGCGGCATCGGACGCCGCCGCGCTGTGGAAGCGCGTGGTGATCTCGCGGGCCAGCAGCACCTTGGCGTCCTTGGGGTTGCGGCCGGCTTCGACTTCGCGCCTGAGCGCCGCGATCTCGCCTTCGGGCCGGAACGACAGCAGCGTGTAGTACTTCCACATCAGCACGTCGCTGATCGACAGCAGCTTGGCAAACATGCTGTTCGCAGGCTCGGTGATGCCGATGTAGTTGCCCTTGCTCTTGGACATCTTCTCGACGCCGTCGATGCCCTCCAGCAGTGGCATCGTCAGGATGCACTGCGGCTCCTGGCCGTACTCGCTTTGCAGCGCGCGGCCGACCAGCAGGTTGAACTTCTGGTCGGTGCCGCCCAGCTCCAGGTCGCTCTTGAGGGCCACCGAGTCATAGCCCTGCATCAGCGGATACAGCAACTCATGCACCGAGATCGGGCTGCCGGCCTTGAAGCGCTTGGTGAAGTCGTCGCGCTCCAGGATGCGGGCCACGGTGTATTTGGCGGCCAGCTCGATCATGCCGCGCGCGCCGAGCGGGTCGCTCCATTCGCTGTTGTAGCGGATCTCGGTCCGGGCCGGGTCGAGCACCAGGCTGGCCTGGCGGTAGTAGGTCTGCGCGTTGGCCTCGATCTGCTCGCGCGTCAGCGGCGGGCGCGTGCTGTTGCGCCCAGAAGGGTCGCCGATCATCGAGGTGAAGTCGCCGATCAGGAATATCACCGTGTGCCCCAGGTCCTGCAGCTGGCGCATCTTGTTGAGCACCACGGTGTGGCCGATGTGGATGTCGGGCGCAGTGGGGTCGAGACCGAGCTTGACGCGCAGCGGCTGCCCGGTGGCCTCGGACCGCGCCAGCTTCTTCAGCCAATCGGCCTCGGGCAGCAGCTCTTCGCAGCCGCGCCGCGAGACGGCCAGCGCCTCGCGGGTGCGGTCGGTCACGGGGTGCGGTGCGGGCGCGGGGGTGGGCTCGGTCATCGGACGGTTACATCGGGGTTAAACGGGGGGAGACGGCGGCGCCTGCTTGGCTATACTCCGCCTCTCTTTTCACCAGGGGTCTCGAGCGCGGCGGCACCCGCCCGCGAGCCACTGAATTCTAGTGGACGGCCTGCGGCATGACCCCGGCGCAGCCCTCCAGATGAGCAACGGTCAGGTGAGCCTGGCGCACCAGGCCTCGAGAATTTCATTCGCGCTTTGAAACAAGATACTGATCGCGCCGCGCAGGGCCTGCTGGATTTCAGCCGGCGACACCGGCTGGGCATCGTTGCGACGTCGATCGCGCTGCTGGCCGGGTTTGCGCTCACCGCCGTGGCCGTGGCGCCGCTGGTGCCTGATGCCGCCAGCCTGCCGCAGAGGCTGATCACTGAAGCGGTGGTGCCCGAAGGCATGGCCGCGCAGCTGGATGCCTTGGCGACGCAGGAGTTGTCGCTGACCCGCAGCGATACCACGCGCGCCACCGACAGCGCCGACGCGCTGCTCACCCGCATGGGCGTGCGCGACCCGTCTGCTGCCGCCTTCCTGCGCACCGACGGCACCGCACGCCTGCTGCTGGCCGGCCGCGCAGGCAAGATGGTGCAGGCCCGCACCGCTGCCGATGGCACGCTGCAGGAATTGGTCGCACGCTACCCGGCCGAGCGTGGCGAGTTGGCCAAGACCCATTTCACGCGCATGACATGGGTCCGTCTGGAGGGACGCTGGCAGGCCCAACTCCAGAGCGTGCCGTTTGCCGCCCAGGTGCGGCTGGCCAGCGGCACTATCCGCAATACGCTGTTCGCGGCCACCGACGAAGCCGGTCTGCCCGACGGCGTGGCTGCGCAACTGGCCGAGATTTTTTCCGCCGATATCGATTTCCACCGCGAGCTGCGCAAGGGCGACACCTTCAGCGTGGTGTATGAAGCCCTCACCGCCGACGGCGAGCCCGTGGCCTGGAGCGAAGGTGCGGGCAGGGTGCTTGCCGCCGAGTTCGTCAACGGCGGCCGCGAGCACCATGCGGTGTGGTTCACCGCCACCGACGGCAGGGGTGCGTACTACGGCATCGACGGGCGCAGTCGGCGCCGTGCATTCCTGGCCAGCCCGATGGAGTTTTCACGCGTGACCTCTGGTTTCGCGATGCGTTTCCATCCGCTGATGCAGAAGTGGCAGCAACACCTGGGAGTGGACTACCGCGCACCGGTGGGCACGGCGGTGCGCGCGGTCGGCGACGGTACGGTTGATTTTGCCGGCTGGCAAAACGGCTATGGCAATGTCGTGCAGGTCAGGCACGGCAGTGATCGCAGCACGCTCTATGCGCACCTGAGCCGCATGGATGTGAAGAAGGGCCAGCGCATCGAGCAGGGCCAGCGTGTCGGATCTGTCGGCATGACCGGCTGGACGACCGGGCCGCATCTGCACTTTGAATTCCGTGTCGGTGGCCGGCACCAGGATCCGCTGCGTGTCGCCAAGGCGTCCGAAACGCTGCCGCTCGACGCGGCCTCCAAGCCGCGCTTCGCGGAGGTCGTGCGCACGGTGCAGGCCAAGCTCGACGTGGCGCAAACGCTGGCCGGCCAGCGCGTGCAGGCCGAGTAGCGCCGGGCAGGCCCGATGGCCTGGTTCATCGGGCTGATGTCGGGCACGTCGCTCGACGGTGTGGACGGTGTTCTGGCGCAGACCTGCGGCGCGGGGCCGCTGCGCGGACGCGCACACGTGCAACTGCCGATGCCTGCATCCTTGCGGGCCGAGTTGTTGGCACTCAATGGCCCGGGGGCGAACGAACTCCACCGCGCCGCGCTTGCCACCAATGCGCTGATCCAGGTCTATGCCGACGTGGTGCGGCGGTTGCTGCTGCAGGGTGGCATGAGGGCCGTCGAAGTCGCCGCGATCGGTGCGCATGGCCAGACCGTGCGCCATCGGCCGGGCGAGTTTGACGGCGTCGGATATACCCTGCAGCTCATGAACGGTGCGCTGCTGGCCGAGACCACCGGCATCGATGTGGTCTGCGACTTCCGCAGCCGCGATGTCGCCGCGGGCGGGCTGGGCGCGCCATTGGTGCCGGCGTTTCATGCCTCCTGTTTCGCCCAACCCGGCCAGGATGTCGCAGTGCTCAACATTGGCGGTATCGCCAACCTCACGTTCCTGGCCGCCGGCGGGCAGGTGCTCGGGTTTGACAGCGGCCCGGGCAATATATTGTTGGATCTCTGGAGCCAGCGCCAGCGGGGCCTGCCGTTCGATGCCGGCGGGGCGTGGGCGGCCGGTGGCCACGTCGATCTGGAACTGCTTGCGCGGTTGCAGCGTGAACCATTTTTCGAACGCGCGCCGCCCAAGACCACGGGCCGCGATCTGTTCGACGCCGCCTGGCTGGATCAGCACCTCGCACCTGAGCAGACCGGCGCCCAGGATGTGATGGCCACGCTGGTCGAACTGACGGCCCGCAGCGCTGTGGATGCCCTGGTGCGCCACGCACCGGGCACGAGCTTGCTACTTGTTTGCGGTGGTGGCGTCTTCAATGGTCACTTGATGGGCCGGATCGCCGCATTGCTGGGCGCCACCGTGGCCGTGCGCAGCACGGCGCAGGCCGGCGTCGCGCCGGATCAGGTGGAGGCCCTGGCCTTTGCCTGGCTGGCAAGCGCCTTTCTGGCGCGGCAGGCGGGCAACCTGCCGGCGGTTACCGGAGCATGCGGGCCGCGCATCCTGGGCGCGCTGTACCCGGCAGGCCGAGGGGTGGTCGAGTCAGGCCGTGAATGACGACCCGCAGCCGCAAGTTGTCGTGGCGTTCGGGTTCTTGATCACGAACTGCGCGCCCTGCAGATCTTCCTTGTAGTCGATCTCGGCGCCCATCAGGTACTGCAGGCTCATCGCGTCGATCAGCAGCGTGACGCCATTCTTGGCCATCTGCGTATCGTCCTCGTTGATCACCTCGTCGAAGGTGAAGCCATACTGGAAGCCGGAGCAACCGCCGCCCTGCACAAAGACACGCAGCTTCAGTTCTGGGTTGCCTTCTTCCTCGACCAGCTGCCTGACCTTGTCGGCGGCACTGTCGGTGAAGACCAGCGGCGACGGCGGCATCAGGTCAGGGCTTGAGGTGACGGTCTGGGCAACGGCGTTCATGGCAGGTTCCTGGCTGTGTGGGATCAGGCGTCGTTGGACGCTGCGAGCTTGAGAGCGGGTTTTTCGGCACTTCTCAGGGGCTTGAGCTCACCTTCGACAAGCGCGCCCTGGTGCATTTCAAGCACTTCGTAGCGCACATCGCCCACGACGCGGGCCTTGGGCTGGAGTTCAAGCAGGTCGTCGCTGTGCACGGGGCCCCTGACTTCACCGTTGATGATCACATGGCCGGCCTTGACCTTGCCATGTACGCGGGCATTTTCGCTGATGACGAGGATGCTTCGCCCCTCACCTTCGGCCACCACGTCGCCATGCACTTCGCCATCGATGCGCAGGCCTTCCGTGAAGCGCATGTGACCTTGCACGGCCATCCCTTCGCCGACCAGGCTGCGGATAGGCGGCGGTTTTTTCTTGCCCAGCCACAACATCATGTGCTCCTGTTGGATGGCCTACAGCTTCAGGGTCTGTGCAGCCCGGGTTGCGCCCTGGGCGTCGGTCACCCGCAGCTGCACCGTTTTTATCACGGCGGCGGCGGGGTGGTCGATCATGCCTTCCACCCGTGCGGCGTGGCGTATCTGTAGCGGGTGCGGACCGCCGGGCAGGGGCAGCGTCCAGGGTTTGCCATCGAGCTGACCGGTCAGCAGCAGTTCATAGCGGCCGTTGAAAACTGCCACGTTCTTGCCATTCTGGACGACCAGCACCTGGTAGCGCAGCTGGCCGGGCGCCTTGGCTTGCGCTTGCAGGCCGCGCAGTTGCAGCCCGGTGCCGGTGGTCGGCAGGAGGCGTTCGAAGAAACCCAGGTCCGCCTGCAGCGACTGCTTGTCAGCCTCGAGTTGCCGCAATTGCTGCACCAACCGTTCCTGCGCTGCGCGTTCGGTCCGCAGCAGGCTTTCGGCGGTATTGGTCACCTGCTGGGCACGCTCGTGATCGGCGCGCAGTCGAGCGGCCTCGCTGCGCAACTGGGCCAGCTCTTCCTTGGCGCCGCGGTCGAGCCCGGCGATCTCCTTGCCAAACTCGAAAGCCCACAGCGCAAGGGCGGCCGAGAAGCCGAGCGCCAGTGCCGCCACGGCCCAGCGCAGCGGCCACGGCAGATGGCTGCGCACGATCATCCTCGGCGCGCTGACCGAAAGGCGACGGCGCAGAAGTTTCCAGCGCATGGTGCCAGCGCGCCCGACCCAACCGTGGCCTCGCGGCCCCGGTTCGGCGGTTAACGCTTGCTGAACTGCTTGCGGCGGCGGGCGCCGTGCAGGCCGACTTTCTTGCGCTCGACTTCGCGCGCATCGCGCGTCACGAAACCGGCACGGCTGAGGTCGGGCTTGAGCGCCGCGTCGTAGTCGATCAATGCACGGGTGATGCCGTGGCGCACTGCGCCGGCCTGGCCGGATTCACCGCCGCCGTGCACGTTGATCTTGATGTCGAACGCCGCTTCATTGGCCGTCAGCAGCAGAGGCTGCCGAACGATCATGATGGAGGTCTGGCGCCCGAAGTAGGCGTCAATGGGCTTGCCGTTGACGACGATCTGCCCGCTGCCCTTCTTGATGAAGACGCGAGCCACGCTCGATTTGCGGCGGCCAGTGCCGTAGTTCCAAAGTCCGATCATCGCTGCGTCCTCAAATCTCTAGCGGCTTGGGCTGCTGGGCGGCGTGCGGGTGGGTGTCACCGGCATAGACCTTCAGCTTCTTGACCATCGCATAACCGAGCGGGCCCTTGGGCAGCATGCCCTTGACGGCCTTTTCCAGCGCGCGGCCGGGGTGCTTGGCCTGCATGTCCTTGAACGCGGTGGCATAGATGCCGCCCGGGTAGCCGGAGTGCCGGTAATAGATCTTGTCGGTGGCCTTGGCCCCGGTGACGCGGATCTTTTCGGCGTTGACGACGATGATGAAATCACCGGTATCGACGTGAGGCGTATAAATGGCTTTGTGCTTGCCGCGCAAACGACGTGCCGCTTCGCTGGCGATACGTCCGAGCACCTTGTCGGTGGCGTCAATCACAAACCACTCGTGCTTCACCTCGGCCGGTTTGGCGCTGAAGGTCTTCATGAGGGTCTCTCTGTGGGCGCGCTCCGGAATGAAGCGCGCTGGTTTTTCGGTGGAACCTTGTGCAAGAGAACTTGCATCACCGTCACCCGTTGGTACCGCTTGTACTCCGCTCGCATGCTGCAAGTGAGGAGGCGGCCTCTCGGGGATTTGCCCATACGCTTGGCATGCGCAAGGCGGACGGCGATCTTTCCCGGACCGAGGCCGGAAAAGCCTTGCAGTGTACACCGAGATCGGGTGCGGCGGAACATGCAGCGCGACGGCGCGCGGCGCGCCACGGCGGGCTCATGCATCACACCTCAAGCCACGCAAACGCGGGATGCCCGCCACAGGTACAGACGGTAACATCATCAACAAGACTCCTGGCGTGGCCTTTCCTTGCGGGACGGCGGCGAAACGCAGCCTTGGCCGTTCATGCAGCAACTTCTTCCCTGGATCCTGGCATCGTTCTCCGTCGCTCTCTTGGTGGGCGCCGGCGTGCTCGGCTTATTGGGGCGCAGAAAGGCCAAGGTGCGACCGCTACCTACGGAGTGGACACTTACATCAAGACCCGTCTTCAGCACCGACGAGAGGCGTGTCTATCGTCAGTTGCGTGAGGCGCTGCCGCATCACATCGTGCTCTCCAAGCTGCCGTTGGTGCGCTTTTGCCAGCCCACTGATCCGCAGGAGGTTCGGTTCTGGTACGAGTTGCTCGGATCGATCCACGCCACCTTTGCGATCTGCAGTGCCAACGGCCGCGTGCTGGCTGCGATCGACCTGGACACCGACCGCGCGAACTCGCGCCGCAGCTTGCAGATCAAGCAGTCGGTGCTGGCCGCCTGCCGCGTGCGCTACCTGCGCTGCCCGGCAGACCATCTGCCGTCCATCCCCGAGCTTCAGCTGCTGGTGCCACAGACGGGTTCGGCGGCGCGCGGGCCGCAGCCGGCGCCCACTGTCAACCAGGCCCGCGACACCCTGGCCACCACCGTGGCCTCGCGCCGGCGCGAGCGCACCACGCTGTGGCAGGATTCCGGGTTCCTGCAGGATTCGTTCTTTGGTGTCGAGGGGCGCACCGATCTGGGCTCGCCCAGCGGCTTTGGTTCGCTGCGCGGCGGTGTCTCGGTGCGCGAGTTGCCGCCGGCGCAGGACGACATCGGTGGCGTCGTCATCGACACGCCGCCATCGCCGCTGCGGCACTGAGTGGACTACAGCGATCTCGATCCGCAACAGGTACTCGACTCGCTCGACGCGGTGGGCCTGCGTGGTGACGGGCGCGTGCTGCAGCTCAACTCCTACGAGAACCGCGTGTTCCAGGTCTTTCTTGAAGATGGCCGGGCGGTGGTGGCCAAGTTCTACCGGCCCGGCCGCTGGAGCGACGCACAGATCATCGAAGAACACGCCTACGCGCTGGAACTTGCCGAGGCCGAAGTCCCAGTCGTGCCGCCCCTGGTGTTGCAGGCCGCAGCGGGCGCACCGGGGCTGGCGCTGCTGGGCGATCCCACCACGCTGGCCTGCCGCCGTGTGACCGGGGGCACACACCGCTTTGCGGTGGCTGCTCGCTGCGCCGGGCGCGAGCCCGAGTTGGAAGATCCTGCGGCGCTGCGCCAGCTCGGCCGCTTTATTGGTCGGCTGCATGGCGTCGGGCGGCGGCGGCCGTTCGTGCACCGCCACCGGCTGGACGCCCGGGCCGACGGCCAGCGCGCGATGGCGCTGCTGCAGCAAGGCGGCTTTGTGTCCGACGCCGAGCGACCGGGTTGGCAGCGGGCCTGCGATCTGGCCCTCGCGGCCGTCACGGCTGCCTTTGACGCCGCAGCACCGCTGGCCACGCTGCGCCTGCACGGCGACTGCCACCTCGGCAACGTGCTGTGGCGCGATGGCAGCCCGCACATGGTGGATCTGGACGACGCCATGCAAGGCCCTGCCGTGCAGGACCTGTGGATGCTGGTTTCGGGCGACCGCGCCTCGATGGCGCAGCAACTCGATACCCTGCTCGATGGCTATGAGCAGTTCGCCCACTTCGACGACCGCGAGCGCAGCCTCATCGAGCCGTTGCGCACGCTGCGCATGGTGCGCCACAGCGCCTGGCTGGCAGAACGCTGGAACGACCCGACGTTTCCGCTGAACTTCCCGTTCTTCGGCACGGCGGCCTACTGGTCACAGCAGACCGCGCAGTTGCGCGAGCAGCTTGAGGCTATGCAACGAGCAGGCGATTGACCCGCCGCACATAGGCGGCAGGGTCTTCCAGCTGCCCGCCTTCGGCAAGCAGGGCCTGGTCGAAGAGGATGTGCGCCAGATCCTCGAAGCGTTCGCTGGCCTCGGCGCTGTCCAGCCGCTTGAGCAGCGCGTGCTCGGCGTTGACCTCCAGGATCGGCAGGCTCTTGGGCGCACTCTGGCCGGCCTGCTTGAGCAGGCGCGCCAGGTGCGAGCTCATATCGCCGTCGTCGACCACGATGCAGGCCGGTGAATCGACCAGCCGGGCGGTCGTCCGCACGTCCCGGGCGCGGTCTTTCAGCGTTGTCTTGAGCTTGTCCAGCAGCGGCTTGAGCGCCTCGGCCGTGGCCTCGGCCGCCTTCTTCTCGCCCTCGTCCTGCAGACCCCCGAGGTCGACCCCGCCCTTGGCCACGCTGGTCAGCGGCTTGCCGTCGAACTCATACAGGTGCGAGAGCATCCACTCGTCCACGCGGTCGGTCAACAGCAGCACCTCGATGCCCTTCTTGCGGAAGATTTCCAGTTGCGGGCTGCTCTTGGCGGTGGCCACGGTGTCGGCGGTAACGTAGTAGATCGCGTCCTGGCCTTCCTTCATGCGGCCCACGTAGTCGGCGAAGGACACGCCTTCGTCGGCGCTCGTCGAGGCAAAGCGCAGCAGCTTGCACAGGCGCTCCTGGTTGGGGTGGTCCTCGCCCACGCCCTCCTTGAGCACCACGCCAAACTGGCGCCAGAACTCGGCGTACTTGTCCTTCTGGTTCTCGGCGGCATCTTCCAGCATCGTCAGCACGCGTTTCGTGCTGCCTTCGCGGATGGCCTTCACGTCGCGGCTTTCCTGCAGCAGCTCACGGCTCACGTTGAGCGGCAGGTCGGCGCTGTCAATCACGCCCTTGACGAAGCGCAGGTAGACCGGCATCAGCGCTTCGGCGTCGTCCATGATGAAGACGCGCTTGACGTAGAGCTTGACGCCGCCGCGCTTGTCGCGGTTCCACAGATCAAATGGCGCCTTCGCCGGCACATACAGCAGTTGCGTGTACTCGGTGCGGCCCTCCACGCGGTTGTGGGTGTAGGCCAGCGGCGCCTCGGTGTCGTAGCTGATCTGCTTGTAGAACTCCTGGTACTGGGCGTCGGTGATATCGCTCTTGGGGCGCGTCCACAGCGCGGCGGCCTTGTTCACCGTCTCCCAGTCACCGGTATCAACCTGTTCCTTCTTCTCCTCGTCCCACTTCTGCTGCTGCATCAGGATCGGCAGCGAGATGTGGTCGGAGTACTTGGCGATGATCGATTTGAGCTTCCACAGCGAGAGAAACTCTTCTTCGCCCTCGCGCAGGTGCAGGATCACATCGGTGCCGCGCTGCTCGCGCACAAGGGTTTCAACCTCGAAGTCGCCCGCGCCCTCGCTGCTCCAGCGCACGCCATCTTCGGGTTTGACGCCGGCGCGGCGCGATTCCACCGTGATCCGGTCGGCGACGATGAAGCCCGAGTAGAAGCCCACGCCGAACTGGCCGATGAGATTGGCGTCCTTCTTCTGGTCACCCTCCAGCTTGGCCACGAACTCGCGCGTGCCGCTCTTGGCGATGGTGCCCAGGTGCGCCACCGCCTCTTCTGCGCTCATGCCGATACCGTTGTCGCGGATGGTCAGGGTCCGGGCCTGCGTGTCGTACCAGACGCGCACTTCGAGATTGGGCGTGTCCTCGAACAGGGCGCTGTTGTCCAGTGCCTCGAAGCGCAGCTTGTCGCACGCGTCCGAAGCGTTGGAGACCAGCTCGCGCAGGAAGATTTCCTTGTTCGAGTACAGCGAGTGGGTCACGAGGTGCAGGATCTGCTTGACCTCGGCCTGGAATGACAGGGTTTGCTTGTTCATGGGCGGGTATCTCGGGGATGGGTGGGCGGCGCGGACGCGGATGCGCCCTGGCATGCGATGGTTGGGCCGCATGCCCCGATTTCAACACCCCGAACGAACTCAGCCCAGCCGCTGGCATTGCGGCTGGGCCTTGGTTGGGCGTGCAAGTCCTTCCGGACTCGCAGGTCCTCAGCCCTCGCGCGTGAAATCGCGCTCGGGCCTTCGGTAGGCGTGCAAGTCCTTCCGGACTCGCACGTCCGACCTCAGTCAGCGGCGCGGTTGCAGGTGCGCTCGTTGACCAGGCAGCGGGCGTAGCTGGGATCGTGCTTGAGCTTGAACATCGCGCGCGCGGCAAATGCCGTGTCGGCGAAGTCGGCGAATACGCCGTCCACGCCGAGCTCATAGAACGCCAGGTACTCGTTGACCGGGTTGCCCTTGAAGTCGCTTGCCAGGCGGCGCTGTTCATTGCGGAAGGTGAACGGGTGCACCAGCAGGCCCAGCGCGTGCGCGTTGGCCAGCACATCGCTGGGCGGCAGCAGCTTGCGGTCGCGCTCGTCGGTGGCGCCGTCGCCGCTGGTGTCCACGCAGGCGCCTCCGTTGATCACCTTGCAGGCAGTGCTCATCAGGTAGTACTTCCAGGGGCCGATACCGTCGGCATAGGTGCGCACTTCGGCCAGGCCCGCCGGCGTCACCAGATCCTTGAAGAGGCCCGGGCGGCCGGACACGACCCAGTCGTAGGGCTTGTCGAAGGGCGCGTTGAAGGCCAGGCTGCCATCCGGATTGACATCATCAGCATCGACCAACTGGATCAGGCGCACGCGCGTCTTGGTGCGCAGGTAGCGCAGGTTGGCGGTTTCGAAGGACTGGATGAAGACCGGCGCTGCGCGGTGGTTCCAGCCGGCGCGGGTGAGCACGGCAAGCAGCCGGTCTTCCAGCGCCAGGCCGATCGTCTGGTGGTAGGTCGGGTGCTTGGTTTCGGGGTAGATGCCGATGCGCCGGCCTTCCTCGGCCGATTTGCGCTTGACGAAGTCGATGATCTCTTCGAGCGTCGGGATCTGGAACTTGCCGTTGAACGACGGGTCACGCTCGCCAAAGGGCTGCACGGCGCGCAACTGCTTGATTTCGGCCAAGGTGAAGTCGCTGGCCCAGAAACCGTCGGTCGGCACGCCGTCGAGCATGGCGGTGCGCCGGCGTGCGGCAAACTGCGGCAGATCCCTGACGTTGGTGGTGTCGATGAGGTTCGGTTCATGGCGTGCGATCAGCCGGCCGTCCTTGGTGGCCACCAGGTCGGGCTCGACATAGTCGGCGCCGAGCTGGATGCCCAGGGCATAGTTCTCCAGCGTATGGTCGGGCAGGTAGCCGGTGGCGCCGCCGCGATGGCCGATCACCAACGGGGCCGGTCCGGCACGGTGGCTGGGGGCCGGGTCTGCGAGGGCGGGCTGTGCGCCGGCGACCAACGCGCCGGCCATCAGCAGCGACGCGAATATCGAAGGGGTTCGTTTCACGGTATCTCCTGTTGGATGTGTGGTGGACGATACGAAGCCGACATGACACGGCAGTGAAACGTTCAGCGAACCCTACCGCCCGCACTCATTGTGCCGACTTGATACCCACAAGCATGGCCGGTTTCATGCCGTTGCACGAGTGCCGGCGCGCCCGGCGCTCACTCAGCGGCAGCTGGAACTCGGCGGCTCGATATTGGCCACCGCTGCGGCGGTGTCCACCTGGCGCAGCGCGGTGCCGCACAGCGTGGAGGCGGTGCGCTTGATGCGCCGGGCCACATCCTTGGGCAACAGGCCCAAATTCAGTGAGCGCACGAGCGCTGCCGTGCCTGCCGCCAGCGGCGACGCCATCGACGTGCCGTTCCAGGTGCCATAGCCCCCGCCGGGCACTGAACTCGTGATGCCCTCGCCGGGCGCGGCCATGTCGATCCAGGTGCCTGAATTGCTGAAGCTGGCCAGCCTGCCGAGCCGGTTGCTCGCTGCGATGGACACCAGGCCATAGGCGCCCTCGGCAGCCGGGTATTCGCGCAGGCTGCCACTGGCGTCGTTGCCTGCCGCCGCAATCACCACCGCGCCATTGCTCAGGCTGCAGCGCGTGTTGTCATCGTTGTAGCCGGGGTCCGAGCGATCACTGATGGGGTCTCCGGGCACGGCCGGCGCGCAGGAGATGATTTGCGCGATGGTGCCCATGATGCTGGTGCGCGCCAGGCTGCCCAGGCTGATATTGATGACGTGAGCCCCATCGTCGGTGGCCGGGTTGCCGTCGGGGTCGGCCGCGTAGAGCAGCGCTTCGGCCAGCACCCAGGCATTGCCCACGCCATCGGCGTCCAGCACGCGCACGGGGATGATGCGCGCGTCCGGTGCCACCAGGGCCACCAGGCCGGCCACATGCGTGCCATGGCCGTAACCGGCGTTGGCCGAGGTGCCCGCTTCGGACGGGTCGTTGTCGCCATCGACGAAGTCGAACCCCGACAGCAGCCGGCCGGCCAGTGCGGGGTGACCGTGGTCCACCCCGGTATCCAGCACCGCCACGCGCACGCCGGCGCCGGTAGCCCCGTGCTGCGCTTGCGCCAGGTGCATGGCCTGCGGCGCCCACTGCGCGACATAGTTGCCCTGGGTGCCGATCGCCCAGGGCATATTCCGGCGCGCCTCGGGGCTGCGGTTGGTGGGGTTGGTCTCGGCGATCATGACGTCGGGCTCAAGTGCCAGCGCGCCCAGCACGTCTTTCACGCGTACCACGCCGGCGACCTTGAGCTTGTAGATCGGCCGTGCGCCGAAGCGGCTGACCAGCGTCAAAGGGTATTTGGCCAGCAGCGGCGTCAGCGCGCCGGTCGTGCGCAGCTTGACCAGCACTTCGCCCGCGATGTCGGTTTCCTTGCCGCTGGTGCCGCCGGCGCCTCCACCGCCCTTGGCGCTGGCCGGCGCGATGGCACCCACGACCAACAGCGCGGCCAGGGACAGGGCTCGCGCTAACGAAGTGGGCAGGCTCATGGTTCGGCTTTCTTGAGGTGTCGATTTGAACTTCGACAGAGGTACAGAGCAGGACGTTGGCCGCCAGATACATCGGGCGTCGCAGGTTTATGAAGGCTGGCCTGCCGGCATTGCCGATGAAAGGCCACTCTGCACTTGTCGACTTGTGGCTACCACCCCCCGTACAAGGTGAACGCGGCCCAGAAGTACGGGTGCGGGTGCTCCTGCATGGTGGCCGCCTGCGCGCTGCGCAGCGCGGCCGCGGGGCCCTGGCCGCCGAGCATTGCGCCATAGAAGCGGGACATGAAACCGAGCGTAACTTCGTCATCCACCGGCCACTGGCTGGCCAGCACGCGGGCCGCGCCAGCGACCAGAAACGCGCGCACCAGGCCCACCATCTCGTCGCCGGTGCCGATGTCGGCGAGGCCGGTTTCGCAGGCGCTGAGCACCACGGTGCAGGCCTTCAGGCCCAGCGCCTCGGCCTGCTCGACCGTGAGCGCGCCGTCGTGCAGGTGCAGCGCCGAGAAGCGCGGGTTGTCGCTGCGAAACTGGGCATGGCAGGCCAGATGCACGATATCGGCCGTGCACGCGTGGGCGCGCAATGCGGTCAGGGTGGCCTGCTCGCCCACGAAGGCGTGGCCGTGCTCGAACAGGCCGGCCACGAAAGCGGCCTCCAGTCCGGTATGCGGCAGGCGGGAGGATTCGCCCAAAGCCAGTGCGCTGTGCACAAACGCCGGTGGGCGCCGCAGCCCGCGCAGCGCGGCGCGGGCACTGGGGGCGACTGCCAGCTCGTAGCGCTGGCCGAGGGCCTGCTGGCCATCGGTGAGCGCCGCGAACGGCAGCGCGCCGAGCTGCGCATGCGGCACGACCAGCACGCGTCGGCAGCCAGCCAGGGCGCCAGCCAGTGGGGCCCACACCTGCGCGTGCAGCCGGCCCAGCCGCAGGCTGGCGCGCTCGGTGAGCCTGGCCATATGCTGGCGCACCGGGGTGGCGCCGTGACGCAGGGTGTCGATCTGGAAGCGCGCGCCGCGCACGGCATCCAGCACTTCGGACCAAGGCGCCATCTGGCGCACCAGGGTCACGCGATCACGGGTCACCGTGCAGGCGAACAGCTCGCCGTCCAGCGCGCCGTACTCGACCAGCGCATCGCCCTCGCCCAGCGCACCCTGCAATGCCGCGATGGCCAGGCCTCTGGCGCCCGACCCGTGGCGCAGCGGGGCGGCCAGCCGCTGGCGCCGCGCGCGCTCGAGCAATTCATGCTCGGTGCGCAGCAGCTCTGCGCTGAGTGCCGCCGAGGTGTCGGCTTCGTCGTTCAGGCGCCCGACGGTCCGATAGAGCCAGTTCAAGCGTTCGCGCAGGGGCTGGACTTCGCTGTCGACGGGCGCGTGCAGGCTCTTCTCCTGGCCCTCGTCCGCGCCTTCGGCGAGGCGCTCGTCGAGCGCACGGGCGCGGAAGCGGTCGAGCTGGAGCAGCACCTCGACACCCGTGCCCGCCGCCAGGGCCATGCGCAGCCGCGCCTCGTAGGGGCGCAGGTGGTCAGAGAGAAAGGCGGCGCGTATCTCGTCACCGGGCAGCGCGCTGCGCTGGATCTCGAACAGCTCGATCGCGGCTTCGAGCGACTCGTGCGCCAGCGCCAATTCGCCCGTCGCCTGCGCCGCCAGGCCCAGGCCGGTGAGGCAGCGCACCTGGACTGAAATCTGCTGCTGCGCGCGCGCCTGCTCGAGCGTGGCATCGAAAGCGGCGCGGGCCTCGGCCACCCGGCCCGCCTGCAGCAGGGCCTGGGCGCGGACGACCTCGGCGCGCGAGCGGCCGTCCGCCTGCCCGGCGGCCGAGAAACCTGCCACCGCCTGCTCGGCCCAGGCGCGCGCGGCTTCGGCGTCGTCGCACTTCAGCGCCAGCTCGGCGCGCGCCAGCGCCACCGCCGAGCCGCCGACCTGGTTGCCCTGGGC
>CXWL01022423.1_pt1 | contig 34819 bp, 24 predicted proteins | sample 590931 | NCBI WGS metagenome assembly CXWL01 (sample SAMEA3498368, study PRJEB10139) | groundwater metagenome | biome: water well; material: biofilm material | place: Germany | collected 2015-04-27
AGCGTGTCGACGATCCAGGACGAACCCCGTTTTTGACCAACAGGAAGGGTTAGCAAAATTATAATGCGATTGCCCTGGTCAACTCTCGGCCGTAAAAAGAAAGGGGTTGACGCCGGGCGGCTTTGGGCTACACTTACCGGTTCTGCGGAATTTGAAGAATCAAGATACGGTGATAAGTATATGCCAGCATGTAAGATACGTTCGTTTTGCCCCAAGCCGGGCCAGGTTGAGCAGCGGTGGTACCACCTCGATGCCACGGACCAGATTCTGGGCCGGGTGGCCGCCCGCATCGCCACCATCCTGATGGGCAAGCACAAACCGACCTATACGCCGCACGTGGACACCGGCGATTTCGTCGTCGTGACCAACGCCGACCAGATTCGCCTGACGGGCCGCAAATCCGAGGTGATGATCTACCCGCGATATTCGCACCACCCCGGCGGCTACAAGGAAATTCCGTACAAGACGGTACTCGCCGACCACCCCGAGCGGATTATCCGCGAGGCCGTCCGCCGCATGATGCCCAAGAATACGATTGGGCACGCCATGCTCGGCAAGCTGAAGGTTTACAATACTGACACGCATCCACACGCGGCGCAGCAGCCTGTTCCGCTTTCCATTTGATCTGGAGCTTTTTGACCCATGTCTGATTCGCCGACCATGACGACTCCCGTAACGCCGACCGAGACCCCGGCAGCCGCTCCCGCAGCCAAGAAGGGCAAGGGCACCAACCCATACATTTGGGGTACCGGACGCCGCAAAACCGCAATCGCCCGTGTCCGTATCAAACCGGGCACCGGCAAGTTCATGGTCAACGAGCGCGAGGTCGGAAAGTTTTTCTGCGTCGAACGCGATCGCGAATCGGTGCACAATCCGCTGAAGGTCACGGAGACCATCAAGTCGGTGGATGTGTTCGTCAACGTCCGCGGCGGCGGCATCACCGGCCAGGCGGGCGCTGTGTCCTTGGGCCTGTCGCGTGCACTAGCCGAGTACAACCCTGAATTCGAAACCAAGCTTCGTGCCCAAAACCTGATGACCCGCGACGCCCGCAAAGTCGAGCGGAAGAAGTACGGCCGCTCCGGCGCCCGCCGTCGCTTCCAGTTCTCGAAACGCTAGGCGTATTCTTCGGCCAGCCCATGCTTGGTTTGATCCAAGGTGCATCAGGAGGCCTCGCACGTGGCCCGATGCCGATAGAGTTTATCGGCCATCGAAGTAATGAGTTGGGCATCGTACAGGCGTTTAAGCCATTTTTCAGGAATGTCGCCCACTCCGTAGTAAGCGCCGGCCAACTGACCATAAACAGCGCCAGTCGTATCTGCATCCTCCCCAAGATTGACGACGCCAAGGCAGCCATCCCGGAAGCTGCTTGTATTGTAAAACGCCCATAACGCCGCTTCGAGAGTGCGAACCACAAAGCCTGTTCCACGAATTTGGGGCGGATGATGATTACGGAACGACCCCCTCGCCACCTCATCGATCTCAGGCGCCAAGGCGTGCTTTTTCCAGTACCCAGGAATTGGCGAATAGCTGGACGAGAGCAACTCATCCTTGGATGTCCCGCTCAATGCGCCCGTGACTAGTCCGGCAAAGTAGCGACAGGCATCCACGGCAGTTTGAGCCCCGTGAGTGGTCCGCGAACTTTCGGCGGCCCTTTCGATCGCCATGGAAAACTGGCAGGCATAAAACATCGGAACTGGAGCAAGCCGCATCAGCGACCCGTTTCCGGCAAAATCAGGATCCGTTGGACCGCTCCACGCCTGACCGGTTCGCTCAAACATGCCCAAGGCGGTTCGGGTCGTGCTCCCGATATCAAAGCAACTACCGGTGCTGCTTAAGTGGCCTTCGCGCCACCAGCGCAGGTATCGCTGCAATTGATCGATGGGGTTGAATCCGGCGCATTCAAGCAGGCTCTCCCCGAGACACAACGCCAAAGAGGTGTCATCCGTCCATTGACCGGGTCGTAGTCCAAAAGGTCCGCCACCAATCATGTCGTCGATCGGTTCAAATGTGCCGGGACGCGCAAACTCCAATGTCGTTCCGACCGCGTCGCCCACAGCCAGCCCGAGTAAACAACCGCGATAGCGCGATTCCATATCGATCTTCATGGGCTTTACCTGTCATGAATTTATTCGATATAGCCAAGGTCACGAAGTCTTGCGACGACGGTTTCGTCCACCTCAGCCTGGGGAGACTCCGTCCCTATCGCTTCGGCCGGCAGGCGGCCTGGCAGCTCCATCGCCTGAGTCAAATCCCTTACCGTCGCGAAGTGGCCGCTTTGGTCAGCCAGGTTTGATTGTTCGTGTGGGTCGGTCTCAAGGTCATACAATCGAATTGTCTCTTGAGCGGACAGCTCGCCGCGTCGCACTCGTGCGATGAATTCCATTGGGGTTGCATCCCATTCGGAGTCGAGCCAGGCGTGGCGATGAAGACGCCAGCGCCCCACAACAATGGCCCGGTGAAAGCTGCGCCCAACGCTCAGTTCGCTATAAGGGACCGAGGCGCCCGAAGCCTGAAGGAGGTCACATCCCGGAAATTCCATACTCGCTCCTGCGAGCGAGAGTAGCGTCCGTGGCAAGTCCACCATGCTCATCGGCTCGCGGTACCGGGCCGTGCGATCCTGTTGCGGGCTGAAGATGACCAGTGGGACGTGCGTGGCCTCGACGTGAAGCGAATGTCCGTGGCCAATCGATCCGTGGTCGAGGAACTCCTCTCCGTGATCGGCGGTGATGACCAGAGCAGTTTCATCGTAGACGCCGTGTTTTACAAGAATTTCCTGCAATATCTTGATTTTTCCGTCCAGACGTCTCACCGAGGCATCGTACATGCGAACGAGATCTTCGAGGTCCGATTCGGACAGTGTCGCTTCGCCGCTCTTGAGTGACCGGCGCAGTTTGGCAAAATCCAGGGCGCTGAAATTGTCAAATCGGCTTGTGTCACGATTGCCGCCGAACATCTCCACATGACGGCGTCGCGGCTTGAAGGGCCAGTGGGCTTCCATGAAATGACCGTAAACAAAAAACGGCTGGGAGGGATTGAGCGCAATCCACTGGTCGATCATCTCCAGTTGCCGGTCGACCTTGCCGCAAATCGGCTCGTAGGTGTGAAAGCCGCGTTGAAAGCCCGTGTATCGTTCGAGTTGGACGTTGTTGAAGAATGCCCCGCAGCGCCAACCGCTGCTTGTAAACGCCTCTGCAACATGGGGAGCGGAGTCGGGAAAAACGTCCGTGAGACTTCCATCCCGGCCTCGCGTTCGCTTGGGCCCCTTGAGAACCCCATGCTCGGAGGGATAGAGGCCTGAAAGCATGGACGCAACGGACGGCTTGGTCCAGGAGCAGGTGCTGTAGGCCTGCTCCCAAAGGAGGCCGTGGCGGGCGAGGTGGTCGATCGCCGGCGTGGTCTCCCGCCCATATCCGTAACAGGACAGATGATCAGCACGCAGGCAGTCGATGACGACGAGAATGACGTTTCGGATCGCCAAGTCACGAGTCCAGTCGCTTGAGGCAGGCGTGCGGACACTCCGCGAATTCGCGGGCAAACTGCCATAGCGGCGCCATCGCCGCATCAGGATACTGGCGTGCGGAATACATGGCCGCCATGCGCGTCAGCGCACACGCAAGGTACCAGCCCAGCCGGGTTGAATCAACGATTGCCCCCGAAGCGCGGTATTGCGCAAGGAATTCCCGCAGTCGGGATGTGCCGTCATGCGTGGGCAGATTCGCCAGAGCGTCACTGAGAATGGCGTGGGCGACATACGTGGCAACGTCCAGTTCGGGATGTCCCTTGCAAAGCGTGTCCCAATCGGTCAACCAGATGGCCTCCTCATTGCGAAGCAGTTGGGAATGATAGTAGTCACGATGGATGACCCTGGCCGATTCTTGCGAGAGTGGAGGCTGGCTCGCCCGAAGAAACGAGAGAATCTCCTGAAGCGGCATCGCACGGTCCGGCCGCAAGACCTGAAGCACCTGCTGCCATCGTTCCACGGTGTTGAGTTCGTCCGCGCTCGAGTGAACCCGATCGTCGCCCGAAGGCAATGCATGAATCAAAGCCGCAACGCGCGCCGCGCCGGAGACATCGACCAGACTGTACTCTGTTTGCGTTGGCCGCGGCCAGATTTCCGAAAAAACCAGCAGATGGGAATCGGGGATCAAGCCCAGCAGAGTAGGCACACGAATCTGACCGGCCGATCGATCCGAGAGCAGCCCGGCCAGATCCGACGCCCTCCGGGCCGCTTGCGGACTGGGAGAGCGCCGAAATCCCTTCAAATATACTCCGGCGGAATTTTCATCCGCGTTCCGTACACGCATGACGAAACGTCGCCCCGCTCGATACGAGATTAGTTTGATCGCATGATTCCCAAGACCCGTGAAGTCCCGTAAGGGCGATATTTCCCCTTTGGCCATTGCCTGGATGAGAATTCGCTGTGGTCCTTGCGATTCAAAAAGAACCCGTGTTGCAGGAAGTTCCGGATCGCAATCGGGCGAGGTCAACCAGCAGGAAGAGGCGTCATCCACGAGAAGGATGCCCATCGGCAATTCATTATTCATCCTGGGTTTGCCATTACGGACCATGCGTTTGGGCACCGTTGCCGCGATGATCCCCTGCACGGGGTAATCCGTGAGAATTCCGTCTTTTTCCACCGAGACATGATGTTCAATGGTGATCCGCCGGTTGCGCCCGGACCAGACCCTGGCCAGACTCATCCCGACCGCCTTCATTCCGTGCGGCCATTCCAGCGATTCGATCAAGGCCCGCAGGGCCGACAGGCCCACGGTGAAATCCTCCTCTCGCGAGGTCATCCCGTCGGGTTGCGCTTCACTCGACGCCAGAGCACCGTTCATGGCTTGCATTTCGCGCAGGGCGCAAAGCCCTTATTGAGGGCGTCCTTATCCGTTTTGAATTCGATCAATCGCTCCGGCGGAATTTTGGCGGATTCCTCACAGGGTTTGCGGTGAAAATTTCCATACTTTGGGTCCCCGGTGTACGATTTTTCCGTACCTGCAATACGTTTTGACCAGACTCCGCGCCGCGCCTTTTGCGCCTCCGCTTGAGCGGCCAGCAACCGTGGACCAAACCGATCGGTCGCGGGAGTAAGCCTCGCGTAAGCAAGCCCCTCGCGGACGAGTATTTCGTTGACAAAGTCCTTTTCCAGGAAGACATAGGCAGCCAATCGTCCTTCGGCGTCTCGCTGCTCGTCATCGAATCGCAACCGGATTTTTTTTTCTTCGACAAATTCATTACTTCGTTTGGTGGCTTCGTCGTAGAACGGCTCACCGCCCACCGGGGCCCGGATTCCGGCCAGGATCAGGTACTCGTCCTGATCGTTGTCGAGCTTGATCTTCTGGCCGCTGATCGCCCGCTTGGACTTGATAAAAAGTCGTTGCTCCGGACTTTGATCGTCGGGAACTGCATCACCGGACATGAATGCGAAAGCGCCACAGATCAACACGATCAATCCGAGAATTCCCAGGCCGATCGGTGTGCGGACCTTTTCGCGAACAATCGTAAACACTGCGTTCATTGTTCACCTCGGTTGATCTTGTCCCACATGTTTTCCATCAGGTCGTTGTCTTCCGGCTGGAATGGGTGAGTGAGTTCGTTGTCGGTCAGGAATCCCGTGTCTGGAACCCAGTGCACGTCGCCGCCCAGATTGACGGCGTTGATACCGGTCTTGTGGGCGCTTCTCACCACCTTGGGCAGGTGAAACACATCGGCCATGATCGCCGGGTTGCCGCGAAGCTGGTCGACCGACCTGCCGGTAAGGTGGTTTTTCCGTCCGTAGCTCGACCTCGTATCGAGTAAGGGCACCACCGGCCAGGGGTTTTCGGCGGTGGCAAAGGAGTGAAACGGATCCGTCTGTCGCGGACAATAAAGCAATTCCACAGTATCCAGGTTTCGTCCCTCATTAACCAGGGGGCCAAAATTCTCGTCGAAATCGCGCCCGTCATAAATCAGGTAGTTATATTGCCAAGTTCCGTCATCCGGCAGGTTGTTGAGTTCGGGGAATGTCTTCCAGTCGTGCAAATAGGTCAAAGTCGCAAGGTATACAGCATGCAGATTGCTCCTGCAAAGGGTGTCCTTGGATTGTTCCCGTGCCTTCTTGAGCGAAGGCGCCAGAATCCCAATCAAGAGCGTGAGAATGCTGATCACCACCAGCATCTCGATCAAGGTAAACGCTTTCCGCGATTGTCTGCCCATACCTTCGCTTTCTGAAGAGCTGTCTATCAAGTGCCCAATCAGAGAATCAACCCGTGCCTTTGTATCAGACTCTTTACCCGTCTGCACTCCTATGGCCAACCCACGGGCAACCGCTCTTTGCGTGAACGAGCATCAACACCGCGCTCATCGTCCACCCCGAGTGATCTTGTCCCACATCTTTTCGATCACGTCGTTGTCTTCCGCCTGGAACGGAGCAGTGAGTTCGTTTTTCATGAGAAATCCAGTGTCCGCAACCCAGCCAACGTCTCCGCCAAGGTGCGCTGCGTTGATGCCCGTCTTGTGGGCGCTTTTCACGACCTGGGGGAGGTGAAAAATGTCGGCCAGAATCGCCGGGTTGCCCCGCAACTGCGCGATCGACTTGCCGGTGAGATGGTAGCGCCGTCCATAGCTCGACCTGGTGTCAAGAGTGGGCACCACCGGCCAGGGATTATCTTCCGTGGCGAAGGAATGGAAGGGGTCGGTCTGGCGCGGGCAAAACAGCACTTCGACCGCGTCGAGATTCCGCCCGTCGTTGACGATGGGTCCGAAATTTTCGTCGAAATCGGCGCCATCGTAGATCAAGTAGTTGTACTGCCATGCGCCGTCGTTCGCTTCGTTGTTGAGCTCGGGGAATCTTTCCCAGTCGTGCAAATAGGTCAGGGTCGCCAGGTACACCGAATGCAGATTGGTCCGGCACAGCGTATCGCGGGCTTGCAGGCGCGCCTTATGCAGCGACGGAGTCAAAATGCCAATGAGGAGCGTCAGGATGCTGATCACCACCAGCATTTCAATCAAGGTAAAAGCCTTCTGCGATGGTCTGTTCATACCTACCTCTACTTTCTGATGAGCTGTCCAGCCAAATCCCCGGTCAGAGAATCGGCCAGTGCCTTCGTGTCAAACTCTCCACAAGCCAGCACTTGCATGGCCGTGTCCCACAAGACGCGCCGATAAGGCGTAGTCAATGTTCGCAGTGCGTGCACCGCGCCAAGTCGAAACAGTGAGGTGGCCGTGTAGAACGAAAGATTCGCTCTATCGATTCGCCCTCTTTGCGCTTCGTAACCGGCCAAGAAGCGATCGGCCAAAACAGTAAACGATTCCGAACTGCCGCGCGCGGACAATTCGCGCAACAGCAGGTGGGCAAGAAAATTGCCGAGGTCAACACAGACATCGCCGCACGCCAATGTGTCCAGGTCGAGCAAGGTGATGCACTGGGGAGCAATGATGATCTGTTTTTCGTAGAAATCCCGATGGATGGTGGTGCCTTCCTTGAAGCAAGCCCGCGTGGATGCTGCCTGGAGGCGATCGGCCAGCTCATCCGCTTCCAACGCAGCCCCCGGCATCAGCCGCCCAATGCACTTCCGCCACCGATCCACAACGGCGTATTCGTCTTCGGGTCCAAATCTGACATTGTCCGTTCCGGGCAATTCGTGTACCTGGCTGAGTACTTCCACAGCCGCACGAAGCAGATCGTCCCCCCCGCGTCCCAGGGTTTCGGCCTGGACGCCGGGCATCCATACGAAGAGGGCCATGTTCAGTTCGTGATCGAACCCCACCGGCGCCGGCACGCGTACACGCCCTCCGCAACCCCGCCGCAATTGTTCGCTGACGCGCAAGTGGCGTTCGATGACCTTCTGGCCTCGATCGTCTCGAAACGTCTTTCCACACAGGTGGGTTGAAGATTCTCCATTCCTGAACCGCACGGTCGCACGCCGACCCGGGCGATAACCTCCCAGCCGACAACGCAAGGATCCTCCATTGGATTCAGGCCGCAATCCAAACGCTCGCAGCCGGGGCGCCATGCGCTTGCCGCTGAGGCACACGGACATCTGGGGCAATAATTCATCCTGATCCGGTGACCGCAGCACCAGGTCTGTTCCCTCCACCTCCAAGGCCAGTCCGCGCAGACCGTCAGCGGTAATGATGGGCCTTCGAGGGGTATGATTCCGTCCACCCATTTCATCGCGCGACCCTGCCGGGCGGCGACGAATCTTCCGCCTCGCTCCACACTCTCCGTACACCGCGTGCCTTCGCCTCTTTGCTCGAAACGACCATTCCAGCACAAAGCCCGACGGAGCATTGTTCCCCACCGGCCAGCATCGCTCAACGCGGACATCTTCGATGCCGTTCAAACCTCCCAGCGTAGGGAGCGCGCGATGCAACATTTCTTTCACGGACGAACCGTCCAGAAGATTGAACTCGCAATCCTGCACGCAAATAGGAAGCGTCGGAGCAATCATGGGACCTCCTCGGACGCCATGGCCCGCTGAAGGTCTGCGGCGGCGCGAGTCACGCACTCCACAGCGAACGCCGTCCACCACGGACGTAAATGCCGCATCATCCCGCGGGCGAGAACCAGACGGGTCCGAGCCGCCAGCAAGTGAAAACGGACCGGATCAAGGGGATGCTGTGTTGTTTCACGCCAGCCCGAAAGAAATGCCCGCCGCCAGCCGGCCGCAGTCGCTGAATCCACGTCGCGATCCGGGCGGCAGCCGAGCATTTCGATCTGTGTCGCCATATTGGCCACGTCGATGTCCGCACTGCCTGTCGCCATGCGCTCCAAGTCCAGGATGGCCACGCGATTGCGTTTGAACGTCATTTGATCGGGATGCAGGTCGTTGTGCAGCGTGACGATTGGACCGGGCGCTGATTTGCTCAGGCGGTCGGGCCATTCGCCTTGCAATTGGGAAATCAGATGATCGAGGTCGGGACACCTGGCCGCAAGGTCGGACAAGGCATCTCGCGTGCTGTCGATCAGATCTTCGTTGGTATGTTCCGTGAGATTCGGAGCGGGCACGGCATGAAATTGCCGCAGCGCATTCGCCGCCACAGCCATCACCTCGGATTCATTCCCATTCCGCAACTTTTCAATCAAGGATTCGCCGCGCAGCCACTCGACAGCCAGCAACCCGCGCTGCGCATCGCAGCCCACCACGCGCGGAACGGCGATTCCCAGGTTGGAACCATCAAAATGCGCCGCGACCCGTCGATGGCGATGTTCCAGCGATTCGCACGCAGACGTCGATCCGCAACGCACTGCGATGCGGCGAGTCTCCGTTGTGCCGTCCGCCCGCTTCCACTCCGCCCTCAGCCGCACGACGCATTTTTGCTCCGGAACAAATCGCACAAGGATGCGCTGCAGAGAGTCTTCATCGATCTGAGCGTCGAGCGGAGACCATCGGCGCCACGCTTCCAGGGTCAAGTCGCGCCGCGCAAACGTCCGCAGTCCGCGAAGCCGGCGGTCGTTCGGAAAGCAATACGCCTCCACGTCATGGCCGTCGATTCGAAGAATCTCACCCCGGCGGGACATGGGGCTTCGCACTGGTGCAAACAAGGAGACGAGTTCCTCCTCCGGCCAGGCGCGCGAGGTAGGCGTCGAGGGATCGCAGAGCATCGCATAGACCACGCGAACGTACCGTCCCGGGTGATACAACGCCTCAATGAGCCGGGCCTCGCGCCATGATTCGCGCTGCGACGCAGGCATCCTCATCAGTCCCTGGCGGGCGGCCTCCAGCACGGTTGCCGCATCCAGGCAGCCGGTCATGGCAGGCACCATCGGATCATTATGAACTGTGGCTGCCGTGCTCAACATGCCACTTTCTCCCGCCCCGAGCCGGGTCCGGCTGCGGCTGCACAAGCCGCCGCGTACTCACCGCCAAGGGCGAGCAGTTCTGCATGGGTGCCCGCCTCGCAGATCCGTCCGCCGTGCAGCACGAGAATTCGATCGAACCGCTCCATTTCCCGCAGCCGGTGACAAATCACCAGCGTCGTGGCCTTGTTTTGTGGAGAGAGCCAGGCTTCTTCAACGATGGTGCGGGATTTGGCATCAAGCCCGGTGGCCGGCTCATCGAGAACCAGAATCTGCGGGTTGTGCAGCAGCGCGCGGGCCAGTGCGATCCGTTGCCGCTGTCCGCCCGATAACGTGGCGCCGGATTGACCCAACACCGTGTCGTACTTCCCGGGTAGTTCACGGATGAACTCATCGGCGTGAACGCGGCGTGCAGCCGCTCTGATTGCGTCTTTGGTCGCTTCAGGCATTCCCAGAGCGATATTCTCGGAGACGGACATGCCAAAAAGAATGGTATCCTGGTGGACCCATCCAATGCAGTGTCGCAGTGAGGTGAGCGTGATTTCCTTCAAATCCACGCCGTCGATGCGGACAACGCCCTCTTTCGGGTCGTAAAAACGCAGGAGGAGCTTGGCCAGGGTACTCTTGCCCGCGCCCGAATGTCCTACGATCGCCACGCGCTCACCGGGCTTGATCTCAAAGCTCAGCTCGTTCAGTGCGCAGCGACCCTCGTCGTAGCCAAACGAAATGTTTTCAAAAGCAATCCGACCTTGTACGTTTTCGAGAGGGCGGCTGTTCGGGGAGTTTTCGATGGCCGGCTTGATCGCCAGCACTTCGGCAATGCGCTCCGCGCAGGTCGTTGATTTGGCCATCTGGCCGGCGACCTTGGTCACCTGGCGTATGGGCTTGCCGACGCTGCGCAAGTACGCAACAAAAACGAGCAGTTGCCCGGCCGTCATTTTTTCGTGGAGGACCGAGTCAACGCCGACGTACAGAATGGCACAGGTCGAAATCGCCGATGCCAGCGCCACGATCCGGTACAGCTTCGACTCCAGCCGGGTTGTTTTCAGGCCCGCCCGAACCGTGCTTCGTTCCTGCCGGGAAAACCGTTTGTGCTCGATGGCCTCGCGATTGAAGGCCTGAATGATCGACATCGCCCCCAGTACGTCGTGTGCAATGTTGGCCGCTACGCTTTCTTTTTCGCGCTGATCCTTGGTGGCCTTTTGAATTCTCTTCGAGATGCTCCACCCCGCCACGAACGTGACGGGAATGGTCGCCAGCCCGATCACCGCCAATAGCGGGTTCATCCAGAACATGGCCGCCACGAGTGCCACGGTTGTAACACCAGCCTGCCCCAGCGTAATCACCGCGCCGACGAGCATGACCCGCAGCATCTGGATGTCGCCCGTCAGTCGCATCAGCAGGTCGCCCGTGCGACGGCGTTCGAACACCGAGGGTGGAAGCGACTGTAAATGGGCGAACAAATGACGGCGGACTTTTCCAATGACGCGCTGCCCCACGTTGGCCAGCGTCACGTCGCGAATGTGAGAAAAAAAAGCGTCGCAGACGCCGATCACCAAAATCGCCGCACACGCCACCACGAGGACTCCGCGACCAGGTCCAAATCCGCCCGGCGCAAACCTGGCGAGCCACTCCGGTGCAGCGCGGTTTCCCAGCACGAAATCAAAGACCCATTGGATCGGCCAGGGTGCGGCAAGTTGCGTGGCCACTGCCGCCAAAGCGGCCAGCAAAGCGCCGACCAGCATGAGGGCATGCGGGCGAGCGAACGGCAGAAACCGCAGCCACATATTGCCGGCCTGGCCAAGGTTGAGCTTGCCCCGCCGCGTCTTGATCATCCAGCCGGCCATCAAGCGGCCTCCTGCGTCGAGACCAGTGCCGGCGATGATTGTGAATCCTTGCAGGGCGCCGTCTTGCCGCCATCGGAGGCCTTTATTCCTCCAGAAAGAACACCGGCAAATCGCTCCCGCATACAGGCGACACTTTTTCGAACGTCGAAGCGGTCTTCCGCTCGCGCTCGCCCGCCGACTGAAAGCTTCTGCCAGGTCTGCGGTTCAACCAGGACGCGCTGAATCGCGTCCGCAAGGCCGCGCACGTCTTCCGGCTCAACCAACAGGCCGCTCTGGCCATCTTCGATAATCTCCGGAACGCCGCTCAGCCTCGTGCTGACACTCGGGCAGCCGCATGCGAGCGATTCCAGGAGAACGGTAGGTAATGCGTCAATGTTGCCGTCTTTCGCTTGAATGCACGCGAGTGCAAAGCAGGAAGATCGCTGCATCAAGGCGCGTACTTCGTCCTGCCGAACCGAGCCGAGAAGTTGCACTTCCTTGTCAAGGTGAAGCTCGTGGATGAGCTTGCGGATTTTCGATTCGTCCCGCCCCTCACCTGCAATCCGGCAAATCACGGGAAGCCCGGCGTCTCGAAGTATGGCGACTGCGCGGACCAATTGGATAAAGCCTTTTTTCTCGATGAGGCGGCCCACGCTGAAAATGGAATACGGTTCGCGGTCTCCACTGCCCGTTGAGAACGTGGACATGTCGATCCCGTTGTAAATCACATGAATCTTGCCGGGGTCCACTCCGGGAAGCCCGCGAAGAAATGCAGCGTTGGACTCGCAAACCGTGACGATGAATCGGGATGCGTTGATTTTTTTGACGAGCAGCGCCCGGTCCACGTTGTCGCGGAAGATATCAAACGCGTGCAGCGTCAGGCTGTACGATGGGCCTCCGAGCATGTGCGAAAACATGGCCACGTTTGCCTCGTCGGTGCCGAAGTGGACGTGGACGTGGCGGACTTCCTGCTTTTGGGCCCACCGCAGAAGCGACGCCGCCTGGCACAATTCAAACCACTCGACCCCGGGATGCCGGCGGGCAAGCCGGACGACACCTCGATAGGATCGGAAGTCTTTGCGCATCAATCTCCACTGGGCAGCGAGTTGCGGCCGTGTGCAGCCCAGGAACCGCTCTTCCAGATAACTTGCCTGAGCGCGGACCTTGGTGATCGACTCGTGAAACATGCCCTCGTTGGGCAGCCGCAAGGATGCGATGCGAACGTCAACCCCTTGGTTTTCCACTTCGCGAATTTCGTTGACCACGAAGGTCTGGCTGAATCGCGGGTACATCCGCAATAGATAACCAATCCTCAGTGGAGTCGCTTCATTCTTCATTGATGATTCCTCTTACAGCGCCGCCTGCTCGATACCGGCTTCCCGTGCTTCCCGAGGCGTACGATCGCGCAACTCCGATTCGATGATCGCCTCGAGTTGTTTCGCTGCACGCGTCCAGGTGTATTGCGAAAGGACCTTGTTGCGGGCGCGGTCGGCAACCGCTTTTCGCAGGATGGGAAACTGTCTTGCTCGATCGACTTGCTCCAACAGGCTTGTCGCATCGCCCGGCACGCACAGTAATCCATCGATCCCGTCTTCGATGACTTCGGCCAGTTGCCCGATGCGCGAGGCCACAACACAAGTCCCCGCCGCCATGTATTCAAACAACTTGATGGGCGAAAAATAAAAGTCTTCTACGGGAAGGAAGGGGGCAACGGCCACATCCATCGCCGCCAGCAATGCCGGAATCTGCTCATGCGGAACCGCCCCGGTGAACACCACCCGGTCGGAGAGATTTCGTTGTTGGACTTCTGCATGAAGGTCGTTTGCGCTGGGTCCGTTACCCACGATCAGGAGCCGTGCGTGTGGATCGCGCTGAGCGATTTCGGCGAATGCGGCCAGCAGCACGCTGACGCCATGCCACGGCTTCAGGCTCCCGGCAAAGCCGACCACGAATCCGCCGTCAATTCCAAGCCGACGCCTTACCGAATCGCGCGGTTCCAGGTCCATATACCCGTTTGCATCGACCCCATTGGGGATGACGTCAATCTTCTCGTTACTCACGCCGTCTGCGACCAGTCGATCTGCAAGTTGCTGCGATACCACGGCGACTCGATCGGCTCGCTGTAGCACGCGTCGCTCGATCTCCGCTGCGAGTCCCTGCAACTGAAGCGAACGGAAGTTGCTTGCCTCATCCGTGAGCGGCGCATTCACTTCCACAATCAGCGGAATGTCCAGGGCTTCAGCCAGGTCAGAACCAAGGTGACCAAACAAAGAAAGGCGCTCGATGATCGCGTCCGGTGGGTGGGCTTGCAGCTCGCGAATCGATCGATCCAGCGCCCATGGATTAAAGAGAAGCGGGCGAATCTCCCGGCCTACCCCCGGTGGAAGACCCCGTTCGCCCAGCCAATTTCGAAGGATTCGTGCCGCGTCCTCGGCAATGTCGCACGATTCCGAAAGCAATGCCCGCGCAGGGTGCCCGTTGCTCGGCGCCCCCTTGGGGCTCAGCAAAGTGACATCATGCCCCAGATCGGCCAGAGCGCGCGTAATCGCCCGCAAGTGAATGGCCGCACCCTTCGTTCCGTCCGGCGGAATGCCCCAGTCACTACAGACATACAGCAGCCTCACTGACCACCTCCGGCTTCCAGCATTCGCCAAAGCGCTCACACACGCGAGTGAGGCCGTTCAGATCAAGTTCATCGCAGGGTTCCACCGGCCCGCGCCCCAATTGGCGCTCTACGGCGTCGGCCAGCGTTGCAGCCGTCAACCCCTCGGGCCGCAATGTCGATACCATTCCGAGTTCTTCCCATTCCTGCGCCCGGATTGCCTGCTCCAATCGAGGCTTGGTTCGCGGCACAATCAGCGCCGCCTTGCGATTGGATACGATTTGACAAAGAGTGTTGTAGCCGCCCATCGACACCACCAGCTCAGACGAACGAATCCGGCAGTTCATGCAAGACTCGAAATCCAGCCATTCTGTTCCTGCAATCGACTCTGCTTTACGACGCAGTATTCCGGCGGTGGCGGGCGGCAAATCGGGACCGCCGACGATGACCGAGCGATAGCCCAGAGAGGCTACACGATCGGCGGCGAGGCCCAGGTAATTGTCCAGGAGAAACTCGCCATCCGTTCCGCCCCCCACCGTTACGAGCACATAGGGGTCAGCCGCCGGCTTTACGGGATGGCTGCATGGTCCACGAGTGACATAACCCATGTAGGAAAGCTTGTTTTGAATGACTGGCGGAAGCTGATACTCGCTCACCACATCGTAGATCGACTTCACCCCATAAACCCAGATTTCGTCAAAGCACTCGTCCAGAGCCTCGTTGACGCCTTTTTCCGCCCATTGAGAGATGGTCGTCGCGGAGGAATCTTCGATGTCCCGCATCCCAAAAATGATGCGGACCTCGGGCCGATGGCGTCGCAGCCAACGCAGGGAGGGCAGCAGCTCGCCGCACACGCCAATCGGCGCCTTGTCCACCAATACGATTTCGGGATCAAAATGTTGTACGGTTTCGCAAAGAACGGCTTTTCGATAGTCAATGAGTTGGCTGGGAGCCATCGGGAGGAACTTGCCGCTGTAACCTCGCGGCGCATCCTTGGCCAACGCCGGTAGTTTGATGTAGTCCACTCGTTGAAGGTTTTGGAATAGCGGAACGTAAGGCGTGCCCGTCGCAATCAGGAAACTGGAAAACGGGTAGGTCCGACCCACTCGGTCACAAATCGACAGCGTTCGGCTTAGGTGACCTATGCCTACGCTGTCATGACAATATGCAAATACCCGGCCTCTTGCCACTTGGTTCCTCCCTCCGAGGGGACGATGCTTACTTGAAAACGAATACCTGTTGCCGTGAACAAGCATTTAGCGTGCCATTCCAAATTTCATCAAGAACCAATCTGAAGTTGCCGCAACCAAGGGAAAAACAGCGGTTTTTTTCGGCTGATACGATAATTCGGCATCGAACCGCGAGTTTACTCGCGGTCAAAACTCGCGGTCGGGAGTTTTCACGCGATCTTAACACTCCCGGTTCAAGCCTAATCGTATCCTTTACACTCCACTCATGCTCAAACGCGGCAATTCGGACTTATTGGAATCTGGCACGCTACTTGCCTAACATTTAGTCTCTACGGAGTGAATCGGGTATTGGCGCGATCACCGAGCTGCGCCAATCTTTTTTTTGCTTTGGGTTTTTCATTGCATCGCTATTAGCCGGGAGGGGCATTTTGAAATGAACACTACAACTATTGGGCGGGGTCTGCTTCTTGTCGCTCTGCTCACATGCACTGGATTGTATGGACAAATCCCCAACCATCCCATCATCACCGAGGTCTACACCGACCCGCCGGGGTTGAATGATGGGCCTTTTGGGCGCGACGTCACCAACCAGCACCAAGAGTACCTCGAAATCTATCTGCCCCCGTCGTCCTCGCTGGCGGTCGGTCTCAACAAGGACGCGTTGAAATTGACCTTCTACGAGGTTGAAGGAGACTCCACGAGTACGGGTCTGGGATTGATGAATTATCGATTTGATCTTCCGACCTTCGATCTGGATTCCACGAACGGGATCACAGCGGGCGCGATCGCTCGCCCGTCCAGTGGCGTTGTTGTACTGGGATGGGTCGACTACAGCACTACTACGCCGGTCGTACTCGCCGGCACACCTTCCACACGTGTGGCTATGGTGAACGGCGGGGTCACTAGCAGTGACGGAACTTATACTTTCATTGCCATCAATGGGGCGCAGGGTACCGGCACCACAAACTTCCCAGTTCCCACCGCCGAGAACCTCATCGACATGCCCTCTGAAGCGGGGAGCGGAATCATCCAGAACGGATCGGCCGTATATCTGCTCGTCAATCGTGACTCACCCTCTTACGTGATGCTGTGCGACGACGCCCACATCGTGGACTGTCCGGCCGGCGCCGACCCCAACCTCCCCAATGATGCCATCGGCTTGAACACACCGGCGCTGCTCGATGGGTTCGCATGCAACGACCATAGCCTGTTCCTGGTAACGGACCAGCCCTACATCGCTCCAACTGGCAGCAATATCGATCTCGAAACAGTACTTCCCGCCGGTGGGGCGTTCAGCCTTTTGACCGCCCAAGTCCCTGAAGAAGACACATCGACTACCTACGCAGGAATCGCCAGTGGTTACGCCAGACACTTTGTCGACGTGCCCAAGACCACGGAAACGGTTGCGGCCGACAATCCTGTTACGGACGCGACGACGGCCTATCGGCATATTCGCAACAACGGTCCGTTTTTCGCGACTCCGGGCCGGGCCGTCCTCTCCACGACGGCGCCGGAGCTTGGCGTTGCCGTGAGTACGGAACAAATGGTCCAATTGTTGGCCCAAACGACCGCTCGACCGTACGTGCTGACCGCGAACGTAGGCGGGAATTATGGCATCAATCTTTCTACCAACCCCGGCGCGTCTAGCAATCCTGCTGTAGCCACGTTTGCAGCCGGTTCGCCCGCAAACGGCGTCATGGGTCAAACCCTGGCGTTTCCGACGATTGCAGTTACTGCGGCGGCTGGTGCGGCACACAACTCAACGGCAACATCCACTGTTACGGTTACCGCCACAAATGCCGTGGGCGGCAATCCTGCGGTGATTGCTCCGGTACAAAATACAACGATGACGGCAACCGTGTTGAATCCAACGACGGGCCTGAACTCCGTCGGTGCGCCTTTCCAAACCACGATCTTCGCTGCAATTCAGGGGATTCCTGCCAACGCGGGCGTCCTGAATGAGTTCCGTCCGACCAGCCTGGGTACTTACGTCGCGGCTAACTTGGGCGGAGCGGTTCAGGATTCGAAGTTACATGGAGCCACGTTGATCAACCCGGCCACCGATATCGGGAACGGCCTGGTGATGCAGGCGATGGTTGGTGATGGACTGAATTACCCCGACCCGGGATTTTTTATCAATCGTGCGGGCCCGCCCGGGAAACTGGACTTGCTACAAACAGTGACCGGGTCCGCTGAAGTACTAAGCGGCGCTACGACCTATGACGGAAACTACGATCTCATGGGAGTCCGCGCAAGACGTGTGAACATCCCGGATACGCTGGCTTTCGGAGGCACATTCAGTCCCACCGAATCGCTACACTTCGCCGACGCCACCGGTCGGACGGGTGAGATACGCAGCGGACTCACCAACGCCACGACAACTCGTACATTTGAGCTAGCCATTCTCGACACCAACGTGCAGAACAACAATTCGATAGAGACGGGTAGCAACGACGACTTCGGACTCATCATCGAGGTTGCGGCGGTCGAGGCTGGTTCGCCCGTGTCCGTAGGCGAGTTCGTCTTCCTTAGCTTCACCGGCGGCCTGCAAGGCGCTGACATCGACGGAGTAGCAGTACCTCCGGGAGACAGCATCGCCACCGTCATCTTTCTCGACACCGACAACCTCCACACCGTTCTGGGCATCCGCTTGATTGAAGCGATCTTTCTCCTCGACGCCGGCAGCACGGCCAGTCTCGATCCCGTCGAGGTGTTCAGCTTGAAACCAGTGGTGATATGCACGACCAATGCACAATGCAATGACCAGAATGCCTGCACGCAGGATATCTGCGACATCAATGGAATCTGCCAGAATCCACCCGTCGTCTGCGATGACGGTTTGAGTTGTACGGTCGATTCTTGCGCGGTGACATCTGTGAGCCCTCCTGCGTTCGAATGTCGCTACGTCGCCGACCACACGGCATGCTCGCAAAGCAATCCATCTCCGTTTTGCTCGGCATTGATCTGCGATCCTCTGGCCAATCCCCAAACCACTCCGACAGGATGCGTATTTGGCAACGAATGCGTCTCGGCCAACGGAAATCCGTGCGACAACCCTGCGACTTGTGACGAACAAGCCGACAATTGCGGCGGGTGTTTCGCCCCGGCCGCGATCGGCTCTGGTGGTCGATACCTCACGGTGACACCGAATGCCGCACAAGGGAGCACGCCGGTGGCCGTGCTGGTCGAAGGCGATTGCAACGAAACGCCCGTAAGTTGCGTTTCGAAATACCTGGCTCCGCGCTGCGTAGGCGGCCCCAACGATGGGTTGAGTTGCCTGTCCGACGCCGATTGCCCCAAGCAGTGCCTGGCCGGCCCGAACACCGGCAATAGTTGTACAACGAACTCCGATTGTCCGGCTGGATCGTGCCGAGGCGTGTGCGATAAAGGATTTTTGGGCGAAACCCCGACGTACATACCCGCGTCATCCTGGGGCACTATCCATGTCCATGGCGCGCAGCTCCGCCCCGGCAACTTGTACCACGTGTATTCGGTTTGCAACTTCGGCGGTCCGCCCACGGTATCCGCGGCAACGCAAACCCGAACGGCCGTGTGGGGCGATACAAACAATGATCCGCTGCACATGGTTGACTTTGGCGATATTGCAGCGGTGGTGAACGCATTCCGAGATCGTTATTCGCCCGTCGAAACCTATCAATCGACGAACGTCATGGGTTCCGGCGCGGACGCATGCGGCGATGTCCAGTTGGGATGCGTGGGTCAGGAATGTCTCAACTTCGGAGACGTCGCGGCAACCGTTGACGCCTTCCGGGGTGGTGCGTTCCCGTGTCCGGCGATCTGCCCGTAGCTGCAAATGGAATCGACCTTTAGAAAGGGGAAGTACTGTATGAAAATCAAAACCGGAGTGTTCGTTCACCTGGGAGCCGTTGGTCTTGGCTTCATGGCGGCCGCCTGTTCGTTGAGTGGGTTGTCGGGCCTTCTGGGCAACGACAATGGCTCTACCACCGACCCATCGCTCAAGCTTGTCGCGCAGGCAAGCGCTGGCACGCTTGTCACCGAGGTCTCGTACGCTGAGCTGGGCGACGAGTCCAAATTCGAGATCAATGTTACCGGCGGAGTCCCTGGATCACAGATCGACGTTGTCGTCAACGGGGTTGTCGTTGCTTCGATCCCTCTCGATAGTGCGGGCTCGGCACACGTCGAATACAGCAGTGTACCCGATGATTCCGGCGATCTTCCGTTACCAGACACGTTCGTCGCACCTCAAGCCGGCGACTCTGTGGCCGTGGGAGATTTGCAGAGCACGTTCGAGGAGGACTCCTCGGATGACGACGGAGATTCTGATGACAATTCCAACAGCAACTCCAACGACAATGACGATGACGACTCCACGAATAACACCAACGGCAATACCAATGACAATGGTGATGACGACTCTGTTGACAACGACAACGGGGATTCGGTCGGCAATTTGAACGACAACTCCAATGCCAATGACAACTCGGACGATGTGGGCAACGACAATGCCGATGACGTTGCTAATGACAATTCGGGGGGCATAGACAACGGTTCCGACGACGATCTGGGCAATGCCAATGCAAACGACAATGGCAACGATAATGGATCGGCGAACGACAACAGGTAGTAGCATAGAAACAGCCCCCCTGCTGTCGGATTACATTTTTGGGATGGACAGCCCAGATACCGAAACGACTCGCCTACAGTTCGCGGGCCGTCGCGGCGACGAAAGGCCGCAATCCTTGCATCAGCAGTCGGAACTGCCCAAGATCAAGCGACTGCGCGCCGTCGCTCCACGCTTCGGCAGGTTTCCCGTGCACTTCGATGATCAAGCCGTCGGCACCGCACGCTACAGCCGCGTAGCTCATCGGCGTCACCAGGTGGTTGCGTCCTGTGCCATGAGAGGGATCCACGATGATGGGCAGTTTGGAGACGCGCTTGATTTCCGGCACAACTGCGAGCGCCAAGGTGTTTCGAACGTAGGTTTCATGCGTGCGGATGCCCCGCTCGCACAGAATCACATTGTGGTTCCCTTCCACCATGACGTACTCGGCTGCCAATAGAAATTCCTCTAGAGTGGCACTCCAACCGCGCTTGAGGAGGACGGGTTTCTCTTGCTGTCCCACGGCCCGGAGCAAAGGCGTATGGTGCATGTTGCGCGAACCGACTTGTAACACGTCCGCGTACCGAGCGACCAGCTCAACGTGGGCGCAGCTCAGCACCTCTGTCACGACCGCCAATCCGGTTTCTTCCCGTGCAAGTGCCAGCCATTCCAACGCCTTCTCACCGTGTCCCTGAAAGGAATACGGCGAGGTCCGCGGTTTGAAGGCCCCGCCTCGCAAAGCCACCGCGCCAGCGTCCCGAACGGCTGCCGCGATCTCCAAAAGCTGTGCGCGGCTCTCCACGCTGCACGGTCCGGCCATGACCGCCAGCCTGTTCCCTCCCACCGTCGCGTGTTCACCGAGGGGGACCTGGAGTGTCTTCTCATCCGGCGTGCGGCTTGCCGCAAGAAGCGGTCCCGCGTCCGGCAGGACTTTGTCAACCATCGGCGCGTTTTCAAGGCGCTGTTTGTCGATCGAGCATGCAATGCCCAGCACTTCCACGACATTCCGTTCCGCGGACTCGATCAAACAGCTACTAAGCCCCATCCCATCCAGCAGACCGATCATGTGGTCCAAATGCTCTTTTCTGCTGTCCGGTTTCATGATCACAATCATGTTACGTCTCCCCGCGTTCCCCTCGCGGGAACGATGCCGGCCTGGCAGCCCTCGACCCTAATCATCCTGCCGACCGGCCGATTGTTCCACGCGGTTGCCCAATTTGTCGAAACGGAATCGTCCGCTGACACCCCGATGCCAATCTCCTGAGGCAAGTTCGTTTCGCAGTGCAATCCGAGTGTTCGCGCCATCACGAATCTGCGCTGCCAGCAAGGCGGCGGCGTCGAAACCGAGGGTCGCATAGGCGTCCGGCTCTGTTTGATAGCGCGCGCGGTATTGTTGAACGAAGTCCGGATCGATTCCGATCGTTGGGGAAGCCGGACAGAAGATCCACGGCAACGGAATTTCCGTGATCGTGGAATCCGTTCCACAGAGGCTTACCACGGGGAAATGAACTTTGGTCGCCAGCATTTCCGCAACGTGAGTCCCCCGTCGTTCCGTCGAGCCGATCAGTGCCAGGATTTCATGTTGAAACACGAGGTCGACGAGGGAATTCGAGTTCGATCCCCAGACGCCGCGGGCGTCGCGGACCAGCAGTTCGATCGGCGTCTGGCTGGGGTGTTTCGCGGCGTCGTTCTCAAGAGCCAATTGCATCCCCCGCACAGCGGCCTGGCCGGCGTCGTCCAGGGGAAGGAAGCAGCCCAGTCGCAACGGTGTGGTCTCTGCGGAGGACGGCGGTGACGACCATCGCAAGGCGGGGACTGATTCTGCGAGCGTTCGGTATGGGATCGGTCCGTGTTCGGCTCGGGCAGTAGATGCGAAGCTTGCCTCCCGGTAGGCGAACTTTCCGTTGTGCACGGTGGCGAGATAAACGGGACCCACGTCGTTGAGGGTGCTGTCGAACTCGATCCGGCCTGTGACCCCGTCAAAATGTTTGTACTCATATAGGGCGTCGCGAATGCGAGCACGATTCGGTCCCGCTTTGCGGATGGCCGCAATCAGAATGCCGGCCCCGTCATAGGCGTGTGCCGCGAAGGCTTCGGGTTCGTGGCCGAATCGTGATGCAAAGGCGGACACAAACGTAGCATGCTGCGGATCGTCGCGTGTGGGGTCGTAGGTCGCGGTCGCCGTAACTCCCTCGGCTGCGGCGCCGGCCTCGGCGAGAAACGTGGAACTGGCGAGACGGTCACAGCCGAACACCCGCTCGGGCAACGGATGATCCGGGTTTGTTTTGTTCCACTGACGAATCGCGCGAACCGCGGCCGCGGCGTCCGACGCATTGCCCCACAGAACGATCGCTTCCGCATCGCTCTCGGCGATTCGCCGGAGTTGCGTGCCGAAATCGCGGTCGCCGCGTTTCCACCGGACCTCGACACGAAGCGGGTGGCCCAGGCGCCGCGCGGCATCGCGGAACTTGGCGATGCCCACACGACCCTGACGATCGTTGACGCGCAGAGCGGCCACCTTCGTCAAAGCGCATTCGCGGAAGATGTGATGGGCCAGCGCGTAACCTTGCTGACGATCATCAGCCAGGCAACGCAGAAGCCACGGGATGTTTGTCTCGGTAAGCGTGGGATCGGTGCAGCCGGTGTTGACCATAGGCACCTTGGTCTTCAGGGTGACCCGCAATGCAATATGGGTATTCGCGCCGTCGATTGAACCGATCACGGCGAGCACGTTGTCCGCATAGCTGAACGCGACCATCTCGTTAGAGGTGGCACCCCACAGTCCAGAGTCGGGACGCACCACCAATTCGAGGGGAATGCCCTTGTAACCTCCCTGGGCGTTGGCCTCTTCGATCGCCAGTCGGGCACCCTCCAACATTTGTTGGCCCAGGTCGGAGTCGGGAGCGGACTCCAGGGGGCCCATGAACCCGATACGTACCGTGGGCGGCGGCGGCAACCATACGTCTTCGCGTCCCGCGCCGAGGAATTCGGTAATACTTTGGAAGAAACGATGGTACGGTTCCTGGAAGTTGCGGTATGGAAGGACATCCTGCGGGGTTCGAGCGTAACTTGGACCCGACTCGGGGGTTGATTTGGGTTCCTCGGCGGCGAGGGGCATGCACATGACCAGGATTGCAGACATGGCAAGGCAACAGGACATCCGATTCATGCAAGCGACGTACGGCCGGCTCGACCCCAACGGAATCTCACCTGCTCTTTGTCCATCGACGGTCATTTCCTGCGCTCCCTGGGAATCACGGCGATCGCCTCTATCTCCACCAGCAATTCGGGACGGCAGATCCGGGCCTCGATGCAGGTGCTGGCCGGAAGGGGATTGAGTCCCTGTTCGGAGTAGAAAGCGTTGCGCGTCTGGTTAAACGGATCGTAGTGACGGAAATCGGCAAGGTAACACGTTGTTCGCACGATATCGTGCCAGTCCGCGCCCTCACTGGCGAGCAAGCCGGTGATGTTGTGAAAGGTGCGCAGTGTTTGCGCTTCGATATCGCCGGGATGCAATGACTCGCCGTCATCGCCGACGCTCGCCGTTCCCGAGATGAAGAGCATCGCGCACGAGTCGAGCTCCACCCGCATTCCACGCGTAAAGGACACCTTTTTGGGGTAGTCATAGGCTTCGCAAAGAACGTCCCTGTTCGCAATTGCCGTTTTTCGGATGCGTGTCTTCTCCGTCGTGTTTCCCACGTGATCAGGCTCCTTGTCAACAAAAGTAGTTTCCGCTTTGAACTCGTTCCTTACTGGTCGCTCTCCCCATAGGGCAAAGAGGCGGGCCTTTCTCAATCATTATCTGCCCCTCGCGTGCGGCCAAGCGTACCGCGGGCCACCCCTTTTTCCGTAGCCACCCAGATGTGGTTTCCCTGAAAACTGACGCCCAAAAAGTAATTGTGCGGGAAAATCGTCTCGGTCGTGAATCGCTCCGCAGTTCCATTGGCAGGCGTCCAGACCACAACGCCGGTTCCCGTCTCAGGGTCGCGGCGATACGTCCACCACTCCCTACGGTCGGAAGCGCACAAGCCGTTGTCCGTCGCCATCCATGCGACGTTCCCGTGGGTGGCGACGAAGTTGATAAAATTGCTCGACAGAGGGCTGTCATGGTCCATATAGGTTCGCCAATGGCGCCCGTCGTACACACTAAGTCCGAAGTACGAGGCCACCCAGACACGGTTCGCGGAATCGCACGCAGCGCCCGCCACGACATCATGGAGAAGTCCGTCGTCGCGAAACAAGTCAAGCTCCATTTCGCCGTCGGGATCACGATAGTCCTTCCAACGATTCAGTGCGAGATCATATTCGAGCAGGCCTCCGCCCCAGACGGCCACATACAACTTCTTTGGATTGCCCGTTACGGAGTAACACCAGATTTCGTGCATCGGAGTGTTGGTCTCGTCGTAAAGAGTCCAACGGTGTTGGGCAATGTTGTACCGGCTCAGGCCGGCGGCCGTCGCCGCCCACACTTCACCGGGTAGGACAGTAACTCCGTATACGATGTTATTGGCGAGTCCGCTGTTGAACTGGGTGAACGTGTCAAACCGTCCGGCGGAGAAGCGATTAAGCCCTCCCATCGTACCCATCCAAACGTCCTTTGTTTCCGGATCCTCGGCGATCGAAAGAACGGCCAGATGGGCAAGCCCGTCAGCCGTGGTGTAGGTCTTCCATCGGCCATCCGTGAAGCGGGCAAGTCCACGGTCCGTTCCAGCCCAGACATCATTTTTCGTGGCGCGAATGCAGAAGATCTTATCACTGGGCAGGCCCTGAGAAATTCCGAAGGTCTCCCAACGGTCGTAGAACGGTGGCGCTGCGTGGACACTGTGCAGCACCCACAGAACTCCAAGAACCGCTCCGATTTGGCCAATGGTCTTTCGCATGAGGCTACTTTTCAGAATCAGAGACTCTTCAGGTATTCCATGAGATCGTTCAGTTGTTGTTTCGTCCAATCGCTGGAAAAACCGTGTTTGTCCTCCGGGTTGTGCCTGGTCCAGAGTTCTTCCAACGTGGCAGCTCGTCCGTCATGCAGATAGGGCGCCGACTCGAAGATGTTCGTCAGATGCGCCGTATCGAACTCCGCTCCCGAGTCCGTTGCCGATTTCGTGCCGACGTCGAAGACCTGGTGATTCGTGTACGCCGGCCCCGAGTGACAGAAATGACACTGCGTTTGCTCCGGCAGAGGCTTTCCGTCATTGGCCGACGTTCGCTCAAAGAGCACCTTGCCGCGGAGCTGAGCATCAGAAAGGGCGCCATCGGGCGACTGGAAGGGGTTGACCGCAGGGAGAATGGAACGAATGTAGGATGCCAACTCCACAACCTGCGAGGTAGTCAACCAGCCGGTGCGTACGATCCATTTGGCCGTTCGTTCGCCGCACTGCGTGGCGATGTCCGGGTTCGTGCCTTTCCACTTGAAGGGGGCCGTATCGCCGATCGCCCGCATCGTGCGGTTGTCGACGAGGTTCTGCCCCAGGCCGTCAGGCTCCAAATCATACTGCAGGCCGTCCAACCCCTCGTCGGGATGGCAACTGGCGCACGAGAACTGTCCGTGAAAGGTACGCGCGGCGGAGTGGAACAATCGCTCCCCGCGCAGCAACTTGTCCGGCGGCGCCGGCGTGCCGATGGGCATGGTGCGAACGACCGTGTCCGTCCCCGTATCGATCACCGAGATCGAGTCGTCAAGCCGATTGGCTACGAACAACCATTGACCATTTCGACTCATGGCGATCGCTTGCGGATTAGCGCCTACGGAAACCCGGGCAACGACATATCGTCGCGACAGTCCGAGGTCATCGGCCGACCTCTGCAATCGGTCTCCCCAAATGTCCTCCATCACGCTTCGCATCTCGCCCACACCGATGGCCACCACCTCATCCGCTCCAGCGCATGAAACATACACCTTTTGTCCGTCCGGGGTGAATGCAGTTCCATAGGGATCGGCGTACGCCTGATTCGGAAGATCGACAAGCAACTGCACGGGCGGCCGGCCGCTTCCGGGCGCAATCACCGCGATTCCATTCGTCAATACCCACCCTCGCGCCACTTGTACCATCGGAACGAGATTCTTGGGTCTGTTGATTGCCATCACGGCCAATGACCCATCGGGCGAAAACGCAATCCACCTTCCGACGTTTGCGCTGTCCAGCATGATCCGTTCGACGACATTGGCTGAAATGTCGTCAATCACGGTGATCTCGCCCTGAGGCGGCTGATCGGCGGGAACCGGATTCGAAAGCAAGTTCGAAACGTAGATCAGGTGCTGGTGCGGTAATCTCTGTACCATTCCCGGTCCGTTGCCGACGGTCAGTCTCTTGATTTCCACGCCGGTCTCGAGATCCGACACGACAATCTGGTCAAGCGAATGGAGGGCAACGTACAATCGCCGCCCGTCGGCGGACACGGCCACGCCGGAGGGATCTCCGCGGAGGGGAAACCTCCGCAGTGTATGTAACGATCCGGAATCCAGCTCTCGAATCTCCTGTCCCCGGCGGCACGTGACGTAGAGGCGTGCGCCGTCCGGGTGACGAGCCAATGCAAAAGGAGATTCGCTTAGCGATTCCTCGCTTATCGTTTTTCCGTCATCAGGAACCAGGCGCTGGATGGTCCCTTTCTTTCCGCAAAGGACGAGCAACTCGCCGGTTGTCGGGTCGAGGTCCACAAAGGTAGGCCCGCAACGCTGCGTATATCCGACGGGCTGATCCGCCTGGAGCGGCGCGACCATAACGGCGAAGGCCATGGTCGTAGCCGCTCGCAGCGCAAAGCGCCTGCAACAGGACCGTGTGGCTGGAATACCGCGATTCATCGCTTGGACCCGCTCTTCACATCCGAACTTTGTCGCACAGTCAGCAACTGATCCGGGCGAACATCTTGCATCATGGACTTTGATCCGTCGGGCCATGTCACCTCCAGGCGATCGACCTTTGCAAGGTCGCCAAGGCCAAAATGAAGCCGGGGGTCGTGCTGTGAGAGGTAACTCCCCCCCGACATGCGTTGCCGCATCTGCCTGAGCGTGCCGGTCTCCATCCGCACCACGGCACCGATGGCGTCACGATTGGGAGGTTCCCCGACGAGCGCCACCATCAACCAATGGCGGTCCCCGCGTAGCGTATCGTTTCGCAACAGCGCCGGACGGTCGTTCAGATTCGTGACCAGCACATCGATATCGCCATCGTTGTCAAAATCTCCTCCAGCCGCACCGCGACCCACCTGCTTCTGAGCCATGCATTCGCCGGCCGATTCAGAGACGTCCACGAAACGTCCGCCTTCCGATCCGAGAAGTAGTACATCCTCGTGCGGCTCTAGATGGTGGGCGTCGCCGGTGCTTACGTACAAATCCAACCGGCCGTCGAGATTGTAGTCCGCGAATACTGCTCCCCAGCCTGTAAACTGCCCCATCGCTTGTGCGATTCCGCACTTGGCGGCCTGGTCGTCGAAAAACCCCCGGCCAATGCCGTGATACAGGCACGAATAAGTCATATCCGGGACAAAGACGTCAAATCGACCGTCATTGTCATAGTCGCCAATCTCTACGCCCATGGCGGCGGTGGCGTCTCCGTGCTGACCGAAGGCCACGCCGCCGGCCAGCGCCTTGTTCTCGAACGTCCCGTCGCCATTGTTGCGATACAGAAAGTTCTCCATGGCATCATTGGCCACGAAGATATCGAGGCGTCCGTCGCCATCGTAGTCGAAACCGCCCACGCCCATGGCTCGCCCCGTCGGCTGGATGTCAATGCCGGACAACTGCGTAACATCCGTAAAGGTCCCGTCGCCGTTGTTCCGGTAGAGTTTGTCTTGCTGACCGCTGTAGTCGAGCGGACCGGGGAAGGCGTCCGGGGCGTAATAGAGACGATAGTTGGGGTCGTAATCCAGGTAGTTGCCCAGGTAGAGATCGAGCCATCCATCGCGATTGTAATCAAAGAAAAGTGTGCCGGTGCCGAAGCCCTTATCGTCCACGCCCGCCTGTCGGGAAACGTCCGTAAAAGTGCCGTCTCCGTTGTTGCGGTACAGATGGTTGGGGCCGTAGTTCGTTACATAGATATCCGCGTCGCCGTCGCTGTCATAGTCGGCCACGACTACACCCATCCCGTAGGCGGGATGGGTGAATCCCGCGCGGACCGTGACGTCTTCAAATGTACCGTCTCTCCGGTTGCGATAGAGACGATTGGTCGCGGAGGCGAGCTTCTCGCGTGATTCAGGGTTGAGCTTCGGGTCGGACAATCCTTCCAGCCAACATCCATTGACCATGAAAATATCGAGCCATCCGTCGCCGTCGTAATCCAGGAAGCCACAGCCGACCCCTGACGATTCCACGATATTGCTCATCTCACGATCGCCGATCGTCTCAATGAAGTCGATTCCGGACGCCACGGTTACGTCGGTAAAGAGAATAGGAGGATCCGGCGGGCCGCCAAGCGAAGGAGCAACGGTCAGCGAGCTGAATAGAGTCATGGCATTCGCGAGGTCGTGCATCCACCGGCGACGGTACGCCGCTTGCCCAGCGCCCTCCGCCGTGATTCTCGACGCATGAAGTCTACTATTGGCCACCGGAATCTCCCTCCGTCGCCACCTTCCCTCCGGAAGGCGCTTGGTAAGGCCAGGGACCGGGCGGCGAATCGTCGTCGTACTGCGCGCCGAGGTCGATCCATTTGCGAATCAACTCCAATTGTGCATCCGGAAGCATCGGCCCCGGATGGGCAGAGATCATGGTTCGCTCGAAGGGCGCGGGCGTATATTGGGGCGCTAGCGCCCTTCCGTAGAGCATCCACATCATCGGACTGCTTCGTGCATCGCCGGGATGGACTCGGCGGCCGCCGACTGCGAAGGGCTTGTTCTCCTGTCGCGCGAGCAAATTCGCGTAGGCCGGTCCGAACCGTTCCGCAAACGGCGCATCGCTTTTGCCATTGAGCGAATCCGCGGCGAGGTTCATGTCCGCAGTGGGAAACGGCGGAACATGGCAATCCGTTGCCGCACAGCGCGTGCCGACGACCGGCTGAACGTCGCGACGAAAGGAAATCGTCTGCCACGAGGAGCGATCGGTAAGGTCGGTCGGCGCGCGGCGCACGGCAAGCGGGACGGCATTCACGGGAGCAAGTTCTCGATTCTCGTGACAGCCTATGCAAACCCTGCGCTCCCCGGGCCGGACCCAGAACCACGCCCGCTCGTTGATGATGGCGAAGCCGTCGTGGTCGACGAGCTGAATGCGAAGCGGTCGATCTGCGGGAACCGTCAGATGAACCGACCCGTCGGGCGCGGGCGCTACTTCGCCGAGAATTCGCGTGGGGATGTACCCCGTCGCGGAGTTGGGTCTGATCAGCGGTTCGTCTGGAAAACCCGGATTGGGGAGAAACGTGGGGGCTGTCCGGCCGTCGAATCGCAACGGCATGCCTTCGAGCACGCGTACTAGCTTCACCGATTCCTTCTTGAGAGGATGCTGGTCCGTGCGATCCGTCTCGTAGCAATTCAGAATGGCAAGCTCGCCGTCTGTCGCACCCGGCGCAAGAGTACTAGGGTACAACTCTGGTTGCACGCCGATTCCCCCGACGGCGGGAACAAGCTCATGGAATTCCGGGTCGTCGTAGAGCAGTTTCCATGCACCCGCCTCATAAATGTATAAGCCGAACGTCGGCCGCGATCCGTCCGCCGGCCGCGCGGATGCGAGAAGTCGTCCGTCCGGAAGCGGTGCGACGTCGCTGATCTGATACTGATCTCCCGATACGACCGTCTTGTACGCTGCGAACGGATTATTCAACGAGACCGTCACCAGCTCGCCGGCTCCGAATTCGCCGAACGTGCCGGATTGAATGAACGCGACACGGTCTCCGGCCCAACTCTTGCCCCCGCGCTTCACCCAGGGCGGGTCGTGGTTGCCGCTAAAGGGAAACACGCCGCTACCGTCGGCGTTGACCAACATCAGGGCAATCATCCCGCGCGGCCAATGGTGGTTCCCCACGTGCTGCCACGAAGAGAAGAGGATTCGCCCATCGAGCAGCAGGTGTGGATCGAAATCGCTGCTGGGATTGAACGTGATTCGCGAGGGCTTCTCGCCGCTCGGTCCAGCGCGGTAGAGAGAGAAGGAAAAGTGCCCGCCGTGCTCCTCATACTCGCGGGCCAGCAAGGAGGCGAAGACCATGTGGCCGTCCGGCACGTACAATGGGCTGACGCAATCCGCGTCGCAGGTGACGACCTGCGTGAGCCTGACGAAATCGTCCGCAAGCTCCCAGACCTGGAGAGGATCCGCGGGGTTTCGTTTTCCCGCGAAAGCGAGCCGCGTTCCGTCGAAGGCAAAAACGGGATCCGTGGCGCACTCGAACCCTTCCGTGACCACGCGTACGGTTCCGGCGAGGTTCTCAAAATCCGCAAGAGCGATACGCATGCCCTGCGTATACCGGCCGGCAAGGATCGTGTTTCCGATGGTCGGCGTGGTCGATGGGGCAGCGGACTTCGGAGCCTGTACGAACGCGAGTGGACGCCCTTCGGCGGTGGGAGAGGAGAAGTGCAGTCCACTTCCGGGAACCACAATCACACCGGCCACCACGAATGGCACAATTGCGGTTATGCCCGATCGTCGCTTCACTTGCCCTCGTCCTCCGAACGTCCAACCGCGTCAACGGCAACCCGTTCACCGCTCCCGATCGAAGGGTCGGAACATTGTGCTGGCCTTGCGCAAAAAAACACATCCCAGTCGTCCGGCTGGGTTCTTCGGCCCGGGAAGCCATGGGGCTATCAGCCGACCCACGGCCCGCCAACCAAACACCTCCAAGTGATTAGTAAGGCAATCTAATCACATTATACCCGCTTTGTCAAGAGCTGGGCGGTTTCCTTCAGGCAAGATGGGCCCCGCCCGCTGGATTCCTTGATTTCGCGGCTCGACCCGCCGACTCGTGGCCGCCTCGCACACCAGGAACGCAAACGGATGGCGTTTTCAGTGGGGACAGGTTCTTGTGACCGCAAAAGAATGTTAAAGTCTACTCAAGCTGATTGAAAAACGGGACTCGGCGCAAGTCCGTGCAGCGAACGCGGCGGCGAAAAAGCAATCGAGGATCGAGGAGTTCATGAACAGTCCCAGTGAGTTTTGGCGGCGAACCGGGATTCTTTTCGCTGCGTTGTATGGGTCGATGGCTGCGTCGTTCGCCAGTGCGGACGACGTGGATCGGCTGATGAACCTCGCCAAGGCCCATTTGGAGAATCGAGAGTCCGCCAAGGCCATCGAAGTCCTGGACGAGGTGTTGAAAGCCAACCCGGCCTCGACAGCGGCGTTACGCAACCTGGCTCGCGCGCACTTGATCGCGCAAAAGCGTGAGGCCGCTCTCGATGTGCTCGCCCGCGCCGACAAGGTCGAGCCGGGCTCACCGTCGACGGCGTACTTGAAGGGGCTGGCACTGCTTCGCCTTTCGCGGTTCGATGAGGCGATCAGTCCGCTTGAGGCCGCCGTCCGCGGCGACCCGAGTACCGCAGCGCTACGCTATCAATTGGCCTGCGCCTATGAGGGCGTTGTTCGTGACGAGAAAGCGGGTGAACAATTCCGCGAGACCCTCCGACTCGACCCGCTCCACGCCGGCGCGTATTTCAAACTTTCCGCACAGGCTCGGAAGGCAAATCAACCGGAAGAAGCACAGAAGTACCAGAACGAATTTGTCCGCCTGAGACGGTTGCTGGGTGAGGCGGCTCGGTCCGCAGAAGCCCTCGAACAGTGCGTTCACACACGTCCCGAAGGAGCGTCGCCAGCTGCGGACAGAGCAGCGACGAGGGACACGCTCGAAGTGCGTTTTGAAGACGTGACCGATCCCGCATTTCCAACCGGCGTCGGGCGAGGCGCTGTCGCTGCGGCCGTCGTCGAGGTAGACCCGGAAGGGCGCTGCGCGATCTTCGTCGCCGATGGCGACGGCGCGCTGAGCGTCATGCGGCTATCCAAGGAGGGCGTCTTCGAGCGGAAACCAGCGGGGAGCGGGGTTGAGCCGTTGAAGGGTCCCGCGCGGGCGTTCGCTGCGGATTTCCATGACGACGTTCCGCCCAACGTTCGATACGACGCCAAGCTTCATGCGCTCACGGATGTTCTACTTGTCGGGTCTGACCGGATGTATCTTTTGAAGCAGGCCACGCCGGGTGTGTACAGCGATGTGACCCGACAATCCGGCCTGCCCGAAAGCGGAGCGAAGGCGGCCCGGTGGATCGACTACGAACACGATGGGGACGTGGACCTGATACTCGCTCGGCACGACGGTTTGAAGTTGTGGCAAAACAATGGCGATAGCCGGTTCGAAGATGTAACACAGCGCGTCGGGGTCCAGCCGACGGGCCCGGCGGTAGACGCCGCCATCGGGGATCTAGATGGGAACGAGGCCGTCGATTTCGTTGTGGCCCACGGGAACGCACCGACACAGGTCTATTACAACCAGCGCGCCGGCCGGTTTGCGCTGATGAGCGAGCCGCCCGGTCCCTGGCCGTCCGCGAGTCGAACGCTCATCAACGACCTCGACAACGACGGGCGTCTCGACACGGTTCTCCTTGGTCCAAAGGGGGCCGCGCTCCAGTTCGGAGGCACGGGCGCGACCATCCGCGTCGATCTCGGAGACCTGGATGCCACAACCGTGGCACTCATCGATTACGACAACGACGGTTGGCTCGATCTCTGTTTTGCCGGTGGTTTTGATCCCCCTGCGGAACGGGGCGCTGTGCGGCTCTTTCGGAATCCTGGGTTCCGCGCATCGCCACCGCCCGAGTGGCGCGATGTATCGGAGCCGACGAAACTCGCCAATCTGAAGCTACCGCAGATCCGCGACGCCATCGCTGCGGACCTCGACGGCGACGCCGACTCCGATCTGCTGCTCACCGATACGAATAGCCGACTGCACTTTCTACGAAACGCAGGCGCTCACGTGAATGGACAGTTGAAGCTCCGCCTGCTGACCGTCAAGACAAACCCCACGGGCATCGGAACGCACGTCGAACTGCGGAAAAGCGATTTCCATGTCGTGCGACAGGTGAGCGAGCTACCCATCGAGATCGGTGTCGGCGGGCGAAAGACGTTCGATTCGCTTCAGACGATCTGGACCAACGGCGTGGTCGATAATCAGATTGACGTTTCTGTCGGAAATGTTCCGCTGACAATCATCGAAAAGAACGTGGCCACCGGCTCCTGCCCATTCCTCTATGCGTGGGACGGGAAACGCTTCCGGTTCGTTACGGATGTTCTGGGGAATTCTCCCCTGGGACTTTCCCTGCGGCGCGACGTGATGCTTCCCGCGGACCCGGATGAGCTCGCGGTGATCGGTCCGTCCGAGGGCTTTCCACCGCAGGACGGTGCGTACACGGTTCAGGTGACCTCCGAGTTCTGCGAAGTGCTCTACCTCGATTACGTACGGTTACTGGCCGTCGATCATCCTGCGGAGGTCGAAGTGCATTCGACGGACAAGATCATGCCGCCGCCATTCCCGCCTTCGGAAGTTTGGGCGTTGGGGGACCCGCACCGGCTGATTCGCGCGGAAGGCAGCGACGGGCAGGATCGAACCGAAGCCCTTCGCGCTGTTGACGGGGTCTTTGCCCCGCCGGGTCTCGCCCTGCCGCCTCCGTTCCGCGGGATGTGCCATCCCCTGTCACTGACGCTCGATTTCGGCCCGCTCGATACCGACCGACCGCTGGTGCTGGCGCTGACCGGCTGGCTCCAGTACGGCCAGGCCAGCACCAACATCGCGTTGTCGCAAAGTTCGCGGGTCGAAGTCATTCCTCCGGCCCTTGAGGTGGAAACCTCTGACGGCGCCTGGGTCCCCGTGAATGTCACCATCGGCATGCCCGCCGGGAAGACCAAGACGATTCTCTGCGACCTTGCCGGCAAGCTTCCGCCCGGCGCGCGTCGGCTCCGCTTGACCAATACCTTCGAGATCCGGTGGGATCGTGCGGCTCTGTTCGAGCGGCAAATGCTTGGGCCCGAACGGGTCATCGAGCTAGCCCCAACCTCGGCGAACCTCCAGTGGCGGGGGTTTTCCGAAATCAAATCCCGCGCCGAGGGACATCCCACGACGCCCGACCATGACCTCGTGTTTCAGAACCCGCCGTGGCGAGGCGCGCTTGAGGGGTGGTGCACCCGATACGGCGACATGCTCGAACTGGTCGCCGCTCGCGACAACCGGCTGGCGATCGTAAATGGCGGCGACGCCATGACGCTCCGATTCACTGGCGATCTGCTTCCTTCGCCGCCGAAGGGTTTTGCGCGCACGTTCTTTTTCTACTCCGTCGGTTGGGACAAGGACGCAGATGCGAACGTGGTCGAGGGAAACACCGTGGAGCCGCTACCTTCCGAGGACCCGCTCGGATCGGTGGACTTCGAGGCCGACCCCACGGACTGGCGATTCCGCTTTAACACCCGTTGGGTGCCGAGAGGTCGATTTCAACCGGCAGAAAAGAAAACCGGGGGTGCCGAACACCGTTGATTATGGTTCGCGCTCCAGAAACGACAGGTCGGTATCAATCGGTTGATCCAGGCTGCGCTTCGTTTCCACAAACTTCAGGAGCGCGGCGTCATCGCCTATAGCCAGACGCTCCTTGAGCGCCGTGGAATCGGGGAAGTCCCGGAGTCCTTCGCGCCACGCATCGCGAGCCTTGGCGACCGCACCGGCCTTGGCGTAGGAGTCGCCGAGCCCAACGTGCGTTCGCTCGAAGTATGTTTTCGCTGCACCGGAACCATCATTCTTCTGGAGTCGCAAACACTCCCGAAAGTCCGCGGCGGCGGCGTCGGAATGCTTCAATGCCCGCGGCCAATGCAGGTGGTTCATCCCCCGGCAATAGTAGGCGACCCAGAGATCAGGATTCTCGGTGATCACCCGGTCCAGTTCGTCGAGTGATTGG
>CXWL01003568.1_pt1 | contig 34800 bp, 28 predicted proteins | sample 590931 | NCBI WGS metagenome assembly CXWL01 (sample SAMEA3498368, study PRJEB10139) | groundwater metagenome | biome: water well; material: biofilm material | place: Germany | collected 2015-04-27
TATTGGTGAGGAGATTGTGAAAAAATCAGAGACCCAGTATTTGATTGACCAGACTCCAAAGCCAAAGATACTAGTTAAGACATAGTCTGTGGACATCGAGTTGTGTCATTGGAAAGAATATTCCAGATAAATTAGTCGGGTTTTTTTTAAGAAAATCAGATATTTTTCAATGAAATTTAATTGGCATCACTGCCAGGTTTAACTGTTAAACTAGGATATCCAAAATCCCAATTAAGAATTATCTTAGTTGTATCTTAGACTAAATAAGGAGGTAGAAAACAAAGATAGAACTAAAAATAATGATTGTACTTTGCTTCATAGATTATTTTGTTTAGCTTGATTTGTACATTTATTGTAATGAGAAAATTTTTGAATTTTATCTAGTATGATTTCTTCTAATCTTTTAAAAGCATGTGAAAAAATGTATTGGTGATTGTCGTCTCTAAACCCCACATGTAAAATATGTCAGATGAAAGCAGTGTCTAATTCAAATGACACATTATGTCAAAAATGTAGGATTATTTTAAGAGTTTAAACAAAAACACCATGTCACATATTGAAATCAAAGAGAGTGGTTTAACTGAAAGTGAAATTTTTTTATAATAGTCTAGGCTGCAACTTTTCTATTTAACGATAAGGTCAAAACAACTCAGTGTTCCAAAAACAAGCCATGCTGAACGATTAATTTTTTGATCTCCCTCAGACATTTCTAGAACCACTTAAAACTAATTTACAAGTTTATAAAATATTTACTTGGTTTTGATTTGACAAATCACCAATACAGGATTACTTTCCTAGTAATTGTTATTTTTTGTAAATTTACACCTAAAAATAGTGTTTGTACTATTGGTGAATCATCTGAGAAAACAGAAAAGAATAGAATTTAAAAAAATAAAAAATGAATTTGTATCTACTTTAGGGTTGTGCGGTGTATTTGTATAAAGAAATAATCCATATTTGATCTAGGTTTTGTTTTGATCAGAGTGAAACATCAAAACCATGATTTATGAATTTTGGATTTGATTTTACCTTTCAATTCGTCTGTGATATCTTCAGGTTTCATGTTGTGATCCTTTGTGGCATGAGTGGCACATTTACTGAGAATATCTTCTTCAGTCTCACCCTTTGCTACAAAACCGCAATCAAATCCAACATCTTTACATTTGAATTTTAACATGATTTAGCAAATTTAAAAGGAGTAATTAGAAGTTTCCATTATTAGGAAGATTCCATCATTAGAAGGATTCTTGTAATAATAGACATTTTTTAGGAAATCAAGAGATCTATTTCACAATAACCCATCCAATTAAACTCCAAATTCAACCGGTAATTTCATGATCATTACCTGTTGTAGATGTAAAAAGAGTCTAAGGTATGATGTTGCAAGAATAATTTATGAAAACTGGTATCACAAGAGATGCTTGTTTCATGTTGCATATTTGATAAAGTTGGATAGATTCTTTTAAGCAGATAGAAGGTAGTAGGTTATTTAATCAGGGTGACGTGGCCTGTTAATTCTTTTGACTTGTGTGACTCAGATGCAGTTCCATCTGGATTTTGTGCGATATATTCCATCTCAATTTTTTGAAAATTTAGCGATATCTCTTCAATTGGTGTATCACCCGTACTTCCAGAAGCAGAATATGACGACACCATGACTTCTTTTAATGTAATTACTAGATACGTCTGTTGATCAGAACCTGCCTTTCTTAGAGTTAGCTTTACGTCTTTAATGTGCTCTCCAGTTGCAACCTTTTCCATCAATACTGGTGAAGATTTGTCAACTGTTTTTGTAAAGTGGAAATCTTGGAATTGAACTTTACCAGCGCCTGCACCGCCACCACCAGCCATTGAACCGGAATTTGACATTCCCCAGGAAAATGAATCAATTGAAATCTCTCCTTTGTGACGTTGATCAGTTGACTCTCCATCAACTCCATCTATCTTTAGAAAATAATCAGATGCTGCAAAGGCAGATCCAAAACCAGATGAAACTATAATTGCAAATATGATTGGCAGTAACCAAGCTTTAAACAATATAATTTATTGCTTGAGGATGTTTATAATCTCTTTGATTAATGATGCTATTGTTTAATTAATGGCATACTTTGTATATCATTAATTGAAAAAATTAATCTTATTCTCTGTTATTTTCGTTCTTTCTTTTTTTGCTAGTCAGACACTTGTATCAAATTCATACTCTTCACAAGCAGACTATTATCTGAAGATAGAAGGAATACAGGGAAGTGCGGCAATAAATGGTAATGAAGGATTGATTCAATTGCAATCAGTTCAATACAATGAAACAGATCTTGATTTCATAGCAGGTTCTACAACAAAGACTAATGTTGAATTTGCCGACAATCCCAAACTCATTCTAATTAAAAAAGTGGATGAATCATCGCCAGCCATTCTTGACGCACTTGCTTCTGGAACCAATATTCCAGAAGGTAAATTGTTTCTCTGCAGAGATAACCAATGCGATGCAAATATTCCATTGTCAGATATTTATTTTCTGGATTACAAAATAGATTCAAATCAGGACAATATCCTGGAAACTATTGTAATATCATTCCAACCTACAAAACAGGAGTCAGATACGCTAGTAATCCCTGACTGGATTAAAAATAATGCCAAGTGGTATGGAGACGGTGCTATAGAACAATCGGATTTCACCAAAGGCATTGAATTTATGATAAAAGAAAAGATCATGAACATTCCAGATCTCCCTGCAAGCTCTTCAGGAATTTCAGAGTCCAAAGTTCCAGACTGGATAAAAAATAATGCCAAGTGGTGGGCAGATGGACAAATATCTGATCAAGACTTTGTAAAAGGCATCCAATTTTTGGTAGAAAAAGGAATAATTCGAATCAACTAAACAAAATATTTGAAAGTCATAATGAAAACAAAAAAATAGAATCCAATTTTCATCCGCACTGAGATTATTTTTCTATTTTTACAAATTGTTCCATGTTCTCAAATGTTAATTTCAATACACTATGCATCTCCATTATTTTCTGCCCAACAGTCGCATTGCGTCCAAGTACAATTAGGACAATCATATGGCGTATCGCTGATTCTGCATTCTGAAGGAAGACAGTTACAACGTGGACATTTAATTTCCATGGATATTTTTAGAAAACATGTTTTGAATATATTTGCATTTTAGAACAAAATGTCAGCAATTCTCTGAAATTTGTATCAAAATAAGGATTTAAATGGATTCCAAATACATGAAAGATAAGATATGCTTGCATACATTTTGTTAAATTGTATGCCTACACTAGAGAAAAATATTATTGGAGATCTAAACAAAATTCCCGAAGTGATTGAGGTTAATGGCATAATGGGAAAATATGACATTATTGTTAAAGTCACAGGCAATCTCCCCGATGAGATAGATGCAGCTGTAAGAAAAATAAGATCAGTTAATGGAGTGACTAGTAGCTATACCATGACTGCAATTTACGGTCAGGGCGGTTCAATTGACAAGAAATAAGATTAATTCGTACTAATAAATAAAGGTAAATTCTATAAATCTTAAATCTCAACTCGTCATAATTATTTCATGAAACCTGAATCATGTAGAAATTGTGGGAAAGAGTTATGGCGAAGTCAAAAAAGCTGTCCTCATTGTGGAGTGGATAGAAACCAAGATGATCCACGGATTTCCTAATTAGTTACAAATAGTAATCAAAAAGATGACCACAATAATCCATTTCATTAAAATCAAAACTTGGCAAGGAAGGGTATAAGTGGCATTAGTCTACGCCAGGTAAGGGATTCGAGCCCCTGCACGCTTGCGCGTAGCCGTTTTCGAGACGGCCGCCGTACCACTTGGCTAACCTGGCAAGAAATCTTAGAAGCATCCACATAATAAAGCAAATTAGAACAACACAACAAATGCCGTTGTATGAAGTCAGTCTATATTAAATAATTCGTCTTGAAAGCGCTTAATTATCTGCGCTTTTGATTTATTCCATTCTTGCTCAGAGATATGATCAGAAAAAATAGAGTGAAATTCATAAAAGGATTTTGAATTATCCAAAGTAGCAATCATTTGTTTTTCGTCTTCAGTTAACGGAAAATATGAAACGATTTTTGAAAAATCATTTTGAGAATCTTTTTTTATCTGATATATTTTTTCTTTTAAATTTACAGGTAAATTCAAATGATTCATTATTTGGCCTGGTTTTTCTTTTTTATATATCCAATTGCAATCAAAACAGCGCCTACCAGTATCCACCCTATAGAGTAGCCAGATAAATCTTGGGAAGAACTAGCAGGGGATGTAGCAGCAAGATTTATTGCAAAATTTACCATGCCACCGATAATAAAACTGACCCCCGTTCAGAATAACCAACTCTTCATAATATACAAAAAAATAGAGAAAACAGGATTTCAACTAGTGATTATCCAAAAGATAAACACAAAATAGTATAAAAAATCAATAACAAACAATGGGACTGAATCTAAAAGAACTAGTAGTCAGAGAGAAAACAACATTGGAGGCTTTTTCATCAAAAGTCATAGCCATTGATGCCTATAATGCAATTTATCAATTTCTAGCAAGCATAAGGGGCCCTGACGGATTACAGCTATCAGATTCAGAAGGTAGGATCACCAGTCACCTTAGTGGATTGCTCTATAGAAATATCAACTTTTTATCTTTAGGAATAAAACCAGTATACGTATTTGATGGAAAACCACCATCATTAAAAACTGCGGAAATTGAAAGGAGAAAACAAATCAAAAAAGATGCCACTGTAAAATATGAAAAGGCAATTGCAGAAGGGAACATGGAAGATGCAAGAAAATTTGCGCAGCAAACAACCAGTATGAAAGATGGTATGGTTAAAGAATCAAAACAGATTTTAACTTTTTTTGGAATTCCATACATTGATGCACCCTCTGAAGGAGAGGCAACTGCAGCACATCTGACAAATACAGGACAAGCATATGCGTCAGCAAGTCAAGATTTTGATTCAGTATTATGCGGAGCAAAAAGACTGATAAGGAATTTTACAAACAGTGGAAGAAGAAAAATCCCAAATAGAAACACGTATGTGGAAATTGAACCAGAAATAATTGAAACACAAAAAACATTAGATTTTTTGGGAATCACTAGAGAACAGTTAGTAGATGTTGGAATTTTAATTGGTACTGATTTTAATCCAAATGGTTTTGATAGAATAGGCCCAAAAACAGCATTAAAAATGATAAAGCAGCATTCACGATTAGAGGACATACCACAGATTCAAGAACAGTTAAATGAAATTGATTATGAGCAAATAAGGAAAATATTTCTTGACCCAATTGTGGGAGATGTAAAGGACATAGTATTTGGAAATGTAGATTATGAAGGAATGGCAAATTATCTAGTCAAGGAAAGAAGTTTTTCAGAGGATAGAATACAATCATCATTAACTAGACTGAAAAAAGCTCTGGAAAAAAAGAGTCATAATTTAGACAAGTGGTTTAGTTAGACAAATTCATTTTTTATACTTCAAGCGTTGACTAATTTACGTGCTAAAATCATACCATCTAGTTCTCAAAAACTTTGATTCACAAAAAAATTATGGAATTAAAATTAGAAAGCAGTATGGAAAATGCCTTTCAGTAATGGAAAAAGGAGATAAAACGGATTCTAAACTCATAAAAAGAGATCAAATCGATCTTCAAAACATATATCAATCAATATATATATCATTTGATATATTATAGTAGTCATGGCAAAGTTCAAAATAGGCAGTCCATCCTCACCAAAAGAACTCATAGATAGAAAAGATGAGATGGCAGATCTCCTTACCAAAATGAAATCAAAGTCAATAAATTACAATGTAGCAGTTATTGGTTATCGTAGAATTGGTAAAACATCAATTCTTGTAAAACTACAAGATTTACTGGAAAAAGAAGAAAAAATTATTCCAATATATTTTGATGTACAAAAAAACATGGCAGAACCAAAAATTTTCTTTACAAGGTTACAAAAAACAATTTTTGATGGGTATATCCAAAAACTCAGTGGATCTCAAAAAGCAAAAACAGTAACAACAAAGATCATGGGTGAGGTATTATCAAAATTACTTGATGCAATTAAATCAAAAAAGATAACAAGCATTAGTGCACAAATTACAGCGGAAGGAGCGATTATTCCAAAAATAGATTTTGGTGAAAAAAAACCAGACTATACCAACATATTTTATTCTGTCTTTAAAACGTTAAAGGTATTAGCAGAAAAAGGAAATATAAAATTTGTTGTAATTTTAGATGAGTTTCAAGACTTTACAAAGGTTAAGAGGTATGAGGGGTTGGAAGAAATTTTTAATTTGTTCAGAGCAGTAGTTCAAGAACGTGGAGATAACGTTTCGTACATCATTAGTGGATCTAGGGTTCATATGTTAAATAAAATATTAGATAGTGGCAAGTCACCGCTGTTTACACATTTTGCCAAAATTATCATTCAGGAAATGAATAAAAAATTCTCTATAGAGTTATTTACAAAGTATCTTAGTGCAAAAAAAATTAAAGTGGAAGAGGGCATTCCAGAAAAAGCATTTGAATTAGTTGGAGGAAATCCATTTTATTTAATGGCTCTTGCAGAAGCATGGAAACCAAAAGAAGATCTCAAAGAGACCTATTATGAGATTCTCACCAGCCCTCTAGGTTCACTCAAAAACTATGTTGATTATATCCTATCAGAAGATTTGGGAAATGTGAAGGGTGGAGTAATTCTAAAAACAATACTACGAGCATTAGCAACCTCAGAAGAAGGATTATCATATTCTGAAATTAGTCACGCAATTGGAGTTCCAATGACAAAATTATCATTTTACATGAGTAACTTACAAGACTCGGATCTAACAGAACAGATAGAAAAAAGATTCAAAATTAGGGATAGAATAGTAAGAGATTACTTAAAAATCGAGGCGAAGGAATTAGAATAACATATCAAATGATATATATATCATTTGATATATGTTTTGAAAATTAATACTAGAGATGATGAATAAGATCTTCATTACAATTCATGGAATATCAGACATTTCCAGCCTTGTCTCAATATTTTTTAGGATGCTTACACTTGGGTTTTTCACATTCTAAAGACAAAACTACTTTTTCAAGATATTGAACTTCATTTGAAAGAAAATCTGCAATGCCTTCAGCAAGTTGAACAGAAATCTCAACATTTCCTAAATGCCAAGGTCGATTTTTATCTCTAAACGTAGAGATTAGCTCTTTCCTATGTTCAACAAGATTCTTCAATGCAATTATTGCTTTTTCCATAAGTCATGATAATTTTTATTACTTAGATGATATACGGGTAATAGTATAATTTTAGATTCTTTCTCTGTCTAAAAATGACGATGTAAAACTGCTACGCACAAAAGTAATTTTATAAAAAGCCGATCTCTGAAACAAGATACATTGAATTCTTAGACCTAAAAAGTGGTTTATCTAGATTTCAATATAACGTGAGCTTTTCATTATTAAACACTTTATATGTAAAATATTCTAGTCACGAAATTAATTTAGAAAATAAAAAAACAGAGTTTGTCTGTAATATCTTTTGAACATAATAGTAGTTAATACAAATTCAATTAAAGATAAACCAAGTCATCTCAAAACTAGAGTTGTCACCGAAATTCCCAAACGGATTCGGTCTTAAACTCTAGTCATTAAAAAAGATCGTAGAAATTCTTTTTATTTTTAAAAGAAATGGCTTCATTTTTGTACCTAAAAAACTGAGTTAATTGTTCATCGTCATGCTGCATTGAATGACTTTTGTAGAAATTGTAGATTTACAGTTGTTGCATATAGAAATAGAAGCAAGACCGCATAAACTGATCTAACAAATCACGGAAAACGTTATCTTTGCTTTATCGGAATTTAGAAATCCTGGATTTATGTACCATGCCCTAACTCGGTAAAATGTTTAAACATGATTATCACTCCAAACTATATTTTGCTCACTCCAAACATGCATCAATTTTCAAAGTTTAAAATACAAGTTTTTTAAAATAACAATCTGAAGAAAAATGAGTAAAGAGAAACTCAAAATATTATGCGTGTTATACGACGATCCTGTAGATGGTTTCCCACCAAATTATGCAAGAAACGACATTCCAAATATTTTAAATTATCCTGACGGACAGAGTGCACCTACTCCAGAAAAGATTGATTTTAGTCCAGGAGAACTTTTAGGATGTGTCTCAGGAGAATTAGGCCTTAGAAAATTCCTAGAAGAAAGAGGACATATTTTTGTTGTAACCTCTGATAAAGATGGACCTAATTCAGTGTTTGAAAAAGAGATTGTTGATTCAGATATAATAATATCACAGCCTTTTTGGCCAGCTTATCTTACTGCTGAAAGGATTACAAAGGCACCAAAGCTAAAGTTAGCAATCACAGCAGGTATTGGTTCAGATCACGTAGATTTACAGGCAGCAATAGACAAAGAAATTACAGTTGCAGAAGTGACATATTCAAACAGCATTAGTGTATCAGAACATGTAGTAATGATGATATTGGGATTGGTAAGAAATTATATTCCATCATACAATTGGGTTATCAAAAATGGATGGAATATTGCGGATTGTGTTTCAAGATCATATGATGTAGAGGGAATGAATGTTGGAACAGTAGCTGCTGGAAGAATTGGATTGGCAGTTCTAAGAAGAATGAAGCCATTTGACGTTAATCTCCATTATTACGATAAGCACAGATTATCAAAAGAAACTGAAGAAGAGATTGGATTAACCTTTCATAATAGTGTAGAAGAATTGGTGAAGGTATGTGATGTTGTTACAATTAATGCCCCGCTTCACCCAGAGACAGAGAATCTTTTTGATGGAGAAATGATTGGTAAGATGAAGCGTGGAGCATATCTAGTAAATACAGCGCGTGGAAAGATTTGTGACAGAAATGCAGTTGCAAAAGCACTCGAGACGGGACAGTTGGCAGGATATGCAGGAGATGTTTGGTTCCCACAACCACCACCAAAGGATCATCCTTGGAGAACAATGCCAAATCACGGAATGACACCACATATTTCTGGAACATCGCTATCTGCCCAGACACGGTATGCATCAGGAGTGAGAGAAATTTTAGAGTGTTGGCTAGATAACAAACCGATACGAGATGAATATTTAATAGTGAAAGGAGGAAGATTGGCAGGTGTAGGGGCTCACTCTTACAGCAAGGGAAACACAACAGGTGGTTCGGATGAGTCATCCAGATTCAAAGAAAGTTAAATTTCAATTTAATAACAAGTCAATGATAAAATAAAAAATGTTCCAGACGGAGGCAAGAAAAATTCTCAAAGATGCCCCAATCATGTGGAGACGAATTAATTCTATTGGAATCATCTTGGATTGTAATTCTACTTATGCCAACAAATTAGGAAATACAAAGTCAGAGATTATCGGCAAGTCAATATTTGAGCACGTACCAAAGGAATCATGGGAAGACATGAATAATTCTTTGAAAACATGGTTTGAAACAGGAAATGTAACAGACAGGAAAATTACGTTTAAAAAACAAGATGGTAACACGTTTCCAGGTCTATTGCATGCAACAAGTCTTTACGATGAAAAGAAAAATCTGCTTGGAAGTAATACAGTAATTTTTGATCTTACAGAAATGAGTAATGAAAAAATTAGCGAATTTGAAAAATTTTTTAGAGAGGCAAAAAATAAACTAGATGAAATTAAAAATAATGAATACAAAAAACTAGATGGAAATTCTAAATCAGAATACGATGGATTAAAAAAATGTTTGACATGCTGTTAACAACTGATTTAAAAGAATTAATAAATTTCAAATAGAAAATATATCAGAAATAATTCTTTGAGATCAATTTGATTTTTTTTGGATTGATTTTTGTAGTTCTTCAAATGCAGATTGAATTTCAGTCACAGCTGCGCCATCTTCCAAAGTACTGACATCGCCAATAGTTTCATTATTTGCTATCGCTTTTAACAGTCTTCGCATAATTTTACCACTACGAGTTTTGGGCAATTTTGTTACAAAATAGATTTGCTTAGGAGTAGCTATTGCGCCTATATCGCTGCGTATTTTTATCAATAGTTCTTTTTCTAAAATTGGAATATCGGTGATCACATTTTGTTTTAAAACTACAAATGCAATTATTGCATCTCCCTTGATTTCATCTGGAATCCCACATACAGCAGATTCTGCCACATCGGGATGAGAAACAATACAGCTTTCAAGTTCGGCAGTACCAATTCTATGGCCAGCTACTTTGAGTACATCGTCTGCTCTTCCCAGCAACCACAGATACCCGTCTGTGTCTTTCATGGCATAATCTCCTGGATAGTAATAATTTTTGTATTTTGACCAATATACGTCACGATATTTCTCGTCATCATTCCAAAGAGTCAAAAGCATTCCAGGCCAAGGATTTTTAATTATTAGATATCCTTTGGTGTTTGGAGAGACATCGTTTCCAGTTTCATCTACCACAGAGATGTTTAATCCAGGAATCGGTCTAGTTCCAGACCCGGGTTTTAGCGGTATTGTTTCCAATCCAGGTAGTGCAGATATCAGCATACCGCCAGTTTCAGTTTGCCACCAAGTGTCAATGATTGGGCATTTTTCTTTTCCAATTATTTTAAAATACCATTGCCACACTTTGGGGTTTATTGGTTCACCAACACTTCCTAGCAATCGAAGGGATGAAAGGTTAAATGAATTTGGAAGATTATCACCAAATTTCATAAACATTCGTAGCGCTGTCGGTGTCGTATAAAAAATTGTGACCTTGTATTTTTGAATAATATCCCACATTCTTGAGGCATCTGGAAAATCAGGTGCGCCTTCATACATTACTTGTGTTGCGCCATGCAGCAAAGGAGCATAAACCACATAGCTGTGTCCTGTGACCCAACCGATATCTGCAGTACAAAAAAACACATCAGAGTCTTTAATATCAAATGCCCACTTGAATGTAGAATACAAATGTGTCAAATAGCCACCTGTTCCGTGCAGTACCCCTTTTGGTTTTCCTGTTGTACCAGAGGTATACAGAATGTAAAGAGGATGAGAGCTCTCTAATTTTTCTGGGATGCAATTATCTGAAGCATCATTCATCAACTCACTCCAAAGTCTATCTTTTAAAGTCAGATTAATTTTTATTTTCGTTCTCTCTAGTACTATAACATTTTTTACAAAATCAAAATCCTTTATTGCTTCATCTACTACTTCCTTGAGTTTGACCACATTGCCTCTCCTAAATCCACCATCGGCAGTTATCACAATTTTTGATTTTGAATCATCTATTCTGTCTTTAATTGATGTAGAGCTAAATCCAGAAAATATCACGGTATGTGTTGCCCCAATTCTGGCACATGCCAACATCGAGATAGGCAGTTCTGGGACCATCGGAAGATAGATAGTAACTCTATCACCTTTTTTAACACCAAGAGATTTGAGGACGTTTGCCAATTTTTGTACCTCAATCCACATGTCATGGTAAGTGAGAATTCTAGATTCACCGTCTTCACCCTCCCATAAAATTGCAATCTTGTCAGCCTTGTTTTCCTGATGAATGTCCAAAGTATTGTATGAAGCATTAATTGTGCCACCCACAAACCATCTAGCAAAAGGAGGGTTCCAATCTAGGGTTTTTTCCCAGTTTGAAAACCAAGCAAGGTGTTTTGCTTGATTGCCCCAAAAAGAGACAAAATCAGATTCAGATTCAGTTCTAGTCTCGGTATCGTAATTTCCTAGACCTATGTTGTAGATCTCTGACATTACATATTGTGTAGAGTGTCAGCTTTGTAAGTGTTAAAGAAAAAATAATTTAAAAAAATTATTGTGCTTCCATTCTAGCAAGCCAGTTGTCTTGGGTATTTGATGTAGCTGTTTTCACCTGTTTGGGTGGTTCTGGAATTGTTGGTAGGGATTCAGCAGTTAAAGGTACTGCTGAAGAGTAAGTTACTGGGTCTGTGGGTGCCTCTGGAAGTATGGTCTGAACTAGTTGTGATTCAGAATTACTCAGATATGAAACGGCTGATTCTTGGAGATGTATTTGTGGAGGGGTTGTTACATTTTGAACTTCAGTATCAAGTTCAGCAATTCTTCTCTTAACGCTTGAGATTTCTGCAGATTCGTGTGTAACATGCTCAATTAATTCTGTTGTGCATGTCTTCACTATCTCAAATGTATTATCAGAGATTTCATTGCTTTTGTATTGCACTTTTGCATCAAATAGCAACATCTTTGCGGACTTCATCTGTGAATCTAACTCTGTCAATCTTGCCTCAAGTTTAGCTTTGATTTGATGTTCTGCTTCATCTAAAGATGCAAGTTTTGATTTGTATTTTTCATGAATTATTTCTGCGTCTGCTTTCATGTCATCATTTTCAGAAACAATATCTATCAGCGCCTTTAGACGGCGAAGAGTTAGTTGTTTTTCACGAAGAAGTCTTTGAGAGTCTAGTCTCCATTTTGGAATGAATATGACGATATTGCCTTGAACTACTAGTTGCTCGTAGGGGATTTGCTGTAATCCTTGAGAACCGCAGTCAACGCCTACTGATTGGATGCTTCCATCAATATCAGTAGCTGTTCCAATGACTTTACCCATGAATGTTCCGTACATGTCTTTGACGTTTTTACCGATAATATCGATATCGTCGTGTGTCATGGTTTGTGATTAAGAGATTTGTATAACCAGCAAAGTGTGAGAAAGGTTTCTAGTTTTGGTAAGATTTTTTTGACATGTATTTTGACGTGAATTTGTAAGATCGTTTCAAAAGATATATGACAATTACAAATTCTGAATTAGATTTCAAAAGGTCAATTTTTCAAATTAAAAATGATGGAAAATTCAATAAAGCGAGGCAAGGAAGTTATCCAATGAAAAAATATAAGATGAAATATTTTAGAAATAATTAGACGGTAAAGAAGGTTTGGGGAGAAATCAGATTATTGGTTATCCCAAATTCAGTACAATTGTTTTTCAGAATCAAAACTCTTAATTTGAGTGATAAACGCAAATTAATTGTAAAGTAATGGGCCTCACACCAGAAGACAAGAAAGAATTAGAAAATTTACTAACTATAGCAGCTAGCCAAATTCCAAAATATTTCAACTTGATAAATTCAACAAAAGAAAAATGGCAAATTAAAAATATGGATGAATGTATTTTTGGAATGGTCTTTGAAAAATACATTCATGATTCAGGCCAATACCTAACAAACAAAAGAATTGATGAAGGGCAAGACAATACAGTTGAAAATACAATGGAGTTATTTGATGCAGGAATTGAAATTTTCAATGATAATGTATTAGACATTAAAAGACGAATTTATGAGAATTGATAGTATTTTTTAAATTATCAATTTTGTTATTTTTCTAAATATGGAACAAGTTCGCCTGTACTTCCAATCTTTATGCTGTTAATTTCATTTGAAATGTTTGCAAGATCATTCATCTTGACACTTCCATCCATCACAGTATACAAAGTGTCACCAATGTACAGAGACCTCGCTGGCATGTAGATTGAATTGAAATTATTTCCGCTGTAATGAGATATCATACCTTTTTCAACAAATTCATATTTCTCAAATCCGTATACAAAGAATCCATTCCATGAGTTATACTGCAATTCGGGTTTTGTCGCATCAAAGATTCCTTTGACATCACCTTTAATTGGAATTGACATTACATTTTTTTGTTTATCTAAAAGCAATGCCTTGTGATTATACAACGCCTCAGAGTCGGTGGAACTATTACCTATCACTATAGTGTCAGTTTCTTTGGGATTTTTAAAATCAGATACGTCAAACATGGATATTTTTACTCCATTGGTTTGTATCCCGCCCCATTCATTCTGCTTTGTATCTCTGCCAATTCCAATTATGTGATTTTCATCATATGCCTGCAAATAATTTGAAAATCCCGGAATCTTTAGTGCCCCCAGAATTTTTGGAGAATCTGTAGAAAGATCAATTACAAAAAATGGGTCTACCTGTTTGAAGGTAACAAGATATAGTTTATCACCCATGAATCTTGTGGAATAAATTCGCTCGTCTGGAGCTATTTTTGTAAGACTGCCCACTTGCTTTAGAGCCTCATCCAATACATAGACATTACTTGATGGGCTGGAACCACTCCTTGAAAATGATTCAGATGTAGTTGCGATTCTGAATCGGTTTCCACTTTCATCCATTGAAAATTGATTTAAAAGATATCCAGGTACCTCAGAATTTGAAATATACTTTAGATCTCCGTTATCTAAACCAATTTTGTGGATTACAGTTCTGCTAGTATCAGATTGGATTCTAGCATCGTATTCTTCTATTGATTTTTGGATTTGGGAAAACAGTTTTTCTTTTTCATCTTTTGGAAGATTGTTGTAGGTATCTTGTAGCAAGTTTGATACTTTGATCCATTTTGCATAGGGATCAATGCTGACATCATTTTGGATTGCTCTAATTTGATCTTGAACTCCTTTTGACAATAATGGAACTACAACTTCAAAGAATCTGTCTTTATTCATGGTATCATAGTAAGTATAAGGAACATTTTTCTGATAAGTGATGTATAGGTTTTTTTCAGAAACGTAAATGGTGTTAGAATACCCCATTAGAAATGTCTCTGAATTTTTTAGTATCCCAGCAACATCAAATGATGCAACAGTGTTAAACGTGTAACTAGGTTCTGGATTTGGAAAACGATATACGTCAGGTAGGATAAAACTGGAATCTTCCATTATTCTAGGAATTATTGGATTAGTATAATCAACACCGGAATTTGTTACAAGATAGACAATATCCCCAATCATCCTAGAGCTAACAAAGCTTCCATCAATCTCAAATTTTGTGACGATCTGAGGTTTTTCTCTGTTAGATACATCAATTATCATAGAAAATGTTTTTGGGGTGTAAATTGGGTATGGCGCAAAATCATATTGGGCAATTCCATATGTTTGGCTAGAGCCATAGTAGAAAATCACTAGTTTGTCGCCGTTGAGAAAAATGTTTTCAATATTTTGTTGCTCTACATCTAGAGCAATTTTGAGTATAACTTTGGAAGTCTCTGCAGGATACGCATCTATAATTGTGAGCCAGTTTTGGTTCACTATATACAGATATTTCCCATCAGTTTTGAGGTAATCAGGTTCATCTACATTCTTTACTTGAATGTTTGTAGCAGAGAATTCTGGATTTCCAGAGCCTGGTGATTTAATGCCGTCTTCATCATTTCCCATATATTGTGGCAAAGTTGGCGTGGGTATTTGTTCAGGCATTGGTTCTGACACTACAGATGGAACTGGACCACCTTCACGAAAGGAAAGAACGCCACCGTGATATGGATATTCGTATCGATACTGTTGATTTTGAGAATCTTTCAAAAATTCTTGAATTTCATCATATGATGTAAATTTAACTAGTCCTTCATTTTCTTCAAGTTTTACTGGCAGTTTCTCTTCTTTTAATGTATTATTCTCTAGTTTTAATGGCTGGAGTTTTTCGGGTTGCACAGTGTTTAGTGTAAAGTAAAATGAAGTAGCACCAACAATAACTATTCCCACAATGATTCCTGCCAAAATTTTATTATTCATAACTTTAATCTATAAATTTATCATAGATGTTTGTATTTAGGGATTACTTCAAATTCGTTTTAACAGAAACCTTTTCTACTCCGAATTTTTTGTTATTTTAAAAAATATAGATTATTTGTAAAGATCACACAATCAATTTAAAAATATAGCAAAATGAATCACAAGATAACATTACAAATAAAACAATTCGGAACAACACATAGTCTTAAAACACTAATTGTATTTTTCATTCCATTACGGCATTAGCTACAACTACCAGAATTTCCACCAAGGTTTAGATTTTGGTGTGTCTATCACTGTGCATACTCCGTCAATTAATTTTGTTCCAACACCGCATTTTCCAAATTCAGGCTTTTTGATTTCAGGTTCATCTAATCCAACTGCTTGATAAATTGAAGAGTATTCGGGAAAGTTTTCATCAAACCATTTCTTGTATGTGGGTTCATTGTTGTATCTATCAACGTATGATTGTGGATCTTTTTTAGGATCAACAAAAGGTGCCAACTCTTGGGGTTCCTCTAATCCAATTGCTTGATAAATTGAAGAGTATTCGGGAAAGTTTTCATCAAACCATTTCTTGTATGTGGGTTCATTGTTGTATCTATCAACGTATGATTGTGGATCTTTTTTAGGATCAACAAAAGGTGCTATTCCTAATTCCTCACCAGGTTCTTTGACTGGGTCTGGTTCTTTGATTGGTTCTGGTTCTTTGATTGGTTCTGGTTCTTTGACTGGGTCGGGGATTCCCAAAACATCATTTACTGTAATTGTGATTAACTGTCTATCAGTCATTGAATTTAGCTTTGCCACCACATCAAAAACATATGATTTGGAACCCTGTAATTCAGTAGGAGTCCATGTAAACAAACCTGAATTTGAATTGATTTTTGCACCAGTAGGTGGATTCTGGTCTAAGCTGAATACCATGCCATTTAACGAATTATCAGTCAGTTTGACAGTAAAGGACAATGGTTTTCCTTCATCTATAGTTAAGCTACTAATTGGACTAATCTGGATGTTTTTCACTTGTGATACAGCGGATTCATTTGAAGCAATGCTTAATCCAACAGAATTTATTGCTGAAACTTTGTATGTGTATTTTGAATTTTTAACAAGATCAACATGCGAAAATGTTGTACTAGTACTTTTAGTATCTACAACCAAATTAGAATATGAACCAGTGTCTGTTTTTACTTCAATTTTATAACCTGTTATTGGAGAATTGCCATCGGATGTTGGAGGACTCCAAGAAAGATCATTTTGAGTAGATGAGATGCTTGTTACAGTCAAGTTCGTTGGAGGTTTTGGAGCAGAAGTTTCAGCCAGAGTGGATGAGGATGGAGTAGATGAGATATCGACTGAATTGGTCCTCGGTGTAGCAGATGCCGTATTTGATTCATCAGTATAGCCAGAAGGAATCTTTGCTTTAACGACAAAAGAGTAGGTTGTACCAGTGGTCAGGCCACTAACCGTAAAAGTAGTAATATTATCATTGGTTTCCCCCCTCTCAACTAAAACACCTGTTGAAAATATTCGATTAATTTGATATCCACCTATTGATTGGCCAAATGTATTAGATGGAGGCTGCCATGAAAGTTTTATTTGATCACGAGAAATTGCAGTTGCGATGAGGGCTACAGGAACTGTAGTAGAACTGGGCTTTACAGAAGTACCTGATGGAGAACTAGTTCCTTTGGAATTTATCGCAGATACCTGGTAAGAGTACGTCTTGGATGAATCTAGTCCCTTGTGTATGAATGATGTAGCAGTACTCTTTGTATCTGGAATTATTGTAGTATAGCTAGTTGAACCTGTTTTAAACTCTATTTTGTAACCAGTAATTGGAGAAATGTCACTACTTACTGCAGGTTCATCCCATGAAAGAATAATTGAAGTTGGAGAAATTGGGGAACCCTTAAGATTTTTTGGAGAAGGAGTACCTGAAGACGGGGTTGAAGAAGAAGAGGAAGTTAATGTAAGTACTTGAATTCTATTATTGTCAGTGTCTGCAACATAGAGTAAATTACTTGTACCAAGTGCAAGTCCAGTAGGTGAATTGAATTTTCCGTCAGTAGAACCTGCAGTACCGAATTTTTCTACAAAACAGACTTCATCAATAACCTTAGTTGTGCTACTTGGGCAGGTGGTACTATCAACTAGTTTGAATACTTGGATTCTATCATTTTCAGAGTCTGCAACATAAAGCAAATCGTTTGAAGAATCTAGTGCTAGTCCCTTAGGAGACTTGAATTGGCCATCATTGGATCCTGCTGAAGAACCAAATTTTTGCAGAAAACAAACTTTGTCTGTTATCTTTGTAGTACCACTGGGACAGATGGTGCCTGCAACTAATTTGAATACTTGGATTCTATTATTACCAGTGTCTGCAACATAAAGCAAATCGTTTGAAGAATCAAATACGAGTCCCCTTGGAGAATTGAATTGGCCATCACCAGATCCTGAAGAACCAAACTTTAAAGAAAAATCACCCCCATTATCAATGTCAAATACCTGAATTCTGTTATTACCAGTGTCTGCAACATAGAGTAGATCTTCTGCTTTATCTAAAGCTACTCCTTCAGGGGAATTTAATTTACCATCAGCAACAGGACCTGAAGAACCAAATTTGTAATCAAATGCTCCTTCATTATCAACATTAATTACTTGAATTCGATCATTGGCAGTGTCTGCAACATAAAGTAAATTATTTGAAGAATCCAAGACTGCAGCTTTTGGATTATTAAATTGACCGTCACCTGAACTGTCAGCCCCAGGGGAAGTTGTGTTGCATGCTACAATTGAATCCACATCACAAAATGACCCAAATTTGAAATCATGATCACCGTCTATCTCAAACGCATTAATTCGATGATTGACAGTATCTATCACATAGATTGTGTTTCCGCTACCACTTACCAAAACATTGTTTGGATTTTGTAGATTATTGACAGAAGAACCAGGTGTGCCGAATTTTAATGAAAATTTTAGTTCGGCATCCGCTGTTTGAGAAGATATGGCTCCCATTAACAATAGGGCGCCGAAACATAGACTAGCAAACAATTTTTTATCCATAATACTCAATTTCAGTCAAAAGGGAATCTAATAAATTAGATAATAAATTTCACTATCCAATTAATCAATTTTTGTTTTACCGGAAATGTTTAGGATTAATGTAAAACGGATTAATTTTAGAGTTGTTTGCTTCAAAATGGTTCGTATTTTTATAGTCCCATTAGAGGTAAACAATATGGAATTTCAAATTCTCAAAAATCCAATGAGTATCTTGGAGGTTCACCTAAAAAAAGATGAAACTATTATTGCCGAAGCTGGAGCGCTAGTGTTTATGAAGGGGGATATCGAAATAGACACAAAGCTACGTGCAGGTATTCTAAAGACAGTCAAAGTCTCACTTTTAGGCAACGAATCATTTTTTGTCAACAAGTACACAGCAAAAGAAGAAGAATGTGTTTTGGGTTTGACTGGCCCCCCAGTAGGGGACATTTTTGAGATTTCAATAAATAATGATGCAGGCTTTATTGTGCAATCTGGTTCTTACATTGCATCTACACCCGGTGTTGAAATTGATACAAAATGGCAAGGATTCACAAAGGGGATATTCGGAAGTGAACTTTTCATGTTAAAAGCAACTGGAGAAGGCAAGTTGTTTTGTAATGCTTATGGCGGTATAATCGAAAAACAGATTTTGCCAGGTGAGAAATTTGTTCTTGACAACTATCATCTTGTTGCACTAAGTATTGATTCAGAGTATAGAGTAACAAAATTTGGTGGACTTAAAAGTACCATACTTGGTGGAGAAGGACTAGTTACCGAAATATCTGGTCCAGCTACCGTGTATCTTCAAACAAAGAATCTCAAAGAGTTGATGGATTTACTTGGTGTTAGACATAGTCAAGAAACTCAAGGAAGAAACTTGAACATTGGTGGCTTTAGAATAGGGATGTAGATTTTGCAGATAGAAACAAGCAAAATATTTTGTTTGAACTCTAGGATGCAGGAAATCAAAAAAGATTAGAATTTTGCTCCATTAGTGCTCAATTTGTCATATTAATCATATCATAACAAAATAGAGAAAAATCTAAGCAAACCTCAAATTAAAATAAACGCGATTCAAGAAGAAATATATAATATTGTTGTTTTATTTTTAGAAAAAATTTGAAATTCAGAATTATCAACCTGACCCATTGGAATAAAGTGAATGAAATGATAGATTAGTTTATAATAATTATAGAAAAAGAATGAATTAATTTGGCAGTAGAATCAGAGGTTATAAGTACAGAGTTATGGATTATCTTCTTCACAATTTTGTCAATCACAATAGCAATTGATCTTGGCTTAATGCACAAAATCAAAAGAAAGATTACCAAAACTCCAAAAACCGAAACAGAGCACGTCATGTCTGTAAAAGAAGCTCTTGGATGGACAATAACTTGGATATCCCTTGCAGGAGTCTTTGCAGGAGTGATCTACTTTGCACTAGGCAATGAAAAGATGATAGAGTTTGTCACAGGATACACTCTAGAAAAATCGCTTAGTGTTGATAACATGTTTGTATTTTTGCTTGTTTTTACCACTTTGGGAATTCCTCACAAGTATCAACACAGGGTTCTCTCAGTTGGAATATTAAGCGCAATTGCAATGAGGATTGGAATTATACTTGTAGGCGCAACCCTGTTAGACAAGTTCCATTGGATGATCTACATTTTTGGAGGTATGCTTTTGTACACTGCGATAAGAATGATCCTTCAAAAAGAAGAGAAAAAAATAGAATTAGAAAAAAACATTGCAGTTAGAATTTTAAAAAAATTCATGCCAGTCAATCTGAGTTTGGTTGGAAATAAGTTCATCGTACCAATTAATGGAGTGCTACATGCTACCCCACTACTAGTGGCTCTAGCAATTGTAGAGTTGACGGATTTAGTATTTGCAATGGATTCGATTCCAGCCGTTTTAGCAATAACAAGAGATCCTTTCATAGTAATTACATCAAACGTATTTGCAATTTTGGGTTTAAGAGCCCTGTACTTTTTAATTGGAGGAATGATGGAACGATTCCATTATCTTAAACCTGGGCTAATTGTTTTACTGTTATTTATTGGAACAAAAATGATGATTTCTGAAGTCTATCCCATTCCAACTGCAACCTCATTGCTAATAGTATTCATCATCTTAGCAGTAGTAATTGTGGCCTCGCTACTGAGAAAACCAAAGACTACCAAACATAAATAAATAAAATCAAGTAATATGAAAAAACTAATTTAAAAAAGATCAATACATAATTTGTCAAGAAAAATAATCTACAAAAGAGTTTTTAATTTAGTGAATAATTTTTGATGATGCTGATTCTAAAAAAGAGAAATTGGATCTTAAGACCAAAAACGATTAGTTGTTTGGTGAGAGTTCCAATTGCAACTAGTTTAGCAAATTAGTATTTAGAGACTACTGCTGATTAAGATGAATGATTTCTACGTGTCATTTTTAAATCAATTCCATAAATTAAAACCAAATAGACGGTTGGAGTGTTTTCTCGACCATTACCTCCAGCCATCTATTACAAAAAACCAAAATAGCATGAATTTATTAAAATTGATTAAATTATAATAGAAATCTAGCTTTCCGTAATTATACGTCCTATATGAAAAATATCCTAGTCATAAAAATAGTTTAGAAAATAAAAAACAAAAGAGAGTAAAATTTTATTTCATTTGATAGAATTAGGGCATAGTTTAAAACTAAAAGTTTGATATGCAATTAAAAATCACCTAATAAATGAACAAAATTTTTGAGGTATAAAGAATAGAATACTTTATGAACTTCCAATCTCAAAAACAACTCGATAATGAAATATTTTATGATATTCTTGATCTTTATTGGATTTGCAGCAAATGCATTTGCAATTGATTCAAAAGAGATAGAACTGGACAAACAGTTTACAATAAAAACAGAGCAAACAATATCTTTGGATAACCTCAAAGTGACATTTTTAGAAATTGTAGAAGATTCAAGATGCCCATCAGATGTGACTTGTATTTGGCAAGGTCGCGCATCAATTAAACTAAATGCTGAAAATGAAGATCATAGCAAAGACATAATTCTTACTATTGGAGAAAATTCAACTGCACAAATAGAAATGTATGAAATTAATTTAATTGACCTCAGCCCATATCCGATTAGTAAAAAAATCATATCTCCTGAGGAATATATTGCAACGATGAATATTTCAAAAAATAAAGAAATTCCTGTTCCTCCACCTCTAAAACAATACAAGGCAGGAATTAATTTTAAAGATGTTAAATGTAAACAAGATCTTGTTTTAATTCAAAAGATAGATAAAATTCCTGCATGTGTCACAGAAAAAACAAAACAAATACTGATTGAACGGGGATGGGGAATCAACACATCTTAATGAAATAAAAGAGTAAAATAAAACATATAAAAAAACACATTGGAAATAAAGGCAATAAAGAAAGGATGGTTAGATAATTTTAAAAATAACATAGTTGCAAAATTTTTGATTAGAGGAAAATAGAACTTGAAATTATCTCATCATTGTAAAAGTCAATTTAATTATGAAATCGTATTAAAGAGATCTAAGGTCAGGCTAACATTAAACTGTGAAACGCCTAATATTTTAGAAATTTTAAAATTTGAAGAGAATCTATGAATAACTATGATTCAAAGAGAAGAACTAGAACAGATTTTGTATTTTGTATCCAAAAGGTGGAATGATATAGCAAAAGAGCCACAAAGTAAAACCCTGGAAGCATTGCCAAGTAATTTTTGGATGAATTCGGTAGGAGGAAAGGCTGGAAAAGGAATGTGGGTAACGGCCTTGATGTATACAGAAAACGAATCAGATGCAAATGCATTCAAAGAGGTATTACTCAGATGGCAGACAAAGGGGATGGAAAAAAATCAGACACCCGATCTAATACAGATAGGAAAAAAGAAATAGACTATTAATATTTGAAAATTAGGACAATTGTATTGTCAGAGTTTTCAATTAAAGAAAAAAAGATTCTGTCCAAACATTTTTCAAATGTTGATGAAAATGTCTTTGCGATAACTACACCTAGGCAAGTAGATCGTGGTGCATTGATGTCCAGATATAGCAGGACAGACAAAAGTATGCGCAGAATATTTTTAGACGAATTTTTTAAAAATCAAAGTCGCGGAGATGAATTTTACAATCGGGTACTCTTAGAATATGGTGATGATTCAGTTGCAGAATTAGGAGAGGCCCATATAGCAATTGAGGGGCTTTCAAACATCGCAGTAAAAAAAATTGAGGATAGAAGAATTGGTTTGTCATATTTAGAGAAATCATCAAGATATGTCACATGGAATAAAAAAGTAAACGGCCAATACAGATTTTATAGAGAACCAATTTTGTTAGCGTCTAGATTCGGAGATCTGTATTTGGATACATGTGATTTTTCATTTGATATTTATTCAAAAAATATTGAACCAATGATAAATTACATACGAGAAAAATTTCCTATTGAAAAATACACGTTTAAAGATTCAAAAGATGGAAAGGAAAAATCATTTTCAAAACTAGTGGATGAAAAAGACGTCAGATCTGCAAACATGATTTATAATGGATCCACAAAAGCAAAAGCGTTAGATATTTTGCGTGGACTTTTACCTGCATCTGCGTTAACAAATGTAGGAATCACAGGAAACGGAAGAGCATTTGAATATCTCCTCACAGTATTGGGAGCATCAGAACTAAGAGAAGAACAAGATTTAGCCTTAAAAATTAAAAAAGAGCTTGATACCACTATCAAATCTTTTATTCGAAGATCAGATGATAAATATGGAAAAGCATATCAAAAATATCTACAACAAATAAAAAGAGCATCCAATCTAGCATCAAAAGAAATTAAATCAAAGCCAATATCTGGTACCTCAACACAATTAGTAGATTATGAATCAGAAAAAATAGCAATAGATAAAATAATTACAGGCATAATTTATGATCAATCTCCAAGTACTTCTTACAATAATTTGATTCATCAGGTAAAAAAATTGCCCGATGAAAAGAAAAGAAAAATCATCAATGCATTTACAAAATTACGTAACAACAGACGTCACAGACCTCCAAGAGCATTTGAAAGCGTTTACTATACATTTGATTTACTTAATAATTTTGGAATGTTTAGAGATTTTCACAGACATAGGGCATTAACACTTCAAAGGCAATTACTCACAACAGATCATGGATATAGCATTCCAGATGAGATTATAGTATTAGGAATTGATAAAGATTATAGAGATTGTATGAATAAAACAAAAGAAACATTTGATAAAATTAGAACAAGGTATCCCGAGCAAGGACAGTACGTAGTCAATTTTGCATATAATTATTCTTATTTCATGAAATTTAATCTTCGTGAAGCATGTCATCTATTAGAACTGCGAACAGTACCTCAGGGACATGTTGATTATAGGCGAGTAGCACAACAAATGTTCGCAGCGATAGCCAATGTACACCCCAATTTAAGTAAAATTATGAAATTTGTGGATTTAAAGGAATATGATTTAGAACGATTTGAATCAGAAAAAAGATCCGAGGAAAAAAGAAAGACATTAAAAACCAAAAAACATTCAAATTAAATTACATAGAGATAAGTGAATATTTTTGTGATATTATTTACCGTTTTACCAATAGGCTATGACCGATCATTGTCTATTCATTGAAAATCTACCCGTAGGTATTAGTCGCAATATAACCAATTAAGTGTAAGCGAGTTTATCGGCAGAGAATAAAAATAGTATTCCCCCCCCCCCAATTTAGTCATAAAAACATGTAGTAGGTCGTAAAGAATAAAATTTAGAAAATAAAAGATGAGAACACTTTATGAACTTCTAATATTCAATTAATCAGATAATGAAATATTTTGTTTTACTGTTAATTTTGATTGGATTTATAGGAACTGCATTTGCACAATATATGGGAAATATATCTGATCCAGATTTAGAATATACGAGATCAATTATTAGATTAACTGACGAAAATATCATTCCTCCTCCACTAAAACAATTCAAAACAGGAATCCCCATAGATGAAATTACTTGCAAAGAAGGATTGCAATTAATCTTCAAATCAAGTGTTGACTCTCCTGCATGTGTAAAGCCCGAGACCAAAACTAAATTGATTGAACGTGGATGGATAAAGACAGAGTTAAGCATCAAAACTAATTCTCAAAGTGTATTTCTTGAAGGGTTTCAAGATTCTTACAAAATTAACGATTCGATAAGGTTTACACTAGTCTTCAAATCTGGGCAAAAATGTGGCACAATTGAGCTATCACTTATCGATACCAAAACATCCGAGTTTGTCAATGGGATTGGATTTGATGATATATGTGATTCCCCATATTTATCTGAGGATTTGAGAATTAGCATCCCCTATCAAGGAGATAACTCACCATTCAAAACTGACAAAATTGGTTCTTACAAGATTGTCATAACGAATGATGCTGAAGTTGTGCTTGAAAAAGAATTTGTTGTCAAAAATGCTGATCAGAGTTAGAAAATGAAAATAACTCTGTTTGAATATGCTGTTGGTGTAATTATAGTCATGACAGTTTTAACAGTTCTGACAATACAAGGCAATATTCCAATTCTTAAACATGATGAACCCATAATTGATGAAAATGATTTGTATTGCTTTACTGTTTGGAGAGTTCAACTTAATACTGATGTAGATAATAAAACACTTGAAACAATACTGAGAAATGAAATTGCAGAATTTGGTCCAGTATATGATATTCCTCAAAGAGAAATAAAGATAGACAATATTGGAAATAATCGTGTTAAAATAACCATAGAAGGCTCATGGTGGGTAGATCTTAACAATCCTGATTCTAAAGAGCCTGATCTTAGAGAATCCATCTCAAATCTTGAGGTAGTAGAAAAAACTGAGAATTTTATTGGCGGTCCTGTTGAGGGCGGGTGTTATTGAAAATGAAAACAAGACTTTTGATAAATATTGTAACTTGTGTGATATGAAACTAGCAAAATATTATTCTAATTAACAATTGTACAAGTGTTTATTTGTGATACTCGTGTGAAGTGTCCATGAGGTACACTTGAAGTATCATGACAGATAAAATTGTAAAAACTCCTGAAGAGTGGAAATCAATACTCACTCCAGAACAATTCAAAGTATGTATCAATAAAGGGACAGAGCCACCTTTCACAGGCAAATACCACAACAGTAAAGAAAAAGGGATGTACAAATGTGTCTGCTGTGGAGAATCATTATTCAAATCAGATACAAAATTTGATTCAGGCTCAGGTTGGCCAAGTTTTTGGGAAACTTTTTCAGAAGAAAAAATTGAATACATATCAGATACAACATTTGGAATGGTACGCACAGAAGTAAACTGTAAAAAATGTGGCGCTCATCTTGGCCATGTTTTTGACGATGGGCCAAGACCCACGAATCTCAGATATTGTATTAATTCCATATCACTTGAACTTGACAAGAATAGTGAGTGAAATAAATTAAATATCGGCAGTAGTTTTAGATCGCAAATTATTTTTGATGGTATTTAAAAATTATTAAAAAAATTCTAGTTAGTGTCGCACTTTTTATAAAATTTAGGTTTAGAATATGAAATCATCCATCAATCTTAAGTATTGAGATTTTTACAATAAGGTGAATTGAGAAATTTAGTCTATCATTTAGTTTTCGCCATTTCAATTATTACATTATCTACATTTATGATTCAAGATGCCGATGCGTTTTCTCCAACAATTGGTGATGAAACCTCTTGTGAAAATATAGTTGGTGCAATATGGAGTCCACCACCAAATACTTGCTCTGTAACTTCAAATCAAAACATCGCCCTAGGAGAAACTTGGACTGTTAATTCAGGCATTACTCTTACCATTAATTCAGGTGTTACAATAACAATTCAAAATGGCGGTACTTTCAAAAACAATTCCGGCGGAACAATCTCTAATCAAGGCATAATTAACAACAACTCTGCAGGTGTAGTCTCTAACTTCGGTACTAACAACAACAACGGCACTATCAACAATAACGGCTTCATCAACAACTTTGGGACCATTGAAAATGACTCTGCAGGTGTAATTTCCAACTCTGACACAATCAACAATTCTGGTACAATTGAAAACAACTCTGCAGGTGTAATCTCAAACTCTGGCAGCATAAGCAACTCTGGTACCATTACCAACTCGGGCACTATCACAATAACAAACACTGGAGGCATAGGCATCAACAATACCGGTACTCTTGACAACTCTGGGGTCATCAACATATCAAACATTGGTGGAACAGGCATCAGCAATACTACGACTGGTACTCTTAGCAACCTCTCAAGTGGCACCATCACAGTATCAAACACTGTCGGCACAGGTATTTCTAACTCTGGCACCATTACTAACTCTGGCATCATCAACGTATCAAATCCTCTTGTCACAGGTATCAACAACACCGCAACTGGTAGTATTAACAACCTCTTTGACGGCATCATCGCAATATCAAATGCTGCAGGAACTGGTATCTCAGACTCTGGCACCATCTCAAACTCTGGCACTATCACAATATCTAATGCTGCAGGTACTGGCATCAACAACACTTTAGGTATTCTTACCAACTCTGGCACAATTACAACATCAAGTACTAACGGCACTAGTATACACAACGCTTTAGGCGGCACCATCTCCAACTCTGGCACCATCTCCAACTTGGGCACCATTACTAACTCTGGCACCATCTACATGATTGGTTCATTTTCAGGCACTGCAATAATCAATTCCCCAATTACCTCCCTTACAATATCTGATCAAAACTCTTGTCAACTAGTTGGTTCATGGAATTCTGGAACGTGTACTGTTGATAAAATGATAATTGCTAGTGGTAGTACTCTGTCAGTATCTTCTGGAATTACAGTCGTGTTTACTGGTACCATCTCAAACTCTGGCACCATCTCAAACTCGGGTACAATAAATCACATCTTTTCAACAACGTCATATTCTGGGATTGGCACATTTACCAATACCGGAACAATTACTATTCGTGGCACTATCTCAAGTAATACTAATCTCTCAACTCTAGGTTATCCGATAGGGATTACTACTTTTTCAATATTATCTGGAGATACACTAACAATCAACTCTAGTGTGACATTGACGATCCCACGGGGTTATACAATAAACAACTCTGGAACGGTATCAAACTCTGGAACGGTATCAAACTCTGGAACGGTATCAAACTCTGGAACGGTATCAAACTCGGGCACAATCAATAGTCAATGTGGGGCAACATATTCTGGAATTCTCCCAACAGGAAATCTAATTGTAGATGCATGTGTCTCTTGTGTTCCTCCGGTTTCAGGAGATTGGCCCATCATTTTATCTTGCCAACTTTCTACATCTGCAATTGTTGATGGAAACGTTTCAGTTGAAAGTTCATCTGTACTGGTCATACCAAATGGAAAGACATTAGATATTGATTTTGCAACAAAACATCTTTTGGTAAAATTTGGTAGCAAAGTTTTGATTAAATCGGGCGGAAAAATAAATTAATTCCTAATCTTTGCTCACCATTCATTTTAGCCTCAAAATTGATCTAATATTCCGAAAGTTTGAACAAGAATATTTATGAAAGCCCAGTCATGACTCAACCTATGAAACAATCTAGTCAGTACAAAGTAGGACAAAATGTTGCGCGTTTTACACAATTAATGATAAGAAAATCCAAGAGTAGAAAAAATGAATCATAATAATAAATTAGAGGGAAAAGGAATTTGAGAATAATACTTTGTGGATTTGGTGTTGTAGGACAAAGCTTGGTGAAATTGTTTAATTCAAGGTCAGAGGATTTGTATGCACAATACGGACTAAAACCTCGAGTTGTAGGTGTGTTTGATAGTAAAGGTAGTGCAGTAGATACATCAGGATTGGAATTGGAAAAATTGGTGGAGGTAAAGAAAAAATTTGGAACAGTAAAAAACTATGGTAAAACAAAAAACAACATGTCTGGAATTGATATGATTAGGAATTTAGATGCAGATGTAGTGATTGAAACAACTGCCAGTAATTACAAAGATGCAGAACCAGGAATGACCCACATAACAACTGCCATGAAGAGAAGGATGCATGTGATATCCGTAAACAAAGGACCGCTGGCACTAGCATTTCCATCACTTATGGAATTGGCGATATACAATCAAGTTATTTTCAAGTTTAGTGGAACTGTTGGGGGAGGAACTCCAATTTTAGATTATGCAAAAAATAGTCTGAGAGGTGAAAGAATTACCTCATTTGCAGGAATCCTAAATGGAACAACAAATTATATTTTATCAAACATGACAAATGGATTATCATTTGATTCAGCATTAAAAGATGCAAAAGATAGGGGGTATGTTGAAGCTGATGAATCACTAGATCTGGATGGTTTGGACGCTGCAGCAAAATTAGTGATTCTTGCAAATTGGGTCATGGGAATGAAAGTCACCTTACCGGATATTGATTGTAAGGGCATACGTGATGTAACAGTAGATGATATTAAAAAAGCAAGCAAAAACAATTGTGCTGTAAAATTAATTGCATCGTGTAACAAAGAGCTGGTGGTAGAACCAAAAGAAGTGTCAGTAGATGATCCATTGTGTGTCAATGGGACATTAAATGCCATCGCCTTTACATCAGAACATTCTGGCACCCAAACAATCATTGGAAAAGGTGCAGGGGGAATGGAAACAGCTAGTTCCATTCTTAGAGACTTGCTAGACATCAGACAAGAGATCGCGAAAATTTGAAATCAAATTTAATATCAAAAAGTGAAACAGTCTCACTTTTAAAAACAATTTCAGAAAAATGGGGGATGGAATTTCTGCGAATAAAAAATCTCAAAGTACATCAAATTACAGAAGACGCTCAGATAATTGTAGGTAATGGCGTAAAGATTTTAAAAACTAGTAATGACTATCTGCCATTTTTATCAGAAATTAACCTCCTTGAAAAATTTCCTTATGTGATGGTAGACATGGGAGCAGTGAAATTTATGTGTAAAGGAGCAAATGTAATGAGGCCAGGAATCAAAAACTACAATGAATTTGAAAAAGAAAAAATTGTTTGCATAATTGAGGAATCACAGCATAAATTCATCGCAGTTGGAAAATCACTTGTTTCAAGTTCTGAGATAGAAAAAATGGAAAAAGGTGAGGTAATAAAAAACTTGCATTATATTTCAGATAAATTTTGGGAAGTAGGAAAAACGATTTATGATTAGCTTAACAAATTTGGCATACTAATTCCAAAATAATTTGGCTCTATTGTTAATCTGGGATGTAATTTGTTAAAAATAGTACTAACAACATTTTTCTAGAAAAAAATCCTTCTAGAATATCAAAATTGGTCCTTTCCTTGTTAATGGCGGTATCCAAAATGGTTAATTTTACACCGGGTCTATCAAAAGTGTTCCAAAATAGTTGAAAAAAACATTAAAAAAGAAAAAAAGATGATTTTATTTGGCACACTCTTATGATACTCATAGGATCTCATATGATACTGTCTGAAACAAACCCCACACTAACCATACACTATGATTTTGTATAAAAATTCTTACTTGTCATATTTTCAGATTAAATGTGTCACATGCAAATGTGCAAGGCAGTCAATCAGCCTAAGGGACTCCCTCAATTACTACATCATCAATCTCTACATCCTCAGAGCTTGATGACTGTTTTGTGACAAATCTAACATCAAAGTTGCTTGTGCCAAGATAGCTGCCAAGATTTACAGTCTCTTGGTGCCAATCATCGTCATCTCCTGCGCCATGTGTCCAGTTAAAGACAGTATTCCATGTGGAACCATTGTACAGATCTACCTTGAGATACTCGCCTGAATCTATATCGTCATCTACGTATCTCCAGAACTTGAGGGTTGCAGAGGAATACGAAGTGAGATCAATTGGAGGGGCAATTGTTAGTGTGCAGCTGCTATCACAGTCATCAGAGTGTGCTACAAGATTGGATGAATGCCCTGGCACCTGTTTCTCAGATGAAGATTCTGTCTTCCAGTCACCATCACCAGTCTCTGTCCATTTTGCAAATCCAGATGTAAAGTTGTCAGAAAATATCTCAGGTCCTGCAGGTACAGGGGAAGTAAATGTCAGGACTAGCTCGGGTCGGGTCTCTGTAGTTTCACCTGAAGTAAATGTAATCAAGCCCAATGAACTCTCAGATGTCTTTTTGATAATCCATCCGTGATTTGGTTTGGTTCCATCAAGAAATGATTTTACGTTTCCAGTAACATCAAAGCTTATCCAGCCAGTTTTGCCATTTGTTATCTTTACCTTGCTTGCAACAGAGCCAAACTTGCCACCATTCCATGAACTGCTGCAATTCCTGTTGTTGTTGTTGATATTAGTGTCAACTGCACAGTTCCATGTAACACCAGAACCAGTTCCCTTTACTGGGACTATAATATTTTCATTGTAACCGTTTCCTTCCTCCCAGGTGACAGTCAGTGGACGGGCCTCGATATCTCTTCCAGAACCCCAGTCATTGAAGTTGTAATTGATGTACATGTTTAGTGTTGCAGACTGGAGTGTCTTTCCTGCTACTGCTTCTGCAATTTGGGCCTGATCAAATGCTACCAGAGTCCTGTCAGATCCAAGATAGGTTACAAAGAGGTTTTGATTTTCTCCCTCGTTTATGTTTGGCAATAGCTTTCGCAGATAGCTGTCCTTTGATGGATAGATTGTATCAGGTCTTAATGGCACTTGCAGTATTCCAGATTCTACCAAAGTATCTTGAATGTCCTCTGTAATCTCTGTAGTTGGCTCTGGAATCTTAAATGCTGCAGTATGAGAGCCATCTAATGCTTGTGCACCTGCTGTTGTCCTAAAGTCATATTGCAGATTGCTCCACTCGTCATAGTCCTCTAGTTGCAATGTACTGCTAGATGAAGTTACAGTAGCTGCACATCCAATTATTCCAAAGTTGTTAATATCCGTATTTGCAGCTAGTGTCTCTGCAGCACTTGCATCATTGTCCCAGTTTATTGCAATATTTGCAGCACCTGATGCAGCACTAGTTCCAGTCTTAATTACAATAGTACTACCAGACAATGTGGCCCAGACAAACTTTGATGTAGTGGCAGTGCTGCTTTTCAGTCCGATAGATTCGTTTAGTGCTTTCTCACTAAGTGGTGATCCTTGAAGTAGTCCAGATGAATAGTCTAGCTTCCAATCAGCTCCTGCCATATATCCTAGTGGTTGTGGTAGCTGTCTTGCATAGTTCATCACACTAATGTGGTTTGGCTTGCAGTTTTGATCCTTGTCTGCTGGAACTGTACCGACAGCACCTGATGTTGAAGATGCAACTAGAATCTTTGCAGGTCCGCCGTGTGAGAGATTAAAGTTGTGTCCTAGTTCGTGTAGTATTGTTCCTGCTTGTTCTTCTGCAGTTCCTTCAGGACCACTATGAGACGAGTTTGATTCTCCTAGTGGAGTGCAGCCAAGTGATACAATAAAGTCATTTCCTAGTGGTTCTGCCAATCCAGTAGGAGAGTTACATCCGTTAGCACCAATTGCGTGCACTCCTAATCCATAGTGATATGCTTGCGCTTTGGCCTCTAGTTTAGATGTAGTTACTTGGACTTGTCCTCCAGTTAACGTAATGGCACCAGTTGATGTAGTGACCTTGGTGTCAATGTTTGGTAAAGTAAATGATTTTGCAGCAGTAGTTGCAAACGGAATTGTTGTAACTACAACTCTGCTTGTTCCACTACTAGTTGTAGATGATGATGGTGTACCAAATTCAACGCCTGCAACTACTGGGAGTGCTGGTGGCACTAGTGTCAGAGTTGCTGAAGTGGATACGTTGATTCTCTCTTTGATAATTATCTTGCCCTGAGTTGATTCTCCTGCAGGTGTAGTTATTGCAATTGAAGCTCCCCGAACAATCTTTTGGAGTGAATTAGCACCGGCAACTAGGGTATAGGTGCCTGCATTTGTAATAGTTGGTCTTTCACTAGATACACCAAAGTACTGGGCCTTTAGAGAGTCAAAGTCATTATTTCTGTTGGCATCAGTGTCAAACCATGCGTTGATGTTTGCCAGATGGGTTATCGGAGCTGCAGAGTCTGTCGTGTCATCTAGTGTTAGAGTAATGCCTTTAGCAGAAAATGCACTTGCCAGACTGGTCTTGGCAGCAGCTAGCAGATTATGTCCTGCCATAAAATCATACTCTACATAGACGTTCTTTGCAGCAGAGTTGGAGCTGGGCAATTGGTACTTGAAGTTTGTCTTTACTCCGCCAAAAGTAACAGAGTATGGAACTCCATTTCCTGCACCCTCCCAAGCATTACACAAACTATCACCATCAGAATCATTACCTGTGCCGCAGACTATTGCAGTGTATATAGCGCCGGTACTAGGAGTTGCAGTAAATGTTGTAGAGCCACCAATTCCTGCAAGTGAGTTTGATTCTTTGGCGTAATAGCTTGTAATGGTAGAGCCCAAGTACTCTGCATCTTCTGTAAATGTTGCAGTGACAGACTCTTCCAGACTAGTTCCTGCAGTTGTAATGCCAGTGCTGAAGTAATTTCCGCCGCCTAGCAGTAGTGAGCTACAAGTATCACACTCTGATACTGCATAATCATCAAAGTTTTGGTTGAAGATATTTTTTGGATCAGCAGTTGGATCGTCTATCTTTATGCTGGATATTCCAACGCCGGTAACTGGATCACTTGAGGTCACCTCAACTGTACCTCCTCCGTTTAATGCTATTTGTAACAGTAAGATGTCAGGTGCTACTCCTTCAGAGGACACAACAAATGGAGAATCCCCTGTTGGAGTTACATTCAGAGTAAAAGAGTTTACACCCATGTCTTCAAGGAAGAAGGTCACCTCTGTGCTTCCTGGTGGGAATGTCATCATTGTTCCATTAAATACATGCAGAATATTTGCACCTGCAAGTACAGATCCTGGATGGGGTGTGCAGGTACTACAAAAGACCAGTTGCATTGGCGTAACACCAGAAGTAAACTGGACGCCATTAGTAGATGCGTCACCAATAATATTTGCTGGCGCATCTGATAACGAGATTAGTTTTGATGGAATTCCTTTTCCTGTATCTACACTGACTAGTTGTCCACTAGCAGTAACACTGCTCTCCTCAACTATACTGCTTGGAAGAGATAGTGAAATTGAGGTTGACTGCTTTTGCACATCTACAAGGGCAGATGTGTTTGCTACCTCTGTAGCTCCGTCATTATAAAATGCAGATATTGTTTTAGAGCCAATGTTTGCTGAATCGTAAATGTGTGATGCGCTAAAGCTTGTGCCACTGATAATAGCTAGTGACTGGGTTGTATCGCCCCAGTCAATTACTACATTATCGCCAGGTCCGGATATGCTACCAGAGATTCCAAAGTCAACTCCCCACTTGGGGTTTGCAGTTACTGGATCAATTGAGATATCCTCGCCAGCTGAAATGCTTGCGGTTGTAGTTAGTGAGCTATAGGTTACGGTAAAGGTATCACCTGGTGCTACTTGCAGTATTCCTAGTCCTGGATTTGTTGCATTAGTGGATAACGTCACATTGCCTGTAAATATTTTGGTGAACTGACCAGTTTCAATTAATGTCTTGAGGAATCCAGCACCGTCTGTAGTTGATGTAACTCCCACTTGCAGTTCATCTGCGGCTCCAGGATTAATGTCAGCTGCAGGATCTGTCACTGTAATCACTGAAGTTCCTTCCAGATTGTACGCCGCTTGATCAAGTCCTAGTATAATTGAAGAGCCAAGATCAACTGTCCAGTCAAATTCTGCGGTAGATTCCAGGTTTCCTGCTGCATCAGTTGAGCGAATTTTTAGATTATGACTAGATTCAGACAGTTCAGAATACTCCTTTGAACTGGTACATGCAGTGTATCCAAATGAATCCAAGTTACATTCTGAAAGAGCAATGCTACTTCCTGTGCCGTTAGCAGTAAATGTAAATTCGATATAATCAGAAGAGGTAGTACCACCGTCAAGTACGGGGTTGCTGTTTCCATCAATTGCAGATACAATTGTGGTGATTGGTATTGCTGTATCTACTGTAATACTGACTGTATTTGAAGAGCCAGACTCTAGTACGCCGTCAGATGCTTTTGCAGTAATGCTGTGAAGTGCATCAGATAGTGATGGCGATGTAAGTGAC
>CXWL01119918.1_pt1 | contig 34798 bp, 32 predicted proteins | sample 590931 | NCBI WGS metagenome assembly CXWL01 (sample SAMEA3498368, study PRJEB10139) | groundwater metagenome | biome: water well; material: biofilm material | place: Germany | collected 2015-04-27
TTGGCAGCGTCAGCTCGAACGAGTTTTCAAAGCGTCCGCCGCGGTTGTTGATCAGCGGCTTGGAGCCGGTCTTGAAGGGCTGGCCATCGGTGCCGTAGACCACCAGCTCTTCGCGCACTTCCTGCACCGGCGAGACCGAACCGTTGACCAGTTCGACCACCGAATACACATGCATCGGCTGGCCGCGCTGTACCACATTGCTTTCCAGGCGCGGCGTGTACGACACCACTTGCGGCTCGGGCGCCAGGCGCCCGCGCTGCTGGATGTACTCGCTATCGGCCTGGGCAGCGGACTTGGTCTGGCGCGATTGCGAATTGATCGCCACGCAGCCGATGGTGGCGATCACGCCGCCGGCCACTGCACCGCGCTTGGCGCCCTTCTTGCCGTCGATCAGGCCACCCAGCAAGGCGCCCACCGCCACACCAGCGAGCGCGGTCGCGCCCACGGTGCAGGGATCCTTGCTGCCTGCTGCCGCCTGCTGCTGTCCTGCGTTATTGGACGGCATGCCTTGATTGGTGCTGGCGCAGCCAGCGACCAGGCTGGTCATGAGGGTCAATGCAACGATTTTTTTCATTTTTTTTCCAGTTAGCGGATGGTGGTTTCTTGCTGCAATACCTGGCGTTCGCGTTCGCGAATCAGCTGGCCCAGACTCTCGATCCTGGCGTTGGACGGATCGACGCGTCGCGCGCTGTCGAGGTAAGTCTTGGCGGCGTCGAATTTGCGCTGCGCCAGCGCGGATTCGGCGTCGCGGATGAATCCGGCCGCAGTCGCCGCACGCTGGTTCGTTTCAGCCGGGGCGCTGCGTGTGATCAGCGGCGGCGGCTCCGGCGCACGCCGCGCCTCGCCCGCTGCCGTGGCAGCGGCGGCGGCGGCCGAGTCGGCGGCGTCCGCGAACGCGACCAACGCATCGATTTCGCCCTTCAACTGGGCGATGTCCGGATCATCCCGGTTCGCGCTGATCAACTGCGCCAGCGCGCTCCTGGCGCGTTCCACATCTTTTGCCGCCAACGCGCTGCGCACGCGCTCCTGCGCCGTTTGCGCCTTGGCCTGGGCCTCGCCCAGCTTCTTGCGCAGCGGCCCGATGGTGTCATTTGCGCCGCAGGCATTCGTAAATTGATTGAGCGCCTCGCGCGCGCTGCCAAGTCGATGGTCTTCCAGATCGCTGTCGACCGTGCCGAGCAAGCGCTGGCACACGTTTTCCTTGTTCTGCGCCGTTGAAATGGCCGTTTGCAGTGCTTCGGCCTTGCTGCGCGACTTGTCGGTACAGGCAGCCGTGGCGCGCACGGCCTCGGCCCGGGCCGCGCCCAGATCGCCGCTGGCGACCGCCTTGGTGCCCAGGTCGAACGCGCTATCGCAGGCGAGCTGGGTATTTTCTGGCTTGTTGTTGAAATAGATGAGCACGCCTGCGGCCAGCAACGCGCCGACAATCCACTTGGCGCTGCCGCCTTTTTTGGCTTGCTGCGGCGGCACCGGGACTGGCCGTGCAGGCGCCGGCCGGGCTGGCGCTGGCGCTGGTGCTGGCGGCGGTACATTGGCCGCCTTGGGGGCAGCCGGTACGGGCGCCGGCGGTGGCGGCGCCGGTGGCGGTGGCGGTGGTGGTGGCGGTGACGCTGGTTTGGCCGCAACCACCGGCGCCTGAGCCGGCGCCGGAGTCTTGCCGGTGGTGACGCCGCAGAACGGACAAAAGTTCACGTCGCCACACAACGTTGAATCACATTTCAAACACTGTTTCAAAGCAAATCCTCAGACCAATGGTGGCGGCATCGCAGGCGCGGGCGGCGCCGCGAGCAGCATCGCCAGTTCCGGCAACTGGCTCAGTTCGACCCAGGCAGCCAGCCCGTTGCGCCACACCTTGGTGCCGGCCACGACCACTTGCCCCGCCTGCACCATTTGCACCACTTGCTGCGCGTTGTAGGGACCATATTGCTGCCCTGCCACGCCGAGGTGATACTGGTGATCAACCATCGGTGGCGCCATGCCGCCCAATGGCGGCGGCATGCCAGGCATGGCCGGTGGCATGCCGATGGCCGCCGCTGGCGCGCTGGTCTGGATCAAGCCCGCCAGACGGTCGGCCTCGAACATCTCGGTCCGGATCACGTACTTCAGGCGCGGCTGACCATCGTCACCCGGCTCGCGCACTTCCCAGTCGTAGGCGTCTTCGTCCGAATCGGGCACCACCGCCGTCCATTCCTTGAGCGCGTCGAGCAGCTTTTCGTCCATGTTCTCGATGTCGCGCTCGGTCATGCCCTTGCGGCGCGCCTTTTCGCGCAGCTCACGCTTGGCTTCGCCGGCGATCGCGCTGGCAAAGCCCTTGCGGTCATCCTGGGCGCCAGTTGCGTCTTCCACCAGCTTGGGCGTGTACACGGCGCTTTCGTAGTAATTGGCCAGCGCCGCCAGCGCGGCGGTCTGGGTGGCGTCCAGTTCCGCCAGGCGTTCCTGCACGCGCGCCACGATGGCGTCGCGGTAGGTGGCTGGCAAGCCATTCTGGCGCACTGCCCGCTCGTTGCCGATGCGGCGCACGTCGCCCCGTGCGACCGCGAACTGATATTGCCCGCGCGGCACGATGCGCTGCGTGGAGCGGGTCAGCAAGCCAAGCATGACGGCCAGCAGGTATTGCTTGAAGTCTTCGGCCAGGCGGTTGATTTCGTCGGTCGACGGCGCCATCGGATGGCTGAACTGGGTCGCGTCGATGTGGGTGTGGGTCGGATTTTTCTCGGCTTCCTTGCGGTAGCTGGTGCGCCAGCCTTCCATGCCGCGCAGCACCGTCATCGGAATGCCCGACAGCTCGGTGTAGCACACAGCGCGGCCAGGCACGCCTGTTTCCACGATCGACAGCTGGGCGCCGGTGATGCCGGCCTGGGTCGGAATNNGTGAAGTCGCCCGACAGGTTGGCGTCAATCCACGGCATGGCGCAGGCCAGCAGCTTGCGGAAGCGGTCCATGCGCTCGGCCGGATTCATCTGTTCCAGCGCTTCGATCAGCGGATCGTTTTGCACCGTTTCGCTGCCATTGGCTGCGGCCAGCGTCAGCTGGCGCTCGGCCATGCGCTTGACCTTGGTGAGGATCTCGCCGCGCCGCGCGACGTCGCCCAGCATCGGGAACAGCACCTTGGAGCCGCCCAGATCCTTGAAGGCTTCATCGGCCCATTCACGCAGCTGCACCGCGCCCGGCAGCGCCACTTCGCGCTCGGCAACGGGGACGGCGATCAGGGTCGCGTGGTCCTTGCTCAAGTCTTGCTGGAGGATGGCGTTGGCAGTTTGCAGCTGGCCCAGCATGCCCAGTACGGCTTCGCGCCCGGCCTGGAACTCGCCGACCAGGCCGTTCCATACAGGACGGCCTTGCGCGTCGACACCCGTCTTGCGGCCCAGCCAGGCCGACAGCGCGGCCAGCAGCGCCGCCGCTTCGTCGGCGGCCTTGGCGCGCAAATGGAATTTGAGCGCATTGGCGATCTCGGTGCGCAGATGGTCCATGACCGTGACGGCCTGCTTTTCGCCGCCGCCGAACAGGCCGCCCTTGGTTTGTTCCAGATTGGCCAGCAAGCGTTCGTATTCGCGGGTCCGCACCGCTTCCTTGATTTCGCGGTAGCGTTCGGCGTTGGTGTTCAGTGCGCTGACCAGCCCGGTGCCTGGCGCTTCGAGCCGGTCCTTGATCTGCTCGACCAGCGACAGCACGTACTCGAGGCCGCCAAAATCCTTGTTGTCCAGGTAGGCGTAGAGCTGGTCGCGGATTGCCTGCTTGATGCGCTCGAGCACTTCGCGGCGGCGCTTGGAGACGCGGTCTTCGGTGGTGTCGGCAGTCGAATCCTGGTCGCGCACGGCATCACGCTCGAGCTGGGTGACGGTTTCGCGCACCTGGGTCGGCCATTCGGCGCGGTCGAAACCGCTCTTGATGGCGTCGATGCGGGTGTTGACGCGCTGCTCTACGCCAGCCAGCAACAGGCCATTTTTATCTTGCAGCAAGTCTTCGACAATCGCGTAGTCGAGGAATTCGCCGCTCGAACGCTTCAGTTCAATGTTGCGGTCCGAAAATTGCGGGAAGTCGCTGAACGGGGCGGCGCGCAAGGCCATCTGCGCGGCCATGAATTCGTCGCGCTGCTTGTCGGTGGCGCGGTTGGCGCCGGTATCGCTGCCGCCCACGCCGAAGAAGGCCTTGAGCATGGCAGCGGCCCAGCGGTGGGCCCGCTCGTCGCGGCGCGCTTCCTGGCGCGTATCGAGCACGGCCTGGCCGAACGAGGAGAAACGTTTCGAGTACGACAGGCGCATGTCGGCAAAGCGGTTCTTTGGCACCAGCGCGTCGTGCAGGTAATTCTTGTGCTGCGCCTGGTTGACGGCCACCGAACGCTTGCGGCGCGCAAAGTCGCCCGAGGCGAAGTCTTCGAACAGGGTATCGGCCACCATGTGGTAGACGTCCTTGACGTCCTTGGTGTGCTGCTGGGCCAGGTTGCCCGAATCGATCAGGTAGACCTCGCTGTACGGCTCGCGCGGCAGTTCCGGCTGGTCGTAAGCGTCCCAGCGGCCCACGTAGCCCTTGTTTCCCAGCATGGCGGACTCGAGTTCCATCAGCGCGGCGTAGCCGTTCGCTTCGGTACGGTCCTTGTTGGCGCCCGAATAGCCGGTCGGCAGGAACAGCATCAGTTCGACGTCGGCATTGCCCACTTCCGACTTGGCCAGCCAGCGCGCCAGCAAGCCCATGTCGAGGAAGGCGCCGGAACCGGTGCCGCCTGCCACCGAGCCGACCACCACGATGCGGAACTTGCTGCTTTCCATGCGCAGGCCCAGCGCGGCCAGCTGCTGCTCGTGCGACAGGCCAGCTTTGAGCGTCTTGAGCTTGAGGCGGATCTTGTCGCGGATCTTGGTGTATTTGTCGAACAGGTACAGGCGCGACACGGCGCGGATCTGCCCGGCGCCCTTGGATGGATCGATGCCCAGCTCGCGGATTTTCTTTGGCGTCAGCGACAGCCATTCCTTGATGTGCGGGTATTTTTCCAGCGCGTCGTCGTCGCGGCTGTACTTGTCCATGTCGAACGATTCGACGATTTTCTCATCATCGGTGAACTTGACCAGGTCAAACTGCAAGTCCTCAGCCTGGGCGCGGCCGCTGTCGATGACGGCGCCCGTATCCAGATCGAACTGGATGAATTGCGCAACAGGGAACTCGGCCAGGCTCTCAACGCGCGTGCGGGCGCCACTGCCGCCCCACAGCGTGTTGAGGATGCGGCGCCGAACGCGCATCAATACTTCCATGCCGGTGCCACCGATGCCGATAAACAGGGTCGGTCGCAAGTCGATGCTTTGCTCTTGCTTGCGCTCGCCCGGGGCGCCGATGGTCTGGTTGAGGTTGTCTGCCATGATGCGTCGTTCCTTTGATGAACTATCTGTAAATTACTTGCGGCCCGAAACGAGCATGAGGACCAGGGCCAGCAAACCCACTGCGGCCAGTGGTCCGATGATCAGCGGCGCCAGGAACTTGGCTGCATTGACCGCGGCCAGCACGACGCCGGTCGACAGGCTGGCCAGGAAAATGAACAACCACCAGCCGGCCGCGTTGGCCTTGCCAGGCGGCACACGTTTGCCAACGAGCATATTTGCGTAGGCATTTTTGGCGAAGAAGAAGGCCACGAACAGCACCAGCAGGATGGCGCCGCCGATCAGGTTGTCGCGCGACGAGGTGTTCACTTCGGGCGCGACCACGCCGGCTTCAGCCTGGGTCACCGCGTTGGTCACGGCCGATGCCGCAGCCGATGCGGCTGCCTGTCCTGGTTCGACCGGCGGTGGCAGGGTGAAGCCCCCGTTGTCTTTGGATTGTTTTGTCATGCCGTACTTCTCCTGAACTGATGATTGAATTAAAAATTTATGGCGCGATGGTCAGCGTGTTGCCATCTTGTACGCTGACCACCGTCGGACGGCCAAGGCCGCGCCGGATTTGCCCGATGGCGTCGCCGTTATCGTTATTGATGACGAGCGACTTGAACGGCTTGAGCACCACGTTGCGGCGCAAGCCGTTGACCACGACCGCGTAGCGCGTGCTGCGGGTCGTCATCAAACCGAGCGCAATGAAGGCAAACAGCAGCGCCAGCAAGCCACCCAGCATGATCAGGACCGGCGTGAGCGGATACTGCACCACCACCAGGAGCGGCACCTTGGCCTGCGACGAGCGCACGCTGTCGGGCGGCACGAACACTTCGGACAATGGATCGCCCGGGAACAGCTCGTCCATCTCTTCTTTGAAGCTGTCGGGCAATGCCAGTTTTTGGTTGCTCAGACCGAGGGTGACCGTCATCGGCAGCGCCACCTGCTTGCCCATCGCGGCAATCGCCTGACGCGACCAGACTGACGGCACTTCTTCGACCGGCAGCTTGAAGTTGACTTCGATCTGCTGGCTGGCGCCTGGCGCCAGCGCAGTGACGGCGGACGGGCTGACAGTCAGCACCGACTTGCCGCTCGACGAACTGAGTTCGCCATCGACGCTGGCATTGGCAATCATGTAGGGATAAAACAGGTTTTGCAGCGAGGCCTTCAGGCGCACTTCGGGCACCATGCTGCCCGCATCCATGTTCAGCACCAGGGTGCGCTTGTCGCGTCCCATGCTGGCGGTAACGTTGGGCGCGTTGATGACCGCTTCCGGCACGATGCGCACGCCGTCCTGGTCAACAGGTTTCAGGCGCGCCGGCGCGCGGTTCAGCACTGACGACAAGCGCCCGTCCGTCACCATGCGGTTCAGTTCGTCGCCCGCTTCCTTGCCGTAGGCCAGCGCGTACACCATCAAGCCCTTGGCCGAAAACAGCTTGCCCTTGACCGGCATGCGCAGCGGGAACACGACCGTACGGGTGATGGATGGTTCAAGGTGCAGCAGGCGGTAAAAATCGAGATTGCGCGCAGCGGTAGCCGGATCGTTGCCAGGACTATTCTTGTTGTTGGTGAAGATCCACACGATGCCAGGGCGCGACTGGAAGGTCTGGCCGATGGTCTTGGTGACCGCTTCCTGGAAGTCGGTGTCGGCCAGCGCTTTGCCTGCTTCGCCCTTGCGCGCCAGTTCGAGCGGCGCCAGCAGGCTGAGCGCATCGGACGCGCCCGTGCCCTGCCCCAGCAAGCGCGGCGACACGTTCTGGCCGTTGGACTGGCTGAAGGCCAGCATGAACACCTGGTCGCCGGGCGCTGCAGCCACCTTGACCACGGCAGCCACCAGTGGCTTGAACGGGGACTGCGGATCGGCGTAGAACGGCTCCATCCAGCCCGAATTCTGCACCAGGAAAGCCTGCTGCACCGCCTGCGCCGGAGCGCACTGCAAGGCCAGCGCGGCGCCCAGCGCCGCCATTCCCATTACCGCCCTCATGCCTGCACGTCCCAGCCGAGCATGCGCTGCAGCGACGGATGATAAGCCCACAGATGGTCGTCGTGCAGGAACACGCGCAGCTCCCATGGCTTGCTGACGGCCAGCGTGTGGAAGGTGATCACCGAATCGTCATCGTCGTACATCAGCTGCGCGCGCACGCGGTCGCTCGAATGCAGCAAATTGGCCAGGGCGGCGTTGCAATCCATTTTCAGCGCCAGCACGCCGGCGCGCTGGCCCAGTTCCAGCAATGGCCAGACGGCAGTATTGGCCAGGCCGTCGTCGCCGTGCTCGGGTTCCAGCCAGGGATCGGCCTTTTGCTTGCTGGCGAAGCGGTAATTGATGGTGCCGGAGCACAGGCGCGGCGCCAGCGCCGATACCTGCTCCGTTTGCTGCACGCCGAGGCGGGTATAGATGTAGCTGTCGATGCGGCTGTCAAAGCACAGCTGCCACAAGGCGCCGGAGCGCGACAAGTGCACGCTGCCAAATTCAAATTGCGGCACGACGCCCGTATCCCACTCGGAAAAACTGGCGGCAACGCTGCCGTCAGTCATTTTTTGCAGGCGCAACTGGCCGCCCGTGCAAGGCCAGATGGCGATCCGGCTGTAGGCGCACGGCGCGCTCACTTCGCCCAGCGTGAGGCCGCCGGGAATGGTGAGCGGCGGACCGGCCTGGCCGGCCGCATCCACACTGACGAACTGGACGACGCCGTCCGGATGCTGGATGGGCGCCCACACGCGGTTGTCGAAAGCGATCGGCGCGCCCACCACGGGTGCGTTGCCGACATAGTCGATCTGGCATTGCAGCGACGGCAGGTCGGGCACCACGCGCGCGAGACCATGCTCGGTCGGCAGGAACAGCTTGCTGTTGAAGCCGACCGCCATCTCGGCGCGCCAGGCACGGTGCGGCAAATTCGATTCGGACAGCAGGCGCCCGTCAATGCCTTGCAAAGGCTGCCACTGGCCGGAGGCCGGCAGCCAGCCGAACAACATGCCCTTGCTGATGTCGAGCGCCAGCAACGCGGCGCTGACAGTGCCGAAGGTGCCGGAGAAAAATTCGTAGGTGCCTGGCGGCGGCAACACCATCTCGCAATCGGCCAGACTGTCGGCATCGTGCTCGCGCAGGCGTTCGCCCGGGATGTTGCGGTAGGTTTGCTTGAGGCCGGCAGCTTCCGAGATGACGGCGGCGGCCACGGCGCGCGCGCCATTCGGCGCGATCCACACGGCGGCGCTCGCCTTGCCGGGCGCCAGCGGCGCGCCATTTGCGGGCGAAAACTCAAATTCGGGCGGGAATTGGGCCGGCTCGCCCCGCATATTCATCAAGCGCGCGATATCGCCTTCGCTCAGCGCAGGTGCGACCGGAAAGCCCATCTTCGTGCTAGTCAGACGCATTGCGACTTCGTCAGCCTCCATGATCCAGTTTCCAGACGCAAGCGGCCAGTCAGCAGCAGTTGAATGATCCATCTTTCCTTCGGGGTTACAGGGGTTCATGACTAAAAGGTAGCGCCTCGTATACTACCGGCTTTTTATCTCCAAGGAAACATAGTTAAATCTCAGTAACGGGCTTTGTGCAAAAATCACGCACCCGCGTTTCCATAGTGAGAATTGGGGAGATTCTCAAACGAAAGCACGGGTCCAAATGTGACAAAAATGCCTCTTGATTGGGACACAATGCAAGGTACTATGCGGTTTGTCCATTCTGGCCAAAACGGCAATTTACCATGCAACTACAACTCGACCACGGGGCGATTGCCTACGATTACACGGCAAGCGCTGCGGAGCAAGTCCCTCTGCTGTTTTTACACGGCGCCCTCGGCGTGCGCGGCCAGTTTCAGCCGCTGCAGCAACAATTTCGAGAACGCGCGCAACTGGTAGTCGATTTTCCGTCGCACGGCGCCAGCCACGTCACGGGCGGAACGATGAATTGCGAACGTCTGGCNNCACAGCATGGGCGGCTATGTCGGCATGGTGATGGCGCACCTGGCCGCTGAGCGCGTCAACACGGTTGCCACGTTTGGCACCAAATTTTACTGGGACGAGGACACCATCGCCAAGACCGTGGGCGAACTCGACCCGGTACTGCTGCAAGGCAAGTCGGCGCGTTATTACGATGCCCTTGCCGCCGTGCACACGGGCGGTGGCGCCGATCAGGCGCTAGCCTTCACGCAATCACTGATCGCCGATTTCGCCCTCTGGCGCCTGAACGAGGACATGGTGCGCAACGCCAACGTGCCGTTGCTGGCGTGCGCGGGCGACCGCGACGCCATGGTGCCGGCGGCCGAGATCATGCGACTTTATGCTGCCCTGGATCCGAAAGTGAATGCAGCTGCCATCCTGCCAGCAACGCCACATCCGCTGCAGCAACTGCCGCTGGCATGCTTCGAGCAGACGGTGCGGCGCTTCTGGTCGCTGCAAGGGGGCCGCTAAAACGTGCCAGTCCTTTTCCGTTTTCTCTTCATCGCGGCATTGATACTGTCGCCAGCGACCAGCACGGCCCAAGAACTGGCCGACCACCCTGCACCCACAAAAGACGACTTAACCACGCTGTTTGACGGCCTGATGCCAGAACACCTGGAGCAGGAGGACATTGCCGGCGCATACGTGGCCGTGGTCGTCAAGGGTGAAGTCATGTTCGCCAAGGGTTACGGCCTTGCCGATGTCGCCGCAGGCAGGCGCGTATCCAACGACACCTTGTTCCGGGTCGGCTCGGTTTCCAAGCTGATGACCTGGACGGCGGTGATGCAACTGGTTGAACAGGGCAAAATCGACCTGGATGCCGACATCAACCGCTACCTGGACTTCGCCATTCCGCCGACCTTCGGCAAACCGGTGACGACGCGTCAGGTGATGACCCATACCGCCGGTTTCGAGGATGGCATTCAGGGCCTGTGGACTACACCGGCTGACGTCGGGCAATTGCGCAGTTTTCTGGTGGCGCGCATGCCGCAGCAAATTTTTGCGCCGGGCACTGTCGCCGCGTACTCGAACTATGGCGCGACCCTGGCCGGGTATGTGGTGCAACGGGTATCGGGCGAGCCGTTCAATGATTACGTGGCGCGCCACATCACTGGCCCGCTGGCGATGCAGCATACGTCTTTTGCCCAGCCCTTGCCTGCAGCGCTGGCGCCAGCAATGTCGGCCGGGTATGACCGCGCATCGCAAGCGCCGGAGCCGTTCGAGGTGGTAGTTGCACCGGCGGGCGGCCTGTCGACCACGGGACCAGACATGGCGCGCTTCATGCAGGCGTTCCTGCAGGGTGGTAGCCTGGACGGCAAGCGCATTCTCAAGAGCGAGACCGTGGCGCTGATGCACCAGCGTCACTGGGCGCTGGACCCGCGCGAAAACGCGATGGGGCTGGGCTGGCTGGGCGGACGCTACAACGGCCAGGCGATGATCGGCCATGGCGGGGACACGATGATGTTCCATGCCAGTTTGGACCTGATACCGCAAGCGCAGACGGGGCTGTTTGTGGTCTACAACAGCAATGGCAACCATGGCCGGCCGAAGGGGTTCGTGGTGCGCAGTTTCATGGACCGCTACTTTCCGGACCAGTCGCCACCGGCCAGCGCGGCAAACGCTTCGGGCAGTCACGCCGAGCTGGCGGGGATGTATATGGCGAGCCGGCGCGGGCAGTCCGGTTTGGGCTACTTGTACGCGATGATCGACCAGACGCGCGTCAGTGTACACGCCAACGGCACCGTCTCGACCAGCAAAGTGATGGCGCCCAAACGGAGCATGAATCGCTGGCGCGAGATGGCACCGGGATTCTGGAGCAGCCAGGATGGGACGCAGCGGCATCTGATCTTCAAGCAGGCGGCGGATGGGACTTGGCAATATTCAAATGGCAATCCGGCTGGCGTGTTCCAGCGTTCAGCCTGGTATCAAGATGCTTTTCTGGTGCTGGGATTGATGGGTTTTGCGGTAGTGGTGTGTTTGCTGAGTGTGGCGGCAATGCCGGTGCTGGCGTGGCGACGCAGGTCTCGGCCTGCCGCTTCACAAGCGGCTTCGGCGCAGGGCGCCGTTCATCTTGCTGCGGCGCTGTGCCTGCTGGTATGGGTCGTATCAGCCGTCATGATGGTCCTTGCCATGATCAACTGGCAATTCGTTGTTAGCGCAAGCTATGGCATTGGCCTGCGTACCATGCAGCTTACTGCTTGGCTGCATGCAATCGGCAGCGCCTGGCTGTTGTGGCGCAGCCGCCAGGCTTGGCGCTCGGTTAGCCATTCCGTGTGGACGAGGTCACACCAGGCATTGGTGGCGCTGGCGTGCCTGGCGTCGATCTGGTTATCCTGGCAGGGGAACCTGCTGTCGTTCAGCTTACGATATTAGCATTGCGGTTGTTCATCATCAGATCGTGCGAGCGCCACGCTGCCAGCTTGCGCTTGGGCGCACAGACAACTATGCTCGTAAAAGATGCAATGCTGATGGAAAGGGCACACCATGGTCACTGTTACAAACTTCGCCCGCTTTAATCTTTCGGCCCTACCGAAAAATGAGCAGCTCAACGTTGCTAACGTTATAGAGACTTTAAGAAAAAGTGGCAGCAATGCGCTGGGCGCACTCAATGCGAAAAAAGTTTCTGACTATAAAAATACTTACGTAATTCGAACTCTGCAAGGTACTCGCATCGTTGCTGAAATAAGAGATAGTCGCCACGCTTTGGAGGTTACTGACGTCTATCCTGGGTCGGTATTTGATCAAGCCACAACAACGATATCAAAGGTTCGCGTTGAAAAGTCTCGCCGGGGAAAAATTCGATCCAACTATTCTCCATCGGGAAGTGAATGAATTTGTCTCACATCTTACGTCGAAGACTAAACTTAACGGACGTGAATGTTTATCTGCGCTCTCGACAAATCTCTTACTGCATGGACAGCCGGTAAAGATCATGACTTGTTATAATTTTGCAGCACACTTTTGAAACGGCTTGATATCGAGCACGACTCAGGGTGAACGATTGCAGGCCGCCGCTGCGGCGGTTACCGAAACCGAAAAGGCGGCAGGGCAATCCGTATTAAGCGGGGGGCGACAATTGGCGCCGGAATGCGTAGCCAGTTGCGCCATGATCGGGGTTGGCGGGGGTGAAAATTCCGATTCCTCCACCTACGCTCAATGGCTCCCAACCATCGTTAAGCAATACCGAAATGACCTGAGATAGCCTATCCGACTGATGGCCAGTCAGCAACCCCGCCTCTACAATGAAGTCTGCAAGCGTGCGCCATACGTGATTGTGCTGAGGATCCGGGTGATAGGTCATTACCTCCGCACCGGCAGTAACCTGTGGTCGAACATAGCACAGCTCCCATTTCGTCTTTCCCATGTATTCTTCAATTCCTATAGTCAGCTTCGATTGCGGAAAATCCCAGTAGACGTATCTTGGGCAACACTTGTCGATCGTTCACACCCATGGTCGGGCAACACACGCGACAAAACCAGACGCTAGTGCAACAACTTGCTCAGCATAGTCATCTTTTGGCTGGCAGCAGCCACCGCATCCGCCTCAATCGCCCGAAAGAGCTTGAGCACTTCAAGGCCGGCATCCGTCAAACCGGCCCCTCCCCCTTTGGCCCCACCAGTCGCGCTACGCACCAGCGGTTCACGGAAACTGCGGTTCATCACATCCACCAGCAGCCACGCTCGCCGGTACGACATATCCATCGCGCGCGCCGCCGCGCTGATCGAGCCGGTTTGCGCGATCGCCTCCAGCAAGTCAGCCTTTCCCGGCCCCATCGCGACCTCGTCGTCACGCAGCAGGCGAATCTTCAATTCGACTTTNNCGGCGCAAGCGTCAGGCTCACGTCGCGCGCCAGAATCCGTAGGCGCAGGACAGCGCCCGGCGCCAGCAACTTGTGCGCAACCTGCATCACCGTTCCAGCCGCGCGCAAGCGCAGCAGACCATATTGCTCATCGTAGCCCTCAGCCACGCCTTCAACCAGCACACCGGCATCGTCAGCCAGCGCCATTGACAGATCAAGCCGCGCCAGCGTTTCGGCAGCCGGCCCGCTGGCCACCACCTGCCCGGCGTCAAGCAGCACCACATGGTCAGCCAGACGCGCCACTTCCTCCGCCGAATGGCTCACATACAGCATCGGAATCGCCAGCTCCGCATGAATGCGCTCCAGGTACGGCAGCACCTCTTCCTTGCGCCGCCCATCCAGCGACGCCAGCGGTTCATCAAGCAGCAGCAATTGCGGCGCGGTCAGTAACGCCCGTGCAATCGCGACCCGCTGGCGTTCGCCTCCGGACAAAGCCGTCGTTCGCCTTTCGAGCAGGTGGCCGATGCCAAGCAGCTCCACCATCTGCGCCATTACCGCCAAACCGTTGTCCGCACGCGCACGCTTGCGGGCAAAATCGAGATTGCCGCGCACCGTCAGATGGGGAAACAGGCTCGCTTCCTGAAACACATACCCTACGGCGCGCTGGTGCGCAGGCACGAACACGGCCGCATCTTGCCAGGTAACGCCGTTCACTTCAAGCAAGCCGCCCGCGTACCTGTCCAACCCGGCAATGGCGCGCAGGATGGTGGTCTTGCCAGAGCCGGAATGACCAAACAAGGCCGTCACACCCCGGCCCGGCAAGTCCAGCTGCAGCTTCATCGCAAAGCCGGCATGTTCCACATTGAAACGCGCGCGGATGCTCACGCCGCCTTCCGCGTCGGGTTAAAGGTGTACAGCAGCAGCAAAACCACAAAGCTGAACGCCAGCATGCCGCCCGCCAAAGTATGTGCCTGCGCGTATTCCAGCGCTTCCACGTGGCCGTAGATCTGCACCGAGACCACGCGCGTCTCATCGGGGATATTCCCGCCCATCATCAGCACCACGCCAAACTCGCCTATCGTATGGGCAAAACCAAGCGTGGCGGCCGTGACAAAGCCGGGTTTTGCCAGTGGCAGCACCACCGAAAAGAAGGTATCAAGCGGCCCGGCGCGCAAGGTCGCCGCCACTTCCAGCGGCCGCTTGCCGATGGCTTCAAAAGCGTTCTGCAAAGGCTGGATCACAAAAGGCATCGAATACACAAGCGAGCCGATCACCAGACCGGGAAACGTGAACGGCAGCAGGCCGATACCCAGCGCTTGTGTCGCCTGGCCTATTGGCCCGTGCGGGCCCATCGATACCAGCAAGTAAAAGCCCAGCACCGACGGCGGCAGCACCAGCGGCAGCGCCACCAGCGCGCCGACCAGGTGCTTCATGCGCGAGCGGGTTTGCGACAGCCACCAGGCTACGGGCGTGCCCAGCACCAGCAGCAGCACGGTGACGATGGTGGCCAGTTTCAGGGTCAGCCAGATGGCACCCCAGTCTTCAGCGTCGAGCATTACAGGTCGTAGCCGTAGGAGCGGATCACGGCTTGCGCCTTGCCGCTTTTCAGGAAAGCGATGAACGCCTCGGCCGCAAGCTTGCCCTTGCCGCGCGCGAGCATCAGCGCATCCTGGCGGATAGGCGCGTGCATGGTGCCCGGAATCAGCCAGGCCGAGCCGGATTTGAGCTTGCCGCCCTCAAACACCTGCGACATCGCGACAAAACCCAGCGACGCGGCGCCCGAGACGACAAANNTGCAGCTTGAGCTTGTTCAGCACCTCGACTGCCGCCGCGCCATACGGCGCCAGCTTGGGGTTGGCCAGCGCCAGATGCGCAAAATTTCCTCGGGCAAGCACCTCGCCCTTGGCATCGACCAGTCCCGGCTGCGCGCTCCACAACACCAGCTTGCCAATCGCGTAAGTAAAGCGCGTGCCGGCCACGGCGGCGCCCTCCTTTTCCAGCTTGGCCGGCGTTTCGTCGTCGGCCGCGAGCAAAATCTCGAACGGCGCGCCGTTCTGGATTTGAGCGTAGAACTTGCCAGTGGCCCCATACGACGCTTGCACCTTGTGACCGGTATCGCGCTCGAACTGGGCGGCGATCACTTTCATTGGCGCAGAGAAATTGGCGGCGACTGCCACTTGTACCTCGTCCGCATGGGCAAACTGGGTAGCGCACAAGGCAAACAGGCAGGCGGCAAGGCGAATCATGAAGGCTCCATGGNNCCGGGCACGGTTTCACGCACCGTCAGCGCGACACTGTCGGCGTGGCCCGCGTTGGCAATCGCCAGCGCCACCCGGTGCTGCGCGCCGGCCTCCAGCAGCCACAGCGCCCACTGGTCGGCGTGCCCCACAATGGGGGAGTCAAATGCGAGGTCAATGCGCCCTTCCTGGCGCAACGAGAAGCAAAACTGGTCAAGTGGCAGCGCCAGGCCCAGGCCGCATGCCTTGATGTAGGCTTCCTTGAGTGTCCAGAAGTCGACAAAGCGGCTGCGCTGTCCGGCTTCATCCAGGTCCGCCAGTTCGCCCACCTCGCCAGCGGCAAAAGAATGGGCGGCAAGTTCGCGCACCTGGACCTGGCGTCCGGTCCATTCAACGTCGACGCCAAGCTCGCGCCCGCAGCTGACCGCCATGACGATCATGCCCTTGGTATGGGAAAGATTGAAGTTGAGCGCGCCGCAGTCGGGCGCCGCAATGTGCGGCTTGCCATGGACATTGGCCGCGAACTGCCAGTCGCCCGGCGCCGTTCCGGGGCAATAGCCCGACAGCACGTTGCGCACCAGCGCTCTGGTAAGCAGGTAGCGATGGCGGTGGCGCGGATACAGAAACCGCGCCTGCCGTTGTTGTTCCTCGGCGCTCAGCCAGCTGGCATACAGCGCGAGGACGCCGTAATCGCTGATGTCAGCGTCACGGCAATACCACAGATGGATCTCGCCGGCGCCCGGAACTGGCGCGCCGTGCATCAAGCCTCGGGCTGGTGCAGCACCGAATTACGGCGCGAGTACAGGAAATACACGGCCAGGCCAATTACCAGCCAGATGCCGAACGCAATCCAGGTCGACTTGCTCAGGAACGTCATCAGGGCCACGCAGAAGATGATCGCCAGCGCAGGCACGTACGGTACGCCAGGGCAGCGGAACGCGCGGTGCAGGTCAGGACGCTTCTTGCGCAGCACAATCACGGCCACCGATACCAGGCAGAACGCGGCCAGCGTGCCGATGTTGATCAGCTCAGCGAGTACATTGAGCGGCACGAAACCGGCGATCAGGCCGAACACGATGCCAACGATCCAGGTTGCCAGGAAAGGCGTACCGAATTTCGGATGGATCGTGGCCAGGCGTTTTGGCAGCAAGCCGTCGCGCGCCATGGCAAAAATGATGCGGGTCTGGCCGAAGGTCATGACCAGAATCACGGTGGTCATGCCGATAATGGCGCCCAGGTCGACAAAGCCCGCTACCCACGATTCCTTGGCGTATTGCAGCGCCAGCGATACTGGATGGTCAACGCCGGCAAAGTTCTTGAACGGAACGATGCCGGTCATGATTGCCGACACCACCACATACAGCACGGTGCAAATGACCAGCGAACCGATGATGCCGATCGGCAGATCGCGCTCGGGCCGCTTGACTTCCTCTGCGGCCGAGGTCACGGCGTCGAAGCCGATGAAGGCAAAGAACACCAGCGCTGCGGCGCTCATGGTGCCGGTCATACCGAAAGGCATGAATGGCTGCCAGTTGGCAGGCTGCACGTGGCGCGCGCCAACGAAAATGAACAGCAGTACCACGCCGATCTTGATGAACACCATGATGCTATTGATACGGGCCGATTCACGCACGCCCCACGACAGCATGGCCGTCAGCACCAGCATGATCAGCATGGCCGGCAGGTTCATCATGGTGTCAACGCCGGGCACCGCGCCCGGGGCGGCAGTGAACGCNNGGCGGCGAAGCCGCAGGCCATGGCGGCGATGACAAATGACAGCGTCAGTGCCGGGCCGGCGGTCAGCGCGCCAGTTCCGGTCAGCACAAAAATACCGGTGCCGACGATGGCGCCAATGCCCATCAGGACCAGGTCGAGTGGACCCAGGACTTTTTGCAAGCCACCGGCGGCTTTGCTTTGCGCGACCATATGGTCGAGGTTTTTAGTTCGGAAAAGGCTCATTGTTACGGTCTCGATTGCTGTTTGTTATTGTGGGTGAAGGATGTTGCAGGCCGTCATTTTATACTGGCACCGGAGGCCCCAGCAAAAATTATGGAAAAGGCAAGCGTGCCATTCGCGCTCAGAGCGTGGACCATGTCTGCGCCACGCCGACCAAATGCACCACGCCGTAGCCGATGCAAATGAGCGAACTCCAGATCAAAAATGGGGTGGCCTTCGGGCGGGCAAACAGCAGCAACGGCGCAATGGCCAGGCCGCGCAGCAGATAGATACTGGTAATGGCGACCAGCGCCAGCTTGAGCAAAGGCAGTGGCGCCAGCACGCCGGCGCCTGACAACCCATAGGCGGCCCACGCCCCAAGCACCAGCGCGATGGCAAGCGTGACCAAAGCGGGATACGGGCTGCCCGCTTCGGACGCCGCCGCCATTTTCTCGCCCGCGCCAAAAAAACGGTACCACGGCCCGCCGCCGATGATGATTCCCACATGCAGCAGCGAAGCGATGGCGCTCAGGCACGCGCCGATCACGAGCGCGGCGTTGACATGGCCGCCCGTCATCAGGTCAGGTCGGTGGACGCGAGAAACACGGCAACCAGTGCTTCCAGGCCAATCTGGTCAGCTTCGTTAAAACGGTTCAGGGTCGGGCTATCGATGTCGAGCACGCCAAACGGTTCGCCATCCTTCATGAGGGGAATGACAATTTCAGCGTTCGATGCCGAATCACAGGCGATGTGGCCGGCAAAGGCGTGCACGTCCGGCACCAGCTGCGTGCGCCGCTGCGCAATGGCCGTGCCGCACACACCACGGCCAATCGGAATGCGGTAGCAGGCAACCTTGCCCTGGAACGGACCGAGCAACAGCTCCTGGCCATCGTGCTTGCGCGCCGGGCGCAGGAAATAGAAACCTGCCCAGTTGAGGTCAGCAATGCTGTCGTTGATGAAGGCAGAAAACTGCGCTGCGTTTGCCGTCAGATCGCGCTCGCCTTCGAGCAGGCTGGCGAGCTGGCGCGCCAGCAGTGGATAGTCAGGTGTAAGGCTCGCTGCTGATGATTCAAACATGGTTGACCGTTATTAAAATAGACAGTTTTCCATTATAGCGGAGCACCATTCGCCGCAATTGTTTCTGAGTGTAACTATGTTCGACCCCGCACCAACTGCTTTTCCGGCGTCACGTATTCTCGAACACTGATCTGGCAGCAGGAGGTAGCAGCAATGACCCAACTGACACACGACGAACGCGACTTTATCGAACGAGGCGGCACCTTGTGGTGCATGCGCATGGTGGCGCAGGACAAGTGGCAAATCTACAAAATTACTTGGGAAAACGAGGAAATTTTGCCGGTGCCGCCGACCTCGGAATTCCAAGCGGCGCTGTGGACGTGCATGCTGGCCGGACTGGCCGAATCGCATGGAAAAGNNGTTCTGGAACAGCCCGAAACGGCGCACACGTCGCCCTCGCCCATGCGAAGGCCCATGGAACGCCGGCGTTGACGATGCCTTCCGCTACGGAAGCAGACTACTTGCGATGCAACTGCTGGCGCGACAGCTTGCGCTGCTCCGCTTTTCCCCAGCGTGCGATCTGTTCGTCGGTCACCGGTTCGAGCGTTGGCACCCGCACCGGCCTGCGCTCCGCATCCACCGCCACCATCGTGAAATAGCAGCTGTTCGCGTGGCGCACCGTGCGCTGCTGGATGTTTTCCGTCACCACCCGTATCCCCACCTCCATCGAACTGTTACCCGTGTAATTGATCGACGCGAGAAACGTGACCAGCTCGCCGACATGAATCGGCTGCAAGAACATGACCTGATCGACCGACAGCGTCACCACATAGCTGCCCGAATAGCGGCTGGCGCACGCGTACGCCACGCTGTCGAGATACTTGAGGATGGCGCCGCCGTGGACATTGCCTGAAAAATTGGCCATGTCCGGCGTCATCAAGACCGTCATCGACAGCTCGTGCGCCAGCCACTGGGTGTTCTCGGGCGCGCTCATGGTCAGCGCTTGAGCTGCGACAGGTCGCGCACGGCGCCGCGGTCGGCCGACGTGGTCAGTGCGGCGTAGGCCTGCAGCGCTTGCGACACATAGCGCTCACGCCCTTCCGGCTTCCACGCCGCGTCGCCACGCGCATCCATTGCCGCGCGGCGGTGCGCCAGATCCTCGAACGACACGCGCAAATTGATGGTGCGCTCCGGGATGTCGATATCGATCATGTCGCCCTCCTCCACCAGCCCGATCGCGCCGCCTTCGGCCGCTTCCGGCGACGCGTGGCCAATCACCAGCCCGGACGAGCCGCCCGAAAAGCGGCCGTCGGTGAATAGCGCGCACGCCTTGCCCAGGCCCTTGGACTTGATGTACGAGGTCGGGTACAGCATCTCCTGCATGCCGGGACCGCCCTTCGGACCCTCGTAGCGGATGATGACCACGTCGCCTTCATGCACGGTATCGCCCAAAATCGCTTCGACCGCCGCGTCCTGGCTTTCGAACACGCGCGCCTTGCCGCTGAACTTGAGAATCGATTCGTCCACGCCCGCCGTCTTCACGATGCAGCCGTTTTCAGCCAGGTTGCCGTACAAGACCGCCAGGCCGCCATCCTGCGAATAGGCGTGCTCCTTGTCGCGGATGCAGCCAGTGCTGCGGTCGGTGTCGAGCGCGGCGAAGCGCTCCGACTGCGAGAACGCGGTCTGGGTCGGCACGCCGCCTGGCGCTGCGCGAAACAGCTCGAGCACGGCCGGATCATCGCTGCGCGTGATGTCGTTCTTTTCAATCGCCTCGCCCAGCGTCCTGGCATGCACGCTGTAGACCGAGGTGTCGAGCAGACCGGCGCGCGCCAGTTCGCCCAGAATGGCGCTGATGCCGCCGGCGCGGTGCACGTCTTCAATGTGGTATTTGTCGGTCATCGGCGCTACCTTGCACAGGCATGGCACGTTGCGTGAAATGCGGTCGATGTCGGCCATCTTGAATTCGACTTCGGCTTCGTGCGCGGCGGCCAGCAGGTGCAGCACGGTGTTGGTCGAGCCGCCCATCGAGACGTCAAGCGCCATCGCGTTTTCAAACGCCGCCTTGGTGGCGATATTGCGCGGCAAGACCGTGGCGTCGTCCTGCTCGTAGTAGCGCTTGGCCAGCTCCACGATCAGGCGCCCGGCGCGCAGGAACAGCTCCTTGCGGTCCGAGTGGGTGGCCAGCACGGTGCCGTTACCCGGCAGCGACAGGCCGAGCGCTTCGGTCAGGCAGTTCATCGAATTGGCGGTAAACATGCCCGAGCACGAGCCGCAGGTCGGACAGGCGGAGCGTTCGATCTCGGCCACATCGGCGTCACTGACGCTGCTGTCGCCGGCCTTGACCATGGCGTCCACCAGATCGAGCTTGATGATCTTTTGCTTGCCGTCGACGACCTTGAGCACCTTGCCCGCCTCCATCGGCCCGCCGGAGACGAACACCACCGGAATATTCAGGCGCATTGCCGCCATCAGCATGCCCGGCGTGATCTTGTCGCAGTTCGAGATGCACACCATGGCGTCGGCGCAGTGCGCATTGACCATGTATTCGACCGAGTCGGCGATCAGGTCGCGCGAGGGCAGCGAATACAGCATGCCGCCGTGGCCCATCGCGATGCCGTCATCGACGGCAATCGTGTTGAATTCCTTGGCCACGCCGCCGGCCGCTTCGATCTCGCGCGCCACCAGCTGGCCCAGGTCTTTCAGGTGCACGTGGCCCGGCACGAACTGCGTGAACGAATTGACCACGGCCACGATCGGCTTGTCGAAGTCGCCATCCTTCATCCCGGTGGCGCGCCACAGTGCGCGTGCGCCGGCCATATTGCGGCCGTGGGTGGTGGTACGGGAACGGTAAGTCGGCATGGTATCTCCAGGTAAAGCGGACAAATAAGAGTGTCAGTGTGCCTCGCCGCCCTCTAGTTGTCCAATATATGATCTAATAGGCTGTAATACTTTTTGCATATCACAGACCATGTCCACCACGATTGAGCTGCGCCAGCTGCGCTATTTCGTCAGCGTTGCCGAAGAACTGCACTTCGGGCGTGCTGCCGCGCGCCTGCACATGACCCAGCCGCCGCTGTCGCAGGCCATCTTCGCGCTTGAGCAACTGCTGGGCACGCCACTATTCGACCGCAACCGGCGCGGCGTGGCAATGACTGCGGCCGGCACGGCGCTGCTGCCGGAAGCGCGCCGTCTGCTGGCGCAAGCGGGCGAGCTGCCGGCGCTGGTGCAGCGCGCCGCGTCGGGCGCCACCGGCAAACTGGCGCTCACCTTTGTCTCGTCGGCCGACTACAGCGTGCTGCCGCCCTTCTTGCGCGCCTACCGCGCCGCCTGGCCGCAAGTGCAAATCACCTTGCAAGAAGCGACCTCGGACTTGCAGCTGGACGATTTGCTCAATGGCCGGGTCGATGCCGGCCTGTTAATTCCGCCGCTGCCGGACAAGGCGAAGGCCGAACTCGACTACCTGCCCGTACTCAACGAACCCCTGATCCTGGCCGCGCCAGCCGACCTGCCCGCGCTGCGCGGCGTGCAGGCTGCGGACTTGCGCACGCTAACACTGCCGCTGATCATCTTCCCGCGCCATATCTCGCCCAGCCTGTACGACGCCATCCTGGCCGTGTTCGGCAGCGCCGGCATCACGCCGGCCATTGGCCAGGAAGCGATCCAGATGCAAACCATCGTCAGCCTGGTGTCGGCCGGGATGGGCATTGCGCTGGTGCCGCAGTCAGTGAGCAATTTGCGCCGGCCCGGCGTGGCCTACCTGCCGCTGGTGCAAGCGACGCCGCTGGTGGAAACGGGGCTGGCCTGGCGGCGCGACAACGCCTCGCCGGTGCTGAAGGGTTTTCTGGAATTGATGCGCACAACCCTGTAGACGAAAAAAAAGCCTCATCCGAGGCTTTTATTTCATCGTGTGCCCGATTACTGCGGCTGGATGTTCGATGCTTGCTTGCCTTTAGGGCCGGCAGTCACGTCAAAGCTGACGCGCTGGTTTTCCGCCAGCGATTTGAAGCCGGTCGAGTTGATCGCCGAGAAGTGCGCGAACAAGTCTTCGCCGCCGTCGTCCGGCGTGATGAAACCGAAACCTTTAGCGTCGTTGAACCACTTCACAATACCTGATGCCATGTTCTATCTCCATAATGATTAAAGTGTGGCGCTGACTTCGCGCACCGTGGACCGGCGCGCAAACGACCACCTGCAATGATTATATGTCCACATTGCAAAGTATTTGTCGTACTTAGTTCACAAAATGGCGAATATTTGCAATATTCCATTTTTTAATTGTTGGCGCGCCGCACACATGTCGTGCGCAGCAATTTGACATGGGAAACTATGTCCCGGATACTCATTCTGCATACCCCTCCGCTTCCAGGCCGTTGAACAGCTTCAGGAGATGTCGCGATTCCTATTTCAGACACCACGCGTCCCGGATTCATCCGATCCCTCGTTGACGCCGCACTTGCCCCCTCCCTGCGCGCGCTTGCCGCCCTGCCTCTGCTGGCGGCTGCGGCCTCGCTGTGTGCCCAGCAATTGCCGGCCGGGACCGATCCCACCCCCAAGGGGCGCTTCAGCTACCGCAGCTACGGCGCCGAGCTGGGCCTGGCCAATGTCGCCGTTCTGCAGTTGCTGCAGGACCGCGACGGTTTCCTGTGGACCGGCACCGAGGATGGCCTGTTCCGTTATGACGGCTACCGCTTCGACGGCTTCGGCCTGAAAGAAGGCTTGCCCTCGACCTTCATCAACGCCCTGCTGGAAGACAAGGCTGGCGTGCTGTGGGCCGGCACCCAGGGCGGACTGGCCCGTTTTGACGGGCGCCGCTTCACGCCCGTGGCGCCAGACTCCGGCTTGCCCGCGCAGATCATCAGCGGCCTGACGAGCGGGCGCAACGGCCTGTATGTCGCCACCGCGCTCGGCCCGTACGCGGGCAATGCGCAAGCGCGCTTCAGCGCGCTGCCCGGATGGCCGGGCGGCGACGCGACCGCCATTTTGCAGGCGACGAAATCGGCGTCGCTGTGGGTGGCGCGCTGGGACGGCAAGTCGCACATGCTGGCCTGGCGCGACGGCCGCTGGCATGCCATTGCCGTGCCTGATGGCCGGCCCGAGGAGCGCATCGATGCCCTGGCCGAAGACGTCGATGGCCGCATCTGGGCGCGCACCTCCACCAGTTTGTGGCTGCTGAGCACGGACGGCACCCGCTTCGAGACCGCGTCCACCCCGATTGCGCTCGACAGCAGCCGCGGCTACCTGGCCACGGGCAAGCGCGGCGACCTGTATGTACCGACCGATCACGGCCTGCTGCGCCGCAGCGGCGGCCAGTGGGAGGTCACGCTGCCCGAAAGCGGCCTGCCGGGCGCACCCTTGCCGGTGCTGGAAGACCGCGAAGGCTCGCTCTGGATCGGTTCGGTGGGCGTGCACCGCCTGCTGGGCGGCGCCACGTTCGAGTCCTACACCACGGCCCAGGGCCTGCCGTTCGACACGGTTTGGAACATCCTGCGCGACCGCGACCGGCGCTTGCTGGTTGGCACCAGCCATGGTCTGGCAGTGGCTGAGGGCGCGCGCTTTCGCACGGTGCCCGGCACCGAGGGCACCATGGTGCGCTCGATCGTGCAGGCAGGCGACGGCAGCATCTACCTTGCCGGCGTGCCTGCCAACGATGTGATGCGCTACACGCCGGCGACCGGCGCCGTGACCCACCACATCATCAACGCCAACAATCCGGCCAAGCGCATTTTCCGCCTGCTGGCCGCGCGCGACGGCACCCTGTGGGCCAGCACCGACGGCGCCGGCCTGTGGTACGCCAACAGCGCCGACCCGGCGCTGCGCTTTACCCAGGCCGTGGTCCCCGGCGGCGGCCCCACCGAACGCATGAGCGACGTGCGCGAAGACGCGCTGGGGCGGATCTGGGTGGCTGGCCAGTTCGGCCTGGCGCTGCGCGACAACGGCGTGTGGCGCCGCTTCACCACGCGTGACGGCTTGCGCAAGGACCACCTTTCCTACGTGTTCCCGACCCGCAGCGGCGACCTGCTGCTGCCTTATTTCGACCCGATCGGCGTGGCGCGCATGCGCTATGTGGACGGCAAGCTGCAGGCGCTGGCGCACTACGACGCCGATAGCACGCGCACGCCCGACAAGGCCTTCATCGCCGGCGAAGATGCGCTGGGGCGCATCTGGCTCGGCGGCGGGCGCGGCATGGACATGGTCACGCCGCAGGAGGTGCGCCACTTCGGCACCGCGGAAGGCCTGATCGGCGAAGACACGGCCGCGATGGCCTTCTTCGCCGAGAACGACGGCGACGTCTGGTTCGGCACCACCAAGGGTCTGGTGCGCTTCGACCAGAAAGCCTTCGCCGCGCTGCCGGTCCAGAAAACGCTGGCCACCTCGCTGATCCGGCTGTCGATCGGCGGCGTCGATTACCCGGCCGGCGCAAAGGACGTGCGGGTCGCGCCCGGCAATACGTTCGAAGTGCGCTTTGCCGGCGTAAGCTTCATCGGCGAAGGCAAGATCCAGTACCGCGAGCGGCTGCTGGGGCGCGAAGAGAATTTCAACATCACCGACAGCCGCGACGCGCGCTACTCGGCCCTGCCTTATGGCCACTACCGCTTTGAAGTGGCCGCGCGCATCGGCGAGCACGGCGCCTGGGGGCCCGACACCAGTTTCTCGTTCGAGGTCATGCCCGCCTGGTACCAGACCTGGTGGGTGCGCATCGGCGCGGCGCTTGCCACGTTGCTGCTGCTGGCGGCTGGCCACCGCTGGCGCCTTGGCCACATGCGGCGCGAGAACGTACGCCTCGAAGGCCTGGTGGCCGCGCGCACCGAAGACCTGCAAGACGCCAACAAGGCCTTGCAGGAGTCGAGCATGCTCGATCCGCTGACGGGACTGAAAAACCGGCGCTACCTGAGTGCCTTCATGCCCGAGGAACTGGCGCGCACCATGCGTCTGCAGCGCGCGCGCGAGCACGCCGCGCGCAGCGCCTCCGAGCGCAATATCGACCTGTGCCTGCTGATGGTCGACCTGGACCACTTCAAGATGGTCAACGACGTCTACGGCCACGCGGCCGGCGACAGCGTGCTGCGCCAGGTGGCCGAAGTGATGCGCAGCGCCTGCCGCGCCTCAGATGTGGTGGTGCGCTGGGGCGGCGAGGAATTTTTGATCGTGGCACGCAATATCGACCGCGACCAGGCGCACATCCTGGCCGACCAGGTATGCGAAGCCGTGCGCGCCCATCCGTTTGACGTGGGCCATGGCGTGGTGCTGCAAAAATGCTGCTCGGTGGGCTATACGGCCTTCCCCGTGATTCCGGGCGAGCCGGACCGCTTTGGCTGGGAGCAGGCGCTCGAGCTGGCCGATCAATGCCTGTACGCGGCCAAGAAGAGCGGGCGCGACGGCTGGGTGGGCGCGCTGGTGCAGGAAAGCGCGCCCGACACCCCAGGCGACCAGATCCACGAGCTGCCAGGCTTCGGTCCCTGCGTCATTTTCAGCGCCTGGGCCGGTGGCCGGGAAATCATCTGGCCTTAGACCGCGCCGGTAAAGCACTCGTCGCGCAATTCGCCCCGCTCGATGCGATCTAGCACCGCTTCGATATTGGCGCGGGTGCGCGCCAGCCTGTCCTGGATCNNGTCCTGGATCGCGGCAATGTCGTCCAGCTTGGCCTTCAAGCTCTCGGCCAGCCTGCCGCGCACCCACGGCGCGCCCGCCTCCTGCGGCAGGAAATGGCGGATCTCGTCGAGTGAGAAGCCTGCATCCTGGGCCGACGTGATCACGCCCAGCATCTGGGCGGTCCCGGGCGCGTACACCCGGTAGCCGTTGCCCGTGCGCTGCACCGCCCCCAGCAATCCCTGCGCCTCGTAGTAGCGGATGCGCGACGGCGCCAGCCCTGTCTGTTTCGCCAACGTTCCAATATTCATTGCAATCTCCGCTTGACCTTCAAGTTAAGTTTAACCTTAAACTTGGCCTCATTCAATCCTGGAGCCCTCCATGCAAGCCTTCCAAACCCTGCAACTGCCTAATGGCAGCACGATCTCGAACCGCATTGCCAAGGCGGCGATGGAAGAAAACATGGCCGATGCAGCGCATGGACCGTCGGCTCAGCTCAAGCGCTTGTACCGCGCGTGGGCCGAAGGCGGCGCCGGCCTGATTTTGTCGGGCAACGTGATGGTCGACCGGCGCGCCATGAGCGGCCCGGGCAGCGTGGTGCTGGAGAACGACGCCGAACTCGCGTCGTTTGCCGAGTGGGCGCGCGTGGGGCGCTCGGGCGGCGCCCAGTTCTGGCTGCAGCTCAATCACCCGGGGCGCCAGATGATGAAAGCACTGGGCCAGGAAACCCGCGCCCCGTCGGCCGTGGCGATCGACCTGGGCAAGCATTCGTCCATGTTTGCCATGCCCAAAGCGATGACCGAGGCAGAAATTGGTGAGGTAATCGCCCGCTTCGCCGCCTCGGCCAGGCTGGCCGAGGCGGCCGGTTTCTCAGGCGTGCAAATCCACGCCGCTCATGGCTACCTGATCAGCCAGTTCCTGTCGCCGCTGACCAACCAGCGCAGCGATGGCTGGGGCGGCAGCCTGGAACGGCGGGCCCGTTTGCTGATCGAGGTCGTCAAGGCCGTGCGCGCCAGCGTCAGCCCCGGTTTTAGCGTGGCCGTGAAGCTCAATTCGGCCGACTTCCAGCGCGGCGGCTTTGACGCCAGCGACGCGCGCGCCGTGGTGCTGATGTTAAATGCACTGGCGGTGGACCTGGTCGAGCTGTCCGGCGGCAGCTACGAGGCGCCTGCCATGCAGGGCCAGACCCGCGATGGCCGCACGCTCGCGCGCGAAGCCTACTTCCTCGACTTCGCCAAGGACATCGCCGCCGTGGCCGCGATGCCGGTGATGGTCACCGGCGGCATCCGGCGCCTGGAAGTGGTCGAGCAAGTGCTGGCCGGCGGGGTTGCCATGGCGGGCATTGCCACCGCGCTCGCGGTCAACCCCGGCCTGCCGCTGGCATGGCGCACCGATCCCGGCGCCGTGGCCGAGCTGCCGCCAGTCGGGTGGAACAACAAGACCATGGCGGCGCTGGCGACAATGGCGGTGGTCGGCCATCAGCTGCGCCGCCTGGGCGACGGCGCCGCGCCCGCGCCCGGCGTGGCGCCGCTGTGGGCCTTGCTGGTGAACCAATGGCTGGGCATGCGTCTGGGGGCAAAGTACCGGGCCTGGATGGCGCTTGCGTAAGCCACCGCACAGACTAGGCCGACGAATCGGGCGAAGCTGACGTCTTGCTAGCAAACTTGCAGCCAATATTCCAAGGAGTTGTCATGTCCCACACCACCGACACCAAGCACGACCAGCCGCGCAGCACCGAAACCGAAGCGGACGTCAAGCGTAGCGGCGCCGATAACGGCGACAAGAGCAGCCATGACGCCACCAGCCGCATCAAGGCTGGCAAGGATGAAGGCGCCGGCGGCGGCGCCAAACAGCAACAGCAGCACCGCTGAGCTGACGTCCCAGGCTCGAATCAAAAATGCCGCCCGGCAAGCGCCGGGCGGCATTTTTGCATTTGGGACATGCATACAACAGATTTACATATATTTAACGTTTTCCCCGCGATTCGCTTGGTTCGATTGCACGAACTTTGCAATTTGAAATACATTGCATGGGTAGTTCAATTTTATTGGAGAAACCGTACCAAAAGATCGTCCCACAATCATAATAAGGAGACACTACATGAGCATTCGCTTTCGTAATTCCTTGTACACACTACTTCCCGCCCTTGTTCTGCTGACCCAGGTGTCGAACGCCGCCGCCAGCACCCTGAACCAAAACGCATCCTGGACCATCGACCGCGCCGGCACCACCACCAAGTACCGCTCGGTGGCGTATGGCGACTCGATCTATGCCGGCTACAACGGCTCGGTCACCAGCGCGGCCAAGTATGCGGCGCCGACCGTCAACGCCGAATACCTGTCGGCGCAATGGGGCACCGACATCGAGAGCGTGCGCCGCACCAAATCGGGCGCGGTAGCATCGGACGTGTACAACAACAAGATTGTGGCGGAACGTTCGTACATGCAAGCGAGTAACACCCGTGTGGTGACGTTTGAAATGTGCGGCAATGATGGCTTGCAGGCGCGCTCGGCCTTCAAGAGCCAGACCGGCACCTGCAACTACAGCGGCCTGACGGCGGCGGAAAACAGCTGCCGCACTTACGTCACCGCCGCCATGGATTACATCAACGCCAACGCCTACGCCGGCGTCAAGCTGAAGGTGATCTCCAACCTGCACTACCCTGGCTACGCCACCGACAATGTGCAAAGCACCTGCAAGGACGCCGGCACCGGCGCCACCGTCAAGATGCAGGATAAATTCCTGCCTGCCCTGGCGCGCATGAACTTCATGATGTGCGACGTGGCGCGCCAAAAAGGCTTCCTGTGCGCTGACAATTTTGCCCAGTACATGGGCGCCGACTACGACGCCAATGGCGACGGCGTGGCCGACGCTGCGGCGCTGCGCTATGTGAACGGCGAAACCGAAGCGAGCTACGTGACCCGCATCACGGCCACGCTGCGCGCTACGCTGCGCGACGCCAACACGCACTTCGTCTCGTCCGGCAGCAGCTACGACTACATCCAGTCCGACGACACCCACCCGACCTACAACGGCGGCACCTTCACCGCCGGCCTGTTCGGCTCGACCACCGGCAGCGGTGCGGCGCGCTACACGACCTTCACCGGCGGCAAGAGCCCGATCTGGAACCAGTTCGGGCACGAACGCATAGGCTGGGCCGTCTCGACCTATAACCCGCCAGCGCCGTAAGCGGCTTGGCTACGCCAACTGGCAGCGCCTGGCGCCTCTCGCGGGGACGCCTGGCGCTTGCGCTGGTGCTGGTGCTGGCCGCCGCCGGCGCGCTGGTGCTGCTGTGGATGCCATCTGCGCCGGAACCGGTCGTGGTGGCAGTTGCAGCAGCGCCGGCGCCGATCGCGCTCGCACCGCCCGCACCGGCAGCACCGCCACGTCCTGCTGCGCCGGTGGTGGAAGGCGACGCTGACCCCACCCCTGACCTGCGCAGCTATGTCGCGCGCGGCGAAAAGCCCAGCATGGCGCAGGTGATCGAACGCCTGCACCAGAAAGGCATCCATTCGGGCCTGGGCGCCTTCTCGCCACCCGGGACCAGTCCGCCACTGGTGGGCCTGGCCGTGCCGGAGGATTTTGTGCTGCCCAAGGGGTATGTGCGGCATCACCAGGCCACCGACGATGGCCAGCGCATCGAAGCGATGCTGATGTTCCATCCGGACTATCAGCCGCTGGACGCGAACGGACGGCCGATCGCACTGCCCGCCAACCGCGTGGTGCCGCCGGAACTGGCCCCGCCTGGCCTGCCGATCCGGCGCATCGTGATTCCGGCCGAGACGCACACGCCATGATTGCCCTGCTGCTCGCCAGTAGCGTGATGGCGGCACTGTATGCGCACGGCGCGTGGCTGCTCGGCTTCGTGTTCCTCGCGCCCTGGCTGCGCACGCTTGACGCCAGCCCCACAGTGCAAGCCGTGCTGCTGCGCGCCTACCTGATGGCGCTCGCCTACACGGCTGCCGCCTTCGCCTGGTTCGGCATCGCCTTTGGCACCTATGTCGAGATCGGACCGGCCATGGGCGTGGCGCTGCTGCTACTGGGTGCGCCCCTGTTTCAGCCCCAGTTTTTTGTGTTCGCGCTGGTGCGCCATGTGACGCGCCGCCGCCACGGCGCGCTGATCGGGGCACTGGCTGGCGCGGCGGCCTGGGTGGCGGCCGAATGGCTGCTTCCCCGCCTGCTGGGCGACACGCTCGGCTACGGCCTGTATCCATCGCGCCTGCTGCGCCAGGGCGCCGCCGTGGGCGGTGCGGCCGGCCTGACGCTGCTGCTGATCCTGTCCAACGAAGCGCTTGCGGCGCTGCTCGCGCGCCGCGCCGGCGGCCTGCGCGCCATGGCCACCCCGGCCGGCCTGGCCGCGCTCGCGCCGCTGCTGCTGGCCGGCTACGGCTACGCGGTGCTGTCCACGGCGCCTGGCACCGGCGCGCCATTGCGGGTCGCCTTGATTCAATCGAATATTGTCAACTACGAACGCGCGCGCCAGGAAAAAGGCGCGCACGCGGTGGTGCGCGAGGTACTCGACACCCACTTCGCCATGAGCTACGACGCCGTGGTGCGCCAGCGCGCCGACGCCGTGCTGTGGCCGGAGACCGCCTACCCCACCACCTTCGGCCGCCCAAAGAGCGAGGCCGGGGCCGAGTTCGACCGCGAAATCGCCGGCATCGTCAACGCCGCCGGCGTGCCCTTCATCTTCGGCACCTACGACAGCGACAGCGCGGGCGAATACAATGCCGCCGCATTTGTGCAGCCGGGTGCTGGCCTGCTGGGCTTTTACCGCAAGACGCGCCTGTTTCCATTCACCGAGTATGTGCCGGCTTGGCTGGACAGCCCGGCGCTGCGGCGCGCGCTGCCATGGACTGGCAACTGGCAAGCGGGCAACGGCGCGCGCGTCTTCCCGCTGCGCCTGCGCGGCGGCCGCGAGATTGCGGTGCTGCCGCTGATCTGCCTGGATGACACCGATCCGGCGTTGGCAATTGCTGGCGCACGGCTGGGCGCGCAGGCGATCCTGACCATGTCCAATGATTCCTGGTTCAGCGCCGCGCCGCTGGGCGCCGAACTGCACCAGGCTGCCGCCGCGTTTCGCAGCATCGAGACCGGCCTGCCGCAGTTTCGCGTGACCACCAACGGCTACAGCGCCGTCATCGACGCGGGCGGCGGCGTGCTGGCCGGGGCCCCCATGGGCCAGCGCACCTTAGTCGTTGCCGACGTGGCCGTGCGCAGCGGCGCACCCACGCTGATGGTGCGCTGGGGCGACTGGGTCGGCCGCACCGCCACGGCAGCGTTGCTGTTGCTGGCGGCCTGCTCGGCGCTGCGCTGGCGGCGCCGGGATAGCGCCGCGCTCGCCGCGCCGATCGTCTGGCCGCTGCACGTGGCGCTGTTGCCGCCCGCAGTGCGCGTAACTGCCGGCGCCTTGCACATCATCGCGCGCTGCGGCCTGCTATGGATGTGCGTGCTGCTGCTGCAAAATGACGCGCTGCGCACCAACACGCTGGGGCAAATACGTCTGTTTGCCGGCCTGTTCGTGGCACCGGAAGCGGCCGCGTGGGGCCTGATGCTGCTGTTTTCGGCCAAGGCCACGCTCGAGCACGGCGCGCTGGTGCTGCGCCGCGGCGCAGATCGCCTGGCGCTGCCCCTGGCGCAGATCGCGGCCACGCAGTACTGGTCGCTGCCGATGCCCGGCCCGGGCCTGAGCTGTGTTCTGGCCGATGGCAGCCGGCATGACCTGGCGCTGGCCAACCCTGCGCTGCTAGCCGCAGCGATGGTACAGGCCGGCGCGGCGCCGGCGCCGCAGCCGCGCCAGGCGTATGCGCAAGCCGTGCTGGCGATGCGCCCATCGCGCCTGGACCACCCCGTGGCCAAGTACCTGCTGCTGTCGCTGGCGCTGGCCATTCCCGCCTTTCATTTGCAGCAGCAGATCGCCTACGGCGGCGCATTCGGCGAGTATTACAGCTTTGGCCTGAAGGCGTATCTGACCGCCTTTGCGCTGTGGTGGGCCGCCTGGACCATCGGCGTCGCGCTGAGCGAGGCGCTGCTGCGGGCGGCAATTGAAACGGGTACCCTGCTGGCAGCCTGGCTGCGTCCGGCGCGCACCATCGCCGTGCGCCATGCACTGGAGCGAACTGGCCATGCGGCGCTGTTCCTCGGTCTTCCCGCCTGGCTGTTCCTGACGGTCTACGCCGCATAGAGCGCAGACCCTAGCGGCAATCTGCTGCTGCCGCTGACCGACAGCGCCCACCTGAAAACCCTGCCGCTGAACTGGGTTTGCTGGCGCGGCTCCACAGCTCGGCCAGCTTGCCGCTGGCCTCCATGGCCAGCAATTCCTCGTCAACCAGCTTGCGCAGTTCTTCCGCGCGCGGCTGGCGCCGCGAAATGCCGAAGTAGAAGGGCGTGCGCTCCAGTCCCGGCACCGGCGCCTTGCCGATATCCGGATCGGCAAGATAGGGTTTGCCGATCAGCGTGAAGCCGTTCATGATTTCGTCCTTCTCCACGAACAGCGCGCAGCGTCCCAGCTTGACCTTGCTGATCACAATGTCGATATTCCTGGCGCCCTGGTCGACTTCTCCGGCGACCAGGCCATAGCCCTCGTAATTGTGGCCCTGGATGCCGCACACGCGGTAGCTGTGCAGGTCGGCCGGACTGTTAATCGACAGGCCGAGCGGATGATTGTTCTTCGAATAATAGTAATACGAGGTGGTGTTATAAAAGGGGCGCGAAAAAAGGAAGTTCTTCTCGCGCGCTACGCTGTAGGTCATGTTGATGATCATGCCGTATTGCTTGCCCAGCACACTGACTGCCAGGCAACGCGTCCAGGGCTTCATGTCGATGCTGAATGCCACGCCACGGCGCGAAAAAATGTCATTGATCACTGCCACCGCAAAGCCGCTCAGCACCGCAGTCTTGTGCTGGGCCCGCCGCTCGTAATACGTAAACGGCGGCAATTCATTTTCATCGTCGCACACGGCCACTGCGTGCGCGGGTGCGCCTTGCGCCCGGACGCAGGCCGCGGCCGCGAGGCCGGCCAGCAGCATCAAGGTGCGAATTATTATCATGTAGATATTATTAATTTAGTTGCAGCAACGGAAATAGTTTACACCGAAACTGGCCATTTCCCTGCTTGCAACAACAAAAGTTGCAAAGATGGGAAGACGGTGTGTCGCCTTTTTGATTACAAGTGTATTTTTTTTGCCTACGGCAACTAACAGTGGCCTTACTCTGCGGTAAGATCATGCTTGTTAGGCGTCGCCGTCGACCTAAAAAAAGCTTCCTCGGCACATGACGCGCCCGCTTCCCCTAATTCATACCGTCGCCCCAAACAACGCTCTTTCGGTGCAATTGAAGAATAACGATCAAACATCCGCTGTTTGATTTTGTTTACTTTTTATCCATCTTTGGATACCGAATGGAGCTTGAATGAGCAAATCCGCCTTCCGTGCACTGACCACCCGCGCGCCACTGATCGGCATCCTGCTGCTCGCCTCCGGCTGCGCCCAGATCCGTCCCGAACCGGTGCACGAAAGCGCGCTGCTGGTCCAGGCCAAGGCCGACCGCGACAGCGCCCAGCGCGGCGTGGAAGCACTGACCGGTCCCCTGACGCTGCCGCAAGCGATGGCGCGCGCCCTCAAGTACAACCTGGACCGCCGTTCGCGCATGATGGAAGAGGCGATCGCTTCGGGCCAACTGGACCTGTCCAAATTCGACATGCTGCCGCGCCTGATGGCTAGCGCCGGCTACCGCCACCGCAGCGAAGACAGCACCACGCGCGCGGTCGATTCCGTCACCGGTGCGCCGTCGCTGGCGAACCCCTTCATCTCCTCCTCGCGCGACCACGGCCTGGCCGACATTGGCGCCACCTGGAATCTGCTCGACTTCGGCCTGTCGTACGTGACGGCGCAGCAGAACGCGAACCGGGTCCTGATTGCCGCCGAGCGCCGCCGCAAGGCGTCGCACCTGCTGCTGCAGGACGTGCGCACTGCGTTCTGGCGCACCGCCAGCGCCCAGAAGCTGCGCGCCAACATCCGCAGCTCGATCACGCTGGCCGAAGAAGCGCTGACCGACGCCCGCAAGGCCGAACAGGAGCGCTTGCGCTCGCCGATCGAATCGCTGCGCTACCAGCGCCAGTTGCTGGAAAACCTGCGCCTGCTCGAAGGCATCGACCAGGAACTGGCCACTGCCCAGATCGACCTGGCCAATCTGATCAACGTGCCGCCCGGGACCAACCTGCAAGTGGTCGAGCCGGGCGAGGACTTGAGCGACGCCATCCTTGAGCAGCCGGTTGACGCGCTCGAAACGAGCGCGATCGCCAACAACGCCGACCTGCGCGAGCAGCATTACAACGTGCGCGTGGCGCAGGCCGAAACGCGCAAGGTCTTCTTCAAGCTGTTCCCCAACCTGAACCTGAACGCCAACCTCAAATACGATACCGACAAATACCTGGTGCATAACAACTGGAATGAAACGGGCGCCCAGCTCTCGTTCAACCTGCTCAATCTGGTCAGCGGTCCGGCCCAAAAGCGCCTGGCCGAAGCAGGCGTGGCGCTGGCCGACCAGCGCCGCGTTGCGGTGCAGATGGCAGTGCTGGCCCAGATGCACTTGGCGCGCCTGCAATACGCGAACGCACTCAAGCAGTTCCGCCGCGCCGACGCCATCTGGTCGGTCGATGAGCGCATCAACCAGCATGGCGCCAACCGCGCCCAGGCCGAAAACCAGGGCAAGCTGGAGCAGGTGTCGAACAACACTACCGCCATTCTCAGCCTGCTGCGCCGCTATCAAGCGCTGTCGCACGCGCACGCAGCGGCCAGCAAGCTGCAAGCGGTGCTGGGCGTGGAGCCAGCCACCGACAGCCAGGTCGGCTTGCCGCTGGCTGAGTTGAGCGCCACCATCGATGCCGCCTTGCGCGGCCAGGGCGCCAAGCCATGATGCGCCATTGCGTCTCCGCCTGC
>CXWL01000244.1_pt1 | contig 34797 bp, 38 predicted proteins | sample 590931 | NCBI WGS metagenome assembly CXWL01 (sample SAMEA3498368, study PRJEB10139) | groundwater metagenome | biome: water well; material: biofilm material | place: Germany | collected 2015-04-27
GCTGGCGTTTCGCGGTGTCGATCTGGATTCATCGACGCCATCGGAATTGATGGGCGCAAGCGCACGCTTGAACAATGCGCTGCGCCGGTTCGGCTCGGGCTGGTGTCTGCATGTCGAGGCGCGGCGTTCTCCGGCGCCGGGTTATCCCGACAGCCTCTGGCCCAATGCACTCGCCTGGCTGATCGATGAAGAGCGCCGGGCGGTCTTCGAGCACGCGGGCGCGCGCTTCGAGAGCCAATACTTTCTGACGCTGACCTGGCTCCCGCCGGCGGAGCGCCAAGGCAAGCTCGAAAGCATGTTATTCGAGGGCGGGAGCCGCGCCGGCGCTATCGATGCTGACGCCGCGTCTGTCGATTATCGCGACCACCTCGAACGCTTCGTGTCTGAGAGCGATCAGCTCCTCGCGCTGTTTGAGACAATGGCGGCAGAGGCGCGCTGGCTCAATGACGAACAGACGCTGACCTACCTCCATGATTGCGTTTCCGATCGGCCTCACCGGGTTGTGGCGCCAGAGACGCCGTTCCATCTGGATGCGCTCTTGTCTGACGCGCCGCTGGTCGGCGGCCTCGCGCCAAAGCTCGGTGCGCATCATTTGCGGGTGATCTCGGTTCGCAGCTTCGTCACCGAGACCGAGCCGGGCCTTCTCGACGCCCTCAATCGCTTGGCGGTCTCGTATCGCTGGGTGACGCGGTTCTTGCCGCTCGACCGTGAAGAAGCGCGGCGCGAACTGGAGAAGATTCGTAAACGGTGGTTTTCAAAGCGGAAGGGGTTGCTCACGCTACTCCGCGAGGCGTTGTTTCGCGAAGAGGCCGCGCTCCTCGACAATGACGCGTCCAATCAGGCTGATGACGCTGACGCTGCGCTTCAGGAACTGGGCGCCGATGCGGTTTGCGCCGGCTTTGCAACGCTCACCATTGTCGTCGCTGAGCCGAGCGAAGATGCGGCGGACGAAGCCGTTCGCCAAATCCAGCAGGTGACGGACGGCCTTGGGTTCGTGACCCAGGTGGAATCCATGAACGCCGTCGAGGCTTGGCTCGGCGGCCTTCCAGGATCGGCTTACGCCGATGCGCGCCGGCCGGTGCTGTTATCGCCGAGCCTCGCGCATCTGGTGCCGACGAGCGCGGTGTGGGCGGGCGCCGCGCGCAGCGCGCATCTGGATGGCCCGCCTTTGATGATGACGGCGACGGATGGCGCAACACCGTTTCGCCTGAACCTGCATGTCGGCGATGTCGGCCACACCCTGATTGTCGGACCGACAGGCGCCGGCAAATCCGTACTGCTCGCCACGCTCGCGGCTCAATGGCTGCGCTATCCCGACGCGCAACTCTATCTCTTCGACAAGGGGCGTTCCGCGCGCGCCACGATTTTAGGATTGCAGGGCGACTTCTTCGATCTCGGCGAAGAGGGCGCCTTGGGCCTCCAGCCTTTGGAACGGATCGACGACGAAGACGAACGCGCCTGGGCGCTCGAATGGATTGTCGGCCTGCTCGCCGGCGCCAAGGTCGCAGTATCCCCAGAGCGCAAGGCAGAACTCTGGCGCACGTTGGAGGTGCTGGCGGGCCGTGCTCGCGACGATCGCACGCTTACCTTGTTTGCGGCGCTAGTGCAGGACCGTGACGTGCGGGCTGCGCTTCAGCCCTTCACGCATGTCGGTCCATACGGCCGGCTTCTCGACGTGGAACGATCTTCGTTGGGCTATGGCGCCGTCCAGGCGTTCGAGATGGACGATCTGATGCGTCGGCCTGACGCCGCTGGCGCGGTTTTGGCAGCGCTTTTTCATGCTCTTGAGCAGCGCTTCGATGGCCGGCCCACCATGCTCGTCCTCGATGAAGCATGGCTCTTCCTCAAGGATGCGTTCTTCGCCGCGCAAATCCAGGACTGGCTGAAGACGCTGCGCAAACGCAACGTCGCCGTCGTGTTCGCCAGTCAGGAATTGGCGGACGTTGNNGGCGGACGTTGAGGCGAGCCCGATCGCCTCTACCATCATCGAAGCCTGCGCCACGCGCATCTTTCTCCCGAATGATCGCGCCCGCGAGCCGCGTTCACGCGCCTTCTATGAAGCGCTTGGGCTCAACGCCCGCCAGATCGGTCTGATCGCCAATGCGACGCCGAAACGCGACTATTATTTCGTGTCACGCGAAGGCTGCCGTCTCTTCGAATTGGGCCTTGGTCCGGCCGCGCTCGCCTTCGTGGGCGCGTCGCGTCCCGAAGATCACACGATGATGGACCGCGTTGCGGCAGAGGCCGGGCCGGCTGGCTTCGCGGCGGCCTGGCTGGAGGCGCGAGGACTTCGCGACGCGGCGGACGCCGTTCGGCGGTTCGAGCGCGTCTCAGCGCCAGCGCAATCTGATCAGTCCCCGAAGACCGAACACCTCGTGCCAGCAGAATAGGAGCAGCCAATGCACGGATCTTTGTCAAAACTCTTGGCGGGCGCGGCGCTTGCCGCATTGCTCGCGGTCGGACCGGCACAGGCGCAATTGCCGGTGATCGATCCTGCAAATCTGGCGCAAAGCGTCATTCAGGCGGCACACGCGCTCGAACAGATTCACAACCAGGTCCAGCAAATCGAACAGCAAGCCAGGATGCTGGCGAGCAACCCGCTTCAGCTTTCGCCTCAACTCACCGCCTCCATTCAACGGGCACGGTCGCTCTTCGATACGGCTCAGGGCATCGCGTTTGATGTGCGACGTGTCGGGGACGACATTCGCACGCTCTATCCGGATACATGGGAGAACTTCAATCTCCGCGATATCGTTTCGCGCTCCGATCAATGGATCGCGGAAGATCGCCGCGCCCTTGAGCGCGCGATGCGCGCCGAAGCGAACGCCGCAGAGGCCGTCGAGACATCGCGTGGTCGCATCGATAGTGCGCTCTCGGCTTCATCGGGAGCGGAAGGTCAAACCGGCGCCGTGCAGGCCGGAAACCAGCTTCTGGGCATTCAAGCCACGCAACTCGCCGAAATCCAGGCGCTGCTCGCTGCCCAAAGCCGCGCGCTCACGACCGAGAGATTGCAACGCGCTGCGCAAGAGGCGCGAGGCCGAGAAATTCAACGCCGCGCGTTTCCAACTGAATCCACGGGCGACCTGCCGCCCGCGCGCACTGCATTCTAAGGATAGCGCGCCATGGACCCGTCGACAGTCAATTCCTTCCTCGACCAGTTTTTGGCGGTGGCGGATTCCGGCTTCGGTCTGATCCGCGGCGACGTCAACTTCGTGCTCAATGCGCTGATCGTGATCTCGATCGTGCTGGCGGGGGCTCAATGGGCGCTGGCGGGAGAAGCGCCGATGGCGCCGTTCTTCCGCAAGGTGCTGTTCATCGGGCTGTTCGCGTTCCTCATCAACAATTGGGACGCGCTTGCAACCGCGATCAATCAATCGGGCGCGATGCTTGGCCTGCGCGCCGGCGGCGGTTCGATGACGATGGCGGACCTTCACAATCCCGGCCGCGTCGCGCGCATTGGCATGGATCTGTTCGGCCGGACGGTCGCGCTGTCGGAAGGCATGAACATCCTCACCGATTTCATTCCCATGGTGACCATCCTGCTGGCGGCCGTCCTGGCGATGATCGGCTTCTTCGTTCTGGCGCTGCAAATCTTCGTTGCGCTGATTGCGTTCAAGCTCGGCAGCCTTGCGGCGTTTGTCGCGCTGCCTTGGGGCGTATTCAGCGGCACGTCATGGGTGGCCGAGCGCCCGCTCGGTTGGGTTGCAGGTAGCGCCATTCGGCTCTTTGTTCTGGCGCTGATCGCCTCTGTGTCGCTGACTTTTGTGAATACCTTGCCCGCAACGCTGACGCTCGACGCGGGCGGCGCGCTCAACGTGCTGCTGTTCGGTTTGACGGTGCTCGCGCTCGCGTGGTTCGGGCCGATGTTGGCGAGTGAAGTGATGCAAGGCCAGCCGCATCTGTCGGGCGCCGATGCTGTGCGGACCACGATCGGCGCCGCAGCAACGGGGATCGGCGGGGCTATGACCGCCCGCTATGTGGCGGTGAATACGTTCAATGCGGTCAAGAGCCTCGGGCAGCTCGGCCGATCCGCAAAGAGTGGCGGAGGTGGTGGCGGAGGTGGTCGTGGTCGTGCGTCGCCGCCCGTCAATTATGCCGCGATGCAGCCCAAGCCCGCGCCACCTGCCAATCCTAACGCCTCTGGGGGACGTCCATGAACATGCCATTTCGCTCGCCGGCGAAGAGCTTCGCCGCTGATCCGCCCGACACGCCCTATCGTCGCGCCGCGCAGGAATGGGATGCGCGCATGGGGTCTGCCGTGCTCTCCGCACGGACCTGGCGCATGGTGGCCTTCGTCAGTCTCGCGCTTGCTGGATTGCTCGGCGCTGGCTTGACCGCCGTCGCCATGCAGCGACGCACCTTCGTCCACGTCGTCGAGGTGAGCCCAGAAGGGCAGGTGCTGTCGGTACGCAGCGCGGACGGTCGCTGGTCGCCGACGCAAACGCAGATGGCCTACCACCTCGGACGGTTTGTTCGCCTTGTGCGGTCGTTGCCGACCGATGGCGTCGTGCTGCGCGAGAATTGGCTCGACGCTTACAAATATCTGACGCCAGCGGCCGCGACGCAGCTCACTGAGATGGCCCGCTCTGACGATCCTTTTATGAGCCTCGGCCGCGTCGGGCGTACTGTGCATATTCGATCGATCATCGCGCGATCCGATCATGCCTGGGAGGTGAGTTGGATCGAGCGCTCGACCAACGAGACGGGCACGCCGGAGCCTCAACTCTATACCGGCGTCTTCACCGTCACGACGCGCGCGCCGCGCAACGCCGACGAGATCGCCTCCAACCCGCTGGGGCTTTTCATCACCGACTTTAGCTGGAGCCGTGAGCGATGATCTCTCGTCCTCTGTTGCTTGGCGCGACGCTTATGCTTTTGAGCGGATGCGCAACCACCGGCGCCGCTCAACCGGCGCTGCCGCCGCCTGTGTCCATCGCAACGGTCGAGCCGCCGGCTCGCATCGCGCCACCTGTGCCTCGGCCGTGCGTGTCAACGCGGCGGGTTCGGTGTCCAACGCCCGTCGATGTGCTCGCAGCCGCCAACGGCGCTGCGCGACAGCAGCCAATCGCCGGCGGCTTCACAGAGGCGCGCCACGTTTACGCCTATGCGCCAGGCGCAATCTACGAGCTCTACACAAATCCCGGCTTCATCTCGACGGTCCTGCTCGAACCGGGCGAGACCATCAACGCCATTGCCGCAGGCGACACGTCCCGCTGGATGGTGACGGAGACCAACGGTGAATCCGACGGCGAGGGACGCACGATCGTTCTGGTGAAGCCGCAGACGACCGGATTGCGGACGAACATCGTGCTCATCACCGATCGCCGGACCTATACGATCGAGGCCAGCTCATCGGCGGGCACGACCTATTCCGCGCAGATCGCATGGTCCTATCCGGCTATTCAAGGTGAAGCAGACGCGGCGATAGCGCGCCCGATGAACGAGAACTATCGCGTCCGTACCGTGCACGGATTGCGCCCGTCTTGGTTGCCGATGCGCGTCTATGACGACGGACGGCGCACCTGGTTGGAGTTTCCCGAATCCGTTGGCTCGGCCGACATGCCGCCGCTCTTTGTGATCACGCCCGAGGGCGCCGAACTCGTGAACTATCGGGTGCAGGGCCGCCGCTACATGGTCGATCGCATCTTCGATGTCGCCGAATTGCGGTTTGGTACGCGCGCGCCGATCGTGGTTCGCGTTGAACGACGAGCACCCCGCGCCGGTCAGGGAGCGCGGTCATGAGACTGGTCGCTGCAAACGAGACATCGACGACTGACGCCGCGGGCGTTGCGATCCGCGCCAAGCCACCGTCGCCGAAGCGGCTATCGCGCAAGGTGCTGCTTACAGGGTGCCTGGTTTTCGGCGTTGTCGTCGCTTTCGCGCTTGTGAATGGTCTGAGTGAACGGCCCGATCGCCGCGCCGCAGAAGCGCAGAACATCGGCGCTGCATCTGGTCCGCCGGATTCCATTCGGTCCGCAAGCTCGGACTACTCCGTAGGCGATCTGCCCCGCGCCGACGCGCTGGAAGCGCCGCGCGATATGCTGTGGGGTGATCATCCCCCGCCCGAGGGCGCGGCGCGAGGCGCGGACCTTGGCCCGCCGGTGGATCCCGCATGGGCTGAGCGCGGCGCGTCAACCGCACGCACTGCGGGAGGGCCAGTTGTGGACCCGCAAGCAGTGGCCCGAACTTCTCCGATCCTTTTCGGAGACAGAGGTGATCGCCCGGCTGGTTCACTCGCGACCGGCGATGGAGCCTACGGCGGTCCGCGCGCGGCGTTCCTGGCAAGCCAACGCGGCGCATCTGCTGACCGATTGGACAGCGCGCTCACGCCGCCGCGATCGGCAAATGAGATTCTTGCGGGATCGGTTATTCCGGCGGCTTTGGTGACGGAACTCAATTCCGATCTCCCTGGCCGCGTGATCGCGCAAGTCACCGCGCCGGTTTACGACAGCGTGACGGGTGGTCGCCTTCTCATCCCACAAGGTGCGCGCCTCATGGGCACTTACGATTCCGCCAACGCTTACGGTGACCAACGGCTTCTGCTGGTGTGGAATCGTCTGATCATGCCGAACGGCTGGTCGATCGGTCTGCAAGGTATGGAAGGCGCTGATCCATCGGGCGCCGCGGGTCTGCGCGACCGTACCGACTTTCACTTGGGCCGCCTCGCGGGGGCTGTGGGGCTCTCCGCGATCATTAGTGTCGTCGCGAACAACTCAGAAAATGATCAGCGTACCGGAAGCTTTGCGCAAACCGTTGGCGACGCTGCCGCACAGGAAGCAGCGCGCACTGGCGGGCGCATTGTGGACCGTGAGCTGTCCGTGCGTCCGACCCTGCGCGTCCGCGCCGGTGCGTCTGTTCGCGTTCTGGTGACGCGCGACATCCGACTGCGCCCGTACCCGGTCAATTGAGCCAAGGGGCAGAACAATGCTTCGCGAGAAACAGGCAGCGAGCTTCCTGGGCGTAGCCCCGAAGACGCTCGCCAATTGGCGCTCCCTTGGGAAGGGGCCGAAGTTCTGCCGGCTGGGGCGGGTGATTGCCTATCGACAGGGGGATCTGGAAGCCTTCGTCGAACAGCGCCTGTCTGAACCTACAGGCCCGTATGAGTACAACCCGCGAGGCCGACGCGCGAGCTAACGATCAAGCGTCGAGGTAGTCTTATCGCTTCGCTTGGATGCCCCGGCTCTGTTAGTGACAATGTAGATGGCATCCGCGCGGGGTTCGGAAATCCTCCGCGGCGCTCGATCATCAACGAGGCGAAAACGGCTCCGAATCTTCGTGACTACATTATGCACGTCGCTAGACGATTTCGAATCGCGGTACTTTTGACGGTATGATTTTTTCTACCCTCTCAAAACACCGCATTTTAGCGGCATTTCAGATCTCGTTGATAATCGAGTGGGAATAGGTAGAAACGTTGCTACATTATATTGACTGGCGCCTCACGGGGTGCTATCCTGCGCGAATTGGAGAGCGTCCGTGAGTATCACCACAATTTCGAGCCGAGAGTTCAATCAGGACGCTGGCGGCGCCAAGAAGGCTGCCGAGAAGGGGCCGGTCGTTATTACCGACCGTGGACGGCCTGCCCATGTGCTGCTGAGCTTTGAAGATTATCAGAAGCTGCTAGGCGCCGGCCCGAGTTTGTTCGAAGCCTTGGCGATGCCGGGCGGCGAGGACATCGAGTTTGACCCGCCGAAAATGCAGCTGACCACACGGCCTGCAGACTTCGACTGATGTATCTTCTTGATACCAATGTCATTTCTGAGCTTCGCAAGGCGGCGCGTGCAGACGCATTCGTGCGCACTTGGGCCGAGAAGACGTCGGCGAACTCTTTTTGGCTTTCAGCAATCACGGTGCTCGAACTGGAAATCGGCGTCTTGCGTGTCGAGCGCCGCGATGCGACCCAAGGCGCTCTGCTTCGGCAATGGCTGGAGAATTGGGTGTTGGTGCGATTTGGCGAGCGAATTCTTGGCGTGGACCTAGAGATCGCGCGCCGAGGCGCCCAATTGCACGTTCCCGATCCCCGGCCCGAGCGCGACGCTCTTATCGCCGCGACGGCTCTGACACACGGATTGACCGTAGTGACGCGCAACACCGCTGATTTCGAACCGATGGGCGTGGCATTGCTCAATCCGTGGTTGGCGCCGGGCGCGTGAGCTGGAGTGCAGACAAATCGAGACGCAGCGGAGTGCGCCCGCATTCATTCGCCAACATTCGCGGTCAAGCGGAAACGCGCGACGGAGGAATTGCCGGTGGTTTCAGTCGCCGCTGACAAAAAGGCGATAACTACCAAAATGCTATGGTGCCGGGCAACAAAGGAGTGGGAATGACGCGCTAAGCTTGGCTCAGTTCGAGCCGGCTTTCGTCGACGATGCGCTCGAAGGCTTCGGTGTCGCTTTTGATGCGGTATTGGATGGGGCCGCGCTCGGATGGGAGGGCGCGGACGATGTTGTAAATGCCGCCGGGCGTGGACACGCGCCCAGAACGGGCGACAGAGACGCGTTGGCCGGCGTCGAAAAGGGGATGCGCCATCATGGCTCCGAGTTTGAGGAAAGGCGCGCCTCTGAGGCGCGCGAGCGTGGCCTTTCATGGCCCATTTTCACAAAAATGCCAAGCGCCGGTTTGTCGCGCCGACTACGCCGCCTTCTGCACGAAGATGCTTCCTGCCGAATAACCCGCGCCGAATGAGCAGATGAGGCCTTTGTCGCCGGCCTTGAGGTCAGCGGAATGGTTGTGAAAGGCGATAATTGAGCCGGCCCCGGCTGTGTTGCCGTAGGTGTCGAGCACGGTGGGGGCTTCGTCCTGCGTGGCTTCGTGCCCAAGGATGCGCTCGGCGATCAGGCGGTTCATGTTGGAATTGGCCTGATGCAGCCACATGCGCCGCAGGTCGGTTGGCTTTAGCTCAAGCTCGGCCATGTGTTGGAGGATCATCTCCGACACCATTGGCACCACTTCCTTGAAGACTTTGCGCCCCTGCTGGACGATCAGCTTATCGGGCATATCGCGCCACTGAGGATCACAGCGATTGAGGAAGCCGAAATTGTTGCGGATGTTGTTGGAGAAACGCGTCTGCAGCTTGGTGCCGAGGATCGCCCACGAGCCGGGCGGTGCAATGTCGGCGTGTTCCACCAGGATGGCCACCGCCGCGTCGCCAAAGATAAAGTGGGTGTCGCGGTCGCGCAGGTTGAGGTGCCCGGTGCAGAGTTCGGGGTTCACCACCAGCACCGAACGCGCGTGCCCAGCGCGGACAATGTCGGCGGCGTTCTGGACCGCAAACGTGGCCGACGAGCAGGCGACGTTCATGTCGTAGCCAAACCCGCCCGCACCCAGCGCGTTCTGCACTTCGATGGCGAGCGCCGGGTAGGGCCGTTGCAGCGACGAGCACGAGCAGATCACCGCGTCAACTTCGCTCGCGTCACGGCCAGCGCGCTCTAGCGCCTGCTTGGCCGCGATCACCGCCACCTCGGCCATCAGGGAAATCTGTTCGTTCGGGCGCTCTGGCAGGTCGGGGACCATACGGTCCACGTCGAGAGCGCCTTTCTTGTCCAGCACGAAGCGGGACTTGATGCCCGAAGCTTTCTCGATGAAATCGACGCTGGAGGCTTGCAAAGCTGGTAATACGCCAGAGGCGATGTCGGCGGCGTGCTCTGCGTTGTAGCGCTCGACGTACGCATTGTACGAGGCGACCAACTCAGCGTTGGAGATGGAATGGGGCGGCGCGTAAAGGCCGGTTGCGGAGATGACGATTGTCAAGCTCGGTGTCCCTTGGGGGCGGGCAGCTGCGCCGTGGAAAGCGGCGCTTAGACCCCGCTCGCCATGGCGTCAATCAGCCTCGCCATCTCGTTGCGGCAGCAAAAGCCAGGGCGGAGGGTCAAGCCGCACTTGGCGTCCCTCGGCAGAGAGGGCTTGGCCCTTGTCGATCGCCTCCAACGCACGGTCGAGGCGTAAGAACGCCATTGCCCGCCCCGGCCCTCCGGTGCGCACGCTGCCGATCGCAGCCTCACCGGCGTGGACGGACCCGCCATGCGTCGGCGTCGGCCCTTCGAACGCGATGGGGCAAAATTTCTTGCGCGTGGTCGCACGCCGTTTCATGCGGCTGACATTCTCCTGGCCGACGAAACATCCCTTCTGGAAGTCGACGCCGTTGAGCTCCTCCAGCAGACCCTCTAGCGCGAAAGTCTCCTCGCTCGCCCCGTCGCGCGCCAAGTCCGGAACGCCTAACGCTAGTCGCGCCTGTTCGAACGCCTCCGCGCCGTCCTTCAGAGCGTCCGCCTCGCGTCTCGAAACCAGCTTGCGCCAGCCGAGCGCGCCCTCGGGAAATCGCGGATCCGGCGCCGCGCCTTCGAGCGGCGCCTCGCTCCAGGCGACGCCGTAAAGCGCGCTGACGTCCTCGATCGTGGTTTGCGCGCGCAATTTGTACATGGAGAGTCGCTGTAGCAGAGCGGCTGCGCGGATGGGGTCGGCTTCAATCAGCACACCTCCAGCTTCCGCCGGCCACACGATCATGTCGGCCAGCACTTTGCCTTGCGGGCTCAGCAGCGCCGCGTACAGCGAGCGCGCGAATTCCAGCTTTTCGAGATCTTGCGTGAGCACGCCCTGCAGGTAGCTCCGCGCGTCGGGCCCGGAAACGCCGATAAGCGAGCGATCGAGGCGGTAGGGTTCAAGCATCGCGTCTCACTTGGCGTTCTGTGCGCGTCGCTGCAAGCCGCGTGCGCTTGTTGACTTGGAATTTACCGAGGCCGGGCTTAACCCGGGAGCACATGGCATCGATCCTCTTCCTGGCGCCCGCCGACCTTGGCGAGGCCGTGCTGGCGACCGGTGCGCTGGCGCACGCGCTTGCGCCGGGCGATCTCGCGACCATCGTATGCACGCCGGAGGCGGCCGCTTTGTTTCGCGCGACGCCCGGTTTGGCGGCGAACCACGAAATCCCGTCTGACGCGGGCATTGTGCGTCGCTTCGGCCTTTGGCTGGACCTGGCGCGGGCAAGTTTCGACCTCACCATTGACGCTCGCGGCGGCGTATTGGGGTCGCTGGCGCCGGCTGGGCGGCGCGCCGCGCTCAAGGCGTCGAGGGTGTTGCGGCATCGGAGCGAAGAATGGGCCGAGGCGATGGGGGCGGATCGCACCCTGGCGCCGCGGCTCTGGCTCGACGATGCCGCGCGGACGACGGCGCTGGCGATCGTTCCCGCGCAGGGGCCGCTCTTGGCGTTGGCGCCGGGAGGGGTCTCGCAGAGCAAACGCTGGCCACCGGAGCGCTTTGCGGCGGTTGCGCGCCGCCTCGTCGGCGGCGCCCTCGTGGGCGCGCGCATCATCGTTCTCGGCGCAGCGGCGCGCGACAGAGACGTGACGCACGCCATCGTCGCCAGCTTAGATGCCGACGGCGTTGCCGCTTTGGATTTGGGACAAGGGCTGGATTTGCTCGCGGCTGCGGCTCTAATGGAGCGCGCGACCCTGTGCATTGGCAATGACAACGCGCTCACGCACATTGCGGCCGCAGCAGGCGCGCCAACGTTGACGCTGTTCGGGCCGACCGATGAGCGCGTACGCGCGCCGTCTGGGCCGCGTGCGCAAACCTTGCGCGGGCGCGGCTTTGAGGAGGTGGCGGCGCTGGCGCCCCTGGACGCGCGTGCAGCGATGGAGGATGTGAGCATTGACGCGGTGGAAGCTTCCGCGCTGGATTTGCTTCACGCAGGGGGCCTTAGGTGACGGCGTTTGATCTCATCGTACGCGGCGGAACCATCGTCAGTCACGCCGGCGAAGGACTTGGCGATATCGGCGTGCGCGCCGGGCGTATCGCCAGAATCGGCGATCTATCGCTGAGCTCGGCGGGCCGTGTCTTGGACGCGGCGGGACTCCATGTGCTGCCGGGGATCATCGACACCCAAGTGCACTTTCGTGAACCAGGCAACGAACATAAGGAAGACATCGAGTCCGGCACGCGCGCCGCCGCGCTGGGCGGGGTGACCGCCGTGTTCGAAATGCCCAACACGGCGCCGCCCACCACCAACGCGCAAGCGCTTGCGGCCAAGCTCGCCCGCGCCAAGGGCCGCGCCCATGTTGATCACGCCTTCTATGTCGGCGCTACGGTGGAGAATGCCGACCAACTTGGCGAACTTGAGCGCTTGCCTGGCTGCTGCGGGGTGAAGACGTTCATGGGTTCCTCCACCGGCACGCTGCTGGTGGGCGACGATGACGGGCTCGATAAGGTGATCCGGAACATTAATCGCCGAGGCGCCTTTCACGCCGAGGACGAAGCGCGGCTGAACGAGCGTAAGAAATTTGCCCGCGAGGGCGATTGGAGCAGCCACCCGGAAGTGCGCGACGATCAGTGTGGGCTGCTGGCCGTGCAGCGCCTGGTCGCCTGCGCGCGCAGATACGGCAAGCGCGTGCATGTGCTGCATGTCTCCTCCGCCATCGAGATGGAATTCCTGGCCACGGCCAAGGACGTGGCGACGGTGGAGACGCTGCCGCAATTTTTGAGCTTCGAGGGGCCGGAGGTTTACCAGCGCCTCATGGGCTTCGCGCAAATGAACCCGCCGATCCGCTACGCTGCCGATCGCGCCGCTTTGTGGTCGCTCGGCATCGCCCAGGGCGTTGTCGATATCATCGCCACCGACCACGCGCCGCATACGCGCGAGGAAAAAGCTCAGCCCTACCCGAAATCACCCTCGGGCATGCCCGGCGTGCAGACGCTCGTGCCGGTGATGCTGACTTATGTGAACCAGGGGCGTTTGAGCCTCGCGCGTTTTGTCGACCTCACCAGCGCCGGGCCGCAGCGCGTATTCGGCATCGAAGGCAAGGGCCGCATCGCGCTTGGCTACGACGCGGATTTCACGCTCGTGGATATGAAAGCGTGCCGCACCATCCGCGACGCCGACCAAGCCACGCGCTGCGGCTGGACTCCCTTCGATGGCTTCGAAGCCAAGGGCTGGCCGATGGCGACGATCATTCGCGGCGCGCTGGTCATGCAAGACGGCGAAATCGTGACCCCCGTCGCCGGCGCGCCGGTGCAGTTTTTGGAAACGCTTTAATTCAAGCCCGCACGATAGAGCTCCGCGTCGGTCTGCGAAAAGCAACAGAACACAACGCGCTTAAGGCCGGGCGCGCTCGGCAGCGCTTCTTCGCAGGCGGCGATGGCGATGGCGCAGGCAAAGCCGCGCGGCCAACCGTAATTTCCAGTGCCGATGCAAGGAAAGGCGATGGAGGCAAGGTTGTGCGTGGCGGCGAGTGCAATGGACGACCCGTAGCAGCGCGCCAGCCCCGCCACCTTGACGCCTTCCTCTCCCGGATCGGTCCAGATCGGCGCGGCGGTGTGGATGATGTGGCGCGCTGATAAGTGGAAACCCGGCGTCATCACCGCCTCGCCGATCTCGATCGGGGCCATGGCGGAGGTGTGGTGCGTCAGCTCAGGCCCAGCGGCAGCGCGAAGCGCGCCGTCTACGCCCGTGCCCGGCGCCAGTTGGCGGTTCGCTGCGTTCACCACGGCGTCGAGCGCCAGTGTTTCAATGCGGGCAACCAGAATTTCGAAGGGGCTCATCGCAAAGCTTTTAAGCCGATCCCTGAAAAAGTCGCAGCGGGATTTGCCTTGAATCCTGCCATAAAGGGGGATGAAGAACGCCATCTCGCGGATGCGGACATTGGAGCGGCGCCCGCTTACGCCGGGTGAAATCGAGTTTGGACGCTCTGTGTTTGGCGAGGAGATCGCCTGGCCGCTTGCGCAAGTGCTGCAGGCGCCTGCGTGGGGCTTTGTCGCCATGGTGCCGTTAGGGCGCACGATCGTGTTTGCGAAATGGCGCGCCGCCTATGATTTTTCCGAGGCGCCGCTCGGCGAGCAGGGCTGGTTCATACACGAGCTGGCGCACGTCTGGCAGGCGGGCCGTGGAACCATTCTGGCTGGGGCCAAGCTAAACGCGCTCGGCAAGCGCGCCTACGCCTACACACCGCACGCCGATGCAGCGCTTGGCGATTACAACATCGAGCGGCAAGCCGAAATCGCGCGCCATCTCTTCTTGGCGCGCGCGGGCGCGCTGGTGAAGGATGGCCCGCCGCGCGATTGGTTGGAACAGGTCTGGGCGGCGCGTTAGGTTTTGTGCGCCCGCAATGTGAACTCACCGCTGCGCGCACGCTCCGGCAGTGTCGCGCAGAAATCAGCGACCGCAGCCTCACCGTAACGATCGACCATGTCGGTCAGAGCCGCGTAGATCGCCACAGAGGCGATCATTTCGGCCTCCACCCCCTCGTTCAGCGCGCGCTCCCAGGCGTCCAGCACCAGTTCGAGCGCGCGGCGCTTAGGCTCAGCTTCGCTGGGCTCAGTCTGCATGGCGCGCGCTTAAGCCCTGCGCCACGCGCAGGCCGCGCGCACGCAACTCGGCTTCCATCTGGCGCGTAGTCGTGTCGCACACTGGAAAGCGAGATTCCTCCTCGCGGTAGCCGCGGTTGAAGCCTTCCACGAGCGCGCCGTTGTGGGCCGGTTCACGTTCGATCACGCCGCGCATGTAGTCTCGCCAACGCTGATCGTCGCGCCCTTCACAGAGGATGCGCAAGTAATGCGCCCCTCCCAACACTTCAGACAGTTCGACCAGCTGTGCATTGTACCAAGCCTCGCCGCCAAGAGGCGCCGCCTCCTGTTGCGCGGCAGGTTGCGCCAGGACTGGCTGCGCCGTCAGCGCGGCGATGAAGAGGGCGCAGAGGGCGCTACGTATCGACATAGCCTGCGCGTAGCCTGCAATCGGGGCGGGAGTGTGGAGCACGGGTTCAGCTTGCGTTCACGCCCGGCTTGCGGTCGGCCCAGGGCTGGGCTTGCTCCAGCTCATAAGCCAATTCCAGCAGCCGCCGCTCCTGACCCTTGGCGCTGGAGAAGTGCGCCCCGATCGGCAAGCCGGCGGCCGACCATGCCAGCGGCACGCTCATGGCCGGCGCGCCGGCCACGTTCTGCAAGGGTGTGTAGCCCACATAATCAAGCACCTTGCTGAAGCCGGCCATGCCCAGGGTCGGGGCGATTTCGCCAAGCGGCAAGGGCGGTTTGGCGAGAACTGGCGTCAGCATCACATCAACATCGGCGAACACCGCCGCGTAGTGCGCTTCGACTTGATGCAGGCGGATGATCGCCGCTTCCAACGCCGCTGGCCCAGCCGCTTGGTAGTGTGCGGCGAGGTCGAGCGTGAGCGGTTCGAGCAACTGGTCCAGCGGCGCGCCGCCAGCATTGGCTTGCACCATCTGCACGACTTCCGCGGCGCTGGCGGCCCAAAGCAGGATGAAGTCGCGCGAGAACGCTTCGCCGTCGAACGTTGGGCGACCTTCGCGGACGTCATGACCCAAACCGCGGCACACTTCAGCGGCCGCTTCGATGGCCGCGCGCACTTCGGGATCGGGTTCACGCCCGCGCGCGTCGGGGATGGACACGATGATGCGCAGGCGCTGCGTGTTTGGTCCCTCGACCATACCGGCCGGCGCAAACGCCGCGCCCTCGCCGCTTTGCTCGGTCACGGCGAGCCAGGCGGCGGTGTCGCGTACGCTGCGGCTCACGCAGCCGTTGACCGAGATCGACATGCCCAGTTCGGGGCGCCCGTCCGAAATCGTGCGCTGGCGCGAGACCTTGAGCCCGAACAGGCCATTGCATGACGCGGGGATGCGGATCGAGCCGCCGCCGTCGCTGGCGTGCGCGATCGGCACGACCCGCGCCGCCACCGCGACAGCCGCGCCGCCCGAGGAGCCGCCGCTGGAGCGGGTGACATCCCACGGATTATGTGTCGGCCCGCCCAGGATTGGCTCGGTGGTGGCGGTAAGGCCAAATTCCGGCGTGGTGGATTTGCCGAATGGCACGACGCCGGAGGCCAGCACGGCGTCCATATAGGGCGGCTGCGCAGCATCGGCGGGGGCATTGGCGAAGGCGCGGCAGCCATAATGTGTCGGCAGGCCGGTGACCGGCATTAAGTCCTTGATCAAAGTCGGCACGCCTGCGAATGGGCCAGACAAGGCCCCGGCAGCGCGTGCACGCCCGTAATCATAGGTGGGCGAGGCGATGAAATTGAGCTGTGGGTTGACGCGCTCGGCGCGCGCGATGGCGGCTTCGAGCGCCTCGCCAGCTGTAATCTCGCCACCGCGAATGCGCGTCGCCACGCCTGTTGCGTCAAGATCGCCCAGGGCGTCGCCGGAAGCCGTGCTCGGCTGGCACGCGCCCGCGCCCAGGAGCCCTGAAAGCGCCGCGGCGTTAGCCAGCAGCGTGCGTCGTGAAATCTGTCCCATGTGTGGCTCTCCCCATATGTTGGGGGAGACTTGCGCGGCGGGCGCGCGCCGATCAAGCGGAAAGGTGGCCTCTTTCCTCACGTCAACTAGGACGCCGCAGCGCCGGACCTAGTCCAGCGGGACGCGGTCCGCGATCAGGCGCGCTCCTGACAAGTTGACATGGGTGCGGTCAAAGTACGCCGAGCGTCCGCTGCCTTGGATGTAGGCGCGGCACAGCACTTCATCGCATAATATTTCAGTGGGACTGACCACCGTCACATCCCGTCGAAACCCGTCCAAGAGCGAGTTTGCCCAGGTGTTTCTCTCGTCATGCGTTTGGCGTGTCACGCCGTAGCTGGCCGGGTCGGCGCCGCGCGCAACTATGAAGCCGAGCGCGCTGGGGGGATCGCTGGCCATGATCGGGATCGGCCCCACCAGGATCACGCGTTTGCCTGCGCCGCGAAGCTGGGAGATTGCGGTGTGCAAACCGGCTTCAATCACCGGCCGGTATCGATCACGATAGCCCGCATAATTGGCGACAATCACCACCAGGACAATGCGCTCATCCCGCACGAGGTTTTCCAGGATTGCCGCGTTGCGAGGGCGGCAGAGCGGGCGCGCGGGGGGATCGTAACCCGGCGCCGGCGGGCACGAATTGGCCGTAAGCTGCATCGCCGAGGCGCCGTACGCTGCGAGCCGCTCCCCTAGTGCGACAACCAATTCGGCGCCGTTGCTGTCTCCCCACACGGCGACGCTGGGCGCGGCCTGTGCGCCAAACCTACAATTGTCCTCATAGCGCGCGATCCGTTCCTCGCCATCCCCGTGGTGACACTGTTCCCGGCGCGGGTTGAATTCGTCAGCGCTCGCAAACAAGGTGAGCGCCTCCGCGGAGAAGCGTTGCGGCAAGCCGTCTGTCAGAACCAGCGCTGCGCCGGCGGCGACGCCTGCCGCCATGGCCGCCGCGCCGATGGCAAGCACGGTCGGCGCACTTGGCTTGCCGCGCAGAAACGGCTGCTCGACAAAGTGGTATGAAAAATATGCGGCGGCGATGCTGAGCGCGACCGCGCCGGCGACGACCAGAGGCGGCATCTCGCCAAAACTCCAGTGCCGAGCAAAGACCAGCAGGGGCCAGTGCCAAAGGTATAGCGAATAGGAAATGGCGCCAAAGAAAACCAAAACAGGATTGCTGATCCAGGCGCCCGCTTGCGTCGGCCCATCCTTGCCGGCGAAGATCATCAGCCCCGCTCCGAGCGATGGCACGAGCGCCGCAAATCCGGGAAAGGGCGTCTCGTCACTCAGGAGCGCGACGGAGAGCACGACCAGCGCGAGCCCGAGCTTGGAGAGCGCTCCGCGCACTCGCCCGCTCATCTGTGGTGTGGCGACCAGCGCGATCAAAGCTCCGATCAGCAACTCAAACGCGCGTGATGGCGCAAGGTAGAACGCTGCCGACGGCGCGGCCATAGCGAGCCAGGCAGAGTAAGCGAGCGATGCGGCGGCGAGGATGCCCAAAACGGCGATGGTCACACCGCGTCCGAACCTGAACAGGAGCGCGCAGAGAACCGGAAAGACGATATAGAATTGCTCCTCAACAGCGAGCGACCATGTGTGCAGAAGCGGCTTCATCTCAGCGTCGCCGCCAAAATACCCGGTGAGTGACCAGAAATCGAAATTGGAAACGAACAACATCGTCGAGACGGTTGTACGACCGAGCTCGACGAAATCGGCCGGTTCCAGCAAGAACCAGCCGAGCCCGATCACTGCCGCTAGCATCAGTAAGAGCGCTGGAAAAAGCCGCCTGATGCGGCGGCAGTAGAAGGCGACGATCGAGTTCAAACCGGCGTCTATCTCGCGCGCGAGGATGCCAGTGATGAGGTAGCCGGAAATAACGAAGAAAATGTCGACGCCCGCGAAGCCGCCGCCCAACCAATTATTGTGGGCATGGTAGATCAGCACCGAAAGCACCGCGATCCCGCGCAGCCCCTGAATATCCTGGCGGTGACCTGGACTTGGCGCTGCACGCAATGATGGTTCGGTTGCTCCCATGGCAGGGCGTCTTAGCCATGGCCTGCCGACTGCGCCATCAGCCGAAAAAATAAAGGCCCCAGCTCGCGAGCTGGGGCCAGGTAACTCGGGGAGGAGTTCGTCAGTTTTGCGGGCGCCAGACGCCGTCGCGGCCTTGGCACATCATCACGTTCTCGCGGATCTCGCGGCCATAGGGGTCGCGCGTGATGACTTGGCCCATGCGGCAATCTTCGTTGCGACCGTAATCGCCGCCATAGCCGCCGCCATAGCCGGATTCCTGATAGGGGCCGCCTTCGAGGCCGGAATCGTCGCCGTAAGGCGCCTGGCCATAGGGGTCGTTCGGGTATTGTTGGCTGGATTGACCATTATAGGGGTCGTAGCTGCCCTGGGGGACATGCGCGCATTGGGAGGTGTTGCGGCCAATGGCCCCGCCAGCGGTGGCGCCGACCACGGCGCCCAAAAGCGCGCCGTCTTGGCGATGGCCGCGTCCGGAGACTTCCCGGCCAAGCAGCGCGCCCAGAACGCCCCCCAGCACGGCGCCGCCAACCGTCCGGTTGTTACGCGATTGCTGGCATTGCTGCTGCGTCGCGACGTGTTCGTCGTGGTAGGTGGGGTATTGTTGGGCGGCGGCCGGGAACGCCACAAGGGCGGCCAGAGCCGAAATGGCGACGAAAACTTGACCTCGCATAGTGCGCTCCTGTCTGTCAGCGCCCATGGAAGCAAATTCAGTCTGAACGCAGCATGAAGCGTCCGAACCGTCTCTCCGGGGCTCGCCCGGCCCGGTCGCGCCCCTTGGGGGCGCCCCAGGCGCCGCAGGAGTGTGAGCTTAAGGTGGCGTCGATGGGCGCGCGCGGGGACGCTGTGGCGCAATCGCCTGCCGGGTCAACCTATGCGCCGTTTGCGCTGCCGGGAGAGCGGGTGCGCGCCAATGTGATGGGTGACCGCGCCGAAGTTCTGGAGGTGCTGGACCCCAGCCCGGAGCGCCAGGCGCCGGCGTGCCGGCATTTCGGCCGCTGCGGTGGCTGCCAGCTGCAGCACTGGCAAGAACAACCCTATCTCGATTGGAAGCGCGAGCAGGTGGTGCAGGCCCTGGCGCGACGGGACATGGGCGGCGCAAGTGTCGACCCGACCATCCCGGCTTGGGGTGAAGGGCGTCGGCGCGCCGCACTCCATGCGGCTCGTGAAGGCGGCCAGGTGCGGGTGGGTTTCATCGAACGCGGCGGCGCTAGGCTGACGCCGATTGCGGCCTGCCCGGTGATGGCGCCAGCGTTGGAAGCGGTGGTGCTGAGGCTCGCACCGCTGGCAAGCTTGACGCTGCCGCAGCGCGGCGAGATCACGCTGGCGTGTTTGTTGACCGATACGGGCGTTGATGTCGCCATCAAGGGCGCGGGAAAGGTGCAGAGTTTGGATCGTGGCGCGCTCGAAGCGCTGAGCGCGGCGGCGGCGGTCTTGGGGTTGGCGCGGTTGTCGATTGATGGCGAGCCGATCGTGGCGCGCGCCAAGCCGATGCTGCGGATGGGCCGCGCATTGGTTGCGCCTCCGCCCGGCGCGTTTCTGCAGCCAACTGCTTTGGGCGAAGAGACGCTGGCGCGGCTGGTGCTTGAAGCCTTGGGCGGCGCGGCGCGCGTGATCGATTTGTTTTCCGGCGTCGGCACGTTTGCGCTGCGGGCAGCCGAGCGCGCCGAGGTGTTGGCTGTGGAGTCCGACGAAGAGATGCTGGCCGCGCTCAAGGCCGCCGCCGATGGCGCCGGCGGAGCGTTAAAACAGGTCACGGTGCTCCGCCGCGACCTCTTGCGCACGCCGCTCGCCAGTTTGGAGATGAAGAAGTTCGACGCCGCCGTGATTGATCCGCCGCGCTCGGGCGCCCGGCTCCAGGCCGAGCAGATCGGTCGCGCGCCGATCCGGCGGCTGGCTTACGTCTCCTGCGATCCCGCCAGCTTTGCCCGCGACGTGAAGGTGTTGGTCGACTACGGCTTTCAACTGACGCGCGTGACGCCGGTGGATCAGTTCCGTTGGAGCCCGCATGTTGAGATCGTCGGGGCGTTGGAACGATGAGCGAGCCATTCTGGAAGACCAAGACGCTCGCGGAAATGACTGAGGTCGAATGGGAAAGTCTGTGCGACGGCTGTGGCAAATGCTGCGTCATCAGCCTCGAAGACGCGGACACCGCCGAGCTTTACCTCACCGACGTCGCTTGCAAGTTGTTCGACAGCGGCGCGTGCCAATGCGGTGACTACGCCAATCGCAAAAAACTCGTGCCCGATTGCGTCAAGCTCACGCCGAAAAACGTGCCGAAACTCGACTGGCTCCCGAAAACGTGCGGCTATCGGCTGGTGAGCGAGGGGCGGGATCTGTTTTGGTGGCACCCCCTGGTGTCGGGCAACCGTGAGACAGTCCATGCAGCAAAGGCATCCGTGCGCGGCAAGACGCGACCCGAAGGACGCCTGAAAATTCCTGGCCTGATGAAACGCATAACCAAATGGCCACAACCCGCTGAAAGCCCGCCGCCGAAGCGTGTGGCGAAAGTCAAAACGCCGCCTCGACGCCGCCCAAAGCCGGAGTAGAGTGCGCCCATGAGCGTGCTTCGCGATCTTGGCCGGGCTCGTTACGCCGCAGCGCAAGGCGCGCGTGTGGCTTGGTACATGGGCCAGTATCTCTTGGCGCGCCGCATTTCGGGGCCGTTCGATCGACCTGGAGATCCGAAATTCAAGCCGCAGGCCTCCGAGGGCGACCCCGGGCGCATTCGTGCTGCGTTCTTGGAGCTGTTCGCCAGGGATCGCGCCAACATCGAAGCAGGACACTACCCCGTGCCCGACGATCTGCGGGCTGCGCGTTCACTCTCGGCGCTGCGAAACTCAGCACGCTTTTTTCGCGACCTCCCGCGCGTCGATGCGCGCCGGTTGCAGCGCGCCGGCGCGGAGGTGCGCGACACGGCGAAAACCGAAGGGCGCTATCCGAATTATTATCTGCAAAACTTCCACTACCAGACTGGCGGCTGGCTCTCCGAGGACAGCGCTAAGCTTTACGACACGCAAGTGGAGATTTTGTTCGGCGGCGCCGCCGACGCCATGCGCCGCATCGCGCTCGGCAGCCTCGCCCGCGCGCTTAAGGGGCATGACCAGCGCCGCGTGAAATTGCTTGACCTGGCCTGCGGGAACGGCCGCTTCCTGCGCCAGGTGCTGGCGGCGTTTCCACGCATCGCCGCGACCGGGCTGGACCTGTCGCCGGCTTATTGCGCTGAAGCACGCACGCGCTTGGCGCCATGGCGGCAGGTGGAGGTCGTCACTGGCGCGGCCGAGGGCGCGCCGTTCGAGGGGGCGAGTTTCGAGGCGGCCACCTGCGTCTACCTCTTCCACGAATTGCCGCCGCGCGTTCGGCGCGAGGTCGCACGTGAACTCGCGCGCGTGCTCAAGTCTGGCGGCGTGCTGGTCTTCGCCGACTCCGTCCAGACAGGCGACGCCGCCGACCTCGATCGCATGCTCGAATACTTCCCGGTCGGCTTCCACGAGCCATATTTCAGTTCGTACCTGAGCGAGGATTTCCGTGCGCTCTTCGCCGAAGCCGGCTTGGAGCACGAGGAAACCGAACTCGCCTTCCTCACCAAAGTGATGCGGTTTCGAAAACGCTAACCATTTGGCCGCCAATCGTGGCGCTCGCCTTTGGCGCGTGTGGCCCATGTGTAGAGCGCATCATAGATGACGAATCCTTGCGCCAACAATTGCAGGTCGTTGTCGAAATTCGCCGCGAGACCCAATGAAAGCGCATGCAGCCCTGCGGCTTCCGGCGCGAAGCTATGCCTGTCTGTGTCCGCCCCGCGCACGATCGGCGCGAGCACCGCAAGCCCTACATCATCAAGTGCGAAGCGCTCCAGGAACGCGTCGAAACTGCACTTTTCGGCGACATGGCTGAACGGGGCGCCGGGAATGTCGAAGGCCACCGCGCCTTCACGCGATGCGGTTTCAAACACGGCCGCCGTCGGGACGTAGAGAAATTCTGCACTTGCGTCGATGAACCGAGCGACAAGCCATGGGCAGGCTATGCGGTCGATCTTCGGTCGCTCGCGCGTCACCCAGCGCGTGGGCCTGCGGTCATCGAACAAAAGGTCGAGCTGTGTTTGGATGTGCTCCGTCATTTGCGCGCTCCTTTCCCCCAAAGGGGATGGAGCGGGACTTGGACGAACACCGTCTGAGCGGGCGCCCGCGTCGGCCCGCAGCGCTGGTATGGCGCCATAGTGTCGTCGCGTCCAGCGGTCGATCTGAGCTGCCAGGTGATCTAGGACACCGTCGTTGGCGGTTTCTCCTTGCCGACAGGAGCGGGCGCCGCAGTCGAGAACGATGCGTGAAACGGTTTGCCGATTTCGGCGACGCCAGGTGCATCGCCTTCGCCGTTGAATGAGGCGCTATCGAAATATTCTGATGACGCAAAAATCATATCGGGGCCACCCAACAACTCGCCCACGCGACCGCTGTCGACAAACTCAGGCACATCGTGGAAAGGCAGCGCCGGCGGCGGCGTCCATGCCGTCTCCTGGTGTAGCAAGGGTGTTGTCAGCACTTCGGCGCGTACTATTTGCGGCGCACGCGGCGCGCCGGGGTTCCAGTCGGGCCCGCCCGAAATCAGGAAATCCATGCTGCCAGCAGCGAAGACGAAGATCAGCGCAAATGTCGCGCACGCCGCCGCGCGCTCGCGCACTGCTACATCGCGCATCCGAGTGAGCGTACGCTGAACAATCGTGTTCACGCGATTTCCAAGTTGGCGACGGCGTACCGGCATGGTGCGATATCTCGATGGCGTCCTGTCAGTCTAACCGGCTTTCCCCAACAATCCAACTTGCGAGGGGTTAACCTCCTGTCTGCCCGCGGTGGCGCAGTTTTGCATCCGCCAGCACGCACGCGAGCATCGCCTCTGCGACTGGCGCGGCGCGAATGCCGACGCATGGGTCGTGACGGCCACGCGTTGAAATTTCAGCGTTTTGCCCGGCGCTGTCGATGGTTTGGCGCGGGGTGAGGATGGAGGAGGTGGGCTTCACTGCGAAACGGGCAATGATGGTCTGGCCGGTGGAAATGCCCCCCAGCACACCTCCGGCATGGTTGGACAGGAACACTGGTTTGCCGTCTTGCCCGGCGCGCATCTCGTCGGCGTTCTCAATTCCGGTGAGCGCCGCCGCGCTGAACCCAGCGCCGATTTCGACGCCCTTGACCGCATTGATGCTCATGAGTGCGGCGGCGATTTCCGCATCGAGTTTGCCGTAAACCGGCGCGCCCCAACCTGCAGGGACGCCGACAACCTCGACCTCCACGATTGCACCCAAAGAATTGCCTGCCGCGCGTGTCTCGTCGAGTAGCGCCTCCCATTGCTTTGCGGCGTCCTTGTCGGGCGACCAGAACGGATTGGCCTCGACCTCCGCCCAGTTCCAGCGTGCGCGGTCGACGGCGATGTTGCCGATCTGCACCAGCGCGGCGCGGATCTGGATGTCCTCACCGAGCACCCTGCGCGCGACCGCGCCGGCCGCCACGCGCGCCGCGGTTTCGCGCGCCGAAGCGCGCCCGCCGCCGCGATAATCGCGCACGCCATACTTTGCGTCGTAGACGTAATCGGCATGGCCTGGGCGGTAGAGATCGCGGTTGTCGTCGTAATCCTTCTCACGCTGATCAACGTTCTCAATCAGCAGTGAAATCGGAGTTCCTGTAGTGACCGGGCCACCGGTGCGGTCGTCCTCGAACACGCCGGAGAGTATTTTTACCTCGTCCGGTTCGCGCCGTTGCGTGACGAACCTATTTTGCCCGGGCCGGCGCCGGTTTAGCCAATACTGGATGTCGGCGGGGCTGAGCGGCAGCCCCGGCGGCGTCCCGTCGACCACGCAGCCGAGAGCAGGACCATGGCTTTCACCCCAAGTGGTGACGCGGAAGAGGTGGCCGAAGCTGTTGTGGGACATGGGCTTTGCTTTTGACAGAAGCCGACTTGCCTCGCAATTTGCCGATTGGGGTCCATGGGGGCGTGACCCCAGTCGGAAAATATGCTACGCAAAGGCCATGGCCGACGTGAAAATCCGAAATCTCGACGATCTTGTGCACGAGACCTACCGCCAGCGCGCGGAAAACCAGGGTATCAGCCTTGAGGAGGAACTACGCCGGGCCTTGCGAGAAAATCTGCAGAAGGAACGGCGGGCATGGGCCGAGAGGCTGCTGGCGGCCCACCAGGAGTTCAAGCAAAAATTCGGTGTGCTCCCGGAGAGCACGCCGGGTATCCGCGCCGATCGGGACGAGCGCGGGTGAGCTTAATTGTCGTTGATGCGTCGGTGGCGGTGAAGTGGTTTCTCACCGAACACGATTCCGTAACGGCGACGATGGTGTTGAACGGCGTCGACGATTTGCTGAGCCCGGAGCTGTTGGTAGTGGAGACTGCGGCGGCGATTGTTAGACGGTTCCGAACAGGGGGAATCGACGAAACCTACGCGCAAAGCTTGCTTGCTGACGCACACGCGGCGTTTAAGTTGCGCTCGATTACGCTTGTGCCAGATGTTTCGCTGCTTCCTCGCGCCGAGGAAATCGCAATCTCACTGCGCCACGCGCTTCAAGACTGCCTCTATATCGCCTGCGCTGAATCCGCTGGCGCTGCGCTTGTTACTTGCGACGCAACCTTGGCGCGGCGTGCTGCGGCGCACTTTCCGTTTGTGCGAACCTTGTAGATGTCCGATCCGCTGATCCCCCCCTCGCCGCACTACGATCCCAACGCGCCTGCGCCGGACGACACAGCGCTTTTTGCCGAGAACGAGCCGTTGGCTTTGTTCGAGCGCTGGTTCAAGGAGGCGCGTGAAAAGGAGCTAAGCGATCCCAACGCCATGGCGCTCGCGACCGTCGACACGGTGGGGTTTCCCGATGTGCGCATGGTGCTGATGAAGGGTTTCGACACGCTGGGCTTCGTCTTTTACACCAATTCCGAAAGCGCCAAGGGCAGTCAGCTCGCCGAGAACGCCAAAGCGGCGGCGTGCTTCCATTGGAAGAGTTTGCGCCGCCAGGTGCGGCTGCGCGGTGCGGTCGAACCGGTGTCCGATGCTGAGGCCGACGCGTATTTCCGGCGCCGCGACCGCGGCGCGCGCCTCGGCGCCTGGGCGAGCGCCCAATCGCGCCCGCTGGAAGATCGGCTTGCGCTGGAAAAGCGTATCGCCGAATTCGCCTTGAAATATGGGTTGGGCGAGGTGCCGCGTCCGCCGCATTGGCGGGGCTATAGGCTTGTCCCGCTTTCGATTGAGTTTTGGCGCGACCGTCCGTTTCGCCTGCACGACCGGCTGGTGTTCACCCGCGCTGACCAAGGCGGCGCTTGGGCCAAGCAACGGCTCTACCCTTAACGTTTACTTGGTTGCGAATCGCGGATCTTCGGCGGGCGACGTCATCGGAGGCCCCGCATGCGAGGGTTCGACATGGCCCTTACCGCGTTCGTCCTGTGGACCTCGCCGACGGTTCCGGCCAAGGCCGAACGCCGAGTCTTGCCTTTCATCGATGAAGCCGATGCCGCGATGCTTGGCCGCGCGGCATTGCCGCAACAAAGCGCCGCGCTCATCGCCTCGCTCTGGCCGCCTGCGCGGCAATGCGTGGTGCGCGCGGTCTACCTGGGGCTCGGCGCGCCGGCCGCGTTCGGCGCTGTGTTCCGCTTAAGCTGGCGGGCGCCCAAACCAGACAGTGCGCGCGTGCTGAAGAACCGGCTGCAGATAGCTTCTGCAACCGCATGACACGGCATTTGCCGCCGTCGCGCGCTCCGCCTAACATCGCTGCCAAGACCAACAAGGGAGGCGATGGCGATGCTCGGGCTCATGCAGGATTGGCCGCTGACGGTCGATAAGATACTCGACCACGCGCGCGCAAACTTCCCGCGCCGCGAAGTGGTGACCAGGAGCCTCGAAGGACCGATCTCACGCACGAGCTACGGGAACATCTGGCGGCGCGCCAAGCAAGTGACCAATGCGCTCCAGGAGCGCGGCGTTGGCGTCGGCGATCGGGCGGCGACGTTGGCGTGGAACACCGAACGCCACATGGAAGTCTGGTACGGCGCGATGGGTATGGGCGCGGTGTTGCACACGGTTAACCCACGCCTTTTCCCAGAGCAGATTGCCTGGATCATCAATCACGCTGAGGACAAAATTCTTTTCCTCGACACCACGTTCGTGGCGACCGTTGAAAAAATCGCCGCCCAGCTGTCGACAGTGAAAACCTACGTGATCCTCACCGATCGCGATCACTTGCCGCAAACAAGCTTGCCCGGCGCGATTGCCTACGAAGATTTCATCGCCGGGCATGATCAGACAGCACAATGGGGCAATTTCGAAGAGAACACCGCCTGCGGGCTTTGCTATACATCGGGTACCACCGGCGACCCGAAAGGCGTGCTCTACTCGCACCGCTCCAACATGCTGCACGCGCTGGCGGCCAACCAGACCGATTGCTTCGGCGCTGGCGCCAACGACGTGGTGCTGCCAGTGGTGCCGATGTTTCACGCCAATGCCTGGGCCATCGCCTTCGTCGCGCCGATGTGCGGCGCCAAGCTGGTGATGCCGGGCGCGAAGCTCGACGGCGCCAGCGTCTATGAATTGCTGGAAACCGAGAAAGTTACGTTTACGGCGGCAGTGCCGACAGTTTGGCTGATGCTGCTCAATTATTTGCGCGAGACGAAATCAAAACTGACAACCCTCAAGCGTGTGGCCATTGGCGGATCAGCGGTGCCCGAGGCGGTGCTGCGCGCGTTTGAGGACGAGTACGGCGTTGAAGTGATCCACGCTTGGGGCATGACCGAAATGAGCCCCATAGGCACGATCGGCAAGTTGTTGCCCGAAACCTACGCCGCCGATCACGAAACTCAGATCAAGACCAAGCTCAAGCAAGGTCGGGCTCTGTTCACCGTCGACCTTAAGATCGTCGACGATCAAAACGTCGAGAAACCTCACGATGGTAGGGCGTTTGGGCGTCTGATGGTGCGCGGGCCCGCCGTAGCGCGCGCGTATTTCAAGAACGCCGGCGCGCGCAACGAAAAAGGAGAGTGCCTGGAAGCGGACGGTTTCTTCGACACCGGCGATGTCGCTACGCTCGATGAGCTTGGCTATATGCAAATCACTGACCGCGCCAAGGATGTGATCAAGTCGGGCGGCGAATGGATATCGTCCATCGACATCGAGAATATCGCCCTCGGCGCGGAGGGCGTCGCCTGTGCGGCGGTGATCGGTATGGCGCACCCGAAGTGGGATGAGCGCCCGCTATTGATCATCGAACCCAAGACGGGCGCCAATCCAACCAAGCAGCAAGTGCTCGGCTTCCTGGAAGGCAAGATCGCCAAATGGTGGATGCCGGACGATGTGGTGACGGTGGAAAAAATTCCGCTCGGCGCCACCGGGAAGATCAATAAACTGGCGCTGCGCGAGATGTTTAAGGATTTCTGCTTTCAGGCGGCGGAGTGAATGCGTCTCTCCCGCGTTACTTTGTTGGTGAGAGACTATGACGACGCCATCGCCTATTACGTTGGCGTTTTGGGATTTCGCCTGGAGGAAAATGTCGCCATGGGCGCCGTCAAGCGCTGGGTTGTCGTCTCGCCCGGGGACGAGGGCTCGGCGGGTTTCGTTTTGGCCAGAGCGGCCAATGCTGCCCAAAGCGCCGGCGTCGGCCGGCAAACCGGCGGGCGTGTGGGGTTCTTTCTCGACACCGACGATTTCGACCGTGACTATGAGGCGTTCGTTGCCCGCGGCGTGAATTTCATCGAAGTTCCTCGTGATGAAGCCTATGGCAAGGTGGCGGTGTTCGAAGACCTCTACGGAAATAAATGGGACCTCGTTCAACCGAGTGAGCAATCCGGGGCGTGAGCGATCAGGGGAGAACAGCAATGGCTGGCTTTCGCGATTTCTGGGTGCGGGCGGCGCTGGTGCTGGCGCTTTTGGTCCCGGTGTATTTTCTCGTTGGCGCGTTGGGCGCCAAGTTCCACCTGATCGACTGGCGCATCGGCTTTGGGTTGATGACCTACACGTGGGGCAAGTTCGTGCTCATCGGCGTGTTGGCGTTTGCCGCTCTTGGCCTTGCGCTGGCGTTCTTCACGCCGCCTCGGCGTGGCATGGGCGCCGCGCTGATCGCCTTGCTCATTCCAGCGCTCGGCCTCGGTTACGGTCTCTATGTGAGCCAGCAGGCGCAGAGCGTCGCGCCCATTCACGACATTTCGACAGACCTCTTGGATCCCCCGGGGTTCAGCGATGCGGTCGTCGCGGCGCGTGCGCGTGTGCCAGGCGCCAACGATCTTGACCTGCTCAACAAGCACACACGCGATGGCCGCGCGTTCACAGCTTTACAGCAAGAATCATACGGCGATATCGCCTCGGTTCCCACCGGGCTCGATGCTACACGCGCTTTTAATGTGGCTCTGGTGCTCGCGCGAGAACAGGGTTGGACGCTTGGCCTGGTAGATGCTGGCGCCGGCGTCATTGAGGCGACGGCGTCGAGCTTCTGGTACGGGTTCACCGACGACATCGCCGTCCGCGTGCGCGCAGATGGCTCCGGCGCGCGCGTCGATATGCGCTCCGTCAGCCGCGTCGGCGGGTCCGACCTGGGCGCCAACGCCGCTCGGATGCGGCCCTATCTGGCGGAATTGCGCGCGCGCCTTGAAGCGGCGGAGAGCTAGGCGCGCTCTAAGCTAGAGTGCGTCCAAGCCCACATCGAGAGATCGCGCCGAATGCGTCAGTGCGCCGATGCTGATGACGTCGATGCCGGTTTCGGCCACCGCAAATACGGTTTCGATTGTGATGCCGCCGGAAGCTTCGAGCAAGGTTTGGCCCTTGGCCAGTTTGACGGCGGTGCGCAAATCGGCGAGCGAGAAATTGTCGAGCAGGATGGCGCTGGGCGCGTGCGGCAGCGCCTGTTTCAACTGATCGAGCGTGTCGACTTCGATTTCGATGCAGGTCAGATGCGCTGCCGCCGCGCGAGCGCGTTGCATGGCGTTGGCGACGCCGCCAGCGGCGGCGATGTGATTGTCTTTGATCAACATGGCGTCGCCCAATCCGTACCGATGTGCGCCGCCGCCGCCCAAGCGAACGGCGCGCTTTTCCAGCGCGCGCAGGCCGGGCGTGGTCTTGCGCGTCGAGGCGACAATGACACCCATGCCAGCCACCGCGTCGACGTATTTGCGCGTCAACGTGGCGACGCCTGAGAGACGGCCGATGAAATTCAACATGGTGCGCTCGGCGATCAGCACTGAGCGCGCCGCGCCGTCGACTTGCGCGATCACATCCCCCGCCTTCACGTGAGCGCCGTCGGCGGCGGATATCGTGAAATGGATATCAGGGTCGATTATCCATGCCGCCAAAGTCGCCGCATCAAGTCCGGCGACAACGCCTGCTTCACGCGCGCGCAACGCCCAGCGGCCTTGCGTCTCTGGATCGATCAGTGCGTCGGTGGTGACATCCCCGGCGACACCTAAATCTTCGGCCAGCGCCAGTTTGACGATGGGCTCCAGGACGATGTCAGGCAGGGGCGGCAGCAAGGTCTGCTCGCGTGAGGAAGCTGCGTTTCGGCGCGTCGCCATGTGGGTAGTCGCTCCTGAAATGGGCGCCGCGGGACTCGGTGCGAGCAAGAGCGGCGGTAAGAAGAAGACGTGCAGCGTTGAGGGCGTGCACGTGGCCATGAATATCGCAGAGCGCCACGACGCGGTCGAGTGCGCGGGCGAGATTTTGCCGGTCGCGGACGACGCCCGCACTGGCCTGCATCAGCGCGCGCAGCTCGGCGCGTGCGGGTTCTGGCAAGGCCGCCGGGGGCGTAATCGACGCGCTCGGCGCCGTCGCAGCCGCCTCAGTTTCGCGCAGGCGCTCGGCGATGCGATGGGCGAACACTACCGCTTCCAGCAATGAGTTCGATGCGAGGCGGTTGGCGCCGTGCGCGCCCGTTGAGGCGCACTCGCCAACGGCGGAGAGCCCCACGACGCTCGATCTGCCCCAGCAATCGGTAACAATGCCGCCCATGTGATAATGCGCTGCCGGCGCAATAGGAATCGGCGTCGTACGCGGATCGAGACCGGCGCTCATGCAGGCGGCGAATACCGTGGGGAAGTGTTCGGGGAACCGGGCGCCTACCGCTTCGCGTGCATCGAGGAACGCGCCCCGGCCCGCCGCGCGCTCCATGTGGATCGCGCGGGCGACCACATCGCGCGCGGCAAGATTGGGCACGAACGCTTCGCCTTTGGCGTTGACAATGTGCGCGCCTTCACCGCGCAGCGCCTCGGTCGCGAGGGGGGCGGGGTCGCGTCCGATATCGATGGCGGTGGGGTGGAATTGCACAAACTCAGGGTCGGCGATGAGCGCGCCGGCGGCGACCGCCATCGCCATGCCCTGACCCATCGCTTCGGGCGGGTTTGTGGTGATCGCATAAAGTCCGCCAAGCCCGCCGGTGGCGAGCACGGTTTCCGACGCTTCAATGACGATCACGCCATTGGGCGTTGCGCACACAACGCCGCGCACCTCGCAATTGCCGCCCTGCGCCAGCGCCAATGCGTGCGCGTTCTCTATGATCTCGATGTGCGCCGCCGTTCTCGCGGCAGCGATGAGCGCATCCATAATCGCCTTGCCAGCAAGATCGCCCGAGACGCGCACCACTCGGGGCCTTGAGTGCGCCGCCTCCAGGCTCTGCGCCAGACTGCCGTCCGGCGTGCGGTCGAATGCAACGCCGAGGGCGATGAGGTCCATCACGCGCGACGGACCATCTTCGGCGATGAGGCGCGCGATCACCGGATCGACGAGCCCGGCGCCGGCGTCAATCGTGTCCTGCGCATGCAGGGCGGAATTGTCCTCCGGGGCAAGCGCTGCGGCCAGCCCTCCTTGCGCCCAAGCGGAGGAGGAGGCTTGGCCGAGCGGCGCTTGGCTCAACACAATCACCCGCCGCGGCGCCAATTTGAGCGCCAGGAATAATCCCGCCAGTCCGGCGCCGACGATGAGAACGGACTCAGCACGCATCGCGGTAGCGTTCAAACAAGCTCCACCGCCACTTGAGCGCGCCCGGTCTCGAACGCGCGCGGCTTTTCGCGTGGTAGCGCCAGCATCGCGTCGATCGCATGCTTGGCGCGCACGCGCACATCTTCAGGGATGATCACTTCGTGCTTCATCTTGTTCAGCGCGTCGTAAATCCCTTCAAGCGTGATCCGCTTCATGTGCGGGCAGAGATTGCAGGGCCGAATGAAATCTACGTCCGGCGCTATCGCCGCGACGTTGTCACTCATAGAGCACTCAGTGAGCAGCACGACCTTTGCAGGACGTTTCTCCACGACATAATCCTGCAACGCGGCAGTGGAGCCTGCGAAGTCGGCAGCCGCCATTACCTCGGGCGGGCACTCGGGGTGGGCCAGCACAACCAGGCCCGGGTGCGCGGCGCGCAATTCGGCGAGGTCTTCGACCGTGAAGCGCTCATGCACTTCGCAGCGACCGTGCCAGGAAATGATCTTAATGTTGGTTTGCGCGGCGACGTTCTTGGCCAGATATTCATCCGGCAACAGAATGACGCGGTCTGTATCCCATTCGCGCGCGGCCCATTCCACGGTTGCCGCGGCGTTGGAAGACGTGCAGCAAATGTCGCTCTCGGCCTTTACCTCGGCGGACGTGTTCACATAAGTGACGACCGGCGCGCCGGGATAGCGCGCCTTGATCAGGCGCACGTCGGCGCCAGTGATCGAAGCTGCCAGAGAGCAGCCGGCGCGCAGATCGGGGATCAGCACGGTTTTTTCCGGCGCTAGGATTTTCGAGGTCTCGGCCATGAAGTGGACGCCGGCCTGCACGATGATGTCGGCGTCAGTCTCCGCCGCTTCGCGCGCCAGCTGCAGCGAGTCGCCGCGAAAGTCGCCGACGCAATGGAAGATGTCGCTGGTCATGTAATTGTGCGCGAGGATCACCGCGTTTTTCGCGCGTTTCATGGCATTGATCGCGGCGATCAACGGCGCGTAGGCGGGCCACTCAATCGCCGGGATGACATGGCGCACGTGTTGATAGAGCGCATCCGTTTCGGCCTTCACCGCCGGAGTGTAGGCGAGCCCGCGGCGCGCGGCGGCGTCGAGTTGGCCCCAGGTTCCGTGCAGGGCGCGGGGGTCGCAGCCGCTGCCTGAAGCGGTGAGGGGGGCGTCAATGATCCGGGCCATGTGGCCTCCTGACATATACTCAACATGAGCATATATGGGGCGCGGCGGGCCCGTGAAAAGGGTCTGGGCCGCACCTTATGCTTCGCAGGAGCATAATTGGATAAACGCTAACGCCAAGAAAACCCCGGCGCAAGCGAAACCCTACCCATGCGTTTGGGGAGCTGCGGAGAGGATTCTTGGCGGTTAGAACCAGCTTCTGCCCAGTCTGGAGCTGCCCATGCGCCGTCTCGCACCCCTCCTTTTCATGGCTCTCGCCGCCTGCGCCACCCCGCCCAGCACGCAGCCAAGCCAGTCGTCGCAAGCGGCTGTTTCGTTCGCGCTGACCGCGGCGCGGTTTGACGCCATCCCCGATTGGCGCAGCGCCGATCTGGCGCCGGCGCTGACAGCATTTCGCCGTGCGTGCGAGGGGCGAAGGCTACGGCCCAGCGATGCGAGCTTGCCGGGCGGAGGGCGCTACGGCGGCACGGTGGGCGCTTGGACGCCGGCTTGTGTGGCGGCGGTTGCAGTCCAGCCCGGCGCCGAGCGTGCGTTCTTCGAAGCACATTTCACCCCCCACCTTGTGAGCGGGTCGGGCGAAGCGCGCCTTACGGCGTACTACGAGCCGATCGTCGAAGCGCGCCGCTTTCCCGATGCGTATTTCTCTGCGCCGTTGCTGCGTCGGCCGGGCGACATGGTCAGCGTCGATGTCGCGGCGTTTGCGGAGGCCTACGACGACCAAGCGTTGCGTGGTGCGCCGCGACGCCTCACCGGGCAGATTGTCGGCAGCGATGTGCGCCCATATCCGCGCCGCGAGGCGATTGCGCCGAGCGTGGATCAAGCGTTTGCGTGGGCCCATCCCATCGATGTATACAATCTTCAAATCCAAGGCTCGGGGCGTTTGGCGTTCGCAGACGGCGCGCAGGCGCGTGCGGCGTACGCGGCGCAGAACGGGTATCGTTGGCGCTCGGCGCTGGGGGCTTTGCGCGATTCCGGCGCGCTTCAAGACGCCGCGACCTGGTTGAACTTCAAGGCCTGGAGCGATCGCCAAGGCGCAGCGGCGACGCGCCAGGCGCTCAATGCCGATCCCTCTTACGTGTTTTTCAGCGAAGAACCGATCGAGGATCCAAACGCGGGTCCGCGCGGCGCTTCTGGCGTGGCGCTGACGCCGCTGGGCTCGATCGCTGTTGACCCTGAATACCATCCCTACGGCGCGCTCGTGTTCGTGGACGGCACGTATGATGACGCGCCGTTCCGCCGTTTGTTGGTGGCGCAGGATACGGGCGGCGCCATTCGGCGCGGACCATTGCGGGGCGATGTGTTTTTCGGCGCCGGCCCGCAAGCTGGACAGGGCGCCGAGCGCATGAACGCGCCAGCACGCTGGTGGACGTTGCTGCCGCTGGGCGCGCCCGTCAGCTGAAACAGCCCCCAGGTCGCCGCCCGCCGCCCTGACCCCTCCCAAGGGTCACATTGATCGTATGGGACGCGCACGCGCGCTGATCAAAAGCGGGGGCGGCCCTGGTTTGCCCGGGGGGCTCCGCAGCAACTACGGTGTTGGACTGTTTATATTCCAGCGCGGCGCCTTAAGCTTCGGTCAGATTGATACAGCGCGGAGCGTAAAATGATGATGCGAAGCGTCGCGCTTGGCCTTGTTGTCGCGCTGGCGGGATGCGCAACTGCGACCGCGCCGGCTCCCACATATTCGCGCCCACTGGTGACCACGCCGCCAGGGCCAAACCATTTCACTACGGCGCCGCACGGCGCAATGCACAGCCAATTGTTCGCCTGCAACGGCGGCGGCGGAACCAACATTGGCGCCATTGGCCCAAGCGGGGAGGCAAAATTCTACACGCCCTACATCCAAACCGCTGCGGGGCCGTTGCTGCGCAATCCGACCGAAGCCGCGTGCCTGTCTTCTGGTTTCGGCTGGCGCGGCGCCGCCAGCGGCGGCGGACGCCAGCACGACGGCATGGACCTTGCCAATTCCAATGGCGGTTACATCTACGCCGCCGCTGACGGTTGGGTGGCGTTCGCCGACTGGCGCGGCGGCTATGGCCAAGTGCTCGAACTCGACCACGGCGAAGGCGTGCGCACGCTCTACGCGCATTTGAACGAAATCGACCCGAACCTCATGCCCGGCGCATTCGTTTCCGCCGGCGCTGCAGTCGCGCGCATGGGCGCAACCGGCAACGCGACCGGCGTGCATCTGCACTACGAGGTCAGCATCGATGGGTTGAAGGTCGATCCGCTGGCGTACGGCGCTGAGGCAGCGCCGGTGATGTGAGGGCGACTACGCGTGTCACGAGGTGACACCCACGCATGGCGAAGCCCTTCGCATTGCTGCGAAGCGTGGGAGCGTGAACTTCGTGTCCGCAAAAAGCGGGAGAGCGGGACGCGCCTCGTGCGTGCGCGCAGAAATAAAAGTGTTTGGGGTTGT
>CXWL01002825.1_pt1 | contig 34790 bp, 30 predicted proteins | sample 590931 | NCBI WGS metagenome assembly CXWL01 (sample SAMEA3498368, study PRJEB10139) | groundwater metagenome | biome: water well; material: biofilm material | place: Germany | collected 2015-04-27
TGGCGAAGCAGTCTCTTGGTGTAAGGGGATTGCTTCGTCGCAAAGTGCAAGAGCGCTCCTCGCAATGACATTAGAGACTCTGCTCGATGTTGATCTTGAAATTATCGAGATAACTTTTGTACAGCATTTTGGTCTTCACGCCTTCGGGCAATTGGGCGATCATCTTTTGATAACCTTCAAGGCTGTCTGTGACGAGGAAGATATGCGTCAGGTCACTACGGCTTGCAATCGCTTTCTTAAATTGGGTGAAGCTATGTTCATCCACCAATACGGCAAAGTGCGAGTTCTTGGGGATGAACCAGCCTTTTTCGCCTTTATCGTTTTCACGCTTGCCTTGTGCGCCTGCCATAAGCCAAAGAATGGGTAGAATGGACTCAAACTTTTCACCAATGGCTACATCGTGCGGGTCAAGAAAATCAAGACGGAAGTATTCAATGTTTTCTTCAAAGCCTTCTTTCATTTCACGACCATTGAGGTAAGTGCCTGATAGCTCTTTGTCATCATCACGTTTGCCGTTTATTACATATTTACTGCGTGGCCATGTTATCGATTCGCAAATACCATATTGCTCAAACTCAGGTTGCCCCACAAAAATACCTTTTTCGTTCAATTCTTTTGCAGTCTTTTCATTCACCTCATTGTTGGTGACTAGAATGCAACGACGTTGTCCATTGTCTTCGTCGTTAAGTAGAGTGGTAGCGTGAAGTGTAGTTCCTGAGCCTGCAAAAAAATCTAGGATAAGAGCATCTGGATTGTCTGACGCAACGCGAAGGCAATCTTGAACTGTGTATAGTGATTTGGGATACGAAAATGGTTCTGATTGATTGAAAATTGCTTTGACCATCGCGGTTCCGTATTCTGTTGCAGAATATTTTTTGTCAATCCAAATGGTTGAAGGAAGAATTCCTTTTCGATTCATTCTTCGTTTTCTAAATATCTGCAAAGAATCACCAACAGTGTCTGCCCTTAATTCTTCAAGATTCTGTTTTGAAGTATCGGGATTGAATGACCAAATACGCTCATCTCCATTTTGCCTAGTTGGCAAGACCTCAATGTAATTGCCTGGTTTCTTTTCTTTTACAATCCAAGATTTCTCTTTCTGGTTCCATTCCATTTTGGGAACAACTAGAGAATTATCGGGCTTTACCCAAATAGGATAAAACATTTTAGGTCTGTCTTGCCTGCTAGAATGTGCACCTGCTCTGCGTAAGTTTTCCCACCAGAATTTCCCGTTTTCATCTTCTTGATCAAATCGTGCTAATTGGTCATCAGACCTTTCAAGTAAATTCACGCCACCTTTGCCTTCTTTTCCATAAAAGAGAGCAAATTCATGGCTTACTGCAAACCCTTGAACTGTTTGATTTCCACTTGGCTTACTTCGCACTGTGACACACCCAAGAAAGTTAATGTTTTCAAATGTATCCTCCATGAGTGTTCGCAAATGATGCATTTCATTGTCGTCAATTGCGATTACTAGAATACCGTCAACCTTTAGTAAGCGATAAGCAAGTGTTAATCGCTTTTTCATCATTGCTAACCATTTGCTATGGCGATATTGGTCATTGCCATCTACATAATCATTGTTATATTTCCAATCCCTTGCGCCGGTGTTGTAAGGCGGGTCAATATAAATCACATCCACCATGCCCTCATAACAATACAACAGAAGTTGCAAGGCATGGAAGTTGTCGGCATTGATGATGGTGTGCCAGGGTTTATCGGGGGCGCGTTCCACTCGTTCGCGCGGGGTGAGGGTGGGGTAAATAGGCTCCCCGAAATTCTTTACTACCACCAACTCATCAACTTTCGCGGTTTCTTCCTGTCCCTGTGGTTCGGGTGCAAGGCGGGCGGTCTTGCCTTTGATCTCCAACACCTGAAAGACTTGTTTGCCGTTTCCGCGTTTAATAACCCGCGCGCCAGTCTGCACGGCAAGGTTGGGTAGTTGTACTTGTTCAGGAATATGGTCTTCAAAGACCAATCCGAATTTCTTTGTGGCTTTGAGTGTCGCCGCTTCACGGGCAATTTCAGCTCGTAGTTTTGGGTCAGGGATCTGTTTGATGAGGTCTTCGAGTTTTGCCATAGGTGTTTCTATTTTACTTCAAGGGACAGTATAAAGTGACCGCCATCTTTAAGAGTGTGCAAGCAAAGGTCGTCAGTGGTAACCGCTCCAGCCGCCGTCCTCGGCGGCGTGTTGCGAGGGAATCCTGCGCCGGGGACGGCGCAGGGAGCAACCTGCCTGACAACCTTTGCTTGCACACCTTTAAGACGACTGCCACCTGCCTTACGAAAATTACACCAACAAATCCCAAAGTTAAGCCAGAAAACCTTTTGCTGCTTATCACCCCACAGACTTCCGAATCTGCTCGACGACCATATCTCCCATTTGAGTGGCGCTGATTCCGCTGCGCGCGTCGGCAGATTTGATCTGTCCGCTGGAAAGCAAATATGCCACGCTATCCTCGATGCGTTTTGCAGAGAATTTTTCGCCGAGGTAGTCCATCATCATGCTGACTGCCATGATCGCGCCGAGTGGGCAAGCCACGTTCTGTCCAGCAATATCGGGCGCAGAGCCGTGGATCGGCTCGAACATGGAGGTCTTGCCCGGGTGCAGGTTGGCGGATGCGGCAAGCCCTATCCCGCCCTGCAAAATGGAGCCGAGGTCAGTGATGATGTCGCCGTAGAGGTTGGTGGTCACAACCACATCGTAGCGTTCAGGCTGTTGGATCATCAACATCGTGAACGCGTCCACGTAGGCGTGATCTTGTTTGATGTCGGGATATTCCCTGCCGACTTCGGCGAAGGTGCGCGTCCAGATTTCCTGCGGGCGGATGGCGTTGGCTTTGTCCACCATGGTCAAATGGCCGGGGCGATTGTGTTCCGAGGCGCGGGCGCGGGCAAGTTCAAATGCGTAACGGATGGCGCGCTCGACTCCGACTCTTGTGTAGATGCTGGTGGAGGTCGCAACTTCATCCGCTGTGCCTTTTTTCAGGATGCCGCCGATTTGTGTGTATTCGCCTTCGGTGTTTTCGCGGATCACGGTGAAGTCAATGTCAGCGGGGCCTTTGCCTTTGATCGGGCAAAGCGCCTCAGCGTAGAGTTTGATGGGGCGCAGGTTAATGTACAGGTCAAGCCCGAAGCGCAAGCCGAGAATGACCGAGCGTTCGACCAGTCCCACTTCCACATTGGGGTGACCGATTGCGCCGAGAAAGACCGCATCCAGGGTGCGCCATTCATCAATCACTTTGTCAGGCACAAGTTCCTTTGTCTTGAGATAGTACGCGCCCGAATATGGATATTCGATGAAGTTGCAATCGAAGCTGCCGTCCTGCATGACTGCTTGCAAAACTTTCAAGCCTTCCGCCACAACATCCGGGCCGATTCCATCCCCGCTAATAACGCCGATGTTATATGTTTTCATATATCTTCTCCACTATGTCATTGCGAGGGCGGCGCTATTCCGCCCGAAGCAATCCCCGTTTCCACAAGGAGATTGCTTCGTCGCGAAGAACAAGAGCGCTCCTCGCAATGACATTTGTAATGTTAGTTTAATTTTTCCGCAAGTCTCTCTTCGGCGTAGGCAAGCAACCCGCCCACGTCAATGATGCGGCGCAAAAAATCGGGGAAGGGCACGGCCTGGAACTGCGCGCCCGTCGTCAGGTTGCGGATGATGCCCGCAGCTGGCTCGACTTCGATCTCGTCGCCTTCGCTGATGCCATCCACCGCCTGTGGACATTCGAGGATTGGCAAACCGATATTGATGGCATTGCGGAAGAAGATGCGCGCATACGATTTGGCGATGACCGCGGACACACCCGCGGCTTTGATGGTGAGCGGCGCGACTTCACGCGACGAGCCGCAGCCGAAATTTGAATCAGCGACAATGAGATCGCCGCGCTTCATCTTTTTGACAAAGTTCGGGTCGGCGTCTTCCATGCAGTAGAGCGCTAGTTCACGCGGGTCGGCGGTGTTGCAGCGGCGTGCGGGGATGATCGCGTCGGTATCCACGTTCCTGCCAAACTTCCACGCGTGACCGTGAATACGCACGCGCTCGCGCAGGTAATCTTTTTGCACCAGTCCGCTGGCATTGCGGGGTAGTACATCAAAGAATAGGATACGGTCCGGGCGGGCGTAATCAGGAAGGCGCGTTTCGGCAAAGGCAAGCGCAATTTGTTTGGTGAGTTTTGCCCCTTCTTCAGGCACGATGCACGCGCAGGTCAACTCGCCGAAGATTATGTCCGGCACGCCAACCACTGCCGCGTCTTTGACCCCCGGGAGCGAACGCAAAACCATTTCAATGTTGCCGGGATAGATCTTAAATCCGCCGCGGATGATGACTTCATGCTTGCGCCCAACAATGCGAACGGGACCGTCCGCATCAATGATCGCGAGGTCGCCGGTGCGCAGCCAGCCTTCCTTATCAAGGATTTGTGCCGTGGCTTGGGGGTTTTCCCAATATCCTATCATGACGTTGTAACCGCGAGCGCAGAGTTCGCCTTCTTCACCATACGGCAGGGACTCGCCTTCGGCGTTGATCACTTTGAGTTCAATATCGTCCAATGGGGTTCCGACGGTTTCTGTTGCGGTGATAGGACCGTCATCAAACTGGGTCATTGTGACGGCGGGGGAGGCTTCGGTCAGTCCGTAACCGATCAGCAATTTGAAATCCATTTCTTCGCGGGCGCGGCGCACAAGTTCGGGAGGACAGGGCGCGCCTGCCATAATTCCGGTGCGAAGAGTTGTGCAGGCGGACGAGTTAAAGTCCGCGTGATTTAATTCGAGCGCGAACATGGTTGGCACGCCAGAGAGCACGGTAACGCCGCTCTCTTTGACCAGTCTCAAGGCTTCGCTGGGGCGGTACTGCGGCATACAAACCAATTGCGCGCCTGAGATCGCGCAGGCAAGCGCGATGGCGGTAATGCCGAAAGTATTTGAAAACGGAATCGTGCCGAGGAAAATATCATCCGCTGTGCAATCCATCCGCGACGCGATATCCGCCGCGTTATGTACCAGGCCGCCGTGAGTCAAGATCGCGCCGCGCGGTTCGCCCGAACTGCCCAGCGAATGGATGATCGCCGCGGCGTCGTATGGTTTTGCAACCGCTTGTACAAGCGACGCAGTGTCTTTCAGCAAACTGTCCCAGGAAATAACGCCGTTTTTTTTCTGCGGCCTGGATGCGGACATCGCGATCACAAAATTTAATTCGGGCAGGTTGGTGCGCAAATCCAACGCCATCTCGAGATGATCCATGCCGTTGAATTGTTTCGGGTCCGAGAAGGTGATCAGCGCTTTGGGTTTTGTTTTCATGAGACGCGCGAGCGCGTCGGCGCGGTCACGGCGCACATTGATCGGTACAAGGATCAAGCCCGCTTTGGCGGCGGCAAAGATCGTGATCACGTACGCGGGTGTGTTGGGCAATGTCACGGCGAGGCGATCTCCGGGCTGGAGTCCCAGTTCGCGCAGTCCCGCGGCGAGCGAGCAAGCCTGTAGTTCCACATCTGCATAAGACCAGCGTTCCCCGTTCAGGCGCAAAAAGGTCTGATTGGAGAAACGCGTTGCCTGCACGCTTAATAATTCGCCGATGGTTGTGTTGTGAAATGTTTCGTATGTCATGGGTCACTCTCTCTGTCGTTGCGAGGAGCGTTCTTGTTCTTCGCGACGAAGCAATCTCGTTGTACGCGAGATTGCTTCGGGCTGACGCCCTCGCAATGACATAATATTTTACAAACTCGCCGGTGAAATGATTCTTCCGGCAATGGCAGATGCGGCGGCGACATAAGGATTCGCCAGATATAGTTCGCTGGTAATGTGCCCCATGCGCCCGCGGAAGTTGCGGTTGCTGGTGGACACGCAACGCTCGCCGGAGGCAAGCACGCCCATGTGACCGCCGAGGCACGGTCCGCAAGTGGGCGTGCTGACGGAGCATTCGGCTTCGATGAAGATTTCGATCAAGCCTTCACGCATTGCGTCCATATAGACCTTTTGCGAGCCGGGGATGATCACCGTGCGGACGCGTGGATGTATCTTGCGCCCCTTGAGAATTTCCGCCGCCGCGCGCAGGTCTTCGAGGTTGCCGTTGGTACACATGCCGATCACCACCTGATTGATTTCCAATTCGTTTAATTCCGAAACTGGTTTGACGTTTTCAGGAATGAAAGGAACCGCGACAAACGGTTCAAAATTGGATACGTCAATATCATAAACAGCAGAGTATTCCGCGTCTGCATCGCTTCGCAGATAGAGACCATCATCCCGTCCGCGTGTGTGCAGGTAGGCGCGGGTGGTTTCATCCGCCGCGAAGAGTCCCGCTTTCGCGCCTGCTTCGATTGCCATGTTCGCCATCGAGAAACGGTCATTCATCCGCATGGCTTCAACGGTTTCGCCTGTAAATTCCATGGCTTGATAACGCGCGCCTTCGACCCCGATCAGAGCGATGGTGTGCAGGATCAAATCCTTTCCGCCGACCCATTTTGGTAATTTGCCATGATAAACAAACTTTACGCTTTCGGGAACTTTCATCCACATTTCGCCGATTGCCATCGCCACAGCCGCGTCGGTGGAGCCGATGCCTGTGCCGAACGCGCCGACGAACCCGTGCGTGCAGGTGTGCGAATCTGCGCCTGCGATCAAATCGCCCGGCGCGACCAGTCCCTGCTCGGGCAGGAGAATGTGCTGGATGCCAGCGCGACCCACATCATAAAAACGGATGCCGTGCTTGAGCGCGAACTCGCGGCATTGCTTGACGATCTCCGCGCTCTTGATATCCTTCGCAGGCGTGAAGTGATCCATGACGAAGAGGACTTTCTTTGGGTCGAAGACGCGTGCGTTCCTGATCTTTTCAAATTCTTCGATGGTGACAATGGCGGACAGTTCCGACGCCATCACCAGGTCCACGCGGGCGTTGATGAATTGACCGGGGAATAATTCCTTTTGGCCGCATTTGGCGGCAAGTATTTTTTCAGCGAGAGTGTGTCCCATGAATGGTTTCCTTTTGATATTTGGACGTCATTGCGAGGAGGGCGCTCGTCCCGACGAAGCAATCTTCGTCACGGCGCTGGGGATTGCTTCGCCAAAGAACGGCTCGCAATGACGGTATTGAAATTATCTATCTCCGCGACTCTTTCAGGAGAGACTCGTCCTTCGTTATCCCAGCCGCGTTCCGCGTAATATTCATCCAGCATGTTTTGGAATTGAGCGCGGTCTACATGATGCCCCTTTGTTTGGCGCGCGGGCATGGGTTCATCGAAGTATCGTTTGGGCAATGTATCGTCGGCGCGCGTCAAGCCAAAATCCGCGTTGACGAGTCTTTCAGTGTCCAATGTGCGGCGTCCCACTTCACGCAAAGTCTCAGGCGTATATTCGAGTCCAGTCGCTGCCAAAACCAAATCACAAAATTCTTCGTAGCCCAATAAATGCGGACTGTTGAATCCGCGTGTGATAAACCTGCACACACCCAGGCAATCGCCTACCGCGAAAATATCGTCGCCCCAGGCGATAATGAGTCCCTTGTCCTTGTAGCCCGTTGGGTCGGGATCATTGGCGCGCCCATAAATTTTTGCGCGTATTTCGTCGGGAAGTTTGAAAACTTCCAGCGTGGGACGGTTGCGTAAATGATCGGCGCCGCGGCTGGCGACGGCAATGCCCAATGCAAAGCCTTTGAAGTAGCGGACATCATGTGGGTCGGACTGCGGCAAATTTTTCACGGCAATTAAATAATCATGCGCCTCGGGCGGAAAGTAACGTGCGGCTTGCGAACTCTCGGCGAGAATATTTCCGAAGCCTCGCCGATAGGCGATGTCTTCGATCAAAGTATGCACGGTTTCGTAATCGCCCCAATGTAAAGGCGAGCCAGTCATCGAATCGTCGATCAAGCCGCGCTGATACAGTTCCATTGCCCACGCGATGATCGTGCCCGTCGAAGATGCGTCCAATCCCAAATCGTTGACCAGATTATTTAAAATAATCACCTGCTCAGTCGGAGCAATGCCAATATTCGCGCCGAGCAAACCAATCGTTGAATATTCGGGACCCTCGCCTCCCAATGTATTGCGATGACGACAATGTACAATGCACGATGTGCATGCCATCATCTTGTCTGAAAACTTTTCAATCTCCTCGGCGTTGAGCGTGTCTTCAAAAAAATTATCCTGGTTGTTACGTGTGCGGATCGCGCCGAGTCGGTTGCTGACCTCATACAATAACGGCGTGCCGACTTTTCCAAGCGCCTGCACGATCCTTGAACTCTTCAACTCTTCCTGTTGTTTGACCCGCAATGCGCGCAAGGTATCTTTTTGTGCGACTTCAATCGCCTCGCCGCCGCGCGCCGCGATGGCTTTGATATTCTTACTGCCCATGACCGCGCCCATGCCGCCGCGCCCCGCCGCGTTCTTTTTGCCCGTCATGATCGCCGCCATGCGGACGAGATTTTCTCCCGATGGTCCGATCACAGCGGATACAGTCCCCGCCCCATGCCGCGCTCTGAGTTGCTCCTGCGCTTCGATGATTCGCCTCCCCCAGAGTCCCTCCGCCAGCAGGATGCTGATCTTTCCATCTTCAAGCAACAAATAAGATGGCTTCTCTGCACGGCCTAAAATAACCAATCTTTCGAATCCTGCTTTACGCATGGCCGCCGCGAAAAAACCGCCGCAGTTTGAGTCGCCCAGGATTCCGCTTTCAGGCGAGCGCGCCGAGACGTTGAAACGCGCTGCATTGGGCGCGATGGTTCCCGTCAACAAGCCTGCGCCGATGATGAGCGGATTGCGCGGATCGAACGCGTCAATATCAAGCGGGCCGCCGTGCGCGCGCAGGTAATGACGCAGGTATGCCATGTTCATGCCGCGTCCGCCGAGATAGGCGCGCGTCAGTTCAGCGGGCGTGGAGGTGATCTTGATTTCGCCGCTGGTGAGATTGATGATGGCGATGGTCGATGTGTGTGTCAAATAGCCTCTATTTAACCGTAGTAACGACTTTAGTCGTTTTGAATGACAGGCAGGCGACTAAAGTCGCAACTACACGTCAACCGCCCGCGATGGGCCAGACGAGATGGACGCGCGCTCCATCCATCAGCAAAGAGTCGTGAGGCGCTTCCACATCCCCGATGAAAATGTGGGGCGGGGTTTGGTCGAACTCGATGCCGAGGCTGGGATACTGCTCCCGAAGCGCAACCAGCAAATCGTCGACGCGTGAAGCGGGGTTTATATCCATCTCCATTTCACGCAGACCCACCACACGCCAGAACGGTTCCGCAAGCCTGACGTAAACTTTCACATCAAACTCTTTCCCGCTTGCGCGAGAGTTCATGATCCAATTCTTCATCGGTAACTTCCTGGTTGGCCCTTATGCGGCGGCTCATCACGGTGACGATCCTTCTGACATCATCATCCGAAAGCAGGCGATTGGAGCGTTTGGCGACTTCCAAAATTTTTGAGACATACGCGGGGTTTTCCTCGATCTTGTTTTTGCGCAGGAAGAAGCGCACATTATGTTCGCCCGACAACGGTCCAATTTCAATGCTGTGTTCGCGCCCGACCATGCTGGATGGCACGCCGCAATACACGTGTTCCGCAAGCCAATCATCGTTTTTGCTGAGGGCTTTTGCAATTGCCGCGGCGTGAACGCCCGTTGCGGTGCGGAAGGAATCCGCGCCGACGATGGGGTAGTTGAACGGAATAACCGCGCCGCATTTTTCGGCGATGACTTCGCAGTATTCGGGGAGTTTGGTGAGATCGCGGTTTGCCCAGCCAAGCAGATTAAGGTTGACGAGCAGAAGCTCCATGGGCGTGTTGCCGCTGCGTTCGCCGATGCCCAGCCCGCAGGCGTGGACGCGATCCGCTCCCGCTTCGATTGCCGCGAGCGAATTGGTGATGTCGAGTCCGCGGTCTTTGTGACCATGCCAATCGATCCCGACGCTTGGATCAATTTCATCCACCACCTTTCGCAGGAAAGCGATTAAGGCGTGGACGCCATGCGGCGTGATATGCCCGACTGTATCCGCCGCGCAGATGCGATGCGCGCCCGCGCGGATGGCGGCGGTGTACACCTGACGCAGAGTATCAGGCTGGGTGCGGATCGTATCCTCGGTGACGAACATGACGGGGATGCCATGCTTCACCGCGAAACTTACGGCATCCTCGGTTTGCTTCAGCAGGAAGTTGACATCCCATCCTTCAACATACTGACGGATGGGGCTTGTGCCAAGGAAGACGGCGGCTTCGATGGGCACGCCGACATCCTCAGACACATCCACAATCGGGGCTATATCCGAAATGACGGAGCGCGCCGCACTTTGCGGTTGAATGAGCATTTTCTGTTTGACGATTTCCTTTGCCAGCACCGTGACGTGATATTTGAATTTTTCCCCTGCGCCGCACAAGCCCAAATCTGCCACATCAATTCCGAGATCGCTCATCAGGTAGAGCAGGTACACCTTGTCTTGAATTTCAGGCTGAATCACAGAAGGGGATTGCAAGCCGTCGCGCAGGGTTTCATCTGTGACCATGATGCGCTGTTTTGGTTTTTCGGGCGCGTCGACCAAATTCCAATCGTAGATCAATTCGTGGGTATCGTTCGGATTTGCAGACATGGTTTACTCCTTTGGTGAAATAACTATCATGTCGTTGCGAGGAGCGCACTTGCTCTTTGCGACGAAGCAATCCCCTCGCAATAGGAGACTGCTTCGTTCCTCGCAGTGACATTTTTTCAATTCATCATTTCCCTGCCAGCCTGAAATGCCTTCAAGTTGCCTTCCAGGAATCGCGCAGGGATGCGAAGTTTCAACGTCTTGTCCCAGATTTCCTGTGGGATGGGTAGAAGGGTGGACAATGCGCCGAGCAGAACGACATTCGCCATGCGACCATCGCCCAATTCGCGCGCTATCCTGGAAGCGGGAAGGGCGATCACGCGCAGTCCCTTTGATTTCAAAAAGTCAATGGTTTCATGTGGATATATTTTTTCCGCGTTGGCGACCGAGCCGGGGATCAACTCATAATCGTTGACTACTATCGTCCCATCTTTGACATTCACATAATGAGCGAAGCGCAAGGCTTCCAGTTTTTCCAAGCCGATCACTGCATGGGCCTCTCCCGGTGTGACGATGGGCGAATGAACTTTATCTCCAAAGCGCACGTGGGTTTCCACGCTCCCGCCGCGTTGTGATACGCCGTGGACTTCGGTTTGTTTCGTATCGTATCCCGCGCTGACTGCGGCAAGCGATGTGAGTTCGGCGATCAACAACGATCCCTGGCCGCCGACTCCCGCGAACATTAAGCTGATCGTGGCGCTCATGCCATCACCTCTGCAAGTTTGATCGCATCCGTCGGGCAGACTTGTGCGCAGACGGTGCAGGATGTACATTCATTCGCGGCGATGACGGGGAAGTTTTGCGCGGTGCGTGTGATGGCGGGACACCAAACCTTGAAACACGCATCACATTGCGTACACAATTCCTCCTCCACGATAAAGGGGATGACCTTCCGCCTCTTAATCTCTGGAAGTTGCTGGCACGGACCGCGAGCGATCACCACGGACGGTCCCTGGAATGCGATGGCGCGTCGAAGTGTGCTGACGATTTCCTTGCGCTGCCACGTATCCACCACTTCAACGGAACCCACGCCCGTGGCGCGGCAAAAAGCTTCAAGGTCAAGTTTGGGCGCATCCTCTCCCATCACATTTTTTCCTGACGCGGGATTTTGTTGACTTCCAGTCATGCCCGTTGCGGAGTTATCCAAGATCACAAGCGTGAGGTGACTCTTGTTGTAGACCGCGTCGATCAATGGCGGAATGCCCGCATGGATGAAAGTCGAATCGCCGATGATCGCCACCGTGTCTTTGTGACCCGCCTGTTCCAACCCAACCGATACGCCGATGCTCGATCCCATGCTGAACGTGGTATGTTCGGCTTCATAGGGAGGCAATGCGCCCATGGTGTAACAACCGATGTCGCCCGATACGGTGACTTTCAACTGCTTCAACGCGGCGAAGACTGTGCGATGTCCACAGCCGACGCACAACATCGGCGGGCGCGGGATGAGATTGACTTGTTCGGTAAAGGGTTTGGGAGGATCGCCAAGCCCAAGCGCTTTTCGCAAACGACCTGGGGAATATTCGCCGATCACGCCAAACAATTCCTTGCCTTTGAGGTTGATGATTCCCAAATTACGCATGTACTCTTCGATGAACGCTTCGCCTTCTTCGATGACATAAACGGTTTCGTATTTTGAACAAAACTCACGAAGTAACTTCGCGGGCAGTGGGAAGGTCATTCCCAACCGCAAAACTCCCGCCTCAGGCATGACCTCTTTGACGTATTGATATGCGATTCCAGAAGTCACCACGCCGATGGAATTTTTAGTATGCTCAACGCGATTGAAGGAACAGGTCTCCGCGTAATCCGTGAGAGCCGTCAGCGTTTTCTCAACTTCGGGTCGGCGCAACAGGCGATAGATTGGGACAGAGAAGCGTTTCGCATCCGCGATGAATTCCTTCTGTTCGACATCCCTCCGCTCGCCGACTTCAACCAGTCCCTTGTGATGCGCGAGACGCGTAGTGGTACGCAGCATGACAGGCGATTTAAATTGTTCGGATAATTCCAATCCTGCGATCATGAAGTCGTGACATTCCTGCGCGTCGCTCGGCTCCAACACGGGGACTTTGCCCACGCGTGCAAGATAACGATTGTCCTGCTCGTTTTGCGATGAGTGCATACCAGGGTCATCTGCGGAGATGACGACAAAGCCGCCATTGGTGCCTGAGTATGGAAAGACCATAAACGCGTCTGCCGCGACATTCAAGCCGACATGCTTCATCGTGACCANNGGAAATCGCATCGCAAGAGTTTCGATGATTTCGGTGCTGGGCGTGCCGGGATAACCCGAGACAAATTTCACCCCTGCTTCCCATGCCCCGCGGGCGATGGCTTCGTTGCCTAATAAAAATTCGCGCATGAGGCCTCCGTATTTAGTGTTACGTGTTGCGTGTTACGTGATTTTCAAAACACGCGTTGCGTTTTCATACAGAATTGCTTGCTTTGTTTTTTCCGAAATTGGCAAAGCCCTGATCGCATCGGGATTGCGCCGCAAATCTGGATTGCCAGGCCAGTCAGAACCATAAACAACTTTATCGGCAATATCTTCAAGGCGCGGAAAATATTCCAATAAATTCTTGGCGGGCAAACCCGAAACTTCCATGTAAACGTTCGCGTGCCGCCGCGCCATCCAAAAGGCCTGCTCATACCAGAATGGTCTGCCCGAGTGAGCCATCAAAATATTCAGTTTTGGAAAATCAATCGCCACATCATCCAGCAACAGCGGGTCGCCATACTTGATGCGCGCGCCTTTGAAGACCGACGATCCCGTATGCACCATCATGGGCAAGCCGAGTTCCTGCGCCTTTGCATATAACGGATACATGCGCGGGTCGTTGACATAATGATGCTGGTAGGTTGGATATATTTTGATGCCGCGGAAATCGAATTCTTTTACGAGCCTCTCGAGTTCGGCGGCAAGATCATTGACGATGAATGGATTGATGCTGGCGAATGGCAGCACGCGTCCACGCGGACCTGAGGCAGGGTCGGCGATCCTGTTGGCTTCCGCGCAGAATTTGCCGACGTAATCGTTGTCCGCGGTTCCGGTTGTGATCGGCGAGACTTCCGCAAGCCCGACAGCCCAATCGATATCGTTTTCCTGTAAATATTGGCGAATGCCTTGAGGAGTAAGTATCTGCTCGATGAATTCATCGAAATCTCCTTTGAAATTGGAACGCGTCCAATCCATTACCCAGGGGAGTTCATGTTCGGGGCGGCTGAGGTGGATGTGGAAGTCTATGATCATTGTCAGTTATCAGTGTTCAGTTATCAGTGTTCAGTGGCAGGTGTTGGTTACTGGTCACTGATTACTGATCACTGGCTTTACGGCACAATCACCGAGCGGATACCTTCGCCGCTTCGCAGCGTATCGAATGCGGCGTTGATATCGTTCAACGGGAATTGCGCGGTGACAAGTTCCTTCACTTTGATCTTGCCCTGCCGCGCCAGTTCCAACACGCGCGGATAATCCACTGCGCGGCAGCCAAGCGACCCGATAATTTCCATTTCACGGTACATGACACGGCCCGTATCGAGGGTCATTGGTTTGTCGGTGAAGCCAACGACCACGAAACGTCCGCCTGTGCGAATGCAGGAGAAGGCTTGCGCCTGAGTTGCGGGATTGCCAATGGCTTCAAAGCCGATGTCTGCTCCGCCGCCCGTCAACTTGCGGACTTCCTTATCCACGCGCTCGACGTTCTTGGCATTGATCGTGGCTTGCGCGCCGAGTTTCTTCGCCCATTCCAATTTTGAATCAATCACATCTACAGCGATGACCCGCGCTCCAACCGCCGCCGCGACTTGCACCAGATTTAATCCAATGCCGCCGCAGCCGAAGACAATGACATTATCGCCCGGCTTCACTTGTCCGCGATTGACGACTGCATGATAGGGTGTTGTCACCGCATCCGCGATAATGGAACTTTCAATTAATGGGAGTTCATCGGGCAACGCGATGATATCCTTGGCGGGCGCGAGCATGTACTCCGCGTAACCGCCGTCCACGTTGTTGCCGAACATCACCATCTTCTCGCAGATGTTTTCACGTCCCGTGCGGCACATGGAGCATTGTCCGCAACCGTAAACGGCGGGAAGCAGAACGCGCGCGCCTTCCTTCCATTGTGAGACTCCTGCGCCCAAGCCTGCCACTGTGCCTGAGACTTCATGTCCCAGTACGAGAGGAGGCTTCTTGAAAGTTGGCACGCCATGATCTATGTAATGCAGGTCGGTGTGACAGACTCCGCAGCCTGCCACTTTAATGAGAACTTCGCCTTCGCTGGGAGTCGGGGTTGGGATATCTTCCACTGCCAATAACTGGGTAGGGGCATGAAAAACAGCGGCTTTCATTTTAGTTTTTCCTCCAAAGCCTGACGGAAATGATCGGGGACATGCATTTTCTTGAATGTCTCGCGGTCTGCGATCACGACCGTGATCTCGCCGTTTGCCGTCAGGCAATTTTTAGTTTCGTTGAAAATTTGAAAGTCAAAACGCACGCTGGAATTACCGATCTTCCCCGGGCAACAGTGAATACGCAGGGCGTCGTCAAAATGCGCGGGCGCCTTGTACGATGCGTGCGAGTCCACATAGAGCATATCTATATTTTCATCGAGCATACGCTGGTAACTAAAACCAACGGAGCGCAGGTATTCGATCAAGCCGACGTCGAAGTAATTAAGATACTGCGCGAAGTTCACATGTCCCTGCGCGTCGGTTTCGTTGAAGCGCACTTTGATGGTTGTGGAAAATGGATAAGGGTCGGTCATGGTTTATTAGTTCTTGCCACAGAGGTCACAGAGATCACTGAGAAAACCTTTTAAGAATCTCTGTGGACTCTGTGCGCTCTGTGGCTAAATCTCTTTTGGTTAACTTGCGCGGACTTCCAGCACGATTGCCGCGGCAGTATCGCCCGCCGCACAGCCTGTGAATAGCCCATAGCCACCGCCGAGCATGACCAGTTCTTCGATCATCTCGATGATGAGTCTCATGCCTGTCGGTCCCTGCGGATGCCCCCAGATAAGAGATGAGCCGTAGTTGTTCATCTTATCCAAGCCGATGCCAAACTCGCGGCTGAGGAAAATGTCGTTCACGGCAAATGGATTATGCGTCTTGATGGCTTTGATGTCTTTTATATCCACGCCCGATTGCGCCAGCGCTCCGCGAACGGCAGGCGCATTCGCTTTGGGCATAAAGGCTTTCTCGGTGCGTCCTTCAGCGAACGACAAGATTTGAATCTCGATCTTTGAATCTTTGCTGAGTTCGCGCGCTTTCTCCTGTGTCGTGACGATCATGCCCGCGTTGCCATCCGCGGGGAAGGTTTGCCCGCCAAAGGTGACCGTGCCATCGGGCATAACAGGTTTGAGTTTCGCCAATCCTTCCACAGTGGATGGGAAAATGCCTTCATCGTCTGTGACGGTCGCGATGACTTTTTTCCCGCTTGGATTAACTTCCGCAGGTGACATGTAAAGTTTATGGAAAGCCGCGTCGTTTTCGAGCGCCTTCTGATATTGAGCGTAACGCATTAACACAACTTCATGCTGTTCGGTGGTGGTGATGACCGATTCTTTTGCAACGTTCTCGGCTGTTTGCAACATGGTGTTGCCCACAAAGGGATCGCGGTTGAAGTTATCCCACACCCAATCTTCCGCGTCGCCGCGTCCGCCGGGGTTGTTCGGATTTGGATAAAGCAGATGAGGTCCGTTGGAGGTTCGATCCGCGGTGATGCAAAGGATGGAGTCGCTGCTCCCCGTTTCCACAGATTGAGTCGCGCTGCCGATCACTCGCGCGGATGTGGCGCAAGCCTGCGAGAAAACGGGCCCCGTCGCGCCTTCCGCGCCGATCATACCAGCCAGCCACGGCGCGCCGTAAAACGATTGCGCTGCGGGGATGGTCATGCCGAGATATACATTGCTGAACGTCTTGGGCGAGATGTTTCGCGCTTCCAGCGCTTTGCGCGTCACATCAGCCGCGAATTTAATCGTGTGCAAGTTGGCAAAACTTCCCTGCCAGCGGGCGAAGGGCGAGCACCAATATCCGCCGTAGGGGATGAATGTCTTTGTGTATGCCATGCTACGCTCCCACGGTTTGACCGCCGTCAACGAAGAGCGCCTGTCCGGTGATAAACGAAGCCTGGTCGCTGGCAAGGAAGGCATGAACCGCCGCAATCTCGGATGGCTCGGCAAATCGTTTCAGCGGAATTTTCTCCAGCAAGTTCGCCATGACGTTTTCAGGGATTGCGGCTGTCATGCGCGTTTTCGTGCCGCCCGGCGCAATGCAATTGACCGCGATATTGAAGCGCGCCCACTCCAGCGCGAGCGTTTGCGTCAAGCCGACCACGCCCGCTTTCGACGCGGCGTAATTCGATTGTCCGAAGTGTCCTATCGCGGCAACCGAAGCGGTATTGACGATACGCCCGTATTTTTGTTTGATCATTTCAACGGATGCAATCTGCGAGCAGAGCCATGTGCCTTTCAAGTTGACGTTCAATACCGCGTCCCACTGTTCATCCGACATCAACTTGACTTCGCCATCCTTAACGCGCGTGGTCAGCGCATCACGCGTGATGCCCGCGTTGTTGATCAGCACATCGAGCCTGCCGTGTTCTTTGATGATGGCGTTTACGACGCGCTGCACGTCTTCGCGCACGGAGATATTCGCTTTCACGGTCATTACCTGACCTCCAGCCTGCTCTGCCTCTTTGCGCGTTTCCTCCAACCCGGCTTCATCCAGATCTACGGTCACGACCTTCGCGCCTTCTTCAAGAAAGCGCAGCACGATCGCCCGCCCGATTCCATTCCCTCCGCCCGTGATCAATGCGACTTTATCTTTGAGTAACATACTGCCCTCCAGTTATTTCGTATGTCATTGCGAGGAGCGTTCTTCCCTGCACCGAACGCAGGACGGTGTGCGACGAAGCAATCTCCTGTTAAGTGGGGGATTGCTTCGCCCCTATCGGGGCTCGCAATGACGGATCGATTTACGATTTTGTTTTCATCAGGAGAGTCCACTCTCCTTCAACGACGACTTCATCTCGTTGATTACGAACGCGCACGGCAAACTTGACCACGCCGCGGTCTGGCTTTGACGTGGGTTTCTTTTCGGCCACTTCCATTTCAAGGTGGATTGTGTCGCCAAATTTCACCGCGCCTTTGTAGCGCGTCACCTGTTCCATCAATGCGATGGTCGTGCCTTCAAAGATGCCCATCCAATTTGCCATGCCTGTCGCCATCGCAAGGATCAACACGCCGTGTGCGATGCGTTCGCCAATAGGAGTTGACTTTCCAAACTCGGCGTCTGTGTGTAGTGGATTGAAATCGCCAGAGAGACCTGCGAAGTTCACCACATCCGCTTCGGAGACGGTGCGCGCCTGCGAGGGGTAAATGTTTTCAATTTCAAATTCATCGTAAGTGAGTCCGCGTGATGCCATAGGGTTTCCTTTGAGTAATATCCGTCATTGCGAAGGCGGTGGTCTTCCGCCCGAAGCAATCTCCTCACATAACAGGGGATTGCTTCGTCGCGAAGAACAAGAGCGCTCCTCGCAATGACGTTAACTATTTATGCTTCCAAACAGCGGCGCGTTTTTCCATGAAAGCCGCGAGTCCTTCGTGGGCGTCTTCGGATTTCATCAATTCGTCCAAGTAAAGTCTTTCCAACTCGGATGCTGAAGAATCCCAATTATCGAAACCTGATTGCAAAGCGCGTTTGGTCATTGTGAGCGCGATGCGGCTCAAACCTGACAACTGTGCGGTCTTTTCTTGAACCCATTGCTCCAATCCATCAGTGGGAAGGACGGCATTGACGAGTCCGATCTTCAACGCTTCATCAGCGGTGAGTGTGCGACCCGTGAGGAGCATATCTGCGGCGGCGCGATAGCCAACCATGAGCGGTAGTCTCATCGCGGCGATGGGAGCGAATGCGGCGAGTTGAATCTCGGGCTGCCCGATTTTTGCGTTTTCAGACATGACCGCAAGATCGCAACACAGAACCAACTCGCATCCGCCACCCAATGCGTGACCGTGAACGACAGCCAGAGTGGGGCAGGGGAAATTCGCGAGCAATCGGCAGGCGCGGTCAAAGAGCGGGATCATTTCGCCGACTTTATCGGGAGTGTGATCGGCAACATCCACGCCAGCGGAGAACATTTTCCCTGCGGCGCGCAGAATGAGAACGCGGATGCTTTCGTCGCGGGATAAATCCGTCAGCGTTGACTCGAGCTGACTCAAGGCGGCGATATTAAGCACATTAAGCGGAGCCCTGTTCAAGGTCAGGGTGGATGCGCCGTTCTTCGTCTCAACACTGATGTATGAGTCGGTCATTTCCCTCCGGGATGGTTCCCAATCAATTCAGCGCCACATGCGCCGCAGTGAGTGAAGTCTTCGGGCAGGGCTTTCGCGCCGCAGGAGGAGCAAGTCTTTTCGTACGCGCCCCAAATGAATTCACTGCTCCTGCCTTGCGCGGCGCGTTCGCGCAACATGCGATAGCGCGCGGGGCGTTTTTCGACGAAGGCGGTCATGCCTTCGAGCGGTTCCCAGGATGTGTAATGGGTGGACAGCCAATCGCGCGCGGCGCCAATGGTTTGATGCCAGCTGAAATTCTTCCAGAAGTTGGTCTGTTCTTTTGTGAAGCGCGTACATTCCGCAAATTTATCCACGAGTTCCTGCGCGAGGGCTTCCACCATTTCATCGAGTCTGGAAAGGTCAATGCTGTAACCGTCCGCGCCTTTTTGCGCTTTTGAAATTTGTTCGGGCGTGGCGTGAGTGATGAACTCGCCATCCTTTTTGATGGAGGGCGCAACCTCATTGACGAGTCCCCATTCCAATGCTTGATAGGCGGGGATGCGGCGATTCGTCATCAACATATAGCGGGCGCGGCGATCCCCAACCGTGATCGGCAGCCATTGAGTCCCGCCGCCCGCCGCGACACTGCCGACGCCCGTGCCGACCTGCCCCACCCAGGCATGTTCCGCAATGATGGCGAGATCACATGCGAGATTCGATTCATTCCCACCGCCGACTGCCATTCCATTTAATCTTGCAATGACGGGCTTGCCTGTGTTGACGATGCTTTCGATATACGCGCCGAAGAGACGCATATATTTCCAGTAGTCATGCGGCGTGCGCGTGTAGCGTTCCTGATATTCCTTGACATCCCCACCCGTGCAGAAGGCTTTGTCGCCCGCGCCCGTGTAAACAATGACTGCCACTTCATCGTCGAACGCGGCTTGACGAAAAGCCTGCGCCAGTTCCTCCAGCGCGTTGGTGCTGTACGAGTTGTACACTTGCGGGCGATTGATGGTGATGCGCGCCACCCAATTCGCCTTTTCGTAGATGATCTCTTTGAAGTCTGTTTTTTGTTGTTTCAATATATCCATTTGTTGTTCTCCATTTTTTATGTTCGTCCTCCCGAAAGTGCGCCGGGACAAAAGGATAATTTTGTTTTCTGCAATACACCAGCGCTTCAACCCTTCGGCACGGTGAGCGAAAGTCGAACCGTCAGGACAACGCTTCGTTTGGACGATCCTTCGACTTTGCTCAGGATGTCTTCACTCCGATCAGCGAGGATATTCAACGCCAAACACTTCATCCACGAATTGGTTGGCGGGTTTTTCCAGAATTTGATGATAGTCATCGAACAACTGCCGTGACTTGAATCCGATCCAGTCAGGGGGCAGCAGGACGGCAGGCAGGTTGGGGTCTATGCGCGGGAAAGTCTGGAAGTGGTGAATCAACCAAAAGCGGCGTACAAAACACTCATCCAGTGATGGCGCATGTTCTCCGTTATTTTTGCAGGCAAGATATTCCTTTTCAAATTTTGTGAGAAATGTTTTATATTGGGTTGTCAGGTTGGGTAAATCCCAGCAGCGTTGAACGAGTTCCTGATCTTCCGATGGACCTGAGTGAATCCCTGAAAATATTTCGATATGATCCTGAATGCCGAGTTCGTTGCCGAGCGCGGTGATCTCTGTTTTGCGGTTGTGTGGCGATATCCACGTGTTCGGCGCAAGTTGACCAAACCCGAGCCAGGGCAGGCGCACGCGGAAAGCATGTCGCAAACTGCGCTTTTTCTCTGGCAACGAAAAGACCACGATATGCCACATCCCATCCCATTCTTTGAGCGGCGGTTCGAAGATGCGCTTTTCCCCTTGAATGAGCAGTGACCAGCCGCGCGGAGTCAGCGAATACTGACTGCGTCGTCCCTCTTTGCGCGTTGCCAGCCAGCCTTTACGCGCCATGCGCGAGAGTGTGATGCGCGCAGCGTGCTCGCCGACATCTAAATGATTCAAAAGAGAGAGCAGGCTGGAGGTCCAGACTGAGCCGCCGCGCGCCAGGATGAATTCGCCGAATAGCGTGAAGATCAAAAACTGCGTGCGGACGGTGGGTCTTTCTGTGGTTACCATTGTGAATTGGGGCGTTTCAAATGAGTTGCAAGAAACTGTGCTGCGTGTTGCGTGTTTCGTTTTGAAGGTTTACGCAACACGAAACACGCTACATGCTGTATGGCTTCAACCAACTGAAACGCCTTCTTTATTTATTTTTTCCATGCGGCGGAATCCGAGAATTGCCGCGCCCAATGCGGTGACGAATTGAACCATGTCGCCTTCCGCCACATTGACTTCGGTCTTGAGTTGTTCGCACGCGACGCGCCCCATGGATTCGTAACGCAGGATACCGCCGATCAATGTGAATTCTGGAGTCAAGCCAACGCGCTTGATCAACTGGGTGGAGCGGGCAACCAGCGAAACGATGGCTCCGTACATAATGTCCGATGGGGAGGATCCCTGTGAAAGGTGGTTGATCACTTCAGACTCGGCGAACACCGCGCACACGCCTGAGATTGGCACGACCTGTTTGGAGACAGCCGCCAGCGTTCCGATCTCTTCGGTTTTGTAGCCCATGTAACGCGCGGTCTTTTCAAGGAAAGCGCCTGTGCCTGCGGCGCATTTGTCATTCAAACGAAACGACTTGACTTTGCCGCCTTCAACGAGTTGAATGGCTTTCATCGTCTGTCCGCCGACATCCAGGATGGTGCGAGTTTTTGGGAAGAGGAAAGTCGCGCCGCGCGCGCTGGCGTTGATGTCTGTGACGTTGACATCGCGGAACGTGACGAGATGCCGCCCGAAGCCAGTTGTCACTAAATAGGAACAGTCAGCCTCTTGAAGTCCTGCGAGATCGAGCGCACTGTGATACGCCTTGTGTGCGGCTTCCTCGAGTCGAAAACCTGTGCTGAGCATGGCGCGGCTGACGATCTCTTTTCCGTCGCGCAAAATTACAGCTTTTGTGTAGGTGGAGCCGACGTCGATGCCTGTAACGTAAGTCATGCTGTCTCCTTTGCGCTTGAGGGAGCGCGGCTGGCGATGATGTGGTCGAGCGCGAACAATGCGGCTCCGAGTGCGCCGATGTAATGCGAATCGTCGCTGATATTTAATTTGAGGCCGATGGCCTGTTCAAGCGCCTTGATCACCCCCGCGTTTTTGGTGACGCCGCCTGTGAAAGTTAATTCATCTTCGATACCAACGCGGCGCAGCAAGCCAACAGAACGCGATGCGATGGATAGATGTACGCCCCAAAGAATATCTTCGATCTTTTTGCCTTTGCCCAGCCACGACAACACTTCGGACTCCGCGAAGACCGTGCAGGTGGTGCTGATCTTGACGGGGCGCTCCGACTGCATTGCGACATGACCAAGTTCGTTGAGCGGAATATCCAACGCGGCGGCGGCGGCTCCGAGGAAACGTCCCGTTCCTGCGGCGCATTTGTCGTTCATGCAGAAGTCCAGCACTTCGCCGGTTGGACTGACGCGAATCGCTTTTGTGTCCTGCCCGCCCATATCCAGCACGGTTTTTGTGTTGGGGAACATGTGCGAGGCGCCGCGCGCATGACAGGAAATTTCAGTCACCTGCGTATTACCAAACGTGACGCGGTACCTGCCATAGCCTGTGCCGATCACATATTCGACTTCCTCTTCTTCGACGTTGCTGTTCCTGAGCGCTTCGTTGTACGCGTTCTCAGCCGCAAGGACAACGTTCGCGCCTGTATCGATCAGAGAACGCCCGACGATTTCCTTGTCTTCGTTGATGATGATCGCTTTTGTTTGTGTCGAACCTACATCTACACCTGCGGCGTATGCCATGGGGACCTCCAAAGTTAGTCGTCATTGCGACCTTCGGGAAGCAATCTCATCGTAATAGGGGATTGCTTCGCCCTATCGGGCTCGCAATGACGGTATTTATTTATGCGGTCTTCGCTGCCGTTAGACGGCGCGACGCCAGACCTTCAAAGAAAGCGTCTGCGCGGTTTTTCATCTGCGCTTCAGAGACGACGCGTTTGTCCATCATGTCTGATTCAATGAAAAGACTCGGCGTGTCTGTTGCCGCCATCATTGCGCGGCGTCCGTCCGCCAAGCCTGTCGAGACCGTGCGGCATGATTTGATCGGGTGGTAGACGACGCCATCCAGTTCATAATCCTTTACCATGTTAATGATCATGCGATCATGGTGGAACATGCTGTCCATTGCGTCGCGGATGCTGATCAACGCGCCTTCCGCCAAACTTTCGATGGGGCGGTTCACATCGTATTCAAACCCCATATTGGCCCCGCCCGATGCGAAATGCAGATATGTGGAGTGGACGAACGCGCCGCCCCATTCAGTGAACATCTCGCTGAAACGGCGGAAGATGGGATAGCACGGCACGCCGACGAATGCCAGCCGATATTTTTCCTCGGTCTGTGTGCCGATACCGTTCGCGGCTTTGTATTCCATTTCTTCCACAAGGTTCTTGAAAAACTGGCTTCCCTCTTTTGTGCCGCGAAAATTATTCGAGACCCCAAGGTACGCCGTGCCGTCGGTCAACGCATTGAATAACGACGGTTTACTTTTGTTGAGTTCAAGCACACGCTTCCAGCCGGTATTCATGTCATTGGCATACGACAGCGTTTCGCGCAGGCGGTCAATGTCGAATTTCTTTCCCGTTGTGTTTTCGCATAAGGTAATCAATTCCCTGATCTGCGCTTCGACATATTTGCAATCACGCGCAAAGTCGGAACTGCCTGGTTGGAATTGTCCGCCTGCCTGACGCGTGGCTGGAACATCCAGAACGAACAGGGGTATGCCATACATGCGTTCCCAAATCTCAGCCCATTTGACGTAGGTATTGCAGGCGTTGGTCAATACGGTCAATGCGGGTTTTGGGATTTTCCCCATGGGATGTTCCCTTTCGCGCAAGTGAACGCCGAGGTCTGCTTTGACGTATCCGCAAATATCGGGCGAGTATCCGTAGTCTTCTGCGACGGTCAGATATTCGTCCGCGACGCGCCGCACCGCGGTTTGCAGGGCAGTGATCTCAGGAAAGACAAGCGGAAAATCAAATGTCTTCAATAATTCCGCCATGCTGCCCATCACAAACACATACGCAGCGCCCTGATTATTTTTCGCCGCTTCGGTCAATTCCGCAAACCAATCACGGAACAGGTTAGCCCCTTCCACATTACCGCGTCCAACGATATCGACTTTTTTAGTTTCTGTCATAGTGTCACCTTTAACTATTGCCATTGTGATGAGATCGGTTCGTTCCTCGAACCATGTCAACCAAATAAAATATTTTCCGTAAACGTCTCCAGTTGAATTTCCATTTGATCGAAACTGGTCATGCTTTCTTCAAATTCGCTGACGAAGTAGGGGATTCCTTTTTCGTCCAATGCCTTTGTATAAGCGACTTGATCTTCAAGACCAGGCTCGCACATCTTCGCCGCAGTGATGATCGCCGCACTCGCCCCCGCATTGGAGATCCTCTCCAAAAGCATTTTTTCCTTTGGCTTACGCGCGTCGTGCTGTACAGGGCTGTAACTTGATTTTTCAAGATATGCTTCTGCAAGATTGAACAACGGATCGCCTTCAAGCGAGACATCTTCAAGTATCCATCTCAAGCCGATTAATAGATCGTCGTCCACCACATAACAGGATTGCGAGATCGTGCGGATTAGATCCAGCGGAGGCTGTTCGCAGAAACCACCCTCAAAGACTACCCGTATCTTGTCCTGACGTTTGGTTGGGCGCGTCTCAATAAGCAGGATCGCGGCTTTGAGCAGTTCGTTATGCTCCTCGCGCAGGATCAATCCGCCGACATTCGTAAGCAAATAGGCTTCATACGCCGAGATCAACCAGGGTTGCTTGCGTTTGATTTCATATAACTGGCGCAACAGACTTCTATTTTCATTATAGACAGATAAGGAATTATTCAGCGCTTCTACCGTGACCTTGTTCTCCGTGATCGCTTCGATCTCCGCCTGTACACGCGCATATTCTTCGCTCAGGTAAGTTGCAGACGCGGTGGAATTTGCGTTTTGTGGCAGATACAGAATCTGGCATGGATAATCAAAGTTGCGTCCCCATATAGCCGCGAGGTTACGAGCCGCGTCGCAGATGGGGTGGGTAACGAACATATCCAATTCGACTTTCTTGCTTAATACAAGTTCAAGCGAGGTTTTGAGGATCGAACACAGATAGGAGCCGAAATGGGAATCCGCGTGCGTTGGTTCGATGGCTGCGCCGCGTATTTTCAGCGGCAACATCCCCGCCGCGTGAGCGATCTCTTCTGGAAAGTAAACCTGAAAATGACCGAGAACTTTTCCCCCCGCTTCGCGCCAGCGTTTGACCGTCGAAAAATCGGTATCTTCCACAACTTCCCGGCATTCCGCGATAATCCATTCTAAAGACTGCCCCTGCCAATTTCTGAATAGTTGTAAAGCCATGTAGAACCTCCAATTTTAAGGAAATTCAGTGCCTCAAAAAACATATCTCACTTAATTTGCGCTATCGTGTAATAGTGAGATATGTTTAGTATAGGACTTTTTTGGGATTTGTCAAGATTAAAACCCATTATAAAAAACTTCTGAAGCCTCATAAACAATGGAAGTTTCACTGATATCGTCAGTACACATTTTCGATATTATGTCGCGGTGTCGTTTCATGTTTGAGGCGTTTCATCCGCAACGTCCACGCCATAATCGTTTTTAGCGCCAGCCGCTGTTACCTTTCCAGCGCGGACATCGTTTAGCAGGGCGTCGCGTTCGCGTTCGCGCGGGTCGCCGTATCCGCCTCCGCCAGCTGCATCCATGGTCACAACATCTCCGGGTTGAAGTCTTGTCAAACCGTAGGGATTTCCCGGTTTTCCGTTGACCAGGAACTGCGCGCGCGCGCCGGGCTTGCCGCCAAACAATCCCTGCGGGGCGAGGCGAAAGCGTCCGGATTGGATGCCCAAGTTCACAGGCGGAAGAGGCGCGGTTTCATCGTCAGGCACGCGATAGACAATGCGGCAGCCCAGGCCTCCGCGCAGTTTGCCGGCTCCGCCTGAGTCGGGCAACAGTTCGCGCATCTCCACGATCAGCGGGGTATCACTCTCCATTATTTCCGCCGGAGTATTGGCGCCGTTTGCAGGGAAGATATAACATTGCTTGCCGTCATTCAAACTGCTGGCTCCCATGCCCCCGCCGCGGATGACTGACGAATGCCAGGGAGAGCCGCCCCTGCGGCGACCGTAAAATACGTTCATCGTGGCTGGCGTTCCTCCGCTACTGGCGATGACTCGATCCGGCAGGGCTTTCGACAGGGCGCGGTAGATGATCTCCGTCATAAAATGACCGATCTGCATCCGCGCAGCCACCGCTGCAGGAAAGCGGCAATTGACCACGCTTCCTTCAGGAGCTTTCAGAAGTAAAGGCGAAACACTGCCGTGATTATTGGGGATATCCGGGTCGAAGATACTCTTGATTGCCATGTGAACATAAGCAAAAGTAAAGTTGTAGACCACGTTGCCGCCCCAATCCACTTGGGGCGAAGAACCCGCCAGGTCTACGATAACGTCGCTGCCGGAAACTTCCACGGTGGCTTTGATGACGATGTTCTCGCGCCCCTCCATTTGTTCGATCACTCCTTCGGCGCGGTAGATACCATCCGGGACTTTCTCGATGGCAGCGCGGACACTTTTTTCGCTGCGCGTGATGATCGCGTTGGCGAGTTCATCCAACCCGTCGAAGTTGTAATCCGTCAACATCTGGCGGATCTGTTCTGCGCAAACGTGGTTTGCCGCGATTTGGGAACGGATGTCGCCGACAACATTTTCCGGCGTGCGCACATTCCAGCGGATCATATCCATCACCGCCTGATTTAACTCGCCATGATCGTAGAGTTTCACCAGCGGAATGAAAAGCCCTTCTTCAAAGACATCGTGATTGTCCGAAGCCACGCGCCCGCCAATATCCGAATGGTGTAAGACGCATGCGGTGAAAGCCACCAAACGATCCTGGTGGAATATCGGGCTGAACACGCAAACATCGTTCAAATGTCCTGCCAATGCCCATGGATCGTTGGTGATAAAAACGTCGCCTGCGTGGAAGGAATCCGCCGGGATTTGTTCCACAAGTTTTCGGACGCCCAATGCCATTGCCCCGGATTGTCCCGGGGTTGCAAAAGTTCCCTGCGCCAGTTCCCGCCCATGTTGGTCGGTGAACATACAAGTGTAGTCGTGAGCGTCCCGCAGCACGCTGGAAAAAGCCGTGCGGGCCACGGTGGCGTCGGCTTCGTCTACAATGGAAATCAGCCGCCGCCAGAGAATTTCAAGGGTGATGGGGTCAATTTTTGATGGCGTCATGATTGCTCCGATTGCATTTCGATCCACAAAAATCCATACGCGTCTATCCGAACTGCCGCGTCCTCGCCGACGATCACGGTTGATTCGCGCTCCTCGATAATTGCCGGACCCGCGAAGATCGCGTCTGGGGATAGTTTATAGCGGTCATAGACTTTGAAAGGAATAAAGTCGTGTTTTTTATCGGAGTACGCCAGACGTTCGCCTTTAAAGGCTTCATTCAGGCTGCCTCGCGCTTTCAGACGGGGCAGTTCCAGCGCTTGCACGGGCAGGCTGGCGCGTATCCTAAAGTTGACAAATTCCACGGGGATTTCGGGATAGGTGCGCCCGTAAAGTTTTTCGTAAGCTTGATCGAACTGATGGCGCAAATCTGTTGGATTTAAATCGGCGAAAGAACTATCGGGGAGGGGCAGGTTGGTCTCGTAACCTTGTCCGATAAAGCGCGCCTCTACCGAGCGGGCGAATGAGACTTTTTCGGTCGCGCCTGCCGTTCGCAGGGTGCGTTCGCCGTCGGCTTCCATCTGGCGGAATAGGTTTTCCACATCCTCAAAGTTTGCCCCAACCAAAGGTGTTTTATGACTGCGAACCAAATCAAAAGCACGCGGCGCGGTGAAGAATCCCAACGCCGAGCCGACACCCGCGTTGGGCGGGACGATTACTCTGGGAGCGCCGAGTTTGCGCGCCAGTCCATAAGCATGAACGGGTCCCGCGCCGCCAAAGGCAGCGACCGTCACCAGTTTTGGATTTCCGCCGCGTTCGGCGATGTGGGTCTTCGCCGCCGCCGCCATCGTTTCGTTGATCAAATCGTGAATGCCCCAGACCGCCTGCACGTAGGATACTCCCAGCGGTTCGGCGAGGCGTGTTTCGATACTCTTTCGCGCCGCGTCCAGGTCCAACTTCATATTTCCGCCGAGGAAATATTTCGCGTCCAGGTAGCCAAGCAGAAGATCCGCATCGGTGACTGTTGGTTCCGTGCCGCCCAAGTTGTAGCACACCGGGCCCGGATCGGCGCCCGCGCTTTCGGGTCCCACTTGCAGAGTCCCCAAGCGGCTCACCCTCGCAATGCTGCCGCCGCCCGCGCCGACCTCCATCAAATCCACCACTGGGACTTGAATGGTAAGCCCGCTGCCTTTCATAAAGCGCTGCACGCGCCCAACTTCAAAAGTAGGGACAACCCCGGCAACGCCATCCTGTATCAAACAGGATTTGGCGGTGGTGCCGCCCATGTCAAAGCAGAACATTTCAGGTAGATCGAACAAGCGGCTGTAATATTGACCGGCGATAACAGCCGCAGTGGGACCTGACTCGATGATCCGCACCGGGAATTCGGCAGCCGTCTCCACCGAGGTAATGCCGCCGCTGGATAACATGATGAATAGTTGTCCGCTGAAGCCGAGCGAATTTAATCGGTTGAAGAGTTTCCGCAGATAACTTTCGGTAAGCGGCTTGACGTACGCATTGGTGACGGTCGTGCTGGTGCGTTCATACTCTCGAATTTGGGGCAGCACCTCATAAGATATGGAAATAGAAATCTCGGGGAATTCTTTAGCGATAAGTTCTTTGAGTGCGAGTTCGTGCGCGGGATTCTCGAAGGAGTTAAGCAGGCAGACTGCAATCGAAGTTACGCCTTCCCCGGCCAGTTTCTGTATCGTTTCCAGCGCCTGTTTTTCATCCAGCGCTTTCAGAACATGCCCATCGGTGCGGACGCGCTCGTCCACTTCCAGCCTCAGCCAGCGCGGCACGAGCGGTTCAGGATATTCGGAAAAAACATCGTAGGGAGCATAGCGGAATTCCCGCCCGAGTTCCAACACGTCGCGGAAACCTTTTGTAGTGATCAACCCCGTGCGCGCGCCTTTGCGTTCGATGATGGCGTTGATCACCAACGTAGTGCCGTGAATCACTTCCTTCATCTTCACTGGCAGGTCGGGTACGCGCGCCGCTAACGCCCGAATCCCTTCTTCGATGGCGTCAGATGGGTCGCCTGGCGTAGTCAGGCATTTGTATACCAGAATCTGTCCGGTCTCATCGTCAAGTAATACAAAATCAGTAAAGGTCCCGCCAATGTCACAACCGAGGCGCATAAAAAACTCCTATTATAGATTCACCGGCTCAGAAAATTTGCCGAAGACATCTTTCATCACGCCCGTAATTTCGCCTATTGTCGCGTAGGCACGGACGGCTTCCATTAAAGATGGCATGAGATTTTGATCGCTGCGCGCAGCATCGCGGACTTTTTCCAGCGCGGCTTTGACCGCATTTGAGTCGCGGCGAGCAATCACCTCCGCCGTGCGGTGAATCGCGTCTGTCGCTTGATCGGGATTGTAAGCGTGTAAAGCTACATCCCGTTTTTCTTCTTCCATGCGATAACGGTTGACTCCCACCTTTGGGATAGAGCCATCCTGAATGCCTTTTTCATAAGCAAAGGCTTGGTGCGCCACTTCCCCTTGAACGATACCTCCGCTCACCGCCTCGACAATCCCGCCCCACTCGTTATCCACCCGCTTCATTTCTGCAACGACGCGCTCTTCGATCTCGTTGGTCAGGCTTTCGACGTAGTACGAACCAGCCAGCGGATCCACCGTGTCGCCGATGCCCATTTCCTCGATCAGCAATTGCATGGTGCGCAGCGAGATCAGGGCGGCTTTCTCGGTGGGGATGGTGTAGGCTTCATCATAACTACACAGAGCCATGGTCTGCGTGCCGGAAAGGGCGGAGATCAAAGCGTAATACGCGCCGCGCACGATATTGTTTTCCGGCTGTTCGATGGTCAATCCGCCGCCACCGCCCCCGGCGATCATCTTCATCATCATGGTGTTGGGATTTTTTGCGCCGAATTCATCCCGAATGATCCGCGCCCATAAGCGCCGCGCCGCGCGGAATTTGGCGATCTGCTCGAAGAAATTGCCGAAAATATCGAGGTTAAACGAAATCTGTCCCGCGAAATCATCGACGTTTAGCCCGCGTCCCAACCCGCGTTTGATATATTCCTTGGCGATGGCGTAGGCGTAAGCGATCTCCTGCACGGGGTTGGCGCCCGATTCGCGAATGTGGTAGCCGCAAACGGAGACAGGATAGTATTTGGGCGCATTACGGGCGCAGAACTCGATGGTATCGCCAATCAAGCGGACTCCAGCTCCCACCGGAAAGATCCACGCGCCGCGCCCGATGTATTCTTTTAGGATATCGTTTTGGGCGGTGCCGCGCACTTCCGCCAATGGAATCCCCTGCTTCTCGGCAACGACAAAATACATTGCCATGATCGGCGCTGCAACGGCGTTGATCGTGAGTGATACGCTGATCTGATCGAGGGGAATCCCCGCGAAGGCGACCTCCATGTCAGCGAGCGTGTCCACCGCCATCCCCACCCGCCCGACTTCGCCTTCCGCCAAAGGATCGCTGGAATCCAATCCCATCTGGGTGGGAAGATCAAAGGCGACGTTGAGCGCGTTTTGTCCGTTTTCGATCAGAAATTTGAAACGCTGATTGGTTTCATGCGGCGCGCCAAACCCGGCATATTGGCGCATGGTGAAGGGTCGCTGCCGGTACATATAAGGATGAATGCCGCGCGTGAAAGGAAATTCTCCCGGCTGCCCTATCTCATGTTTTGGATCGACATCTTCGGGACCGTAAACCGGTTTGATTGGGATACCCGATTCCAAAATCACTTCTCGAATTTTAGAACTCATAAAGACTCCTGTCTATTATGCAGACCCTAAAGGTTTTAAGAAACCTTTAGGGTCTTGCCCTGGATAAATAAAGCGATTTCATCGAACGAACTGCCGGTCGGGAATATGCCCGCCACGCCGAGCGCTTTCAAAGATGGAACGTCTCTTTCGGGGATATTGCCGCCAATCAGGACAATCTTATCGTTCATGCCTGTCTGGTTCAATTTAGCCATCAGTTTCTCGGCGATGGGCAGGTGCGCACCGGATAGAATGGACAGACCGATGACATCCACATCTTCTTCAAGGGCGGTATCGAATATCTGGTCAACCGTCTGGTGAAGTCCCGTGTAAATCACTTCAAAGCCGGCATCTCTCAGCGCAATGGCAACCACTTTTGCGCCCCGGTCGTGACCGTCGAGTCCCGGCTTGGCAATGAGAATCCGTATAGATTTTGTTGTCATGTATTCTCCATATAATGTCACTGCGAGCGATTTGCGCGAAGCAGTCTCCGCGTGACATGAGATTGCTTCGTCGCAAAGAACAAGAGCGCTCCTCGCAATGACATATTCATCTTTATTTTTTACGCTGCGCAGGCGCGCCCATTTCGCGGGCAATGTTGGTGCGCAGTATTTCCGATGTGCCGCCGCCGTACAGCAGGAAACGCGCGTCGCGATAGTAGCGTTGAGCGTCGTATTCCATGGCAAAACCGTAACTGCCATAAATGCGGGTACACTCGTCGGCGATAAAGTTGGCAACCTCAGTTGCGAATAACTTAGCCATGGATGCTAATTTAACATCACGATGTCCCGCGTCTATATCCCTTGCGGCGCGATAAACCAGGGCATCGGCAGCCTCAAGTCGTGTACCCATTTCCGCAATTTTATGCGAGATCGCCTGGAAGTCGGCAATTGGGCGTCCAAATTGTTCTCTTTCGTTGGAATATTTAATCGCAGAATCCAGCGCGGCTTGTCCCAACCCCAATGCCAGCGCGCCGGTCATCACTCGAATCTGGCATAGGATTTCGCCCAAATTCTTGAAGCCGGTTCCCTGTTTGCCCAGCAAATTACCAGCTGGAACTTGAACTTTATCCAAAATCAATTCCGATGTTTCAGAGGCGCGCACGCCCAGCTTGTTGATTTTGCGCCCCACCCTAACCCCGGGCATCCCTTTCTCGACTAGAAAAAAGTCAATTCCTTTGAACCCAGCCTCGGGGTCGGTTTTGGCGGCGACGGTAAAGAAATCAGCCATTGTCGCAGAGGTGATCCACATCTTCTGCCCAGTGATGATCCAGCCACCCTCTGTCGGCGTGGCGCGCGTGACAATGCCGCCCAGGTCGGAGCCGAAGTCCGGTTCTGTCATGGCGATGGTTCCAATCTTCTCGCCTCTTAGCGCGGGTTCAACCAATCGTTTCCGATGATCGTCGGAGCCAAAGCGAAAGACCAGGTCGGTGCCCATCAATGTCTGCATGGCAACCACAGCGCCCAGCGAGAGAGAACCGCGCGCTAACTCTTCGATCATCATGCAGTACGTGAAAAAATCAGCGTCCATCCCGCCCACTGATTCGGGATAACGCAAGCCGAAATAACCGTTGACCGCGCAGCGTTGGAAAAGTTCGCGCGGAAATTCGCCCTTCTCGTCCAGCTCTTGCGCCGCAGGAATGACTTCCCGATCCACGAAGCTGCGGACGGAAGTACGGAAAAGAGTTTGTTCTTCAGTCTGTGAAATGTCTTTCATCAAATCATCCAGTAATAATGTGTCATGTCATTGCGAGGAGGGTGATCTTCCCGACGAAGCAATCCCCTCGTGACAGGAGACTGCTTCGCGCAAAGCGCTCGCAGTGACATTGGGTTTATAAGATTCCCTGGGATTGAAGCGCTGCCACATCGCAGCCCAACGCACCGAATACAATTTCGTTATGTTCGCCTAACCTTGGCGGAAACTCCATCGTCATACCACGCTCGTGGAGGTGGGCGGAAATGATCGGCGGCGGGGAAATGGCGATTTCGATGCCTGTTCGGGGATCGCGCGCCTTCACCAAATTATCGGCAATCAATGGATCGGCGCACACTTCGGAGATGCGGTTGACCCTTGATATGGGAACCCCAACATTGTTGAAGCTATCCATCATTTCCTGGGTGGAGTGTTTTTTTATGATCGTCGCCAGCTTATGGTTTAGTTCTTTCGCCGCGCCAATGCGCCCGGAATTACGCACGTATTCAGATTCAACGAGGGATTCAAAACCCGGCAGTTTCGTGATGGCTTCCCACTGCTTATCGTTGCCGACTGCCAGATAGATGAAACTATCCGCAGTGGCAAACACCGACACGGGAGCGAAAAATTGATGGGTGTTCCCGTGGCGGGTGACGGGGATGTTGAAACTGTTCGAAAGCATGACAGGCGAAACCATCCACGAGACCGCCGATTGGAACATGGAGATATCCAAGCGGGCGCCCTCACCGCTGACGGCTCGTTGGTAAAGGGATTTCATCACCAATCCGTAAGCGTGTTCACCTGCGCCTAAATCTACCATTGGCAAGCCGAAAACCATCGGGTCGCCGTCAGGTTCCCCGGTCAGTTCCATGAGACCGGCGCGGGCTTGCAAGATGGGATCGTAGGCTGCTTCGTTGCTCTGAGGACCAAACCCCGTGATCCCGACCCAGATCAGATCCGGCTTGATGGCGCTCAATGTTTCGTAATCAATTCCGAGTTTCTTGTAGGAACTTGGGCGCTGGTTGGTGGCAAAAATATCAACCGGCAGTTCGTGAATTAGTTTGTGCAATAATTCCTGCCCTGCGTCAGTACTCATGTCGAGGGTAATGGACTGCTTTCCCAGGTTATTAGGAAGGAAATAGGCGTTCATTCCCTGCTCGTAATCTGTTTCGCTTTCCTGATTGATCAACACTGGCGATCCCACCCAGCGGTTCGGGTCGCCGCGCGGAGGAGACTCAAGGCGAATGACGCGCATTCCATCCATCGCCAACTTGAGCGTCAAGTAGGGCAGGGTGGTGGCCTGTTCTATCGAGAGGACGGTGAGGGAGTCGAAAAGAGTCATGAAACAAACGCTTCATTCAGCGCGTTGAATTGGTTTTTTTTCTGCCAGATGGATTAACACACCGAAAGCATCCCTGGGATGCACGAAGGCTTCACGCCAGACTTTGCCCTCGAAGGTAACGCCTTCGCCATAGGTGTGCCGGTAAGCGATGCGCCCGCCTCGCTGCTCCAGTTCGGCAATTGCGGCATCGAGATCATCCACTTCGAAGGTGATGTGGTGGACGCCGGGTCCACCATTTTTTTTGAGAAATTTTGCCACGGGGCTATCCTCGCGGGTGGGTTCGAGCAATTCCATGCGGCTCGTGCCAATCTCGAATGGGCGGTAGCGGATGCCCATATCTTCAATCATTTCTTCCGGGGCAAACTCTGCCCCGAACCACGTTTCAAAGAAATGCTGCGCCTCTTCCAGGTTGGAAACGGCGAGGGCAACGCGTTCGATTCTTTTTACGTAAGTCATACCCGCTCCATAAGTTTTAATTTTGACTCCACGGAAGTTCCTTCAGGGATTCCAAGTTTTTCCCGCAGAACGATCTCCAGTCGGGCGATAAAAATGGCGTTCTCCTCTGGTGTTGCCACCGTGATCCGCACCCCGTTTGGAATCCCAAACCCGGCGGTGTGACGAACGATGACCCCGCGTCGCAAGAGCGCTCCCTCCAATTCAGCCGGGGGGATGGGCGGGTCAATCAAAAGCACCGAGTTCATGTGGCTGTCCAGGCAGGTCAAGCCCAGTCCGCGCAGCGAATCGCGCAAGAATGCCCGTCCCGCCAGGATGGTTTTGCGGTTGTATTCATGGAACTCATCATCGTCCATGCTTGCCATTGCCGCTGCCAGCACAATATCGGAAGTGTGAAAAGG
>CXWL01003747.1_pt1 | contig 34731 bp, 34 predicted proteins | sample 590931 | NCBI WGS metagenome assembly CXWL01 (sample SAMEA3498368, study PRJEB10139) | groundwater metagenome | biome: water well; material: biofilm material | place: Germany | collected 2015-04-27
GACCCGCCCGGAGTCCACTTATAAATCGGGGAAAGTTGTTCAAACAAACGGAGCCACTTCTGTAGAAAACGACATTCCAAGAATCGTACTGCCTCGCGAGGACGTTTTGCTAATGCTGTATGACGCGCGCGATGAGGATGATCGCCGCTTCCATATCATGAATATCCATAGCAAACGCTCGCAGAAGTCAGGCGCTTCTCTGTACTACAACGTACTAGAGGCTGTGCGGTACAAACGTTCGATTGATAAGAGCTTCTATAGTGCGTTGGACCGATTGGGACATACTGCAGACGAGGTCGATCATGCGGTTGGATTTCTGTCGAATAAGTCCAATCGCCTAATCTATCCGACAAAGATATATCCTCCAGAATCTACTAATCCATCATTTAAGCAAACTCGTTTTGAAAAGGCCGCAGATCCGTCTATTGAATATGAGATTACCCCCAAGGGGGACCAGTACATTCAAATGGCGACGGAATGGGAAGAATACATAGATAGATGTGGCGTTATTTCCAAGTCACTTAAAGACATGGAGTACTGAGATGGAAACTACCTTTATTCTCGATGTCGCCGAGCATGCGCTGAAAAAACTGGAGCGACACTCTTCGGTTCTTTTAATAGAGCGAAAAAAGTTGTTTGAGGAATTTCTAGAGCTATATGGAGATCAATATCGTGGCTGCAATTTCAAGATCTATCGGGGCGCAATTTCCACTGCATTTCCCATATACAAGAACAATCACAAAAAGTTCCAGTACTTCAAGATTTCGGAATTCGTACCAAGGCTAGCATTGCGAAAGAAAGGCATGAATCTAAGGCCGGTGAATCATGTTGTTCGCGCAGGGGCATATGGTAGAGAGGGAAATTCGAGCTAGCTTGGTGATTCGGTATCTTGTGCGTTGGCTAAGCAATCGCGGTGAATAGATTGCCGTGCTGGGGTGGACCAGGGAAATGCCAACCTTTCCCGCTTCGAGAAATCCAATTCGAACGAGAACTGACATGAAAATTGCGCGAGGAATCCTTTTCGCCTTGCTGCCCTCCTGCGCGTTCTCCGCCGACGGGTCCACCGATTCCATCGCCCACATCGTGGCCGCACGCATGAGCACCGCCATCGGCCAGACGGTAGTGGTCGAGAACTCCACCGGGGCCGGCGGCACCATCGGCGTGGGGCGCATTGCCAAGGGCACGCCCGACGGCTACCTGATCGGCATCGGCCACATCGGCACGCCCGCGCATGTGAGCGCCGTCTACTTCCAGAACGTCATCGGCGCCAAGCCGCAGATCGTCCACTACCGCGGCGCCGCCCCCGCGATGCAGGACCTCCTCGCCGGCCAGATCGAGTTGAATTTCGACCAGGCCGCCAACTCCTTGCCGCAGGTGCGCGCCGGCAAGGTGCGAGCCTACGCAGTGACCGCCAAGACCCGCCTCACCGCCGCCCCCGACATCCCCACCACCGACGAAGCCGGCCTGCCGAACTTCTACATGGCCGTCTGGCACGGCATCTGGGCGCCGAAAGCCACGCCACGGCCCATCATCGACAAGATCAACGCCTCAATCGTCGAAGCCCTCGCCGATCCCGGCGTGCGCACCAAGCTCGCCGACCTCGGCCAGGAAATCCCCCCGCGCGAGCAGCAGACGCCGGAGGCGCTACGCGCTCATCACAAGGCAGAGATTGAGAAGTGGTGGCCGATCGTGAAGCAGGCGGGGATTAAGGTGGAGTGATGGAATAGAAATGATTTTGAGGAGTTGTCTCGAAAGGGGGAGGCGTGACGATAGGTCTATTTATTGATGGCGAATACTTCGCTAAGACTTATAAGGGGCGTGTGGATTATTTAAAGGTCCGGCAGTTCGTCGAGAAAGAGCTTGGCGACACTGTTGACGAGGCTTACTTCTTCAGTGCGGATGAGGATCCTCCCAAAGCGTCGAAGCTGCACAACGCGTTAACTTTTCCGCCTCCGAAGGGGCCTGGGTTTCGCGTAAAGATTTATTGGCTTTCCAAGAAAGTACTAACCTGGCCCTCTAAATTGGGTGGGCAAATTGTTGTTCACCCCGAACATCCTGAGATCAAGTATGAGTTGACAACGCAAAAGGCGGTCGACGTCGGGTTGGTCTACTGTATGACGCGCTCACACATGAGGCGAAAGTGGAACAAACTTGTGTTGGCATCTGGAGATGGAGATTTCCACGAGCCGATTCAGAATCTAGTGGAAGTGGAGAACGTAGATCTCTATATCTTGGGTTCGACGAGAAGTGTTTCAGAGCATCTTCGTAGCTACGCACGAAATATCTACGAAATTGATCAGGATCCGTTGCGTGGTCAATTGCAAATGGCGGGCCGGATGTGATTTGTACTGGTAATCACCGATGTGCAAGATTTAGTTGGTGATGCCAAGATTGTTATGGGTATGCACGGAGAAAATCAAATCCGCCTCCCTCCGTCCACCCTGCAATGTCGGATATGCCTCCCTGTTCGCCCCCAATGATTTGATGCAATCGCTTGGCACTTAGTTCGGCCGCATGCGCGTTCAATTCGATGCCGATGTAGCGTCGCTTCATCTTGTGTGCCACTGCTGCTGTAGTTCCGGAACCCAAATATGGATCGAGCACCAGATCGCCAGGATTTGTCGCTATATGAAGTATTCGATGCAGGAGTTGTTCTGGCTTTGGGGTATCAAATACGTCTGCCCGCGGAAAAAGACGGACTTGATGTTTCTTGGCTGTGTCGGTAGTTCCAACGTCTGCGCCTAACCACAACGTATCGGGAGTAAGTCCAACAAAGCCCTTCGAGAGGAACCGCTTTATGCGAGGACTGCCGTTGCCATCGCGACCAAACCACAAGTTGCCGCTCGAGATTTCTCTCTTCATCTTTGCCTCGTTGTAAACCCAGCATCGTCCGTTTGGCAACGAATGGGGCTTTCCATTGGGCGAGATCAAAGTATAGAACTGAGATTTTGTGGCGTGCCCGTCTTGAACATTCGCCGAAATGGACTGCCACGGACCACGCTCATCGTCGTCCGGGTTCTTGTATCGCTCGCGAATGCTATCAGGCAGCGGAAGTCGATTGCGCGACCGTTTGAAAGCTTCAGCGTTTTTTGCGTAAAGAAGAACGTACTCGTGATTGTTCGAGAAAACCTTTCGATTCTCGCGAGTGGTTCGCTGTTGCCATACAATTGTTGTGATGAAATTCTTTCGGCCGAATATGCCGTCAGCAGCTACCTTTAGGTGATGTGCTTCTCGGTCATCAATGGATATCCACAAGCTACCGTCGTCAGTTAGTAGTGGAAGCAAGAGTCTCAATCGTTGCGAAACTTCGGCTAACCAGACGTCATGGTCCAAAATGTCGTCGTAGTGTGTGTAGCGCTCTTGATTGTTATAAGGCGGATCTAAATAGACGCAACGGACTTTTCCTTTAAAGGGCCGCCCGAGTTTGGAGAGAACCTCCAAATTGTTCCCGCGAAAAATAGCGTTACCATGGCCAGCTTGCCCATGAGAAAGAGTTCTCTCGCGCTTGAACCGATCGATCCCAATAGAGGCGAACTTTGTCATGTCAATGTCGATCTGCACTCGTGGCTAGAGACAGACTGATTCTAATCTGCTCCTCGTCAGTGAACGAACCATAAATGCGAATTTGATGAACCGGATAAAAGCAAAAGCGAGCTGGAGGCGTTATTAAGGCTTACGAGCAAAACTACTCGCTCTTTCCGCAGGAGTCGTCGCAGGTATTTCGGCCTGTGCACTACCTGGGTAGCAAGCTTCGGATTGTCGAGCCTATTGTCCGGGCGGTGGATGACCTAAATCCCCGTGACGGAAAGGTGTGCGACCTATTTGCTGGTTCGGGCACTGTATCTCTCGCTTTGGCAAGGTCTCGCGAAGTAGTCGCAAGCGATATTCAGGAGTATTCGCGCGTGCTGTGCAGTGCAATCCTTAATCCAGCTGAGCTCGCGGAGTCGGATATCGATGAAATTATTTTTAAAATTGCGGGCAAATCTAAGCATCGACGGCTCCTTGAAATTGCACAGCCACTTGTACAACACGAACGGGACTCGATTGGCGCGGCGGAAGGTGGCCAACCAAGTGCTCTTTTTGACATTATCGAGCACGGCGCGCTAGTTAGCCTCGGACTTGGGTTAGGCGGTCACAAGGCGGGCGCTCTTGGTAAGTTGCTCCGAAGATTTGACCATCAGCTTAAGAAATACAGATTGAGGAATCACGCATCCACACTCATGAGTCGGTATTACGGAGGAGTGTATTTCTCATACGAGCAGGCGATCCAGCTAGACGCGATTCTTGAAGGCATTGAGAGTGTCGATGAGCCGCTGCGGACCACTCTTTTGGCGGCCGCTATAAGCACCGCCAGCGAAATTGTGAATACCGTTGGACGTCAATTTGCCCAACCGTTGCGACCGAGGAGTGCAGCTGGCGCGCCTAAGATGCACTTAGTCCGAAAGGCAGTTTCAGATCGGATGGTCGATTGCATGACGGTCTACCGTCGATGGCTAAGTCGTTACGCCACGTTAAGACGATCCGGAAGAAAGCATCTTGTTCTTCGAGAGGATTTTCGAGAGACTCTGAAAATCTTGCCCCCTGGTGTAAGCGTCGTCTACGCTGATCCGCCCTATACCAGAGATCACTACAGTCGCTACTACCACGTCTTGGAGACAATGTGCCTCCGTGACAATCCCATCATTTCGACTGTGACTAATTCCGGAGAGACGTTTCTTAGTCGTGGAATTTATCGATCAGAAAGGCATCAATCACCGTTTTGTATCAAGACGCAAGTAGAGGGAGCATTCGATGAATTGTTTCGTGGCGTCCGAGCGATTGGGTCTGGACTTGTGCTCTCGTATTCACCTTTCGACTCCAAATCCGCGGCGCGCCCGCGGTTACTGGGGGTATCCGCCCTAGAGGCACTTGCAAAGAGATATTTCCCCAATATTGAGGTGCGCCCGATCGGAGAAATTGCTCACAGCAAGCTCGGGGATTCGCGTTATGACGCTCGGTCAGACGGGAGCGCTGAGATCCTTCTACTTTGTCAGTAGTACTTCTTAAAATGGCGCGTTCGGCCAAGCGGCTTTCAGTGCGTCAAGAGTGATTACAAGGTCGCGCACGCGGTTCCCAACTGGCGCGGTGCTTGCTTCGAGGAATTGCCTGACTGTTCCATAGCCTGATGTATTGGTCATTAGAAGGCGATAACGAAATACACGGGGCGCCATGCGAACAAAAACAGCTATCGGTCTACCTTGTGCGGGATATTTGAGACCATTCGCGGCGCCGAGTTCGAATCGATAGTTGTGGCTTGCTACGGTGACGCTTGGTCGCGACTCTGGTGCTGCCAAGGTGCCATCGTCTTTGACATGGTAGAGAAATATTCGCTCAGACGACGAAGGTTTGGCCTCGAAGAAGGTCTCAAAGGTTTGCTTGTGAAAGTTGGCTTGCTTCCATCGATCGCTGGATTTCGGAATCTCGGCAACCAGAACAACGTCAGTCGGCGCGGGAATAACGAATTGCTCTTCTTTCTCGTCTGAAAGGAGTTCTTCCGGTTTCCCTTGTTGTACAGTGACTTTGGCAATCTTTTTCGAGACGACTATATTCTTCTTTGCCTCGGCAATAATCTTCGGGTCGTTAAGTTCGCAAAGAGAATGGTGACTCTTCAAGAGCCATTCTTGCCACTGAACCTCAATCGTGTTTATTTCACTCTTCGAGAGTTTGGTTGACGAAAACGCTTCCCAATTTCGTACAAGCCCTCCACCTGTCAAATTTCCAGAACCCGCAAAAAGTATTCCACCATTCTTATTACGGAACCAGCAGAACTTGGGATGAAATAGCCGCCCCTTATGGTTGTGGAGAAAGGCGTTTACCTTAAGTCCCGGAAGTTTCGTCTTGGCATCCTCCAATGCTTGAATGCTTTTGACGTTGGTAATTGCATCCATCCCAACAACAAGACGGAAAGCCTTGTGTTTGGCAAAGGTTGCGAAGTCTTTGTCTCCGAGGAGCAAGTTTGCTCCCGCCGCCGATGCGAATGCAAAAGCTCCACCACCTCGCACGGCTGTTGTAGCAGCGCCTACTAACTCCTCGAGGAGATACCTTGTGCCCTTGTTGGCAGGGTCCTGAATGTGAAGTGGCATCCCGCTACCCCTTTTGCCAAGTGTCCCTAAGAGAAACGGTGCGATTAAATCCACCGCTATCAGAAACGAAATAGCCATGCCGTTCAAACTGAACGGCTGCTAGCTCCTCGCCGGAAAGATTGCGTTCGAGCTGGGCCTGGATGACCTTCACTGAGTTGGGATTTAGGTGTTCGATTCCTTCGGGGTGCTCGGCGCTGAAAAGCCTGTCGTAAAGTCGCACGTCGGACTGGTGCGCGTGTTTCTTGCTTACCCAGTGGATGTTCCCCTTCACCTTGACCGTATCCGCGCCGGGAGTGCCTGAGCGGGTTTCGGGAAGGTAGGTGCAGCGCACGATGCCGTTGTGCCATCCCTCGCACTTCACGACGTAGCCGTAGCGCAGGCGGACCATGGCGCCGGGGGCGAGGCGGAAGTAGCCTTGGGGCGGGGAATCGGTGTAGTCGTCGCGCTCGATCCAGAGTTCGCGGGAGAAGGGGACCTGGCGCTTGCCCCATTCGGGTTTCTGGGGGTGGTTGGGGACGTCCATCAACTCTTCCTTGTCCTCGGGGTAGTTCTCGATCACGAGCTTGATCGGGTCGAGGACGGCCATGCGGCGGGGGGCGATTTCGTTCAGGTGCTCGCGCATGCAGTCTTCCAGGATCGAGTAGTCGATCATCTGGTTGGCCTTGGAGACGCCGATGCGCTCGGCGAAGCGGCGGAAGCCCTCGGCGGTGTAGCCGCGGCGGCGGGCGCCGGCGAGGGTGGGCATGCGGGGGTCGTCCCAGCCGTCGACGTGCTTGCCTTCGACGAGCTTGATCAGCAGGCGCTTGGAGAGGAGGACGTGCGTCAGGTTGAGGCGTGCGAATTCGATTTGCTGGGGCAGGGGGCGCGTGAGCAGGCCGCCCACGACACGACCATCGGGAAGTGTCGTCGTATCCGCGAGTTTGTTGAGCAGCCAGTCGTAGAACGGCCGCTGGTCTTCGAATTCCAGGGTGCATAGCGAATGCGTGATGTGCTCGATCGCGTCTTCGATCGGGTGGGCGTAGGTGTACATCGGGTAGATGCACCACTGGTCACCGGTGCGGTGGTGGGTGGCTTTCTTGATGCGGTAGATCGCCGGGTCGCGCAGGTTGATGTTGGGCGACTTCATGTCGATCTTCGCGCGCAGGACATGGGCGCCGTCGGCGTGCTTGCCGTCTTTCATTTCCTTCAGAAGTGAAAGATTTTCTGCAGAAGACCTGGAGCGGAAAGGCGAGTCAACGCCGGGGTGCGTGAAATCCCCGCGGTTTTTCTTCATTTCGTCGGCGCTCTGGCTGTCGACGTAGGCGTTGCCGGAGGTGACGAGGTACTCGGCGCACTCGTACATCTTGTCGAAGTAGTCGGAGGCGTAGAGCGGCTTGCCGCCGAAGTCGGCGCCCAGCCACTTCACGGATTCGACGATGGAGTCGACGTACTCCTGCTCTTCCTTCTCCGGGTTGGTGTCGTCGAAGCGCAGGTTGCAGCTGCCGCCGTACTCCTTCGCCAGGCCGAAGTTGAGCAGGATGGACTTGGCGTGCCCGAGGTGCAGGTAGCCGTTGGGCTCGGGGGGGAAGCGCGTGCGGATCTTTACGTGTTTGCCGGAAGCAAGGTCAGCCTCGACCACCTGCTTGATGAAATTGCTGGTGGAGGCGGCCTGCGGTGTCTTCGGGGCTTGCTTCGACATGGGGAACCGTATGATTTGTTTGAGATTTTAACTCATGTCATCCTTTTCCCGGCTGCCGCGTTACTGGGAGCACGGGAAACGTTCCCTTAACTCAATGGACAGGACATACATGAAACGCATCATCGCAGTCGCCGTCGCCCTCGTATTCAGCACCGCCGCGTTCGCCCAGGCCCCGAAAGCCGCCGAGCCCGCGAAAGCCGCCCCGGCGGCAGCCGCGCCGGCAGCCCCGGCGAAAGCCGACGCCAAGGCCGACAAGAAGGCCATGGCAGCGCAGAAGGCCGCCGACAAGAAGGCGAAGCAGGAAAAGGCCGCCGCGGACAAGAAGGCGAAGATGGAAAAAGCCGCCGCCGACAAGAAGGCGAAGATGGAAAAAGCCGCCGCCGACAAGAAGGCGAAGATGGAAATGAAGGCCGCGAAAAAGGCCGAAGCCAAGAAGTAAGCAAGACCTGGGTCCCCGCTTAATACCGCGGGGACNNGCGGGGACGACGGGAAGGGAAGAGCCCGGCGCGAGCCGGGCTTTTTTTATGCCTGTGCTACCAGGCGAGGACTCGTGTACCGAGGACGAGCAACGCGGGCGATCAGCGGTTGGCGTCCCACTCTCCGGGCGCGATCGCCGGTTCGAGCGGATTGTCGTAGCGCAGCACACTGCCTCGCAGGCGCACGCGGGCCGCGGCAGCTTCGTCGTTCGAGGGGGTGGGCGAGGGGATCACGGCGATCACGGTACCGCGCGAGGTGACGCGCAGGCGCTCGCCGCGCCGGACCTTGATCAGGTATTTCGGCAGCCTCCGCCTCAGATCGCTCACTTTGACGTCTTTCATGGAAAGGTGAATCGTACAATGCAAACGTACGATACAAAGGCGCAAAATGGGAGCCATGATGAAAGCCGTCGGCCTCTACAAGTACCTCCCGATCGACCACCCCGAGTCGCTGCTCGACCTGGAGGTGGAGACGCCCGTCGCCGCGGGCTCCGACCTGCTGGTGGAGGTGAAGGCGATCTCCGTCAACCCCGTCGACACCAAGCGCCGGGCGCCGAAGGATCTTGTGGAGAAGACGCCGAAGATCCTCGGCTGGGACGCCGCGGGCGTCGTGAAGGCCGCCGGCCCGGACTGCAGGCTGTTCAAGCCGGGCGACGCGGTGTACTACGCCGGCAGCGTCATCCGGCAGGGCGCGAACTGCCAGTTCCACCTGGTGGACGAGCGCATCGTCGGCAGGAAGCCGGCCAACCTCACGTTCCCGGAAGCCGCGGCGCTGCCGCTCACCACGCTCACCGCGTGGGAGCTGATGTTCGAGCGCATGGGCATCTCGAAGACGGGAGCGCACGCGGGAAAAACGCTGCTGATCCTCGGTGGCGCCGGCGGCGTGGGTTCGATCGCGATACAGCTGGCGAAGAAGCTCGCGCGCCTGAAGGTGGTCGCGAGCGCGTCGCGGCCCGAGTCCATCGCGTGGTGCAAGGGCCTGGGCGCGGACGAGACGGTGGACCACACGAAGCCCATCGAGGGGGAATTCGATTTCGTCCTGTGCTTCTCCGCTCCGGACGCGTACTGGCCGGCCTTCCCGAAGCTGGTCAAGCCGCAGGGAAAAGTCGGCATGATCGTGCGCACGGTGAAGCCGGTGGACCTGTCCATCCTGCACGACAAGAGCATCGCGGTGTGCCTGGAGGGGATGTTCACGCGCTCGACCTTCCAGACGCCGGACATGGCGGCGCAGCACGCGCTGCTGGACGAGACGGCGGGATTAATCGAGGCGGGGGTGCTGAAGACGACGCTGACGCGCAATCTCGGCAATATTCACGCGGCCAATCTCAGGCTCGCGCATAAAATGCTGGAAGAGGGGCATGTCACGGGGAAGCTGGTGCTCGAGGGATGGTGAGACGGTGAGATCGTGAGCCTGAAAAAGCGGAGAGTCCTGCTGCAACTCATGGGCGCGGGCGTGGCGGCGCCGGGGTTCGTTTTCGCGCAGGCCGCCCGGAAAATCCCGACCGTCGCCGTGCTCTACGCCGGCGACTCCGACGACGACGAACCGGTGGTGCGGCCGTTCTTCGAGCGGCTCGGGCGCCTCAACTGGGTCGAGGGCAGGAACATCGCCTTCGACCGGCACTCGGGCAAGGGCACGCGGCAGTACCTTTCCACCATGGCGAGCCTCGCCGCCGGACGCGAGCCGGACCTGATCTATGCCACCACCGCGACGCTCGCCGTGGCGGTGCTGAAGGAAACCGAATCGCTGCCCGTGGTGTTCACCACCACCGCGGATCCGGTGGCGGCCGGCATGGTCGCCTCGCTGGCCAAGCCGGGCAAGAATGCCACCGGTACCTACCAGGTGGCGCGCGACGCCTCGCCGCAGCGCTTCGCGCTGGTGCGCGAGGCCTTCCCGAACCTCAAGCGCATGGGCGCGGTGTTCGACCGCAACGCCCAGGACTACCAGGCCCGCAGGGCGGCGCACGAGAAGGCGGCGCGCGGCGCCGGCATCGAGCTGGTCAGCATCGAGTTCACCAACTTCGAGGCGATCGCGAAGATCTTCTCGCAGTTCAAGCGCGACAAGCTGCTCGCGGCCGAGATGACGGCATCCTTCGCCCTCATCGGCCGGCGGCGCGAGGTCGCGAACCTCGCGGCGCTGAACGGCCGCGCGCTGGTGGCGCACCGCGCCGAGTGGGCCGAGGCGGGCGCGGTGCTGACCTACGGCGCCGATAGCGGCGAATCGCACCGGCGCGCCGCCGACATCGCCGACCAGATCCTGAAGGGCACGCGGGCGGCCGGCATCCCCGTCGCGCGGGTGGAGAAGTTCGAGCTCGCGATCAACAACCGCGTCGCCAACGGCCTCGCGCTGCACATCCCGAAGTCGCTGCTGCAGAGGGCCGACAGGGTCTTCACCTAGCAGTGCACGACCTGCACATCAGGGGCGCGACGGTCTACGACGGCAAGGGTTCCTCTTTTGCGGGGGATGTGGCCGTTCAGGGCGGGAAGATCGTTGAGATCGGAAAGGTCACTACCTCCAGCAAAGCAGTAGTGGACGCCGCCGGCCTGGCCCTGATGCCCGGCATCGTCGACGTGCACACCCACTACGACGCGCAGGTCACCTGGGACCCGACGCTTTCGCCGTCGCCCGCCCTTGGCGTCACCACCGCGGTGATGGGCAATTGCGGCTTCGGCATCGCGCCCTGTCCCGCCTCGCAGCGCGACACGCTACTGCGCAACCTGTCGGTGGTGGAGGGCATGGACCTGGCCGCGCTGCAGGGCGGCGTGCGCTGGGATTTCGAGAGCTTCGGCGAGTACCTGGCCAACCTGCGCCGCATCCGGCCGCTGGCCAACGTCGCGGTGCTGGCGCAGCATTCGACCATCCGCTGCGCGGTGATGGGAGAGGAAGCTTCGACCCGCGCCGCGGCCACGGCATCCGAACTCGAAAAAATGAAAACCCTGGTGCGCGAAGCCATGGACGCCGGCGCCATCGGTTTCGCCTCGTCCTTCTCGCCGAATCACGCGGGCTGGGCCGGCAAGCCGATGCCGTCCACGATTGCCACCGACATTGAGTTGAAGGCGCTTACGGGAGAACTGAAAAACAAGGGAATCTTCGTCATGGCCACCGGCCCGCGGGCCACGCCGGAGTACATGGAGGACATCTCGGCGGCGAACGGCCGCCCGGCATTCATGGTGACGGTGCTCACGATGTACAACGACGCCGACCCGGAGAAGGCGCTGGAGTACTACGAGCGCTGCGCGGCGGCGCAGCGGCGCGGGCGCGAGGTCTACATCCACACCAGCTGCCAGCCGCTATCCTTCGACTTCACGCTCGAGGAGCCTTATCTCCTTTATTCACACGATGCGTTTGCACGCATAAAAGCTTCTTCTATTGAAGATAGAAAAAGCATTTACAGGGAAAAAGCATTTCGCGACGAATTCCGGCGCAACCTCGCGAATCCGAAGCAGGGCATTCTCTTTTACGGCGACTGGGGCAAGATCGAGAAGGATGGAATTTCGATCCTGAAACTTGCGGCCGAAGCCGGGAAGGACCCGGTCGACTACTTTTTTGATTTGTCTGTTGAAGTCCAATTAATAGGCAAGCTGTTCCAGAACAACGACGTTGGCGTGGCGCCGCTGCTGAAGCACGAGCAGGGCGTGGTGGCGCTGTCGGACGCGGGCGCGCACCTGATCTATTTCTGCGACGCGGGCTTCGGCCTGCACTTCCTGCAGCACTGGGTGCGCGAGACGGGCACCTTCACGCTGGCCGAGGGCGTGCGCAAGCTGACCGGCGACCCGGCGCGCATGTACCGCATTCCCGGCCGGGGGAGGATCGAAGCCGGTGCCTGGGCGGATATGGTTCTCTTCAATCCCGCCACCATCGGGATATCCGGATTGAAAAAGCAGAAGGACTTGCCCGGCGGCGGCACGCGCATAATCCGCGAGCCAGTGGGCGTGCACGGCGTGTGGGTGAACGGCGTGCAGGTGCATGACGGAAAAAACTACCTGGCCCCGGCCGAGCGTCCCGGGCAGGTACTCACCGAATTTTCAGCTTCATGAAGTAACCGCGCTGGCGCGGATCGGCTCCCGGCGGCCGCGCAGCGCGAGGGCGCCGAGGTCCTGGAATTTCATTTCCTGCTGCGGGCCGAGCGCCTGCAATGCAACGTTCGAAGCGATGAAGCGCACGCCCTGGTCGCGCGTGGCCTGTTCCAGGCGCGAGGCACCAGCGCGAGCTTGGGCGCGCCCAGCACGAAGAGCGAAACGATGCCCGCGCCGTTGACGGCGCCGATCACCATGCTCAGGCCGATCGAGAGCCCGGGCTGCGAAACCGTGGCGCCGTAGACGGCGCCCACGACGCCGCTGATCCCGAGGATCCGCAGGTAGAACCTGAAGCGCTCGCGCTGGATCGCGGTGCGGTGGGTCGCCATGGAGGGAGCGAAGGCTAGCACCGTTGAAGCTAGAATGACGATCATGATCGAGGCGCGGCGCGTATCCGGCGCCCTGGGCGCGGAACTGTCCGGGGTGAACCTTTCAAGGCCCTTGTCGCCTTCCGAATTCAAGGAAGTAAAGGCGCTCTGGCTGGAGCACCTGGTGATTTTCTTTCGCGGCCAGGACATGAACGAAGAGCAGTACATGGCCTTTGCCCGGCAGTTCGGCGAACCGGTCGAATACCCGATGATCAAGGGCCTGCCGGACTTTCCGAAGATCATCGAAGTGAAGAAGCTGGAGCACGAGCGCGTTCCCTTCGGCGGCATCTGGCATACCGACACCGCCTACCTCGAGCGCCCGCCGATGGCCTCGATGCTGCTCGCGCGCGAGATCCCGCCCTTCGGCGGCGACACCCTGTTCGCGAATATGTATCTGGCCTATGAGGCCCTGTCTGATGGAATGAAAGGTCTGCTTTCGAAGCTTCGAGGGGTCAATTCCTCGAAGAAGGCAGATGCTTCGAAAACCCGCGAAGACCGTATCAAGACCGATGGTGCGCAAGCGACGGACTTCGTCGCTGAGCATCCGGTTGTTCGCAGTCACCCCGAAACGGGACGCAAGGCCCTTTATGTAAATTCAGGGCATACCGTGTGCTTCAGCGGATGGACCGAGGAGGAGAGCGCGCCGCTGCTCAAGTTCCTGTTCGAGCACCAGGTCAAACCGGAATTCACCTGCCGCTTCTCCTGGCAGCCCGGCTCGATCGCGCTCTGGGACAACCGCTGCGCGCAGCACAACCCGGTGAACGACTATCACGGCTACCGGCGCGTCATGCACCGCATTACACTGGCGGGAGATGTTCCGGTTTAGCGTTTTCATCCAGTTCTTCCCGTACAAGGGCCGCACGGTCCTTTCCATCCTGGCGATCGCGCTCGGCGTCGCGCTGGGCTTCGCGGTCCACCTGATCAACCGGGCGGCGGTCAACGAACTGGCGGCGGGCGTGCGCAGCCTGGCCGGCGAAGCCGACCTCGAGGTGCGCGGCGGCCGCGGCGGATTCCCGGAAGCGCTCTACGCGGATCTCGCGCGCCTGCCGGGCGTGGCGGTGGCGAGCCCGGTGCTGGAAGCGGACGCCACAATCGCCGGCAGCAAGCAGTCCATCCGCCTCATCGGCATCGATCCGCTGCGGGCCGCGCTGATCCAGCCGATGCTGTTCGGCGACGCGCCGGGCAGGCGGCTCGAACTCCTGAAGCCGGACGTTGTGTATCTGTCCGTGAATCTGCCTGAAGCAAAAGCCCTGAAGCTGGTCGCGGGACTGGAGATCGTCGAACTCCAGGTCGCCGGCGTCCTGCCGTCCCTGCGCGGCGCCACGGCGCTGGCCGACATCGCCACCGCGCAATGGCGCCTCGGGCGCCTGGGCGAGTTGAACCGCATCGACCTGCGCCTCGCGCCCGGCGTCGACCGGGAAGCCATGCGGCGCCAGATCACCGGGCTGCTGCCGCCGGGCGTGCATGTCTCGACGCTGGACGCGGTCGAGGAATCCAGCGCCAACCTGTCGCGCGCTTACCGCGTGAACCTGAATGTCCTGGCGCTGGTGGCGCTCTTCACCGGCGGGTTCCTCGTTTTCTCGGCGCAGGCGCTGGAAGTGACGCGCCGGCGGCAGGAACACGCGCTGCTGCGGGTCCTCGGCCTGGAACGCGGCGGCGTGCTGCGGCTGGTGCTCGCCGAGGCGGCAGTGCTGGGTGCGCTGGGCGGGGCGCTGGGCGTCGCGCTCGGCTACGGCATCGCGGTCGCGGCTGCGCGCGCCGGTGGGGCGGACCTGGGGGCGGGTTTTTTCCGCGGCGTGCTGCCGCAGATCGAGTTTCCTCTGGCGGGCAGCCTGGCGTTCTTCCTTGGCGGCATCGCCGTGGCGCTCGCGGGAGCGGTGCTGCCGGCGCTGGATGCGGCGCGCGCCGCGCCCGCGCAGGCGCTCAAGGCGGGCGACGAGCAGGGCATGTTCGCGCGCGCGGCGAGAGTATGGCCGGGAATGGTTCTGGTCCTTGCTGCAATCGTTTTGTTGCCCGTGAAACCCTTGAATGGCATTCCAGTCGCAGGCTATGCCGCAATTGCCTGCCTGCTGCTGGGCGGGATCTTCCTGATGCCCTGCATTTCCAGCCTTGCATTTGAAAGGCTGAAATCGAACACAAACATCCCGTACACACTTGCACTGGCGCAGCTGCGCGGTGCGCCGGGGCAGGCGATGGTGAGCCTGGCGGCGATCGTGGCGAGCTTTTCGTTGATGGTGGCGATGGCGATCATGGTGGCGTCATTCCGCACTTCCGTGGACGACTGGCTGGGCGCGGTCCTGCCCGCCGACCTCTACTTCCGCACCGCCCAGGCGGGAGAGACCGCCTGGCTGGATCCCGCGCTGGAAGGGCAGGTGGGCGCGCTGCCGCAGGTGGAGCGGGCAGTGTTCCTGCGCAGCACCCGGATTGCGCTCGATCCCTCGAAGCCGGCGGTGGCGCTGATCGCGCGCGACGGGACGCAAACGCGCTTCCCACTGGTCGGCAAGGCCTATGACAGGAAAGCCGGAGATCCGCCTGCCGCCTGGATTTCAGAGGCGGTTGCGGATCTGCATGGGTTTTCGCCGGGTTCTCTCTTGAAAATACCCCTGGCAGGAAAACAGCAAACCTTCATCATCGCTGGAATCTGGCGCGACTACGCGCGGCAATTCGGTGCCATCGTGATCGAGCGGGAGGCCTACATCGCGCTCTCGGGCGACCGGCGCGCGAACGACGCGGCGCTCTGGCTGAAGCCCGGCGCGGATGCCGCCGCGGCAACGCAGGCGCTGCGCGCCTTGCCCGGCGGCGGCCTGCTCGACATCAACGGTCCGGGCGAGATCCGCCGGATGTCTCTCGCCATCTTCGACCGCAGCTTCGCGGTCACCTACGCACTGGAGGCCGTGGCGGTGATCGTCGGGCTGTTCGGCCTCTCGTCCAGTGTCGGCGCGATCGTGCTCGCGCGCCGGCGCGAATTCGGCATGCTGCGCCACCTCGGCATGACGCGCCGGCAGATCGGGGCGATGCTCGCCGCCGAAGGCGGGCTGCTCGCGCTGCTAGGCGTCGCCGCCGGCCTCGTGCTGGGCTCGGCCATCAGCCTGATCCTGATTCACGTGGTCAACCGGCAGTCCTTCAACTGGAGCATGGATCTTCATCCGCCGTATGTCCTGCTGCTGGGCTTGTCGTTGCTGTTGATCTTCCTTTCGACCCTTACCGCTTTTCTGTCCGGGCGCGAGGCGACGGGCATTGCCCCGGTGCGCGCGGTGCGGGAGGACTGGTGAACCGCCGGGAGTTCCTTGCGGCGGGGCTGGTGTTTCCCGCCGTCACGCCGGGATACCGGTTCGAATTCCCCCGCGACCACGGCGCGCATCCCGGCCACCGGCAGGAGTGGTGGTACGTCACCGGCTGGCTGAAGACGGCGAAGGGCGAGGACCTGGGATTCCAGATTACTTTTTTCCGGGCAAGACCGGATATCGAGACCGCGAACCCCAGCAGCTTCACCCCGCGCCAGATAATCCTCGCGCACGCTGCGCTCTCCGATCCGCGCCACGGCCGCCTGCGCCACGACGAACGCGCCGCGCGCACCGCGCTCGGCCTTGCGGGCAGCAGGGAAGGAAATACGAGCGTGTGGGTGGACGATTGGTCCCTTGAGTTGAAAAATGACGCCTATACAGCCCGTATTCATGCTCGGGACTTTTCGCTCGAGTTGCAGTTCGATTCCAGAAACGCGCCCACGCTTCAGGGAGAAGCGGGCTTCAGCCGCAAGGGCCACGGCCCTGAGGAGGCTTCTTACTATTACAGCCGCCCTCAGCTTTCCGTTGTTGGTTTTGCAAATAAAGAGAGAGTAATTGGCACCGCGTGGCTGGATCACGAATGGTCGAGCCAGTACATGGCCGCGGGCGCGACCGGCTGGGACTGGTGCGGCATCAACATGAACGACGCCAGTTCGCTGATGGCCTTCCGCATGCGGGACAAGGACGGCAAGACCGCTTTCGCGCCGCCGGGGATTTCGTTCGAAGCCGTCCGGCAATGGAAATCGCCTCGTACCGGCACTTCGTATCCCGTCTCTGTTCTCGTAAGAGCAAGAGAAAACGAATATCTCCTGGAACCCCTGATGGACGATCAGGAACTGGACGCGCGGGCCAGCACCGGCACTATTTACTGGGAAGGCGCGGTGCGGGCGATGCGGGCCGGCAAGCAGGTCGGGCGCGGTTACCTCGAGCTCACCGGCTACTGGCGGCCGATGAAGCTCTAGACGAGGAAAGCGCGACGCCGGCGAGGATCAGCGCGATGCCGGCGAAGTGGTACCAGTAGGGGACTTCGTCGAGGAACAGCATCGCCATCACCGCCGCGATGCCCGGCATCAGGTGCATGGTGACGCCGGCGCGCGCCGCGCCCAGGCGCTTCACGACGTAGGTCCAGCCGGCCCCGGCGAGCAGGAGGGAGCCGACGGCGGAATAGAGCACCGCGAGCGAGCCGTTCACGGTCAGCTGCATCCGCACCCCCTGCATGAATTCGAACGCCACCCAGGGCAGCAGCGTCACCAGCCCCATGCCGCAGAGGACCGCCATGAACTCCGGCGTGTCGAAGTCGTCGCGCCGCAGGCGCAGGAGCACGGTGTAGGCGCCCCAGAACAGCATCGACAGCAGCGCAAGCGCGTCGCCCGTGTTGAACGACACCAATGATGGACTGGACAAAAGCAGGCCCTGCGTTCCGATCAATGTCACACCGCAGAAGGAGACGCCGACGCCGGCCCACTGGCGGATCGCAATGCGCTCGCCCAGCAGCGGCTGCGAGAGCAGCAGGATGAAGACGGGCGCGGTCGACAGGTACAGCGTCGCGCTGGTGGCGGTGGTGTAGTGCAATCCGAGCCACTGGAACGCGAGGTGCAGCCCGCCGCCGAAGAAGCCGAGGGCGAGCAGGATTCCCGGGTTTTGCAGTTGTCCGAGTTTCTTTCTCAGTCCGGAAAAGGTAAACGGCAGCAGGATCAGCAGCACCACGACCATCCTTCCCGCCGTCGCGAGGCCGGGTGAGATGTCGTCGCGCACTGCACGGGCCACGATCCAGTTTCCAGACCACAACAGCAGGGTTCCGGCGAGTACTAGGTAGGCGGTGGTGCGCATGCGTGAACGCATGCTAGCGCATGGGAGTGCGCATGCTAATCTGGTTTCATGCCGCAGACGCCCGCCGCGGGCCATTCGCTGGAGTACGCCTGGATCGACGGCGGCGCTCCGACGCTGGTTTTCCTGCACGAAGGACTGGGATCCATCGCGCAATGGCGTGATTTCCCGCAACGCGTGGCGCGCGCCACCGGCTGCCGCGCGCTGGTCTACGATCGCTACGGCTACGGAAAATCAGACGTGCTGCGGAAGCCGCGGGTCGGCACGGACTTCATGCACGACGGCGCGCTGAACGAGCTGTCCGAGCTGCTGGAGAACCTGAAAGTCGAGAATCCGGTCCTCATCGGCCATTCGGATGGCGCGTCGATCGCCCTGATCCACGCCGGGACCTACCCGGTGCGGGGCGTGGTGACCATGGCGGCACATGTATTTGTTGAAGATTCCGGCCTGGAAAGCATCAGGAAATTAAGCCTGGCATTCGAAACAGGCGATCTTCCCGGGCGCCTCGGGAAGTACCATCGGAATGCCCGCAAGACCTTCCACCTGTGGGCCGATGCCTGGCTGGATCCGGCGTTCAAGCAGTGGAACATCGAGGAGTACCTGCCGCGCATCAAGTGCCCGGTGCTGGCGATCCAGGGAGAAGCGGATGAATACGGCACGATGGCGCAACTGGATGCCATCAAGTCGCAGGCGGGCGGGCCCTGCGAGCTGCTGAAACTACCCGACTGCGGCCACTCGCCGCACAGGGATCAACCGGAGAAGATTCTGGATTCTGTTTCTGCCTTCATAAAGAAAATCATTGGAACAAACCCTTAAGTCCGACATGCGAACCATCAGCCTGGTCGCGCTGGCGCACGGGCTGTCGCATTTCTTCCAGATCGCCACCGCGGTGCTGTTCCCGCTGATCAAGGACGACCTGGACGTTTCGTACGTCGCGCTGGGCGGCACCGTGGCGCTCTACTACGTGGTGAGCGGCATCTGCCAGACCGCCGCCGGCTTCGCGGTGGACCGTTACGGCGCGCGGCGGGTGCTGTTCCTCGGCATGGCGCTCGCCGTCGCGGGCGCGGCGCTGGCGGGCATGGCGCAGAGCTACGCGATGCTCGTGGTTGCCGCGCTGATCGGCGGCATCGGCAACAGCGTGTTCCATCCCTGCGATTTCTCGATCCTGAATTCTAGGGTAACCAAGGAGCGGCTCGGCTATGCCTTCAGCGGCCACGGCATGGCCGGCTACCTGGGCTACGCGGTGGCGCCGGTCTATGCCGTCTTCGCGGCCGGCGCCTTCGGCTGGCGCGGCGCGCTGTTCGGCGCGGCCGTGCTCGGCGCGGTGGTGATCGTGGTGCTCGCCGTGTTCCGGGACGCGATCCACGCCGCGCCGCCCGCGCGCGGCAGCGCCGCCGCCGGCACCGGCTTGATGGCGGATTTCCGCATCCTGACCTCGCTGCCGGTGCTGATGTGCTTCGGCTACTTCATCCTCGTCTCGGTGCAGTTCATCGCGACGCAGAATTTCGGCGTCGTCGCTTTCATGGCGCTGTACGAAGTGAGCGCCGTGCTCGCGTCGACCGCGCTGACCTCATACCTGCTCGGCGGCGCGGCCGGGATCCTTGCCGGGGGCTTTATCGCGGTGCGCACCTCGCGCCACGACCTGGTCGCGGTCACCGGCATGGCCTTCAGCGCCGTGCTCATGTTCATCATCGCCGCGGCCTGGTTCGCCGCGGGCTTCCTGCCGCTCCTGTGCGCCGCAGCCGGCTTCGCCACCGGCGTCACCGGCCCCTCGCGCGACCTCATCGTGCGTGCCACCACGCCCGCCGGCGCGACCGGCAAGGTCTACGGCTTCGTCTACTCCGGGCTCGACGTCGGCTCGATGGTGACGCCGGTCTACTTCGGCTGGCTGCTCGACGGCGGCAAGCCGTCGATGGTGTTCTACACCGTGGTGGTCACGGCGATCCTGACGATCGCCACGGTGCTGAATCTTCCCGGGAACAGGCAGGCGGCGAAGGTTCCGATCTGAGGCTTGCATTCCGTGCCGGACTGTGTATGATGACCATCATATGAAGCGCGCGGCCGGCAGGGCCAAGGAAGCCACCCACGAACGCATCGTCGAGACCGCCGCCCGGGCGATCCGGCGCAGCGGGTATGCCGGCACCAGCGTGGCGGATATCATGAAGGAGGCTGGCCTCACGCACGGCGGCTTTTACGCCCACTTTCCTTCGCGTGATGCGATGCTCGCCGAAGCCGCGGACCGCGCCGGCGCGGAGGCAGTGGCCGTGTCGACGCGCGTCACCGCCGCTGCGCCGCCGAAGCAGGCCTTGCAGGCGCTGATAGGCGCCTACCTCTCGAAGACGCATCTCGAGGGCATCGAAACGGGTTGCCCGGTCGCTGCCCTGGGCTCGGAGATGCCGCGGCAGGCGCCCGAAGTGCGGCGCGCGGCCACGCGGCGCATCAAGGAAATGATCGATGTCGTTGCCCGCCAGTCGCCCGATTGGGGAAAGCCGGGCGCGCACGAGCACGCGCTGGTTACTGTGGCCACGATGGTCGGAACCCTGCTGCTGGCGCGCGCCGTCGACGATCCCAAACTTGCCGACGCGTTGCTGGACGCGGCGCAGACCCATTTCGCTCCTTAAACCTTTTTTTGAACATAAATATGATGACTATCATAAATAACCCATTGGAGGTATTCCCATGAAAGCCAACAAACCCATCGCGCTCGTCACGGGCGCCTCGTCAGGGATCGGACGGGCCACGGCGCAGCGGCTCGCGAAGGCCGGCTACAAGGTTTACGGCACCAGCAGGCGCCGTGCGGAATCGAACCTGCATCCGTTCGATATGCTCGCCCTCGACGTCACGCGCGATGAATCGGTGCAGGCGGCCGTGAACGAGCTGATGCGATTGGAAAGTCGCATCGACCTGCTGGTGAACAACGCCGGCTTCGGTGTCGCTCCCGCCGGGGCGGAGGAGAGTTCGATAGAACAGGCCAGGGCGATCTTCGATACCAACTTCTTCGGCATCATCCGGATGACGCGCGCCGTGGTGCCCCACATGCGGCGACAGGGAAGCGGCCGCATCATCAACATCGGTTCCGTGCTCGGCTTCCTGCCCATGCCGTACGGCGCTCTCTATGCCGCGACCAAGCATGCAGTCGGAGGCTACTCCGAGTCGCTCGACCATGAACTGCGCACGCGAGGCATCCGCGTCTCGGTCATCGAGCCCGCGTACACGAAGACGCAGTTCGACGCGAACTTCATGGAGCCCGACGCCAAGCTCGATGAGTATCGCGAGGTGCGCGCGTCCCTGGACAAGATCGTGAAGAATGTTCTGGCCGCCGCCGACGAACCGGAAGTCGTCGCCGAGGTGGTGCTGAAAGCGGCCGGTGCGGCGCGCCCGAAACTTCGCTATGCCGCCGGCGGGCTCGCGAACCGTCTGCGATTGTTGCGCAGATTCGCGCCGGCCGGCGTGCTGGACGCCGGAATCCGGAAGGATCTGCGTCTCGACGCAGTGCCGACATCGTGAAGGCATTTGTCGTAGATCGATATGGAAAAAAGCGCGCGTTGCGTCCGGCGGACTTGCCGGATCCGGTGTTGCGCGACGACGAGGTCCTGGTACAGGTGCACGCGGCCAGCGTGAACCCGCTGGACTGCAAGATCAGGGACGGAGAGTTCAAGCTCATCCTGCCCTATCGCCCGCCCTTCGTTCTGGGTCACGACGTGGCCGGGGTGGTGGCCAAGGTCGGCCCGCAGGTGCGGCAGTTCAAGCCGGGCGACGAGGTCTATGCGCGGCCCGACGATTTCCGGATCGGCACGTTCGCCGAATTCGTCCCGGTCAAGGAGGCCTCGCTGGCGCTCAAGCCCAAGGGCCTCACGATGGAGGAAGCTGCTTCCATTCCCCTGGTGGGCCTGACGGCATGGCAGGCGCTGGTCGAGAAGGCCAACCTGCAGAAGGGGCAGAAGGTCTTCATCCAGGCCGGCTCCGGCGGCGTCGGCACTTTCGCCATCCAGCTGGCCAAGCATCTGGGCGCCACCGTCGCCACGACGACGAGCACGGCCAACGTCGCGCTCGTGAAGAGCCTGGGCGCGGATGTCGTCATTGACTACAAGACGCAGGACTTCGAAAAGGTCCTGCGCGACTACGACGTGGTCCTGAACAGCCAGGATGGCAAGACGCTCGAAAAATCCCTCCGCGTACTCAAGGGTGGAGGAAAGCTCATTTCCATCTCCGGGCCGCCGGATCCCGAGTTCGGCAAGGAGATCGCCGCCCCCGGGTATGTAAAGCTGGTCATGCGGCTGCTGAGTTCAGGCATCAGGCGAAAGGCGCGAAGCCTGGGCATCGACTACTCCTTCCTCTTCATGAAAGCGAACGGAGCTCAATTGCGGCAGATCACCCGTCTCATCGAAGCCGGCGCGATCCGTCCCGTGATCGACAAGGTCTTCCCGTTCGAGTCCACCAACGAGGCCATGGCCTACGTCGAGGCTGGCCGTGCGAAGGGAAAAGTCGTCGTCAAAATAAGATGAAGCACGCCGACCGCGAGCCGCGCGCTCGGTTCGCCGGATTTCGGTTCAGTCTACTTTTGCGCCGGAGTCCCGCACGATCTTGCCGAGCTTCGGGATGTCATCGCGGATCTTGGCCGTGAGTTCCTCGGGCGTCATGCCGCCCGCGTCCAATCCCAGGTCCTGCAGGCGTTTGACGACGTCGGGCGATTTGAGCGCCTTGACGGTCTCGGCGTAGAGCCGGTCCACGATTGGCCTGGGCACGCCCGCCGGCGCGAACAGCGCCTGCCATGAGCTGATGTCGTAGCCGGCGAGGCCGGCCTCGGCCAGCGTCGGAACTTCCGGAGCGAGGAACGAGCGCCTGGCGCTGGTTACCGCCAGTGCCTTGAGCTTGCCTTGCTTGGCGGGAGGATAGGCGGAGGTGAGGTTCTCGAAGCTCATCGACACCACGCCGCCGAGCAGGTCGGGAATCATCAGCCCGCTGCCCCTGTACGGGATGTGCTGCATCTGCACCCCGGTCATGGTCTTGAACAGCTCGCCTGACAGGTGCTGCGAGGTGCCGTTGCCCGCTGAGCCGAAGGTATGCTTGTCCGGATTGGCCTTGAGGAAGGCGATCAGCTCCTGCACGCTGTTGGCCGGAATGCTCGGATGGATCACCAGCATGTTGGGCAGGGTGGCCAGCATGGTGATCGGCTGGAAGTCCTTCAGCACGTCGTACGGAAGCTTCGAGTACAGCGAAACATTGATCACATGCGAGCTGATCGTGCCCGAACCGATGGTGTGGCCATCGGCCGCAGCGCGCGCGACCTCGGCCGCACCCACCGAGCCGGCCTGCCCGGGCTTGTTCTCCACCACCACCGGCTGGCCGAGCGCGTCGGAAAGCTTTGGCGCGAGCATGCGAGCCAGAATGTCGGTCGTTCCTCCGGGAGGGAAGGAGACGATGTACTTGATCGGCCTGGACGGCCATGCCTGGGCCTGCGCGGTCGCGGCGAACGCGAATGCAATTGCGGCAAAGAGAATTTTCATTTTGTAGCTCCTTTGTACTTTGTCGGTTACAGCGACGATCCGCCGCAGATCAGGATCTCCTGGCCTGTGATCGCTGCCGCCGCGGGAGACAGCAGGAAGCTCGTTAGCGCGGCGACCTCCCCTGGACGGATGAGCCGCCCGATGGGAGGCACCTTGGGGGGCTCCGATTTCCGCGAAGGATCGACCAGACCCGGGGTCTGCGTGGCAGCGGGGGAAACGACATTCACCGTGACCCCGGACGCAACCACTTCGCCTGCCCAGCTGCGCGCCATGGCGACCAACGCGGCTTTCGTCGCGCCGTACTGGCTTCTGCGCGCGATGCCTCGCGCCGCACGGCTCCCGATCAGCACGACGCGGCCGTCACCGTTCGCCGCCATCGCCGGGATGAGGATGTTTGCGATGCGTGATATGGAATCGACGTGCAGCCGCCACATCAGCTCGCTTTCGGCTGCGCGCTGGCTGCCGAGCGGTTCGTAGCGAAGTACGCCGGCCGCGTGAACCAGCGCCTTCGCACCGGACAACAGGGCCGCTGCTGCTTCGGCGGCAGCGCCGTCGCAAAGGTCTATCTGTATCGGTTCGAACGCGGCATGCTCGATGCCCGGCGCGGCGATGTCGAGGCCGGAAACTTTCCAGCCGTCCGAGAGAAGCTGCTGCGCGATCGCCTTGCCGATGCCCGAGCTAGTTCCGGTGACCACCGCCCGGCGCTCATTCGGCACGGATCCCGCCCTCGGCGATGATCTTCGCCGAGCGTGCCATGTCGTCCTTCTGAAAGCGGACGAAGTCTTCGATCGACCCCGGCGTCAGCAGCAGCCCCTGCGGAATCAGCTTGTCCCGCATGTCGGTGGCGAGCGCCTTGTTGACCTCCGTGTTCAGCCGCTGCGCGATGTCCTTCGGCAGCCTGGCGGGACCCCACAAGCCGTACCAGCTGTGGAACTCGTAGCCGGGCACGGTTTCGCTGACGGTCGGTACATCGGGCATGCTCGGCACACGCGCCTTTGATGTCACCGCAAGCACCTTGACCTTTCCGGCTTTGACAAAGGCCGCCGGTCCGAGGATCGGGTCGATGAAGCCATCGATCCTTCCTCCGGCGAGATCGTTGTAGGCGGGCGCGGAACCCTTGTAAGGAACGATCAGGTACTCGATCCCGGTCGCGCGCTTGAGCAGCTCGGCAGCCAGGTGGCCCGCCGAGGCCGCGCCGCCCCTCGCGAAGGTCACCTTGCCGGCGTTTGCCTTGGCGTACGTAATGAGGCCCCTGATGTCTGTCGCGGGAAGGTCGGCGCGGACCGCGACGGCCAGCGGAGCGAGTGCGACCAGCGCAATCGGCTCGAAGTCCTTGACGACGTCATAGGGCGGAGTGCTCATCGTCATCGGCGTGGTAGTGAACGTCGAGGCATTGAACAGCAGCGTGTAGCCATCGGGCTGCGCCTTGGCGACTGCCGACCCGCCGATGGTCCCGCCACCTCCGGACCGGTTCTCCACGGGGAAGTTCTGGCCGAGTTGATCGCCGAGTTTCTGCGCGAGCAGGCGGCCGACGTAGTCGAGCGTCGCGCCGGGCGGGAACGGAATGATCACCGTCACTGGTTTGCCTGGATATGCCTGGCCAGACGACGTTGCCGAGGCGACGAGCAGCGCTGCGCCGAGCGCCGCGCGGATGAGAAGTCTGTTCATTGATGCTCCTCCTTTTTTCCTGTCAGGCTGCCGCCCTGTCGCGGGCTCCCGCCAGGGAGACTCCGCCCAGACCCGCGGCGCGCATCGCGTTGGCGATCTCTAGGTCCGCGCCCGGTTCCAGGGGCAGGAGCGGCGAGCGCACCGTTGCATGCTCGAGAATTCCTCGCGCAACCAGTCCATACTTGAGCGCGACCGTGCCTTCCATGTGCGAGCTGCGGTGGTAGACCTTGCGCGTCACGGGCATCAGCCGGTCGTGGATGGCGCGCGCCTTGGCGTAATCACGCGCCCTGCCGGCCGCGATCAGCTCTATGAGCGGCTCGGGCGCGATGCAGCCATACCCGACGAGCGCGCCGTCGACGTCGAACATCGTGTGCAGCAGGTATTCATCGTGGCAGGTAAGCACCTGCAGATCGGGGCGCTCGCGGCGAATCAGGGGAATCTCGACGTCCCACCGACGCATGTCCCGGACGCCGTTCTTCATCGCGAACACGCCGGGCTGAGCCGCGATATCGAGCTGCGTCTCGATGTCATAGGTTGCCTTGGTCGCCTGCGGATACTGGAAGAGGATGAGCGGCAGGCCGCTCTCCTGGTGGATGACGCGATAGCGATCCTGGGGAACGCCCTTCTGGTAGCCGAAGCGCAGCCAGCCGTGCGAGGGGTAGACGAGGCCGGCGGCGGCGCCCGCCTTGACCGCGCGCTTCGCTTCGAGCGCAGCCACGTGAGTGCCTTCCGACGTGATCCCCGCGATGACGGGAATCCTCCCGTCGGTCGACTTCAGAAAGCTCTGGATGACGGAGGCTTGCTCGTCGGCCGTAAGGAAGGTGCCCTCCCCAGCATGGCCAAGGACCACCAGGCCCTTCACTTCCGGGAAGCTGCCGAGCCAGGCGCCGAGCCGGAGAATGGCGCCGTGGTCGACTGCGCCTTCGCGAGTGAACGGCGTGACCGGTGCTGGAACAAGGCCTCTGAGATCGAGCGGTGTCATCTTGTTTTCCTCTTCGCAAAAGCGCTGATGTGCACTGTACGGAGGCGCTCGATATATCGGAAGAGGCAATTCTGGCATTCCAGATATACAATTTAGGCATGGATACGAAAGGCAGCATGGACCCTGCGGCGTGGCGGCTCTTCATCGACGCGGTCGAGCTGGGCAGCCTGAGCAAGGTCGCGGCGGCTTACGGCATAGGGCAGCCGCACGTCAGCCGCCAGATCGGTGGGCTGGAGCGCGAATGCGGAGGGCGCCTGTTCCAGCGTACGGGTCGCGGCGTGGTGCTGACAGCGCTCGGGCAACGCGTGGCGCCGAAGGTGCGATCGTGGCTGGCGAGCACCGAGCAACTCGCGAACGACATAAAGGCAACATCCGGCAAGCCGGTCGGCCGTGTGAGGTTGGGCATCATGCCTTCGACAGCGCACCCGCTGGTCAGCACGCTCTACTACTCGTTCAAGGAGCGGCACCCGCTGGTGCAGCTCAACGTGCGCGAGGGTCAGGGCGCGCAGCTCGAAACCTGGCTCGAGGAGGGCAGCCTTGACCTCGCCATTCTCTACCGGCACAGTCCGACGCCGAAAAATGGCGACGTCTACCTGATCGAGGCGCCCACCTATCTCGTTAGCGCCGCGGGCGACAAAGCGACCTCGCGGCCGACGGTGCCGTTCTCTGTGCTGGACAAGTTGCCGCTGGTCCTATTCTGCCGTCCCAACACCTGGCGTGACCGCCTCGATGAGCTCGCCGCCGAACGCGGCATTTCGCTGAACGTTGCCGCGGAGGCCGATTCGCTGAGCCTGCAAGCACGCATTGTGGCGGACGGAGGAACGTATGCATTGCTCGGTGCGTACGCGATTACGGCCATGGCCAAGGAGTGCCGTTTAGGCTCATCAAAGCTCGTGAACCCCGTCGTCTCGCGCCATATGGCCATCGCGATGTCGCGCCATAGTGAACTGACGCTTGCCTGCCGCGCCGTGATGTCGGAAATCCAGCGGATTGTGAAAGCCGGTGGTGCCCGGCTCTCGCAGGTGAAGGCCGCGGCGGCGATCGTGGACTAACCGCGTAAAAACCTGCTAGCTGGCGTAGTTGCTTCCCTTGCGCTCGAGGAGGCGGAGCAGGGCGGGCCAGTCCTTGTGCACGGAGGGACGGCCGGGACGGTTGAACTGCTTGGCGGCCGCGTCGCCGGCCGACTTGCTCATCTGGATCACGTTGTCCATGCCGCCGGCCACCGCGTCGACCTGGATCTGGCAGGCGCAGTCGAGGTAGTACATCAGTTCGAAGGCCTCGCGCACCGACTCGCCCAGCGTGAGCAGGCCGTGGTTGCGCAGGATCATGGCGCGCGACGTCTTGCCGATGTCCGCCGCCATGCGCACGCGCTCGTCCATGTCGAGCGCGATGCCCTCGTAGTCGTGGTAGCTCACCTCGCGCTGCACGCGCATGGCGTGCTGGCTGATCGGCAGCAGGCCGCATTTCATCGCCGAAACGGCGACGCCGGTGCGCGTGTGGGTATGGATCACGCACTGCGCCGCGGGACGCGCCTCGTGGATGCAGCCGTGGATCACGAAGCCGGCCTCGTTGTAGCCCAGGCCAGTGGGGTCGTCGACCACCTTGCCGTCATGGTCGATCTTGATCAGGTTGGAGGCGGTGATCTCCTCGAACATCAGGCCGTAGGGATTGATGAGGAATTCGTCGTGGCCGAGGAGGCGCGCCGAGAAGTGGGTGTAGATGAGGTCGGTCCACTTGAAGTGCGCGGCCAGCTGGTAGGCCGCGGCGAGGTCGACGCGCAGGTCCCACTCTTCCTTGCTGACGCGCTCCTTAACGGACTTGGACTTGCTCGGCTTGAGGACGGCGCTCATGGGCGGTCTCCGTGGGGAATTTGGTTGATTCTACTGCTTCCATCGCTTCCAGCAGGAGGTTCGGATCGTTCTGCGAAAGGCGCGCCGAATCCGACAGCATGCGGCGCCAGAGCCGGGCGCGGCGGTGGCCGTGGTACAGGCCGAGCATGTGGCGGGCGACGTTCCTGACCTTTACGTCCTTCGAAAGGCTTTTCGTCAGGTAAGCATGCATGGCCAGCACAACGTCCTGCCGCGTTCGCCCGTCATCCGCCAGCACCCAGGAGTCGTGATATGCCGCGCGTCCCAGCATGATGCCGTCGACCGCTGGATGGGGATCGGTGTTCGTCAGCCCGCCGTTGAGCACAATCTCCAGGGAAGGAAAATCCCGTTTCAGGCGGTAGACGTACTCGTACCTGATCGGCGGAACCTCCCGGTTCTCCTTCGGCGAGAGGCCCTTCAGGACTGCATTGCGCGCATGGGCGATGAACGTCGTACAGCCGGCTTCGGACACGGTCTTCACGAAATTCCGGACGAAGGAATAATCGTCGAGATCGTTCAAGCCCAGGCGATGCTTGACCGTCACCGGGATTTTTACAGCTTCGCGCATCGCGCGCACGCAGTCGGCGACCAGTTCCGGCTCGGCCATGAGGCAGGCGCCGAACGCGCCGCGTTGCACGCGCTCGCTCGGGCAGCCGATGTTGAGGTTGACCTCGTCGTAGCCGTACTGCTCCACCAGCTTCGCGCACTTCGCCAGGTCATCGGGCTCACTGCCGCCCAGCTGCGCCGCGACGGGATGCTCCTCGGCGCTGAACGCGAGGTGGCGCTCTACGTTGCCGTGCAGCAGGGCGCCGGTCGTGACCATCTCGGTGTAGAGGAAGGCGCTGGAGGAAACCTGCCTCAGGAAATAGCGGCAGTGCCGGTCCGTCCAGTCCATCATCGGCGCTACGCACAGCCGATGATGAAAATCAGGGACAGTCCACGATTTCATCGGCGTACGTCGAATGCCGGGGACGGAAATCGTGGACTGTCCCCGATTTTCATTTGTACTGCCCTGACGATTCCGCCCGCAGGCGGGCGAGGCCGGCCAGGCTTTCGGTGAAGGGCGCGGCGACGCCGGCTTTTTTCGCGATTTCCAGCGTGCCGCTCAGCAGGCCGTCGATCTCCAGGCGCTTGCCGGCTTCCATGTCCTGCAGCATCGAGGTCTTGAACACGCCGAGCTTGCGCGCCATGTCCATGCGCGCCTCCGGGTCGATGTCCGCGTCGACGCCCACCGCGCGGCCGATGGCGAGGCACTCGCGCATGATCGACACCATGTAGGCCTTGACGTGCTCGTCGGCGATGAGGCGATTGGCGGTGGCAAGGGTCAGCGCCGATACGGGGTTGAAGCTGATGTTGCCGAGCAGCTTGACCCAGAACTCCTTCTCGATGAAGGGGCTTTCCACCGCCTCGAAGCCGGATTCCTTGAGCGCCGCCGCGAGCAGTTTCGTGCGCCCGGTGTTCTTCCCGCCGGGCTCGCCGATGATCAGGCGCTGGCCCATGTTGTGGCTGATCAGGCCGGGCTCGGGCGTGGAGNNCGGGCGTGGAGGCGGCGAGGTGGATGACGCAGCCGACGATGCGCTCGGTGGGCATGGCGCGCGAGATCGCGCCGCCGGGGTCGAGCGATTCCAGCCGCAGCTTGCCCTCGCCGAATGCAAGCCGGTCGAAGAACCACCAAGGCACGCCGTTCATGGCGGTGACGATGGTGGTCGCGTGGCCGAGCAGCGGCGCGATGTTGGCGGCCACGTCGGGCATGCTCTGGCCCTTCACCGCGACGATCACGTAGTCCTGCGGGCCCAGTTCCGCCGTTGTCTCGCTCGCCTTGACCTGCACGGCGCTCACATGCCCGTCGGGCGTGCGGATCCGCAGCCCGTCCTTGCGGATGGCCGTAAGGTGCGCGCCCCGCGCAACGACAGACACCGTGTGGCCGGCCTTCGCCAGCCGGCCCGCCATCAAGCCGCCCACCGCACCGGCGCCGTAAATACATATTTTCATGGTGCTATTCTACGAATATTAGGGACAGTCCACGTTTTTCCGGTTTGATCGAAAAACGTGGACTGTCCCTGATTTGTCCAAACGGAGGTTTCCATGTTCGCTTTCATGAAGAAGATGAAGTCGCTACTGCCCGCCGACGGCACGCTGCCGGGCCGCGCGCAGAAAATGCCGGTGCCGGAAAAACACTTCATCAACGGCAACCGGCTGGAAGCACCGTTCCCGCAGGGCATGGAAATGGCGGTCTTCGGGCTGGGCTGCTTCTGGGGCGCGGAGAGGCTGTTCTGGAACATCCCCGGCGTCTACAGCACCGCGGTCGGCTACGCCGGCGGCGAAACGAAGAACCCGAGCTACGACGAAGTCTGTTCCGGCTTCACCAACCACACCGAGGCGGTGCTGGTGGTGTTCGACCCGAAGAAGGTGGCCTACGAGGCGCTGCTCAAGGCCTTCTGGGAAGGCCACGACCCGACCCAGGGCATGCGCCAGGGCAACGACTCCGGCACGCAGTATCGTTCCGCGATTTATGCCTACGGCGAAGAGCAGTTGGAGAAAGCTCTTTCCTCCCGGGACGGGTTTCAGGCAGCCCTGAAAAGCAAAGGCTATGGATCCATCACCACTGAGATCAAGGCGGCCCCGGAGTTCTATTACGCCGAGGACTACCACCAGCAGTACCTCGGCAAGAATCCGGACGGCTATTGCGGCCTCGGCGGCACCGGGGTGTCCTGTCCGGTCGGGGTGCTGGCCAAGGCCTGAGATGCGGCTGGACAAATGGCTGTGGGCGGCGCGCTTCTTCAAGACGCGCAACCTGGCGCAGCTTGCGATCGCCGGCGGCCGGGTGAAGCTGAACAGCGATCGCGTCAAGCCGGCGCACGTGGTGAGGCCGGGCGACGCGATCGCCGTGCGCGTCGAGGAGCTCGAATGGCAGGTCGTGGTCCGGGGCCTCTCCGACAAGCGCGGGCCGGCGCCGGAAGCAAGGAAGCTCTACGAGGAAAGCGCGGCCAGCCTGGCCGAGCGTCAGAAACTCACGGACCTGCGCCGCTGGGGCACGGAACCCGCCCTGCAGCTCAAGGGCCGGCCGACCAAGCGCGACCGGCGCCTAATGGAGAAGTTCGCGGACTCGGCTGACGAGGGCTAGGCAGTTCGCCCCCGACGGGCAGCGGCGCGCGGCCCAGCAGCGCCGGCAGCAGGTTCACCCGCGGCAGGTTGTCGCGCCGCAGGAGCTCCAGGTGGCCGAAGGAGAAGGGCGAGAAGTGCGCCACGTCGCACAGGTGCGCGGCGATGCGCGCCAGGAACCGCGGAACAGGGATGCGCAGGGCAGGGCGATCGTCATGCAGCGCCCGCATCGAGGCCAGGTAGTCCGCCATCGCGCGCTTCGCGCTGCCGCCCAGCTCCACTTCGCGCCGGCCTTCGCCGCCGCGCTCGCAGAGCACGGCCAGCGCCTCGCCCAGGTCGCGCACGTCCAGCGGCGCCATGCGGCCGCGGGCTTCCGCGGGGATGAAATGCACCGGCCAGCGCGCCACGCGCCGCACCCATTCCGCGCCAAAGCCGCCTTCGCCGTCGAGCAGGGAAGGGCGGACGATGCTGTAGTCCGCGCCGCTGGCCGCAATCGCCCGCTCGGCGAGGATCTTCGAATGGATGAAGCGGCTGAGCGCCTGCGTGCGCAGGCCGAGCGCCGAGACGTGGATCAGCCGCAGGCCCAGGCACTTGCAGGCTTCCGAGAGCGCCGCGGGGGCCATGTTCTGCACCCGGTCGTAGGTCTCCTCGCCGCGCTCGCGCAGGATGCCGACCGCGTTGACCACCGCGTCGACGTCGGCCAGCAGCGGCTTCCAGATGTAGCGGGTGGTGAGGGATTCGAAATGGGTCTCGCGCAACTCCATATCGGAAAACCCGGCGCGCAGGCCGCGCGGCAGCTTTTTCAGGGCGCGCTTCGGGCTCCGCGTCCCGATGATGACGGTGTGCCCGCGGGCGCGCAGCGCGGCGGCCGCATGCCGCCCGACGAACCCGGTACCGCCCAAGACCATTACTCGCATTATCTAATCTTTCGGTAATTTCAGTCTTGACAGAATAATATGACAGGATTAGCCTGCCGTCAACACATGGCATCCGTCGACCTGGCAGAAGACGCCCTGACCGCTGCGGTCGGGGCCCTGGGGGCGCGTTTCGTCCTGCACTGGGGCGAGATGGGCACCCGCTGGGGCGTGAGCCGCACCGTGTCGCAGATCCACGCGCTGCTGTTCTTCCTCGGGCGGCCGATGCACGCCGAGGAGATCTCGCTGGTGCTGCAGGTGGCGAGGTCGAATGTCAGCACCAGCATCCGCGAGCTGCAGAACTGGGACCTGGTCAAGGTGACGCACCTGGCGGGCGACCGGCGCGACCATTTCGAGACCCTGCAGGATCCCTGGGAGTTGATGCGCGTCATCGCGAGGGAGCGCAAGGAGCGCGAGTTCGACCCGACCACGGCCTTCCTGCGGGACAGCGTGCAAAGCAAGGAATTCGCGCGCGAGGACCCGGGCACGCAGAAGCGCCTGCGCGAAACGCTTGCGCTGATGGAGGCGCTCGGCACCTGGGCCGAGCAGATGCTGGCGATGGACAACGCGTTCCTCAAGCGCCTGGTGAAGCTGGGCGCCAAGGTGCAGGCCTTTCTGAAGGCCGCCTGAGCCTCAGGAGGCTTCCTGCACGCTACTTCAGCGGCTACGCAGCTTTCACCTTCGCCGGGCCGGCCTTGGAGATCAGCTCGCGCAGCACGTAGGGCAGGATGCCGCCGTGCTTGTAGTAGTCGACTTCAATGGAAGTATCGATCCTGCTTTTCACTCTTATGTCCTTCTTGTTCCCGTCGGGATAAGAGATGGAAAGCGTCAATTCCTGCTGCGGATGGATATCGTCCAGGCCAGAGATCGAGATCGTCTCGTTGCCGGTGATGCCCAGGGACGCGGCGCTGTCGTTGCCGAGGAACTGCAGCGGCAGCACGCCCATGCCGACCAGGTTGGAGCGATGGATGCGCTCGAAGCTGCGCACCACCACCGCCTTCACGCCGAGGAGCTGCGTGCCCTTGGCCGCCCAGTCGCGCGAGGAGCCGGTGCCGTATTCCTCGCCGCCGAAGATGACGGTGGGCGTGCCATCGGCGATGTAGCGCATGGCCGCGTCGTAAATGGGCAGTTCCTCTCCCTTGTATCGCGTCAGGCCGCCTTCCTTGCCGCCCATCATCTGGTTCTTGATGCGCACGTTGGCGAAGGTGCCCCGCATCATGACGTCGTGGTTGCCGCGGCGCGCGCCGTAGCTGTTGAAATCCGCCACCGCGATATCGTTCTCCTGCAGGTAGAAGCCGGCCGGCGAGGTCGGCTTGATCGACCCCGCCGGGCTGATGTGGTCGGTGGTGACGGAGTCGCCGAACACGCCGAGCACCTTGGCGCCGGAGATGTTGCCGGGCTTGCCCGGCTGCATGCTGAAGTCCTTGAAGAACGGGGGCTCGGCGATGTAGCTGGATTTCGGCCAGGTGTAGACCTGCCCGGAAGGCGCCGAGATCTTCTTGAACATCGGGCTCGCGTTGGCGAGGTCGCCGTACAGCTTGCGGAACGTTGCCGGGTCCATCGCCAGCTTCATCAGCGACTGGATCTCGTCGGAGGTCGGCCAGATGTGGCCGATATAGACGTCCTGCCCGTCCTTCGATTTGCCGAGGGGCTGGGTCTTGAAATCCACCAGCACCGACCCGGCGATCGCGTACGCGACCACGAGGGGCGGGGAAGCGAGGAAGTTGGCGCGGATATTGGGGTGAATCCTTGCCTCAAAATTCCTGTTTCCGGACAATACCGCCGCGCATACCAGCTCGTTCTTGACGATGGTTTCCTCGATCGGCTGCGACAGCGGGCCTGCGTTGCCGATGCAGGTGGTGCAGCCGTAGCCGGCAAGGTAGAAGCCGAGCTTTTCCAGGTACGGCAGCAGGCCGGCGCGCGTCAGGTAGTCGGTCACGACGCGCGAGCCGGGCGCAAGGGAGGTCTTGATATGCGGCTTGACCGTCAGGCCGAGCTCGACCGCCTTCTTCGCCAGCAATCCGGCCGCCAGCAGCACGCCGGGGTTGGAGGTATTGGTGCAGGAGGTGATCGCCGCGATCAGCACGTCGCCGTTGCGGATGTCGAGCCCGTCGTACGTCCGATAAGGCTTGTTCAATTCTTCCGGCTTCTTGGCGAAGCCGCTTTCCTTCACCGGCGCCGAGAACAGGCTCGTGAAGCTGCTCTTCATCTTGTCGAGGTTGATGCGGTCCTGCGGCCGCTTCGGGCCGGCGAGGGAGGACATGACCGTGGACAGGTCGAGTTCCAGGTTCTCGCTGAAGTCGATCGCGCCAGCCTTCGGCACGCCGAACATCTGCTGCGCCTTGTAGTAGGCCTCGAAGGCGGAGATTTCCGCGTCGGTGCGGCCCGTGCCCTTGAAGTAGGCGACGGTCTTGTCGTCGATCGGGAAGAAGCCCATGGTGGCGCCGTATTCCGGGGCCATGTTGGCGATGGTGGCGCGGTCGGTGACCGAGAGCGAGGAGCAGCCTTCGCCGTAGAACTCGACGAACTTGCCGACCACCTTCGCCTTGCGCAGCATTTCGGTGACCGTGAGTACGAGGTCGGTTGCGGTGCACGCCGGGTGTAATTTATTTTTTAACTGAACCCCAACAACATCGGGCGTCAGGAAGTACACGGGCTGGCCGAGCATGCCGGCCTCGGCCTCGATGCCGCCCACGCCCCAGCCCACGACGCCGATACCGTTGATCATGGTGGTATGGCTGTCGGTGCCGACGAGCGTATCCGGGTAATAGACGCCATCCTTCTGGTGCACGCCGCGCGCCAGGTACTCCAGGTTCACCTGGTGCACGATGCCGATGCCCGGGGGCACGACCTTGAAGGTG
>CXWL01026695.1_pt1 | contig 34706 bp, 61 predicted proteins | sample 590931 | NCBI WGS metagenome assembly CXWL01 (sample SAMEA3498368, study PRJEB10139) | groundwater metagenome | biome: water well; material: biofilm material | place: Germany | collected 2015-04-27
CCCACAGGGCGAGCTCACGCGCGAGGTTCCAAACGCTATTAGTACGGCAATAAGTGCTCCTCCTGTTTATCAGGACATTACAGCAGATGACGCCGATAAGCCTGATTTGGACGCGGCGATGTTATCTCGCGGTTGGATTTATCAAAGTACTGATCCCACAGACTCGGTAGCGGCTATTGCTACTCGTCGTCTGATTGACTTTATTGGTGCCCCAGCAGAAGGTTGGCCAAGCGGAATGGTTCGAGTAATTACTGGTGGAGTTTTCCCATCGGCCTTAACCTGGTGGAAGGATGTTACACAAACAGTTAAAGTAGTAGAGGCGCTGTATACTCGTGATGGCTTACAAAGAGCAACAACGATACAGTGGAAAATTTATGATGTCAACGGGACAACTGTATTAGCTACTGTCACGGATACTGTAACTTACACAGGGGCAACTGAAACCTCCCGCAGTCGAGCGATTGCCTAAAGGAATAAAACTAAATGAGTAACTCTATTGAAAATCCCACCAGTATTCTGATTGACTCTTCTGGGGTTGAGAAAGGTACGACTGGTAATCCGATTAAGACTGATCCAACTGGAACGACGACACAACCGGTTTCAGCAGCTTCATTACCTCTTCCAACTGGAGCCGCTACTGCTGCTCTTCAGACTCAGCCGGGCGTAGACATCGGTGATGTTACCATTAACAATGCTTCTGGTGCAAGTGCTGTTAATATTCAGGATGGTGGCAACTCTATTACAGTGGACGGTCCGCTCACTGATGCACAACTACGCGCTGTAGCCGTTCCTGTATCAGGTACTGTTACTGTTAATCAAGGTACTTTCGGTGGTGGTGCTAGCGCATGGCAGACGACTATTACTGATACAGCGAACGCGATTGTTAAACCGGGTGATGCAACTAATAACGCAATCAGGGCGAATATTGTAGCTAGCACGACAGTTCCAATTTCTATTACAGCTCAGACTGCTATCACTGGCAATCTCACCGCACTAAACACTACAGTGGCCATCTCGTCTGTTGACTCTACCTCTTACGGTTTGTCGGTGATGGGTACATGGGTCGGCACCATCACTCCAGAATTTACTATCGATGGTACTAACTGGTTCGCCTGTCGTGTTGTAGACCGCGGAACAAATGACATTCTTCAGACCATCACAATTAACGAAAATTATTACTTTTATGACATCGGTGGCTCGGTTCAATTACGCGTTCGTATGTCGGCATATACTAGCGGTACAGCGAACATCGTACTCTCCGGCACCAACTTAGAAACGAAAGAGTTATTAAATTACTCCGGCCCAGACAACGATCCAGCACCACCAACGCGTCATATCTCTTTAGCCACATTGACTTCGGTTGATAGCACTTTACGTGCAGTTCGCCAGGGAAATGTGACTCCAGCAGGAACAGAGTTCATGCTTTTGTCCCGCGCTCTTGCTTATGGCGCTGGACGTTCTGAGTCCCAACCTGAGACGCCTGCTTCCACTTCCACTGGACCTGCACAAGTCCGGGTTGATCCTGAGGGGAGAGCGCAAGTTTATGCTTCAGTTATGACCAATGAAGGTAGTTTCCGAGATGATTTCGTTGCTGGTGCGTTGAATGCAAGATGGACCTCATCTACGACTAACGGTGGTACAGTTGATACTCCAGCTTCTTCAGTTGTAGCACTTACTGTTCCAACTACTAATGCAGCACTCGCTTCTATCTATGGTGCCGCACCAGTTGCAGATGTTGGGCCAGTATCTACAACGTTCTACGCGTCTATTAATAATAGACGTGCTAGTCAAACTATTTTGCTTGGTATTTCTGAATTGAACAGCGTTAGCGCTCCTGGAGCATGTGCATGTTTCGTTTTCACAGGTACTGTTACTAATCAAGTTATTTGTCGGAGTTCAGCTTCAAACAATGCAGCTGATATCCAGAATACGACCGTTACTCTGCCGAGTGGCTTGAATACGTCACAAACTCTTCGCTACAAAGTTGATTACAGCCAAGTGCAAGTCACTTTCAGTATCAGCACTGGTGTTCAAGACGATGTCATTGTCGCACGACACCAATTACATCTACCGCAGTGCACTACTGCAGTCGGACCTATAGCGGGCATCCTAAATACGGGAGCAACTGCTGGTACGACTATTTTGTCGGTTGATGGTTGCTATTTTGACAATGTGAATCGCTTACAAGTCGATAGTGATTTCGGTGGCGAGCCTTTACCAGTCCGCTTACCTGCTGCACCAATTACATATAGCGCTGCAACATCACCCTTCGTCTGCACCACCTCTCCTGGTGATGTTTTTCTCATCAGCGGGAGTTCGACCAAGACTATCCGTGTGCGACAAATTCAGATGCTAATGACACAAACCACTGCCGCAGTTCGTGTCATTTTTCTAATTAAACGTTCGACTGCTAATTCAGGAGGAACGGCGGTTACGGCTAGTAAGGTACCGCATGATAGTTCATCTGCAGCTGCTACTGCCACTGTTCAACATTACACCGCAAACCCCACAACTGGCACCTTTGTTGGTAACATTCGCTCCGCGCAAGTTCTCGTCGGCACTGCTGCGGCGGCATCCAATAACCCATCATTCTTTTATGACTTCACAAGAGGTGGCGACTCGCAACCAATTGTTTTGCGCGGAACAGCTGAATCTCTCACTATCAATCTTAACGGTGTTTCTAGTACAGGTAACTCGGCTATTTGTTTTGTCGAGTGGACGGAAGAATAATGATCGCAAGTAATTTAGATGTTAGCTATGCAACTTTCAAAGCCTGCTCTATAGGACTAGGAGTCTATTGGGTACAAATTGGTACGGCAATTTATGCTGTGCTTAGCAGTGGTGATGTTGTTCTAACTACATCTATTGACACAGAAGCGGATCTCACAGATTTTGCTCTTTGGCGAGTAGCTGGTAACGAATCGTCGAGTGGCGATGATGCTATGGCTCGCGCGCTATGGAATCCTGTTAATAAGGAACGTGTTGATATCCGGCCAAAGCCTTTTACCGCCCCAACTAGAACCTTGTCAATTATGGGGTACCGTAATGTGGTTACTATTAATGCTACTACTACGATCGATATCTCCTTCGCTGAAGAGCGAGAGATTCAAGCGGCCGATCTAGATGTGAAGAATTTTACGGACGGTGATTACGTAGAATTTTACGCAGTGGCACCGGCTGGAATACTTGGCCCAAATGAGGTAATTCTAGCAGAGTGGGGCAAAACAGTTTATGTTCCGCCAAGCGGACAGAGATACTATTCTAGCGATGACGCTAAGACGCTGCCAGCAGGGATCATTGTTAGACTAAAATATGTTAGTGTGGCTACTGAAGGTGCTGCGCCGGTTATTTATTTCAACCTAAGGACTTGGAAGTAGGTTCATACCTCTCAATCTGATATTATTAAGTTAGATGGTTCCCTAGGAAGTTCTAGTGGTTCCTATACACAAAGGATGTGATCATATGGCTCTATCAATTAAGGCACGTAAACGTCTCGAAGTAGCGATGGCTCGTCGAGTAGAAGCAAAAGAAGTGGCAGATGCGATTGATGCAGGTGGCAATTCACCCGCAGCGACAGTTGCTCTTCTTGGCGCAACAAGCAACCTCGTTGGTGTTGACGGGTCTGGCAGCAACGCCGCTCCTTTAGTTGGCACTGAGGCGAGGCTTGACGCGATCGAAGCAAAGGTGGATGCAGTTATCACCGCGCTTAAGAACGCCGGTCTAATGCTACCGTAATACATTAGTATAAGCAAGAAATAATAAAGGGTTCTATCGAAAGATAGAACCCTTTTTACTTTAAACTTCAGGGGTTTACTCTACGATGACCCCATCAAGGTGGGTAAGCTCATCAGCGGTAAGAATAACCTTATCGCCGAGTTCTTCGACCTTCACTGAGGGCATGTCTACATCCATGCTGCCTAGGTCATTTAGCTCAGCCGCAAATGCCTTAAGCTGTTCAGGCTCAAATTCGACTGCTCCGTCTGGCTTAGTCATTACTTTGCCCTCGGCGTCCTTCTTACCAAGTCGCTCCAGTGCGCTCGTGCGCAACTCTTCAAACTTCCTCAGTTCTTCCGCCACCTTTGCAGAAATGCCCTTTAGTTTAAAGGCAACACGTAGGGGCATTGGTTGCGCATTCAGCTTCGCGAGGGCTGTGTGGAACCGTGCATCTGTTAGTCTTGCAAGTTTCATTGTTTTATCCTTTGTCACTCTTTAGAGGCATCTATCCTCATACCAAGTTTATACTTATAAATCTGATACTATTAAGTTAAGTTACATCCACGTAAAGGTACGTGTGCACGTGTTAAATCAACTCTCAAAAAAACTTAAACAGCTAGTCCAACTAGCTAATTCTTATGGAATTCCGCTGCCTTTGGTCAGAGACCCCAAGACCAAGCAAGGGTCTGTTTCTTTGACATTAGTGGTGATCTCCTCAGTAATGGTTATCTTGGGTTTGGTAGGCAAATGGAGTGGACACTTTGGTACTATTGACATCGATAACGCCCTAGAGTTCTTCTATGCAGCGTCATTCCTATACTTTGGTCGTAACTGGAGAACAGGTGCAATTCAAGATTCTAGCGAGCCATCTAAGGCTGATAAACAAGATGCTGCCTCATCCAAATAAGGAAGACTTATGTCAGATGCCAAACTAGAGAGCATTGCAGGAAAGATTGATACTGTCAGCGAGAAGGTATCTGATATTGGTACTAAATTAGAAGTCCATATTGCAAAGTTCGACGCACACGTCGAGAATGAAGAAGAGCAGAAAGTAGCCTTGTTGCGCAATACAGAAGTTCTTCAGGTTAATACTTCTTCACTTCAGGATCACATGCAACGTACTGATCTTCTTGAGACATATGTCAAGAAGATCGACGAGCGCTTCACCCCTGTCGAGCTGGAAATTCTGCGAAAGAAAGCAGTAGCTGACTGGTGGCGAAGCAATATTATGCTTCTTGCTAAGATCGGCGGCGCGCTTGCGGCTCTCGGCACAATCGTAGGGCTTCTTAAGCTGTTATTTAACTCTCTTTAATCTTAGATACAAGTCTCTCGAATGCTTCATAGAGTGTTCGTGCGTGCCACTTTAAGTAGAGAAAGGCGCGTAAAGAAGCGCATTAGCTCTATCTCGCTTACCCTTCCTTCTGGGGTCTTTAGATTCTTCCTATCCATAAGAAGACTAGAAATACCTATCAAACTGCTTATAAAACCTCACATAAGCTTCTAAAACTGTTCTCGGCTTGACTAACTTTAACTTACGGACAAGTTGGAAAAACCTAGTGAACGTCCGCATGTCTTTACCGGCAATAATTATTGAGGGCGGAGACCATTGTTTGAGTGTAGGATTTGTCATTGAGCTTCCGGTTGAGGCCGGAAGGATGTGGCATCTCAAGGTGCTTCAGGCCTAACTTAGTTAGTATACCTGAAGCACTCTTTCCGAGAGCGACCAAACGATCAGGATTGATCCTATTGATTCGTTCTAGAAGGGGTACTTGTGCAAAGGCCATCTCATTTTGATTCAAAGGACGGTTGTTTTCCGTGATCTGGGACACGATATTATCGAATAGAATCATCCCCTCGATACCCTTTATCCATTCCCGCAGAACGCGCCCCGAAGCGGTGTCGGGCATAAACGCTTCAGTACTGGATGACTTGACTGACGGGTTGCTTCCGATAAACAGGATCGTGAGGTGGTCTGGCATGAGCTATATTCCTAAAAACAAACTTCGCTACGCAACCTTCACTCTGCATTGCTGGCCAAGCCACAGGCTTCTCTTTTGCTGTTCTTAGAACCAACTTAATGTAAGCAATACATAGATGCCTGAATGCCTTCTCGAGCTCGAGGTATTCATCTGTAGAGTGTTTGATGTTGCTTGACATGTTTATAGTGCTTTTCTATAAAGAGTGATTGCCGCTCTACGGAGTCAATCCTTGTCCATTTGAACGGATTCGCTAAACCAAGTCGGCACAGTACTGATGCTGTTCTCATCAACGCCTCTCGAACCTCTTTCCGGCCTCGTGCCATCGTATTTTCCAAATGTGTGTCGTTGAGTGATTTTGTCGGCTTGATAAGTAAAACCAAATAAGGGTTCTCGCTTAAAAGTTTCAGCTAATTTAAGCCGCAGAAGAAGCGAAAAGAATTTTCGGGCGACAAGGTATTTTTGTGTAAGAAACGCTACTGACAACTGTGCAGCTTCTCGTTCAGTCTTGGTCCACTTCTTACCGTTGATGTAACGACGCTCCGTAGCGGATTTCATTGAAGCCTTCGGTTGTTTTAGTTACCTGCACCAACGCATCTTGCATTGTAAGAATCTGCTCAAAATCTCTATACAGATCCTTAGCGATAACCAAATTAACACCGCTGTTGATCATTAGTCGCATGCAGAGCTTACACGGCGACAACGTGCATACTAGAAAACAATCGTCCATAGAGATTCCATGGCGCGCGCAATTAGTAAGCAGGTTCATTTCTGCATGAAGAATGTATTCATACTTCTCAGGACGAGTATTAGGGAGAATAGAGTCATTGGCGCCTTTGATAAAGCCATTGTAGCCAGTAGCAATGATTGCTCCGCTCTTATTGTTAATAAGAAGAGCACCAACTTTTGTCTCAGCATCATGAGACCGTTTTGCAACAGTCTCAGCGATGTCCATATAGTTTTCTAGTTTTGATGGGCGCATTAGTTAATGATTTCGTCTACGAAGGTTGGACGTGATAGAAAAACGTAGTACCTTACAAAATGACTTGCATTTAAACTGCTTGCGTAACCGCCAGGAGTACCTGGTTGCTGCGTACTGACTTTAATATGTGGACTAAACTGTTCCTGACGGTATCCATAGTTAAAGGGGTTGCCTTGTACTTTTGGAGTGGTACTTGGCGGAGCTTGAGTGTTGATTTCGTGAACGAAATAGGGTTCTTTGCCAATACTACTAATGCTGTAACCATACCAAAGTTGGTCACCAACTTTCAGCGTGTTCATCCAAGCAACCACTGCCGTCTCATCAGCAAACTGTAGAGCAACCTTTTTGTTTTTGCGATGGATTTGTTCACGCTTCTTCTTAATTTCGTCGTAGCGAGACTTAGCATCAAACTCTGCTTTTTCATCGTTGAAAATCATGTGATCGGCGTATTCAGGGTCGAGCCCGAATCTAGTTTGATCGGGGTCGAACTCTGTTACACATAGCGGCTTATCAACAAACTTACGCCCGTTGATGCTCAGTCTACGAATATAGCCAACGCCTAGTTCGTTTTCGAAAACATAAACATACTTGTTTGGAATGCCGCATTCAGCTAGCTTGGTCTTCCATTCGAATCCATCACTGTCTCGCTTGTGGTACCTTTCCTCACGAATAAGGACGTCACCAACTGTGAACTTGTAAAAGGAAAGGTTTCTGATGTGTTTCAACGTGCGGTCATTCCGCATATCGTGTTCCATCGTCTTTAAGTCGTCTGGCGTGATGTCGTATTTCATTAGTTGACCTTCTCGTCGTCGTCAACATCTTGATCGCCCAACATTAGTCCTGAATGCTTAGCATCCAGTTGATCAGTAATACTCGTGCTAGGACGAATGTCGACAACCGGCTTCTGTTCAATGCCAGCATACTTCTTTACTTTAACTTTCTGCTTAACAAGGCCTCGAACTGGACATGTGAATTCAATCTCAGTTTCGTACGTCTCTGTTAATACTGCTTCTTTATTGATAGTGTTAGGGATTGTTTTCTTTTTCATTGCCATTCGGCCTTAAGTAACTGATCGACTGCTAGCATATAAGCAGCAATCGGAGCAGGAGCGTTATTTTGTGATATAAACCTACTCCAATCATTATACATTCCATGGACGAGAATGGTCGTGTAAGTATTGATTGGCGTTAGGATTTGTGACATGAAACGATTACAGCCGTCTGTCTGATAGGCCTTATGGTTCATCAGAAGAGCAGCAGAGGTATTCTTCATGTCATCGGAGATGTCTTGGTTTGCTCGAAGATCACTAGAGCCAATCTCACCTGGATTGGGGCAATAGGTCTCAAGTTCGTCTGACCCGATGTTAGGTAGATTAGTGATCCGTAAGTTAAACTGTGAAAGATTAAGCTGAATGAACAGTGGACACTTCATCATTACTGTAAGGGTAGAGTTTTCGCAGAGAAACTTTCCGTCCAGTCTCTTGTAGAACTCTACTGCGAGCTCGTTGAGCTTAGTGCTATTACAACTGCTGTCATAAGTCGCTACGAAGCCTTTGTCTAATACTGGCACTTTGTTCATTAAGATGGCCATAGTTCAAACCTCAATCCATTAGTTTTATTTGCCAACCTGTTAGGTTTGACCATCTGTCACATCCAGTGGCCGTGTGTTTGTACGTGATTAGCTCCCACGTACTTTCCTACTGATGTATGGTAACTACTATATGGAAACGAAGTTTTTAATCTAACAACATACCCTTCGTTTATATCACCATTGTGAGTTGGGGAATAGAGATGTTCTATGTTCTTGCGGTCCCCAGGTCCTTCATAGATAGTCGGCACCATTTTCAGGTCCAGCAGTGTCGCCCATTCTTTAGTCTCATCCCAACTTAGACAGACGTTCTTTTCATTCCAAATAGAAAATACTAGAAAAAATCTTCTAGATTTTTATAGGAGATAGAATGGGTGGCCCATAGGTTCTCACCGCAGATTCGCCAGCCTTCAGGTATCTCATGTGAGATGCGTCCAGCTAATACCTTAGCCCAGTTACGAGATGGAGGTATTCTCACCGTCCATCTTAATAGTAGCGACTACTTCTTGTCCTTTAAAAGGGTCGTCCACAGACATCTGGCGATCATCCTTGGTAAGACCAGGGCTCCAAGGCAAATGATGAGTGCGGGGGTATTTGACATGATTAGTGAATAAGGTGAGGACTCCACCCTCGGCCAAGATCTTCTGGACGCTCTCATCGAAGAAAAGATCGCCCTTAAGTCGCGTACCGTTTGCAAGCATTGGGTTTCCCCACTTATCATATTCCTGATCTCTATATAGATGAGGCGGAAGAACTATATTTGTGATGCTTGCTTTCTCACGAATGACATCTGCACTGAGAGTAGTTTGCTCAGCTTGCAGATGATGTTCACCACATAGACTTGCACCATTATCCAGATAGTATCCACCATCCGGAAAAAGGCGCCGCTCGATGATGTGATGTGCATCTTGCGCCTGAGCGGCGCAAATGACACACGTGTGACCCTCCCTAGCAAATACACCTTCCCGGAATTGATCCCTTGTTAGCAGCTGCATCTTGCTCCTCGAAGAAAATATCCATCAGATACATTAGGTTTTCTCCATTATCCCCATCTCCACCAGTCTTAAAGTCAAACCACCCGTTCATTAGCTCCCAATCGAGGTTAATGACTCGTGTCATTAGTTCCAGTGACTTAGGATGATGTGAGGTGCCACTCTCCCATCGCTTATTAATGTCATACTCTATACCAGATGTTTTCTTGAACATAGATTTATCATGTTGAGGAAGGTTAAGAACCGAAGTATGGTGAGTTTATTGTCGTTTAAGTTTACCGTGCGACCAATTCTAGCATTAAGATACTTAGAATCGTGGAAAGGAAAATTGCCTCTATAATGAGGATTTTTGGCTATCTTTCCCAGGCAACGCAGGCACCGTGACTGGTCTGATCTGTGCACACATACCGGACTTCGTTCACTTGCTGAATGCATTTGCCATACCTCATGTTGCAATTTTCATTAGTTTAAGCCGACGACAAATCCGAAGAAAGTTTTCTACATAATTCATAGTGACCCTATCGTCAAGTCCTCTAGGAATCATGCTAGTCTTCTACTTTAGTGACTACGCCAAAGATGTTTTCTTTGGTCGTCCATCCGTTGATGTGACCTTTGTTATTACCAATCTGGTAGCGGCCATCTGAGCCGATAGCCTTGATGATATGGAGATACTGCCGGCCGTTCACCTTACATAGGACAATATCATTGTCCCGCGGCTCAAGTGTAGAAACCGGCATAACTGTAACTAGCTGTCCGTTATTCACACGACCTGTCATAGAGTCACCACGTGGGCGGAACTGGACAATCTTACTTTCGCTCAGTTCTCTAATGTAGTTATCAGCCCAACCCATGACTATCTCCTAGAGATAATGCGCGAATTAACCCATTTTTGGGTTAATTCAGCATACTTGTTGGTATAAGTATCAGCTGCAATTTGTTCATCTGTTGCTTTACTTTGAGCAGTAAAGCCCCAACGCCAAGAGTAAACAGCCCTAGCCAAGGTCGGAGTGGTATGCCGCAAAGACCACCAATGAAAATTAGCACACTGGGTATAGAGCTCACGATTATGCCAGAATTCCTCTAAGAACACCTTCTCATCTTTGAGACCTGGAAACTTCTTCTGGAGTTTTGGCGACTGCATGTAAGTCCAGTGTGCCGTTACTGGCTTTAAGCCGAGCGAACCAAAAGCAGTATGAAATACACCACGAACATGCGGCTCATGGTTAACATACTTTCCATAATATGACTCTAGGTGGGCGATATTATTAAGTTCGCCATTAATACCTTCGAGCGGCCAAGTAGTCACTTTTTCGTCTGCAGGAACCAAACAAACGAGATACGTCATCAAAACTGTCATCATGATATTACCTTTCGTTATGGAAGCTTCTTAATTTCGGCGAGGTAATATGCAAACTCTTTCAGAGAGTGCTTGATGTCGTCCATTGCCCGATGAGCGGGCGGTTGTTCAGCGAACTTCTTAACGCCAAGACCTTCAGTGTAAATCTTAAATGAGCTAACGTCGAGGATGCGATGAGTGAAGAACTTAGCAAGTGAAGGCCACTGTTCAACAATGAAGTTCCTATCAAAGTGAACTGTATTGCCAGCGAGGTTGACCAACTTTCGGTCTAGGTGTCCAGAGAGCCAAGCCTCCATTGCCTTGACTACGTCTCGCTCACACTGACCTTCAGTCTGAATCTTCTCAAAGAGACCACTCTTCTTATGCATCTCCATTGCAACCTGTTCCCAACCAACCACGGGATTCTGGTAAACAACGGCTTCCCATTCAGCATATGGGACAAGATCTTCCTTGGTGAGGAAGCAGGCGATCTCGACAATGCGACAGTTCTTCCTATCCAAGCCAGTCATCTCACAGTCAACCCACAGATAGTCAGTCATTAGAATGCTCCAAGTGTTGTTGCAGATTTCTTAGCTTCTTCAGGGTTTTCTTGCCGCCACAGCTCGGCTTTAAGAAAGACTTGAATTTGATCAAACGCGGCCAGGTACTCTTCACCGCAGCCCAAGGCTTTCGCTGTAGCAAGCCTATTATCAACAATCTTAATTGCTTTCTTAAGCCCTGGCTTCAGGTTCTTTTCCCAACAACCTGTGCAGACAAAGATTCCGCATGGTTGACTGCAGTCATCACACGGAACCTCTTTTTGAATTTCCTGCATGGCTACTTAGTTACCGCGCGACCCGTCGTGGGATCAACTTCGGTGTCTTCAATTGTGCCGGCCACGCAAGTGAACTCTTTATCTTCGAACGTCGCCATAGTCTCTTCGAAGATGATGTCTTGATAGTGAGCTTCGATGTAGTCGATGGTATTGGCATCAAGCAGAAGCACCCTGCTCTTCGGGTCTTTCTCCATGATGATTACCTTGGCGTGGTGTTGATGCTGGACCCACATCTGACCAACTTCCTGACACATCTCAGTGAAGTCGTAAGGTCCGTGAATAGTCGAACAGAGGAACTTCACTTTGTTCGGGTCACCCGTGCCAACGGCAACAACGTAAGTTTTCCCCTTGATAGGGGTAAGGTCCATTACCTCGGCTTCAGCCAAGAATTCCTTCTGTTCCTCAGAAACTGTTTCAACTGGAGCTAGAGCGGGAGTTGTACCTGTAGCAGGGTTAGACATTTAATCTCCTTTGTAGAAGGGCGTATCGTTTCGGATTTTAGAAATTGTAGTGTAGTTTTTGAGTGAGTTTTAGTTTGTGCAGTACTTCCCAGAAGGTACGCCAACTATATTTAGTCGCGCCGTCTTCGTGATTAGGTATATTCATACTTCGAAGGCGCATAATCTTGCGCTTCGCCTTGCGAGGTCCAATAAAGCCGTACTTTCTCATTTTTGGGATTCTTGGCAAAATGAACGAGGTTGTTCTTTATAGAGACGTTTGTTATAGAAGTCTCTAAAGTTAAAAGTAACAGTAACACTATTCATGTCAGTACAGGTGATTTCGTATTCTTTCCATACTTTAGTAACTGACTGAATGACGTATTGCTTATTTGGCGACGTCCAGAACCTATCTCCTGGTTGTCGACTTTTGAAGAAGTTTGCAACAGACTGCGGGTGAAGCAAACTAGTTGGCACAAGAGCCTTCTTGTTGTGCTTATTAATCTCGTTGTATAGTTTCGACTTGTCACGGTGCTGAGCCATGGGGTCAAACTCTTGTTGCAAAAGAATCGAGTCTAGTTGTTCGGGGTCGGGAACAAATCGCTGGTAGACACTATTTGCAAAGCTAATTGAATTAGTATTGTCACCCTCAACGAATTTCTCAAGGCATCGGAGCACTTTAGCTTCAGGTGGAAGCAAGCAATTACCAGTAGGATTACCTGTCGTAGTGATCTTTCGTAAGTAAGGAATCCCTTCAGACGAAATGAATACGACCTTGTATTTTGTTGGGAACCCCATGTGGGTCTTATTTACCCAAAATATTTTAGGATTATGAATGTACCATTCTTCTAGGATGAAGATGTCGCCAAGCTTATAGTGTGAGAGTTGATCTCTAATACTAGTAAGACTCTTAAGTGTTTTGTCTAATTCTTTAGCTGCTAGAAGCTGGCTATGTGTCAGACTTTCTTTTTTCATCGCTCTCTCTCTGAATCGCATCACATTTGATGTAATTTCTAGCAGCGCTAGCCGTTGAAAAGATACACAGCCCGCCAACTGCATATCCAAGCAATGGCTAAGGTCCGCTGTCCTAGATTCCAAGCAGCAAGGCCCGTGAACATAAAAGTATCGAATAGAAACATTCGTACAGTTCCAATCAAGCGTTTAAGAAGAAAACCGCGAAAAATTAGAATGCTTAGAATCAACCCCAAAAGTAAGATGCCTATTATTGTTCTCCAATCATTTTAACGATAGTTTCTGCATCTTTTTCATAGCAATGAATGCTATGACAAATATGTGTATACTTGCCTTTTTTAATCTCCGGATACACCGGTTTCAACTCAACCAACATCTTGTCCATCAGACTACAGAACCAAGGAAGATCGTAAGTTAAACCCTTTACGATATCATTAGACCTCATAACAATTGTTAGGTTTAGTTTATTCTCTCGAATTAGCCAGTTGCCGTGCATAGTGCACGTCTGGTCTTTGTTGCCCATCCACTGATGCTCAGGAAGGCTGAATCGCATAATAGCCTGCCGAGTGTCCTTGTCGACTAGAAGTGAATCCCTGGCCCATTCCCAGGGAGTCATGGCGTCGCCACTGAAATTACTCGTGCAGCTGTAGTTCTTCCAGATAAGGAACCCATAGGCCGAATTAATAGTGCCGTCAGGATTTGCTAATTTTCGCCAAAAGGCGCTTGCTTTCTCAAAGTCTTCGACTTTGTTTGAACCACTAGCATAAAGTGCTTTTTCTTTATCAGTGTAAGTTTCAATAACTTTATTTCTTTCTAAATCTTGTGTAACAATAGATTCGTCAGTTGGTTGTTCGACTGTGAACTTATAATCAACCTTTTCTCTAATCTTTTGACCTCTCGGCGCACAGACGAAATCAGGATTGTTAAAGACATCCCTTAGCGTACCTAAATAAGCTTCATGTATGGTTTTGTATGCTCGCATCACAGTTCCTTAAATAAGAAATAGCTGCTTCTAAATCGGAGATTAAATCCCTAAATTCCCCAAGTCCTCTGTTACATGTTCTACAGAGTAACCCGCGAACTCTTCCAGTTGAATGGTCGTGGTCAACATTTAAGGTTCCGCAAACCGCTTCAGGCCTCTCGCAAATGGCACAAAGGCCACCTTGCTTAGTATATAGTTCTTCGTACTTCTGAAGAGCTTCTTGAGCAGTAGAACTAGGCCAATATCTAACTAAACTTTTGCCTCGGAGATATTCTCTAGGCTTTACTAGATATCGTTCCTTGTCATATTGAGCAAAACAATCGCGACACCAATTACGCAATTGGTCTTTGGTAGAAGACGACTTAGTAAAGTTATCTAGTGTCTTAGTTAGACTGCATTTCTTACAGGTTTTCATTACTTAATTTGTTGATCACCTTTTCAATCTGTTCCCACTCAAACCCGTCTTTGCTAACTCGGATGGTATCAGCAGGAGCATGCTTATTATAAGGGTAATCAATGGTTACGAGGTGAGCATTAGGATGCTCTCTGCGATACTCGATGAGAGTCTCAGCCTTGTCGTCGATGAGAACATCACCAATGATGCGGTGCTTATCAGCAACGAACCAGAGCTTCTTGTCTGGTCTGAGCCATGGCAGCATCATCTTGACCCACTCTAGGGTCTCAGGCATGCAGTTCGTCCCGTAGCGAGCAGTTACGAGAGTGATATCGTGTCCTGCTTTATGTAGCTGATATAGATAATGAGTTGCATCGGTCATCTGAGGCAGATTGCGGTTGAAACCTACTTCATTGAGAATGCCGAAGAGTTGCTTAGGATCAACTCCCATTAATGCAGGGTTCTCGTTAAGATTCCACTTGGCGATATCACTTGTCTTAGCATGAGTGCCAGAGACTTCATGAATGCGCTTCAGCCAAACAGGCAACGTATCAGTAACAATTCCATCTAGGTCTACTAAGATTTTCATTGTAGATTCCTCTTATCTGATATTTATACCGGGAATTTTTAACAACGGTTGGCATGACGTTGCCCAAATTGTTGTAATTGCCATTTAGAAACAACATAGCTAGCAGCAGTACCGCCCGAAATAAGACCAAAGCGATACAGAATGATAAAGAGTATTCGAGCTTTATCAGCTAACCTGGCTCCTCTTAGTTCATCATTGGCCGCTGACTCATAATAAACATCAGTTCTAATCGGCGGCGGACCCGTCATCGTCTTCCTCTATCTTGACAGGGTGCATAATCAGTAGTGGTCTTAGCGGAACAAGCGGTATGTTAACATTGATGATTGTGGGTCCAAGTTTCACCCCCATCTTTCCGCGGTGATGAGGTGGAATCCATGCTTGCATATCGCACCATTGCCGGTGGTAAGCCGGACTATTTGGTTTGATGTGAGCTTGACATTTAGGACACTCGTCGCATTTACAGCTACCAACTGCGCGCATGCCTTTGCGCTTCTTAGTGTATGTGCATCCACTTAAAAAACAGTCAGGCATGATAATGTCGCTCCATGAAATCCATGGCAGGATAGACGTTCCAGAGTAGATGGACTGTACGACCTAGTTTTAGGTCATGTACTATCTTAAAGAATCGCCATGCGGAATTGCTTACAGGCACTTTTAATTTGGGGTTCAAGTAGTCAACCCTTCCCTTCTAAGTTCTGCACGAGCAGCAGTACGCAGACGCGTGCGCCACTTCTCATCACACCATGATTTCAACTGCGCAATTGCCGGGCGACCGCGTTGATAGGTATTGTAATTCTTGGCCTCATCACCCTTTACAACATAGATGCGAGCAGCAACCTTAAATTGAGTTGCAGTGAGGTCCCAGATTTCTCCGTTAGGAAGACGAATCCAGCAGTGCCCGGAGCCTTTGTAGTCACCTGATTCAAAGCAATGGCACAGTCCTGTAAGTTGTCCAAGGACGAATGAGACATCTCCGCAGCCTCCGCCAAGATGCTTCTTGTCTACGTAGACATGTCCCTGATCGCCATTTTTAACCATCTCTTCGGCACAACGGCGCACCACCCGAGCAACTTTGAACAGTTGCTTACGATTGATAGTCATAACTTGCTCTTAGTTACACTGGTTAACGATTGAGTCTAGGTTAGCTTCAATTTCAGAATATGTTCCATTGATGTTAAACAGGTTTCCACCAGTTGGAAGAATCATTGGGGAGTAGGTCGCAGAATACTGGAGGTCAATAAACCCATGAACTACCATTCCTGCATCTACCGCGACATTGGCCGCTTCGACAGCAGTAATGCGAGGTAGAGCTGCGCTTTGTGCTTCTTCATCGCCAAAGATAACCTGGATACGGTCGGCACCAGGTGTCCAATTAATACCTAATGGATTGGAGTGATCTGCAGTCATGTAAACTGCGTCAATCGTTGGCTCATAACCTGTATTTCCTGCATATAGCTTATTGACTTCTACGTTAAAGGCTGCTGCGTTAGTTAGATTCACCCGCAGAATTACCTGGCTATCTTCTTCCCAGATCCGCCCAGGGCACGACTCAAGTGCAAACTTCAAGTCCGTTCGGTTTGCAAACTTATTGGCCCAGTTTCTAGTTGTAGACTGTACTTTAGCAATCTTAGCTTGCATCGAACCAGATTCATCAACGCAGACTACAATATCTTTTGGTTTTCGGTTTACACCTTCATCAACGGTTCCATCGCAGTTGTTGTCCAAGCCATCACACACTTCAGATTTTGGAAGAACTTCTCCGATACACGTTTGAACACCGTTGCGGCACTGGAAAAATCCTGGTCGACATTCGCCCTTGCCAATTGAGGCCATAGGTCCACTGTAGCAATAAGGATTGGTGAATGTAATGTCATCAATCAGCCCGTTGCAATCGTCATCCAAGTTATTGCAGACTTCAGGTCGTGGCTGCTGGACTGGACATGTACCCCAAACACCCTCAATGCAGAACTGTGTACTCTTAGCACAAGCGCTGGAACATTCTCGCCACCCATTATCTAACTTGCCATCGCAGTTGTTATCTAGTCCATTGCACTCGCCTGCACGTGGTGCGATCCATTCCTCACAGAGAGGCTCTGATTCGATGTCTTCGCATTTATAAACACCCATACTGCAAATGCCCTTGCCTGCGTTTACTTGAGCCCCGCCATAGCATGGCTGACCGCACCTAGAATCATAGGTCTTAACAAGTCTTTCTGGGCGGCAACCAAATGCCACAACAATTAACAGCAGGGCTAGAATGCGCATGAGCTACCTTCTTTCTGGATAGTGTATACAAGGTCCTTTGTACTTATCTGCACTATCTATAAAGCGGCAATAGCCAAGTCGCTCGCACATATCCAAGCAAACTTTTAGTGCCAATTGCGGTTGTTTGGTTAGCTGTAACTTAAATACTGCGTTTGTAAAATGTCTAGTGGCTTTAACTTGCTCCACTATTAGTCTTTTTGCGCTCATTGAGTGGAGGATAGGTGTCACCAAACTTAAAATAAAACTGTTGAATAAAAGGATTGATGGCGCCTCTTATTGACTTCTTTCGTAAGCCCAACTCACGAATAAATACCAGAAAGAAACGAATAAACTCTTCTGTAGTGTGTAGCTCACGGTCTTGACGCAAGATGCTTATTTTTATTGGTGACTTTACCATCTGTGATCCAGATGCTCAAAGCGGTCAGCAAATCCAGCCGCTACATCAAACATTGAGCCATCAGGCTTCTCTTTCCTCAGTTCAAGCACTCGAACAAGGACAAGGAAGAACCTTATGTAATCGTAAGCGAACTTGAGTTCGTTATTACCTACGATTGAGAGGCGAATGGGATTTGATGGCGGACCAGTGCGCATTAGACACCAACTCATCCATAAGAGAGAAGTTCGGCTTATCTGAAAGAGTGGAACGGAGCTCTGCATCTTTGATTTTCACTAACCCATCTTCGATATACTGTTCGACTTCTTTGTAAGGAATTTGCCCTGTCCTGATCTTGACGAGGAGCTCCGCTTCTGGACGAGGAAATGTAATTGCTCCAGTAAGGAGGAGTTCTTCGGCCTCTGAGGCGATCCGGACTGCATGCATCGTGGCTTTCCAATCAACTCCATCATTGCTCTCCGCAAGCTTCGCTCTATGCCCATACTTATCTAGTGCTAGCTTCCACACTTGACGAGCATAGTCAACTGTACAAGTGAAACCTACCTTCTTATTAGCTAACGAAAGGTGAAGCAGATCTTTCATCTCTCCCGATGATCCGTTCGGTGCGGGAATAGAGACAATCTCAGCTTCTTTGGAGCCAAGCTGCTCAACGATAGTTTTGATCGTCCATTCGTATTCGCCTAGCTCTTTGTGTCCATTCCAGTCTTTTGAGACGTTCATGAAGAGATTCAGCGCCGATAGTCGGTCCCCTTTGTGTCCGTACTTGGCAGCTTGGGCCTTTGTATACCCCACAAATGCGTTAGTTCCCTTGTGAATCAGCTTCTGGCGGTTATCAACAATCTCCTGCCAAAATAAACTCACAGGAACATCGCTACAATAGAAGCGCTCTGGAGTGAACAGCATGTCCAGTGCAACAGTTTGTCCCTGACGGATTAGTTCCATATATGTCTGGAACGAGAATAGCTCATCATCCACATCAGCGGAAGTGTTCCGCTTGGAATCATCCTTTTTGGTGGAGTTCCGGATGTGCTTAGCAGCCCGTTGCATAACGAGCTCCTGAGCGTCAGGGATAAAGACTCCTTTAAAGTCTCTATCAGAGGTGGGAAGGTTAGTACCGTATACTTGGCTTCCGAACATCATTTTTACTAGTGGCTGGTTCATTGAAAGCCTTATTGATTAGGTCAAACATTTCCCCAGTAGTGGTTCTGCTGAATTTTGGGAGAAACTGAGGAAAAAGGGTGTCGAGCACTGAGATGAAATTGTTAAGGTGTTTGCGACCTTGAACTAGTTTGTGGTAGAACTCGCTCGACATATCGTTTGGAGAATTTTATAAGATCACTTACGTATACGTCATATGACTTACAGTTTGGGAAAAGACGGTTATACAGAGAGAAGAGCCGCGCTATGTGAAGATAAGCAGCATCTTCTTCTTTGTCTTTCTTAGTGAAAGTCTGTGTTATCTTCGAGATAGTACGCATCGCTGATGCTCTTTAGCACCTTCCTACCACAGATGCTTTCTCCGTCAACGACGGTCTTGACAACTATGCCCTCACGAATCTTTTGACCACCGACTGTGCTGTCGCCGTCTCTGTACTTCATATGAACTTCCTGGCTCCAAGGGCCGACATATAGCTTAGGAACAGCTGTGAACCCGCGAGCACTGCACCATCGCTCGAATGCGGGGAAATCCAGCCACTTGTCGTTCACCTTTACATCATAGACAAAGAATCGATGCTCTCCTTCCTTGCAGCCATAGACATAGTTCTTCTGAATGTTGTGACCAACGATCTCGCCGTAAACACACTCGCCGGGCTGCAGTTTGGCTTCAATGTCTTCTTGCAGAAGGATTTTAGAGTAGACGTCCTCCTTGTACCAGCTCTGATTCGAGCCGGTGTGGAGTTGACAATTTCGTGAACCATAGACAAACTGCTGGGACTTCACGATGCCCCACTTCGCAAGAAAACTCATAACTGCAGCCCGAGCGGGTGCTAAAAACCCCTGATAGTGCCGGGGAACATAGCCATATCGAGCTGATGTACCATGAAGCTTTTCACTGATGTAGACTGGTTCGCCGTCTTGGAAGACGTTGGTGTACCACTTAATATTCTCGATGTCTGTATACTTATGAAAATTTGGGTTGATCTGGTTCTTACTTGCTACCTTAACACGAGTCCCAGTGTTACCACTAAACCCAGGCTCAGGTGGCTCGTACTTGGTAATGCCTAGAATTTCTGCGAAGTCCGCGCCAACTGCATACACAGGAAGAGCGTTGGGGCCATCCCATGTCGCGGCAAGTTGCTGCTCGACGTCGGTGAGAGGAATGATCATGCCCTGAGACATCTGACCGCGAATCTTGATTGAGCGAATACGGCCTCGCTTCAAGGTAATCTTGGAGCCAGGCGGGAACAGACGCGCTTCGAGCGAATTCGGCAATACAGAGTCGACTGGAATATAGAGCGCGAGTTGTCCAGGCTTGAAGCTGTTGAGCCCAACAACAACTTGCCAGCCAGAAATTTTAGCTAAAGAAAGTCTGTCAGCATTTGGATGCTTATCAATTGCGTCAATCTTAACTACTTCCACTCGGAATGTGCTCATTTTTGATCCTTATTTAACGGGTCTTAGCAGATTCTTTTTCGTAATATGGGTTATCCGCCATAACTGGAGTCTTGTTTTCGTTCACATCACAGTTGTCATCGTGACCAGCCATGTAAGGCTTACAGCCGATAGCCCACGAGCCGCAGGTACACTTGGGACGTGGCTTTGGTTCAGGTTTTGGTAACTCAAACTCAAAGTCCAGAAAGTCGATCATTTGGTTGCAAGCCATCTTTACTGGCCTCCCATTAATTCTTAGACTTCTTGACAGTTCCTTGCTGGTCATCATTGTTCCCTCTAGGATTTGAGGACAAAGTATATTGTACGGAAATATTCCTGTGCAACATGGGAATGCCGATGTGGTCTACGAAACCGAGTTTCTTGGCTTCATCAGCTTCAAGGTAGAGATCGCGCGAATTTGCCATCAGCTTCTTGAGTGCGGTCGCTCCACCTTTAAATTTACTCTTCTTAACTAAGATCTTCATTAGTTTCTCGTTAAGTTTGGTAAGAGTTGTATGTTGGGTATTAATGTCGTCAATGTGGCCACCAGTGCCTGCACTGATCTCATGGATCATGATAGTGGAATGCTCAGAAGCGAACCTCATATCACCACAGACAAGCAGCATAGCTCCTGCGCTCATAGCTTTGCTTAAAGCACAGGTAATGATCTCGTTAGGAACCTGTTCGATAGCCGCAACCATTGTGAGAAGCGCATATGCGTCGCCGCCGTCAGAGTCGATATAGATCAAAATAGGCGTGGTTGGGTCTCGCGAGCTCTGATAATGCAGTTGCTTGACGAAGGCCCGAGCTGAATCTTCTGAGAACTTATTGACCCAGATAGGCCCATTCTCATCCGTGAGCTCAGGAATTCCTCTATTGTCACCTGACACTGCGTCACCTTCATGATCATGGTTATCTTGGCCTTGCTTCTTCTTCTTTAGCATAATGTTTTCTCCAGTAATTCAACAGGCCCGAATTTCAATTCATTTCAAAAGTTTGTGAACTCGAGTGCCTACTTCTACTAACACTATGGCTGAAAAGAACACCGCTATTTGGATAGGAAGGATAAGTAATCGATTAAGCGTTTCTTTTGTCTTTTCAATTGTCATAGTTCAAACTCGTGAGGAAGGTTAGTTGGGTAGTAGTTCTCATTCATGATAGAAGCATTGAGATACAGAGTATCCGTAGATTGGTGTCGTCCATACCCCTCGTGTATATGTCCAAAGAGGTGAACCTTAGGTTTAATACGAAGCATCGCTTCCATTAGGTCTTTGCAACCTACGTGAGGATCACGTGGAGTCCTATCTTTAACTAGATCCAATATTCCATGTGGAGGTCCGTGAGTAACTACTACAGAAGTATCAGTGGGAATCATGTCCCAGTACCTTTTGATGGCTGGTCCGCGGATGACGTTATAACTCCAGTCATGGAACCACGGAGTTACTGGACTTCCCCAAATCTTTACACCTTCAATGGTAATATCAGAATTTAAAAGAATGTTTGTTTTAGAGCTTTCTTCATTAACCCACTTTAAGGAATTGGGGTAGTTGGCTTCAAATCCAAGTGAGTGATTTCCGGGAATCCAAACCAAATGTTTGGCTGGTTGCTTATCAAACCAACGAGCAAATTCTCTAATCTCATTTTCTTTGCCACGGTATGACTCATCGCCTGCATGGATAAGAATATCACATTCAGAAATGGTTAATTTCTGATGAGCATTGTGTGTATCAGAAATTGCCACAATTTTGAGACTCATATTAAGCTCTATTGCAAATTTACAGCAAGTACGCACGTTTGCTACTTTATAATCTATCTGATTATGGGATCGGTAGATATTATCTTTCTAAACTTATTTAGACATCCACGAGATTTAGTTCGTCTAAGTTTAGACTTAATTTTAACTACTTGTCCACAAACACAATTTACAGCCCAAGAACCTTCACTAAACTTAAAAGAGTCAGTGAATTAACTTGTTGCCCAGACTGGTAAAACTATCTTTTCCTAAAAACGCGATTCCTCTTTGTCTCTAGAAATCTTTCTACCTGGCTCTTTTTTTCGTTGGTGATTTCCGCACGTCTGTCTAGAGCGAGCGCCAAATCCAAGTCCTGGCATTCACTCTCTTCAACTCCGTCTTCAATGACAAGATGTACGGGGTTGTGACGTACACCATAGCCGCTGCGCTTCTTCGTAAGTCGCTTCATCAGCTGACCAACTCTGAATGTAAGATGCTGATAGATGAACGTACTCTCTTTGACTGATCGACCTTCTTTAGTTCGATAGTCAGGATTGTAGTTGTGAAGAGCCACACAGACTTCTGTACGTAAGTGCTGTCTCAAGTCATTCAGACTATAACCAGAAGCTCCAAGTGGAGTATCCGGTCCACTAGTCCGTGACTCATTCCAGTTCTTCATGCAGCTGTCACGGATGAACTTCTCCACCATGGGTTCATACTTGATCACATCTTCATTAGTGAGCTTGCGACGAACTATTACCTTTTCCTCGACTTCCGTCTCTACGTCGTCAATTTCGTTTTCCATATGTCTTCCTAAGAGATTCAAATTGCTCAAAAAGAGTTTGTAACTCTTGACGCGCGGTTATTTGATAAGTATCAGAATTAATTTTTAAGAATACTTGAATTAGATAGTTAGATAAGTGTTTGTCGTCAATTCTGATACCGCGAATGAAAAGCTCTGTCTTCCGCTTTGTTGCAGAGCATCGACGACTATTTTTTTCATATTCGTCAAGAATGATACGCTTGATGCTCTCCCACAGTGTATCAACAGATGCAATAAAGTAATACTTACCAGTATCTGGATCCCAAAGCTCATTGATTTTTAGAGTTAGGGCTGCTTGGAGCGCGGCATCTTCGGGCAACTCTTCGTTTGAGGCTTCTTTAATCTTTGTCGCCGCCAATAGTAATGTGTTGTCACTGATTTTTACTGGTCTAAATACCACAACACTTGGCGTTCGCGCAGCAATAATTCTTTCAAGACGTTCGTGCGGCGTCACTTTTCACCTCATTGATAGAATAAACGGGGAGATCCTTACTGATCATCATCTTGAGCTTCAAGAGATTTACAAGTCCAAGATCTTTGTCAGTCTCATCCTGAATATATGAGTTAATCCATTTACCCATCTTTGCTATAACGTTTACATCGCGCACTCGCCACTCATTTTCAAGTATCACTTTTAATAGTGTCTCTCTGATTGCCATCGCACCAGCATGAGAAGTTCTGTTGCCAACTGTGACTTGAACCCACTTGGTGCCGCGACCTGATTCAAGGGTGTTCAACACTGTTGTGATCTTTTCTCGAAGACGCTTAGACGGCCATTCATATGGTGATAGACAGCGATTTGCATTTTCAACGGCTATTTGAAAAATACGCTTCTCATCAATCTGCTGCTGTAGCTTAACTACTGCTATGGTACCTGTCATCTTCCGATTTGCTAGGTCAAGTTCAAAGTCATCAGATACTTCTAATTTAAAGTATTCCTTTATATCACTAATGTAACCAAGAGCAGATGTAGGTAAACAGCCGATAAGGATCATGTCTACATTCACGTGATATCCTATTTGGACACCCCATGTACGAGACTTAAATTTGTCAATTTGATCTAATGTTAATTCAATTCTGTCAGGCGCTTGCCCAAGAATTTCGTTCTGTGGTCCGACTACAACTTCTGTTAGTTGTGAGAGATAGTCAAGCTTTTCATACGCTTCATCCCGCAGAGTTCCCATTGTCACCCCGTAAGAGTTACTTTTTGTCTTATTTTGTTACAAACTTATAATTTCGGAAAAGAAAAACTAGTTTCTGGACAGTTCCAGTTTCACTGTCAACAGGTCGTCAACATCTTCTTTATAGATATTAACATTAGTTACTCCCACAAAGGAACCAAGGTCTCGGCGATGACAACAGAGGAGTAAAGTCCGGCGATTTGAGTCTTGTCCCCGGACATAGTAGGAACCTTGCATGAGACGAACTACTCAGTTGGCGTCGAAGCCATGTTCCTTGGCCTCCTTCATGGACAGCGTCCCGGCCCTTTCGCCGGGACGCTTGGTTCTTTCATAGCTGTATTTGTCAAAATGGATGTATCGACCAGTACACTCAACCAGTTTGTAAACGATTCCTTCTGCGTCTTGAAAAAATGAGTTGAGACCTTGCTCTCCAATGAGTTCAGACAACGCCGTTTGTAGTTCTTCATGCCACTTTTTGATCTCATCTTTCCGCCGCTCCAATTCAAGAAAACGTTTTTGTTTCTCGGTTAGCATTCTTTCTCCACATCAAGAGGTGTATCGTCTTCGAGTAGCTTATTAACGAGTCCATCTAGATAAGCTTCATTTGGGTGTTGTTCTTGAACTTCTTGGATGATCTTACGATAAAGCTTATTGGCTTCTTGCCTATCCCAAATTCGAACCTCTATTGAATTTTCTTGCTCAGGGCGAGGACTAGCACTTGTATACGGGGCGATCGGTAGAGAAGACAGGGGATAGTAAGAGATTGTTATTGCAAACTGAGCCGGAGTAACTACAACTTTAGCTTTTTCCACGAATTTATTCTTTTTAAGACTGTGTTTGCTTTTAGCCTTGCCCAGTCTCCCGCTTCGTACTTCAGGCACAAGCTCTTCGAGAATTACAGAAGTAACTTTTTCACACGCAAGAAAGCATCTATTAGTAACGATGTGGAAGGCCATATTTTATGCAAGTCCTTTGTTGATAGACTGGATGTAAGTGCTCAGAAGCATCTCTTGGTCACCAGTATTGTAGCGAATGAGGATGACTGGGTCGAATCCATCTGCTAGAATGGTCTTGAGAACAGACAGCTTTTCGAGCTCGAGTTCATTGTGTTCCATGACAAACTCAGGACCCTTACGAGTATCGATCTTAGCCTGTTTAGAAGTAAGTTCAACTGCCTTCCTCAGGCGATCTTTGACGGATGCAGCGACATTTACATCTGCTGGGACTTGAGGATGTGGTGCTGGCGCAGCTTGCAGGTCACCATGACGACGCCTAACGAGCTCTGTGGCAGCTTTTTGTTCTTCTTTCATCTCTTTCTTAGAGGTTTCTGCCAGGCGAACCCGCTCCTGCATGCCCAAATAAAATGAATAAGCCAAAAGTGCAAGCATCGTGAAGACAACACCACCAAAGAAGCAAAGAACATATAAAAGTACTTGCATCACTACTCCTAATTTGTGTTGGGACTTACTACAATATTATTCTACATTTAGATTATCGAGGAAAGTGGATGTTTCAGTTGGAGACATCTCTTTAAGTGCTTCAATAAGCTCTTCCTGAGAATCAATTTCAGTAGCTTTAGAAAGAATGTAAGTATAGAATTCTTCGTCAGTAGTCTCTGACTTCTTGAGACGCTTCTTCCATGCAGCCAATTTCTTACCATCTACATGGTGGCGTCCTCTATTGAGACCCGGAGGTACCATTCTAACGTTGTCCGATCCATATCCTTTAGAGTTATCTTTTCGGTCTGGAGATAGTACTTGGCCAGTGCGTTTCTCCGCTGATTTGACCTTAGAAATAATCTCTTTACGAGACCCAAGTCCACTAGACTTCTTAGAAGCAGTACCGTTTTTTCCTTTCTGTCGTCTAAGAGCGTCATCTGCCACTTTGTGCTCATGGAGATAATGTCCAACCTTTTTCTTATTAGATGAAAGCTTAGAAAGACAACTGCTGCAACGCCCTGAGGGGTTTGAGCCATTCTTGCTCTTACCGCCACATCGAGGACACGACTTAGCCAGTTCTTCTAGAACTTCTTCGTCCTGAGCTAATTCCTTAGCAGCTTTAAGAACAAGCTCAAACTTTTCTAGTACTGTAAGTGTATAGTCGGCCATAAGACCTAATTATATCAGGGCTCTTCTAATAGTTTATCAATAACTAGCCTAGCGACCTTACTTTTACTAGTGGCGACAAGAAAGTTATACTTTGATAAGACTTAAATGCCTTAAGATCGCTAAAACCTAAAGTCGACTTTACTTCATCCGGTGTTGGATGCATATGCGCCCATCAATGCTCCACTCATATATTTTATACTTAGAATTAAGTAATACCGGCATAGAACCTACTTCTTAGATTGACGTAAAAACCACAATACTTCATTGGTAGTACCACTAAAGACTGCTTTAGCAGCCAGTTGCTTCATTCGCTTTATGCGTTTTTCTAAAGTGGGCGTTACTGTTCCGCCTCTTTGAACCATTCGCTGCTTAATCACTTCTAATTCCTCTTGAATCACTAAAAGTTTAATGTCAAATTGAGGATTGTTCTTGATGAATGTCGATATGCCAATTGTTAAGGCGACAATTGGTATCTTACTACTTTGTTCGATTGTTTCAACCAATTTTGACTTAGAAAATACATCGCTGTCGATTTTAGATACCGTATCGGTTAGATTTTTAAGAATCCAACTTTTTCCTGAAGCCGGCGCACCAGTAAGCAGATAAACAAGCTTTTTCTTCATTACATGTCTTGCGGCTATCTTGCGTACTTGGGCAAGAAAAGCTTCTTTTGAGGAAGCAAGCTTCATATAGTTACATGTTTTACAGCATGGAACACAATTATCGATGCTGTAACCTTGACTAGAATCAACACGATCGACACCGTTCATGGCGCGAGTAGTGAAACAATCTTTTTTCTTAAGAAGACGAGGAGCGTCTCCGCAGTAATGACAGTTTTGTTGAGTTAATGTTTCATACTGAGAATCTGTTAAGTCAAAAGAAAGACCTCGCTCTTTGGCTCCTCTTTTATAATGACTTAGTTGAGTATTTAAGATAGACTCGCCATTTGCTTTCTGGACATGTAGTCTTGGTTTGCCTCTTTGCTTTTCATGACCTTTAAGCGATTGAGCTTTTTGATAACATCCACAGGATACAGTTGAGCTTGCTGAACCTTCTTGTTTAAGATGAAACCTATTTACCAAGGTTTCTTTTCCGCAATCACACTTACATAAGTACATGTATTTATTGCGAACACGATCTGCATGTTCTGCTTTTTCTATATGTGAAAAGCGCAAAACCGTAAACATTCGAATTTTCGTACCTACAATGTCTTGCAAATTCAAGACTTTATTGTTTTTACCCATAATTACTTTTTAAAGGTGGCACTATCTGGAATCTTAACTGTCTCACCGAAGCGCTTAAGCGGATGGTCAACCGTACCGTCCTTGCTGATGACCCAGAGAACCTGTGGGAACTTCTCGCCAGGTCGCATCCAGGACTCGCAGGGAACGTCGCTGTAGCATCCGTCGGTCAAAACAACACTCAAGTCGGGCTTCTGCTCTAGAATTTTCTGCATCACTGGAGTGAGATCCGTACCACCCGACTGGATGTCTTCTCGAGCTACCTTCGTTCCCATTTTATACTTATCGTCTTTATAGAGAGCTGTGTGGAAAAACCCCAGGTCACACTTGCGGCTGCCGACGCGAAGGAATTGGTCCACAACGTCAAGGAACCCGTTTGCTTCTTCGATGGAAATAGACCCAGAGGTGTCAATAAAGTTATGAAGTTTAGGAAGCTCTCCAACCTTTGTTCCACGAGCCTTGTTTCCGTATCGCTTAGATGGCCTAGTCCACGTATGATTCCTATCGTGTCCACTCGCATGCCTTTTCATTGCTGACATAATCAACTGCTTGTAGTTAAGTTCAGCTCGCCGGACCTTGATGTCCTCGAGCAGCTCTTTCACAGAGCCAGGTAGAGAGTCATAGTCCAAGCGAGCCTTCACCATCGCTCGCTTAGCCAACTCCTCAGTGGCATCCAGCATGTCCTTCTCTTCGACTGCACCGTTATCCCACAAGTGCTCATCGATGGTTTGAGGCAGGTCGCCAGTCGCAGCACCGCCACCGGCATTGCCATCTCCATCACCGTCTTCTGGGTCTTCAAAGCGAGTCAGGAGCTTCTCGTAATAGTGTTCCATGGTCTGATTGGATTTCCATGGAATCCGAGCCTTGGTCTTGTCATCAATGTCGAAGAAGTCCCGGAGGAAGATGCCTCGACCCGGGCACATTTCGTTCGGGCATTGCATAGGCACGTCTGGGTTGTATGGAGTGCACTGAGGACAACCATCAGGAATGTTCTTGATGAACTGGTTGATGGCCATGTCTGCTGCAATGTTCATCAGAACGCGTTTGCGAGGTGCAATCTTGAGGAACGGGACTCGCAGTGGATGCTTGTGCAGAATGTGGCTCAATTCGTGGAGTAGAACTGCCTTCCGCTGCTCTCCGTTGAGCTTCTTGCAAAAGAAGTATGGGTTGATCAGCATCTCCCAGTGCTTAGCATCCGTATTGAACAGAATGCCTGCGGTGGGAAGCTGATGGCTGTAATTGATGGTGAGACTCTGCAGAACAGCACCCATGAACTGGTGCGTCTTCGTGCAGCACTCGTAAATCACCGTGGAGAGACATTGACTCTTCACTTCGACTGTAACGAATTCCTTGTCAAGTAAGTCCTTTTCCAGCTTTCCTCTAAGTCGCGATGACATGTGGGTTCTCCCGTGTGATATCCGTAGGGTCTATTATATTCGGATTGGAATTAAGTTAGTCTTCCGACTCATCATCTTCGGCACGGCGAGCTTTACGGCCAAGGAAGGCGATTTCAGCCTGTTCGAGTGCCTTTCGCTGATGCTTCTTGATTTGCTTAACCATCACGTCTCTGACGAAGTTTGAGGCAGCATCATCGGCAGCTTTTCGAATATGTTCCTTAGCTGAATGCGTGAAGCTGTTTTTGAACTCTTGAACCAATACCTTTCTGATTGGCTTGAGCATTGCCTCAATCTCAGGCTGAAGCATCTTGTCAAATTCCTCAGTGAACATACTCTTCACCTTGGTCGACATGTATTCAGTGAGATGTGAGGCACGACCGTTGCAGTGGTCCACTTCCCATCCACTTTGGTGCCAACGATTCTCAAAGCCAACTACCTTCAGAACATTCTTTTTCAGAGTCTCTTTGAAGTCTGCCTGAAGCTCAGTGTAGGCTTCGTTTGCCAACTTATGGATATCGTTCTCGATGAGCTTCTCAACACCCTCATCAAGAAGACTAATTTCCAGCAAGTCTTGGTCAGTAATCTTCTTAGCCTCAAGACCCTTCTTGCCCTGAGTGATTTCAACGACCTCGTCGTCCAGCTTGATCAGTGTACGGTTCTTGTTAGGCATTACGAATCACTCCAGATAAAGTAAACACCAACATCTCCAGTTCGCTCTCGCAGCTCAGGAGGAAGAGCGTCGACAAGCTCTTTCGCCTTCTTCTTCTCTTTCTCAGTAGGAACCATACGAACCTTGTTGACTAGCTGATTCCCATACGACTCGAGCTGGTCAAGTTCTACTCCACAAAACCCATTTCCAGGTCCTGAGGCTGAATAGAGACTCGTGAAGCCGCAGGTGCCGTTGTCATCCTCAAACCACTTATCGCAGTCTGTGTCAGATTCCCATTGGTTAATCAGGTCAATGCAATCCTCCGTGAGAGGAACGCCATAGACGACAGTGACGATTGCGCAGCTCATTGCTCTTGCTCCACGATGCCATGAAGGCCAATTGAAGGCAGGATTGCCTCGACTTCAAGTCTCACTTCAGTTCCATCAGTGAAATAGAAAGTGATACAGTTCACAGCACTTTCCATCTTGACAATAGTCTTGCCAATGAAATTCTTATGCTTAACGAGCGATGCCATTAGCGTTTCCTTTCTTCCTTATCTCGCTCAAGATCTCCCTCAACTTCTTTCTGAAAAGACTGCACAGACTTGATAGCATCCTGCAAGCCCTTCATCCCGTCAGGAGGCATCTTCAGTTCAACCGTGAACTTGAGCAGCGAGTAGAGCAGTCCAGTAACAGCTTCGCTATCATCGGCTGTTTTCTGCCAGAGCGATCGCTCGACGGCAGTCATCTTTGGTGCGTTCCAACCTCTCATGACTTTCTCCTTTTAGCCATACGTTTTAAACAGTCTTTCGCCCACTAAACCGTATTCCTGATACTTAGTTAGTTTTAAGTTTCTGAGAACCTTCATGAACTTACGATAGGCCCGATTGGCTCTAATTTCTACTGATTCTTTACCCATAAACTCCCGATGGAGGAATTGAACCATCCATCTTTGTCCGCCGTTGAAGGCACACAATGTTCTGCGTTAAACTAATCGGGATTAAAGTTCCACCGTTAGAGATAAATTTCGCTCTAAGACCAATCTGTGATTTGTATATGTTTGGCACTCTGGACCTAACCAGAACCTGACAGGTTAAAGCTGTCCGCTCTATATTAAGCTAGAACCAAACTCCACAAATCTTAAAAGATCGTTTCGATGGATAAAGCGCCGGAGTGTTGGCTTCAAACCCAACAATGCTGCCGTCAAGGGGCAGAGTTTTGTCTGTGAATGGTAGTAACAATCCACCCATTAAACTAACTCCGACATAAAGCGTAGAGGCGAAGCATGTAAGTGGTGTCGTGTGGTTTAAGACCGTACACCACTCTTCAACTACTTGCCTCTTACTTCTTGTCGACACCAGTCGCGCGGCTCACCTTGATGTTGCTCTTCATGATGCTGATGAGCTCAGGGTGATCCTTGACGAACTGGTTGAGGAAGTCCGACATGCGACCCTTCGCAACCGCGTAACCACAACCCTTGATGAGGTTAGCAGTCTGGTCGGCAGGGATAATCTTAGCAACTTCCACCATCGTATCCTCGTCGATTTGCTCAGCCGTGCACTTGTCCTTCTTGCCGCCGTAGCACTTGATGATGGAGTCGACGGTGACAGGAATCATGTCGCCGCGGTACGTGTCCGTTGCGCAATGCTCTTTCAGCCGCTTGAACGCTCCCTTCTTGTCCTTCAAGATCTCCTGAGCAGTTACTGGCGCTTGGTCGAAGCAGTACGAGTGGTACTCGTTCCCAATGTCCTTACCAAGGATGCCACAGACGGTGATGCGGTGAAGCATTCGGTTGTTCTGGCCGAGACCAGCTCGCTCAGCTGCATTCACCTTGCTCCAAGTACGAGGCGAGATGTACTTACCGTTCTGGCCAAGTTCTTTCGGAGTCTTATAAATCCAGACACCGTTACCGACGAAGCGCTGAATGTTGGCATCCCAGCTCTTGTTCTCCATGTACTCCATGAACGTCAGCGCATCATACTCAACCTCGAACTCTTCGAAGCGATCTTTCAGAGCGGCATCCATGGCGTTGACATCGTATTCTGACGAGTCAGGGTTGACGGCCGCAGCAACCAACCAACCCTTTGGAAGGGTATAGTTGTGAACCTTGCGGTCAGTCAAGAACTGCATGAGACAGTTCATGACGCCAGTTGTTCCACGGTTGGGTTCTTCAAGCAGAATCAATCCGCGACCAGACGTCGGCCAGAACTCGGGCAGACGATGCATGGTGCGCTCGAGACCATTCGCATCCTTCGCCGTATCGGGGAAGCCGATGAGGTCAGGCGCTTCGAGATAGGCGATGCGAAGGTCAACGAACCCGAACTCAGGGTCAGTCTCGCGCTGCTTCTCGACCCATTGCTGAACGATCTGAGACTTACCAAGTCCTGCATCGCCAGTAAACATCGGATTAACAATCTCGCCAATCTGATTTGCCCTGAGAGCGAGGTCCAGAACTGCGTTAATATGAGAAGGCTTCATTGCTTACGTGCTCCTAGTGTGGGTTGTGCAACTTTGTGTTATTTGATTCAGGAAAGTTATTAGTCGTGATAGCATTCTTCAACTTCAAAACCCTTACGTGTTGCAATTACTTTTACACCATCGCCGAATGCTTCCTTGAAGCCATCATCAACAGAGCCGAACTCATTCTCGAGCTCGCTAATTGCCTTGCCGAGTGGAGTATCTCCGTCGATGTCGTAGCCTTCGTAGAAGCCATCCTCGTCGGCTTCCGTCGCTGAAATGAGTTCAGCTGTACCGATCTCGCCTTCGCCCTTCTTGTTCTTCTGAAGAACTCGAGCACTGAATTCATGACGGCTGAACTCACAGACATCTCCGTCATTAAAAGATGGAGTGTACTGTTCCCAGCGAAGCGCGTCAATGCTAGGATACTTAGCGAAGAATGCCTTGAACTCTTTAGCAAGAACCTTCTGAGCATCCTTCAGAAACTTCTCCTTCACTTTCCTGTATTCTTTGAGGTCCATAGATTTATTTTAAGTAGTATAACTTGTTGGTTTTATCGTAACCTGCTTTACCTTGCTTCAACAATTCAAAAATTAGTTGTTCAATTTTAGCGTGAGCATTATTATGCTCTTGAACTAAGCATAAATCTAAATTACTAATATCATTGTTTTTCTTATCACCATCTACATGATGAACTACTTCACCAGTTTGCAATGGCCTATTAAGAAAATCCTGCATTACTTTTACGTGTTCACGCATCCATCCACGAGCAACACCACTATAACTTGTTGTAAAACCTACGAAAATTTCTACATAACCATGTTTAGTAGTAGCCTTATTGCCAATTTTTGCTTGTCGTTTTAACTTTTGTTTAGAACCTGAGTAAGCACTTATAGCGGACTTACAATTTCCACAATAATGTCTTACGTTGTTGTTTAATCGAGTTGTAGAAATACTACTCGTATCTTTTGTAAACTCAGTTTGACAATTATCACAATTAAAGTAATGTACTTTCTTATACTTACGGCGGATTCCCGTTCCTTGAACTATTTCTGTTTTGGTATACATACTAACGTTATACCAAAAGGTGCTTTGCTTACAAGTTAAAAGAAGAACCACAACCACAAGTACTTACGGCTGCAGGGTTTTCCACTACAAGGATTGAGGCTCCAACTGACATCTTATAAACTAGCGTACAGTTTTTGAGAAAGAGTGAGGACTTGTTATCCGAGCAAACGAAGATGTCATAAGCAAAGTGTTTGTCTGGGTCGAACTTCACCACTTGAAACACGTACTGCATTCCTGAGCATCCGCCGCCCTTCACACCTACATAAAGCATGTGATTGCCATCGGGCAGCATCTTGTTGTCTTGAAGATACTTATGTACGCTAGGGTCAATCTTCATTATCAAAGTCGAAGTGACCAACGTATGCCTCTAGCTCCTGAGCCGCCTTGATATAAGCCTTTCGAAGCTCATGGAACTTGTCGTCCTTGATCTCTGCGAAGTCACTATAGCTGCGGTAAGTGTAATCGAAGCCATCTTCTTCTACGCGCCAAGCAACTTCTTTCTTCTCTTCTTCGGTCATTGTAGCTCCCAAGGAGTTCGCAAAAACCATCTCAGGTATCCGCTTCCCGGTTCGTTTCCCGGTGGACGATTTGTGGAATTGTCGTCCCAAGTCTACTTAAACCGCGCGAACATTCACTGCAGCAAGACCCTTAGGTCCCTTCTGAGTGTCGAACTCTACAGCTTGGCCTTCGGCCAGAGTTTTGAAACCATCCATCTGGATGGTTGAGTGATGGACAAATACGTCTTCTCCGCCGCCATCCTGAGTGATAAAGCCAAAACCCTTCGAATCATTAAACCACTTAACTGTACCTTTTGCCATTTATCTACTTACCTTATTGTCAATGACGGTATAGAGACCGTCTCTCATTCCTTTGTCTATCAAAGGAAATCTTCTAAAGGCTTTATTTACAATTCTCATCGATTCGGAAACAGTATAGGTCGAACTGTTTTAACAGATTCTGAAGTAGAATATTAGTAGTTTAAGTGGTTTAATAGTTATTTGTTCACTAATATTGAAGGCTTATGGCCAAACTAGTTGTTACTGCAGATCAGGAAACAGGTCTAATCACTCTAGAGGGTGATCTTGAATTAGCTTTCTCAATGGGCGTCGAGGATGAGTTATCTAATCCTGTCTATGATCCCATGCCTCTCTATAGTGACCCAAGCGTGCAAGCAGTTAAAGATGGGGTCAAAGGTCCTTTTAAGTCTTTGGTCGCTGCGATGATGGTTGCTTTAAACATTAAGCGCGCTTTTCCTGTTGGTATGTCAACGACTGTAACTTTAGCAAAGTTGACCCCAGGTGGAACCACTGGCTCATTGACATTCTCACATGGACTTTTAGTATCGAAAATAAACCCGACGTAATCTTTTTATACAAGGAAATTCAAAAACATGGCAAATGCACTCTATACTAAAGGCAAAGAAGGTCTTTTAAATGCAACCTTTGACCTCGATGGCGACACCATCAAACTCGCGCTTGTTTCAAGCTCATACACGCCAAACCTTGCAACGCATCAGTTCTGGAGTGACGTGAACGCCAACGTTATTGACGTTCCGATTGCGATGAGTGGCATCTCTATCACGAACGGAGTATTTAATAGTTCGGCAGTGACATTCACTGCAGTAGCTGGCGGTTCTACAGTGAGATACTTTGCGATCTACAAGGACACTGGCTCTGCAGCCACAAGTCCTCTATTGGTGCTTATTGATACCACAACCGGCGTATCCCTACCGTTTGCTACCAACGGCGGCGATATCACCTTCACTCCTGACTCTGGCACTAACAAAATCTTCAAGCTTACCTAAGAGGTTGACATGGCTCTATCTAAGACTTGGTACACATCAGCCAATTTGGCTCTAGCAGATACCACAACAGCAAGTCGTGCTGCCCAAAGTTCTATCTGGGCATTAGGAGCTATGCTGTTAGGAAACCAGTCAGGAACAAACGGACCTGAAGGTGCGCGGCCTAGCGGTGTCAACTGGACGCTCGTCGCAAGCTCTGACAG